>Ga0299915_10000094_pt1 | contig 65611 bp, 53 predicted proteins | sample RVTome_13_FD_200263 | JGI IMG/M metagenome (GOLD analysis project Ga0299915, IMG submission 200263) | Soil microbial communities from uranium-contaminated site in the Upper Colorado River Basin, Wyoming, United States - RVT92D227 (version 2) ...
GAGTTGAATCTTCCCCCCTGCTATTGCAGGGGGGAACTAAAAGGGGGGTCCGTGCTGTCAGGTGTCCCCACCTGACAGCCGTTAGCTAACGGAGTCTCATCACATCACAGAATAATCGTAGGAGATATCATGCCAGTCGATTTGTCGGACAAACAGCAACGAGTGCTGGAATACATCCGCCGAGCGGTGGAGGAAAACAGCCGTCCTCCCACCATCCGAGAGATCGGCGAGGAATTCGGAATATCATCCACCAACGGTGTCCGGTATATCCTGGGCGTGTTGCAGAAAAAGGGATACCTGTCGCGGCAACCCTTGATGTCGCGAGGGATCGATCTGACTTCCAAAGGCGTCGGGATCGGGAGATCAAGGAAGAAATCGACCCGGGAAGAGCTGTTCCAGGTGCCGTTGATAGGGCGGGTCGCTGCCGGAGAACCGCTGTTGGCGGATCAGAACCTGGAAGGAATCATCGGAATGGATCCTGCCATCGTGCGCGGCGAAGGGACATTTGCCCTGCGCGTGGTCGGCGACAGCATGATTAACGCCGGGATCTTCGACGACGACATCGTGTTTGCCCGACCTCAGGGAGACTACGGGAAAGGGGAAATCGTGGTGGCGGTGCTTGGCGAGGAAGCCACCGTGAAGTACTATTACCCTGATAATCGGAAGGTTCGACTGGAACCTGCTAATCCCCATTTTGGTCCCATCATCGTGGAACGAACCACTCCGGGATTCTACATCGCAGGCAAGGTCGTAGGCTTGGTCAGGAGGATGTGAGATTCTCCTCTAAGTGGTAGAAGGACATAGGGGGCTCATCAGGTTTTCGGGGGTGGCATGGTCCATACCATGCCACCAGAATGGATTCGTTATCTGTCATGGTCCGCACCATGACAGCCCGGATAAATGTTACATGCGCGCGGGTTTCTCAGGCCGAGCTTGACTCTGGTCAAGAACCCTATTTTTTGACATGTAATTTGCACAAACGTGCAGTTCGCTTCCACGTTCTGATGGTAGCATAGCCCCTTGTGGGCGTGATTAGACGGGCATAAAGCCCTAAGCTACGAAAATTGGTCGTAGCATAGCCCCTTGTGGGCGTGATGTGTGGTCTCGACTCTTCGTAATCGATGCCAAAACCGTCACCTACCGAAAGGTGGCAGCATATTTGACTTTGCCCTGAAAGGGCACAACAGAGTAGCCCAGGGCAACGCCCTGGGTAAGAAAACGTCACGAATAAACCCCTAAACCTTGTAAGAATGCCTATAGCGTTTCTGTAGGTGGAGCAAACGATCCAGCCGAGGAGCCTGCATGCGATACGAAGACATCGGCGATCCCATCGAAGTAATCACCTTGTTTCGCGACGGGAGCTTGAAACCCCTGAAATTCCGCTGGAAAGACCGGGTGTACAAGATCAGCCGGGTCAATGGAGGATGGCTGTCCGATGAAGGCAGTACCCGTTTCCACCATTTCTCGGTGATGTCGGAAGGACCGGACGTGTATGAACTATCGTACAATACCGACAGCTTGCACTGGGAATTGTCCCGGGTATGCTTGGTAGGGTAGGAGACTGGTCGTGAAAACCGGCATGGTTCGAGCTCTGGAAACCGCGATAATGAAGCGGACAGCCACGCAGCCGAAACTGGAAAAACCAGCGGACATCAAAGGCGGGGAAAAAACTATCCTGCACATCGATATGGACGCATTCTTCGCAGCAGTCGAAATCCGCGACAATCCATGGCTGAAAGGCAAACCAATCATCGTCGGAGGATCTCCCACCGGTAGAGGAGTGGTCACCACCTGTTCCTACGAAGCACGAGCCTTCGGAATCCATGCCGGGATGCCAGGTCGTGAGGCAGCCAGACTCTGCCCGCACGCCATATTCGTGCGAGGACATGGCAACAAATACATCCACGCTTCCGTGCAGATGATGAAGATCCTGAAGCAATTCAGCGACACTGTAGAACCCTATTCCATCGACGAAGCATTTGTGGACATCACTCACAGCATCAGGCTGTTCGGAGGAGCCCGAAATCTGGCGCTGGCAATTAAGCAAGAAATCCGAAAGCAATTGAATCTGACTGGATCCGTAGGAGTCGGTCCGAATAGACTGGTGGCGAAAATGGCATCCCGTTTGCAAAAGCCCGACGGACTGACCATTATTCCCCGCGAGAGAGTGAGGGAAATCTTTGATCCTTTGCCGGTAAGGAAACTTCTTGGAATCGGACCTGCGACGGAAGAAGCCCTGAAAAAATTGGGAATCCTGACCATCCAACAACTTCGAAAAGCGCCACCATCCTTGCTGAAGCGATATTTCGGAATCGGAGGCAAGGAACTAATTCGGATGGCGAATGGTCAAGGGGAGGCCTCTGTTATATCTCTGGAACACCGTGAACATGACAAATCAATGGGACATGAGCATACCTTCGGAGAGGATGTCATTGATCAGGAACAAATCTACGCACAACTGTTGTACCTGTCCGAAAAAGTCGCCCGAAGACTAAGATTCGCAGGGATGGGGGGAAGGAAGGTCACTTTAAAATTCCGTACCACTGGCTTCATCACTACTACCCATCAAATGACTCTCGCCACGCTGACTCACGACGATATCACCATATATTGTGCCAGCCTGAAGCTCTTGGAGGATGTATGGGATCACCATACTCCGGTTCGTTTGGTAGGCGTATCAGTTTCGCGGTTGACCTCGTGTCTTCCTCAAGGTAATCAGCACGATCTTTTTGTGAAGAGGGCTATTCAGCAGCGTCGGAGGCTGTCTTCGACGCTGGATGGGATCCGCGACCGATTTGGAGAAGATTCCATCGGTTCTGCCTCTGGATATTTTCTTCGCTGATCTCAACATTTTTTGTTATATTTGTGTTGACAAATCACTTTTTATTCGCTATATTAGTCTTTGAAGTACAGATGTACTATGCCCGAATAATCTTGAGGTTAATCTTTTCATGACCGGTCACTGGGAAATAGTCATCATCATCGTGGTGATCCTGCTTCTGTTTGGTGGGAAGAAGATTCCCGAACTGATGAAGGGTCTTGGCAGTGGAATCCGTGAGTTCAAGAAAGGGGCGCAAGGTGTGGACGAAAAAGAAGCGCCTAAACCACCCGAAGAAAAGAAGCCATAAATTTTCGCTCTTTTGCTCATTTTTCACCTATTCCCCCTTTTTTTCACAATATTAACCCATCACTTGACGTCATAAATTGATTTTTTTTAATCATTTAACCCGATATAATTATTATAATAATTATTCAATTTTTAATATTATTGACACCCGCGCTCATTCTTGAGTTTTTTGTGTTTTTCCTTAGCGCTGAATCCATTAGCAAAGAGGTGTGACCATGGCTGAAGGCAAATTTTACTCATCCAAAGACGTTTGTAAGATTTGTCAGATCTCCAAATCCACTCTGTTCAAGTGGGAACGCGAGGGGCTGATCACCAAAGTCCGTCGCGACTGGAGAGGCTGGAGGATCTACGACCAAAGCAATATCGAAGAAATCCGCAAAGCCATCGAGGAGCAGAAGCTGGATCATGACGAGGGACGCAGTCCGACGATCCTGGTCGTGGATGATGACCCGATTATCCTTAAGGTCATGGGCGAGCTGCTGAAAACCTCCGGTTACGACGTGCTGACCACTCCGTCCGGTCAGGAAGCGGTCAAGATCCACGAAGAAACACTTCCCGCCCTTACTTTCCTGGATGTAAAGCTGAAAGGCGAAGATGGCTTGGCGGTTTTCGGTCGAATCCGTGAAGTGGATCCGAAAGCCAAGATCATCTTCCTGACCGGCTATCCAAAGCTGGAGGACACGGTCCGGGTCATCAAAGAGGGCGCATACAATTACTTGGCGAAACCCATCAAGACAGAAGAGTTGCTGGGCATGGTCCGGGAAGTCATGGGCGAGCCTCCCGAGTAGGAGCAATCTGCTGACCTGGACTTTCTTCCTTTGAAGGATTCTTCTTCGTTTCCCGCAGGGTATCTCTCTGTGACGGAACTTTTGTGGCATCAATCTCGTATATCGAATAGGGCCAATGCCCCTGTGGCATTGGCTCGGTTTTTATGTCACAAAACTCTTGATTCCTGACTATTCATTGCTTACATTTACCCAGGTCGATATTCCAAAGTTCTGATAACATCCGGAGGTTCTGTTGTCCGCGTCCCCTGATATCATCTGTTTCTGGATAGCTTTCTGGTTCTATCTCCTTGGTTTCATAGCATTTGCTATATATGTGCCGGTGCGCTCGAAAACGGTCGCCACGCTTGGCGGCATCGTCATGCTCCTGGGATTCTTGCCGCACACTGTCGGGTTCTTCTGGAGATGGCATCTGGCAGACCATGTCCCGTTGTCCAATATGTATGAGTACATGTCGCTCATGAGTTGGATGGCAGTGCTGAGCCTCGGCATCCTGGTCTTTCGATATAAGAAACCCTTGATCGGAGTCTTTATTGCGCCTCTGGTTTTCATGCTCATGGTTACGGCATCGCTCCTTCCGAAAACCATCAGTCAGCAGCTTGTTCCTGCCCTGCAGAGCTACTGGCTGACGATTCACGTCACGTTAGCCGCTCTGGGATCGGGCGCGTTTGCCGTTGCCAGCGCCGTCGCCTTCATCTATTTGCTGAAATCAGGCGGCGTCAAGGAGCGCGCCACTCAGAAAACGATCTCGAAAGTCTATGCCCGCGCGGCTTTGACTATGTTGGGGTTTCCCTGGATCTTCTATGTTCTCGGTATGATCGTCGGTCTGTTTCCGGTTGCGTCTGACCTGAGAATCAGCCTCAGCCAGGTTCCGATTCAAGGGACCGGCGGATTCTTCATCGCGTTCGGCATTTACCTCCCGCTGGGGCTCCTGTTCTGGTCCATGTGGCACACACGTTTCATGAAGAATGCCAGCGGCGAATCGCCGGGTCCGAAACTGGTTTCGGTTACTTTCGCCAGCTATTTGATTGGTTCCCTGATCGTCGGGCTTCTGATCAGCGGAGACAAGATAACCGTAACTACCAACAGTGTCTTCAAGATTTTCGAAGTCCTTGGATTGGCATATTTCGCCGCGATTCCAGTTTTTCTTATTTTGTGGTCAATCCTCACTAAGACCACTCTTCTGGATCGGATTCCTATGAATCTCGATATTCTGGATGACATCAATTACAAAGCCGTGGGTCTCGGGTATCCGCTATACACGGTCGGCGCCTTGTTCGCCGGCGCTATCTGGGCGGAGCGCGCCTGGGGACAGTTCTGGGGCTGGGATCCCAAGGAAGTCGGATCCTTGATCATCTGGCTGTTCTATTCCGGCTTCCTCCATGCCCGATACCAGCAGAAATGGAAGGGCAATCGGGCTGCCGTCTTGTCTCTGTGCGGATTTGGGATGATTATCTTGAGCTTCTTCGGCAATTACTTCTTCGGAGGACAGCACGCTTACACGTAATGCATTGGTCTGCGTAACTTAGCCTCTTGTGGGCGTGATTGGACGGGCATAAAGCCCTAAGCTACAAAAATCGACCGGAGCTTAGCCCCTTGTGGGCGTCATTGGACGGGCATAAAGCCCTAAGCTGCAAAGATCGACCGTAGCTTAGCCCCTTGTGGGCGTCATTGGACGGGCACAAAGCCCTAAGCTGCAAAGATCGACCGTAGCCTAGCCCCTTGTGAGCGTGATTGGACGGGCATAAAGCCCTAAGCTGCAAAGATCGACCGTAGCCTAGCCCCTTGTGAGCGTGATTGGACGGGCATAAAGCCCTAAGCTACAAGAATCGACCGGAGCTTAGCCCCTTGTGGGCGTCTTCTGAGATTGAAAGGTGCGGTTAGGCGCCCCTCTGACCGCCACCGTCAGGAGTTGACGATGTCCAGTACCTGGTATCGATGGTCGCTTGCCATACTTCTTGTTGGCGTCCTATCGCTAATTCCGTTCATGGCGCTCGCGCAAGGATTCGGTCAGAATAAGGTCCAATATCAGTATTTCGATTGGAAGCTGGCGCAGTCTGAGCATTTCGACGTCCTTTTTGCCCAGGGAGGTGGTGAGATCGCCCAATTCGTGGCGGAGACCGCCGAAAAAGCCTACCAGAGCCTGGCGCAGGACTACCAATACCAACTACCGGTCGGCGAACGCATCACTATCGTCACTTACGATTCCCACAACGATTTCGAGCAAACCAACGTCAGTTTCGACCAACCGGAAGAGTCAGTCGGCGGCTTCACGGAATTCTTCAAGAACCGCGTGGTTATTCCTTTCGAGGGCAGTTACGAGGAATTCCGCCATGTGATCCATCACGAAGTGTCTCATGCCGTGTTGATGCGCATGTTGTTCGGCTCCGGTATCCAATCCGTCGTGTCAGGGATCACGCGTGCCCAACTTCCCACTTGGTTCATTGAAGGGCTGGCAGAATTCGAGTCCCGTCGCGGATGGGATATTGAGTCTGATATGTTCATGCGAGACGCCACGATAAATGGCTATGTGACGTCCCTGGACAATCTAAGCGGTTATCTGAACTACAAAGGCGGACAATCCGTATTCTACTACCTCGCATCTCGCTACGGTACGGAAAAGGTCGGCGAAATCCTGAACAAGTTGCGCACCAGCCGGGACACCAACCGGACGTTCAAAGCCGCCATTGGAATCGACCTTGAAGAGCTCTCCAAGCGCTGGCAGAAATATCTGCGCAAAACCTACTGGCCGTCACTGGCTGACATGCACCCTCCGGAAGACTTCGCAGAACGCCTGACCGACCATATCAAAGATCACAACTTCGTCAACACCAGTCCCGCCATCTCGCCCCTGGGCGACAAGCTGGCATTCCTGTCGGATCGATCCGACTATTTCGACATCTATCTCATGTCCACCATCGACGGTAAGATCATCAAGAAGCTTGTGGCAGGGCAGAGGAAGGCGAAATTCGAGGAATTCCACTGGATGCGACCTGGGATTTCGTGGGCGCCTACCGGCGACCGTATTACATTCGCCGCCAAAGCAGGCGGGAACGATGCCATCTACCTCGTGGATGTGGAATCGGGGGACGTGCTGAAGGACTACACCTTCGACCTGGACGGACTGTTCTCGCCGTCTTGGTCGCCTCAAGGAGATCGGATCGTATTCGTCGGTACCAAGAACGGGCATTCCGACATTTTCTATTTTTCTCTCAATGACGGCGCATTGGTGCAGTTGACCCGTGACGCCTACTCCGACCTGGATCCGTGCTGGTCGTTGGACGGAAAATCCATCGTGTTCTCCTCGGATCGTCGCGAGGATCTGTCCGTGAATCGCAGCGATATCAAGATGTTCCAACACGATTATAGCGAGTTGGACCTATATCAGTTGGACGTCCCCAGCGATACGTTGAGACGCCTGACGGATACGCCGTATCAGGAGCGCACTCCCATGTTTGCGCCTGAGGGCAATGGTTTGACGTATGTCTCCGATCAAAATGGCGCCTACAACTTGTTCAATCTGGATCTGCAAACCAGAGAAGCCAAACCCCTGACCAACATCCTGACCGGATGTTTCCAACCATCCTGGTCTCGCGCCGGACGCCGCCTGGCATTTGCCTCTTTCTACGATTGGGGCTACGATATCTACCTCTTCAAGAATCCGCTGGAGGTTGAAGATATCACGCTGCCGGTTACCACCTTCGTTCAGGAAGGACCGCTGCCTCCGGCTCAGGAAGTTGTCAAGGAGGAACCCGACACCACCAAGTCGCAGACGCCGTCTTATGCGCAATATGTATTCGAGAAGACCCCGACTCAGGCGAAAGCCGCTGCCGTGGATACCACTAACTATCGCGAATCGGATGGAAGATATCGGGTCAAGCCTTACCGCCTGCGATTCTCTCCGGATGTAGTGTACGCCAATGCCGGATACAGCACATTTTTCGGACTTCAGGGATCGGGGCAAATGCTGTTGTCGGACGTGCTGGGCAACCACCTGATCTTCGTGTCCACTGACCTTTACTATTCCTTCGAGAATTCGAATTTCACCCTGTTGTACTATTATCTCCCGCGACGGATCGATTACGGCGCCGGAATCTATCATAATGTATATTTCTTCGATGGCGGGAATCTGCGCGATCGCAACTACGGGACATCATTGTTTGCCTTCTACCCTCTGTCCAGGTTCAATCGGATCGAATTGTCTCTGGACATGATGTTCATCGACCGATACAATTGGGATCCCGTGTCCCAGAATTACGAATTCTGGAAGCGCCGCCGGGTATTCATGCCGGGATTGGCGTATGTCCATGATACCGCCATCTGGGGGAACACCGGACCCATCAACGGGTCCCGATACCGGCTGGCATTCTACTACAGCCCGACTCTGGAGAGCAACTCCAATAGTATTGACCGATGGGGACTGGATTTTCGCACGGTAATCGGCGATTATCGCCAATACTGGCGCATTGGCAAGGATCACTCGTTTGCGGCACGTCTGGCGGCAGGTTATTCCGATGGTCAGACTCCCCAGCGTTTCTTTCTGGGCGGCGTCAGCAATTGGATCAACCGAGATTTTGCGCAGGATATTCCTACCGACAACATCCAGGACATCTACTTTTCCTCGCTGGTGCTGCCCTTCCGCGGTTTTGACTACTATCAGAAAAGCGGAACACGCTTCGCGGTGACTAATCTGGAATTTCGGTATCCGCTGATCCGCTATCTGTTGCTCGGTTTCCCGTTACCAATGTTCTTCCAGAATATCCGCGGTGCCATATTTACCGACATAGGAACCGCCTGGTATCAAGATCGCTTCCGTGGAACTGTACAAGCTTCGGACGGCTTATATCACTTGAATGACATCTTGATGGGATACGGAACCGGCGTGCGGATCAACCTGGGCTATTTCCTTGTTCAGTGGGACGTCGCCTGGAGCACCGATCTGGTTGGCTCTTCCAAACCGAAGTATTATCTCTCTCTGGGACCGGAGTTTTAGAGGGGCTCTGTGACCGCTTTTCTGGCTAATATCGGGCGGCTCGCCCTGGATTTCTTCGCCGAGGTCGGACGAGTCACCGGACTTCTGGGACAAATCATCCGGCAGGGCAGGTTCCTGATCCGCGACAGAAGGCTCGTCATCGACCAGGCGTTGAATGTGGGATACCTCTCGCTTCCCCTGGTTCTCTTGGTCGGAATCTTCACCGGCGCGGTGTCCGCCTGGCAGGGCAACTATCAGTTCGAAGGATATATCCCGATCCGATTCCTCGGCATCTCCGTGTACAAAGGGGTAATCATCGAGCTTGGACCGGTGCTCACGGCGTTGATTATCGCCGGCAGAGTGGGGGCGTCTATCGCCGCGGAATTGGGCACCATGAAGGTCACCGAGCAAATCGACGCCCTGGAGTCATTAGCCATCAATCCGGTGCGGTACCTGGCATCCCCGCGTTTCTTTGCCAATGTGATAATGATGCCGGTACTCGTCACCCTGGCGGACTTCATCGCCGTGATCGGCGCTTTCGTGGTCGCCAATGGATTCCTGGGTATCTCCGCCGGCACCTTCTTCAACGAAATCCCCCGACATTTCTGGTTGTATGATATAGGCGCCGGGCTGCTGAAAGCTCTGGTCTTTGGGGGGATCACAGCCCTGATGGGGTGCTACATAGGTTTCAATGCCGAGGGCGGCGCTGAGGGCGTTGGGAACGCTACCATTCGCGCCTTCGTCTGGTCGTGCCTCCTGATTCTTGCCAGCGATTTCTTGCTGGCGTTGATCCTTTTCTAAATGCCTCTGCCACTATTGACCGTGCCGTCAGGTTTGGAAGGGTGCGGTCAGTCGCCCTCGCCTGACCGCCACTAACAAAGCACCAGACTTTAGTCTGGTGAACACGGCACACCAGACTGCAACTGACTTCCCCCCGGTCACCGGGGGGAATACAAGGGGTGTGCTGGTTTTGGACTGCGGTAGTTAAGGGTGCGGTCAGGTGTCCCCACCTGACCGCCAATCTAATCATGATCTCCATACGCGGACTCAAGAAATCCTTTTCCGGAAAACCGGTTCTTCAAGGTGTCAATCTCGACATCGACGACGGCGAATCCCTGACCATCATCGGTCGGTCCGGATGCGGCAAAAGCGTGCTCCTGAAGCACATCATTGGGCTAATCGTACCCGACGAAGGCACGATCACGATCGATGGCGAAGAGCTGAACAGTGTCTCTCAAGAGCGCTTGTACGCAATCCGCCAGAAATTCGGCATCCTATTCCAGGGTTCGGCGCTCTTCGACTCCATGACAGTCGAAGAGAACATTGCCCTGGCGCTGCGAGAGCACGAATTGATGCCCGAACCGGAAATCCAGGCGGTGGTACAAGAGACTCTGAACATGGTAGGGCTTCCGGGGATCGAGAATTTGAAACCCGCAGAGCTCAGCGGCGGCATGAAGAAGAGAGTGGGCTTGGCTCGAGCCATTGCCTTGAAACCGCGCTATATCCTGTACGATGAGCCCACTACCGGTCTTGATCCCATCATGGCGGACATCATCAACGAGATGATTGTCCGGCTCAACGAGAAGTTGTCCGTAACAACGATTGTCGTTACGCATGATATGGTATCGACCTATAAGGTATCGACTCGCATCGTCATGCTGCATCGCGGAATCATCATCCATTCCGGCACGCCGGAGGAAACCCGCAGCAGTACTGACCCGGTGGTGCGGCAATTCGTCGAAGGCAGCGCCGAAGGTCCGATCAAACCCTTGTTGACTGATCATATCAAGTAACAGCAAACAAATGCGGGGAAATTCTTGATAGGGAAGCAGTTTCTCAACACGGTAGCACATGGGGAAATCGACATTCTCCAGGAGCTCCTGGACATTCTGGGAGAAAGCAAAGCTGCATACTGCGTGGTCGGCGGTCTGGCGGTCAATGCCTACGTTGAGCCTGTAGTCAGTCTTGACCTCGATATGGTGCTGGCATTGCAGGATATGGACAGAGTGTGCAAGTCGGCAAAGTTGAAAGGCTTGAAAGTCGAAGAATTCCCGCACAGTGTCAATCTGACCAGCAACAAGTCCGATCTGAGAATTCAACTACAGACGGATGAACGCTGCCAGTCATTCATATCGCGATCCGTTTCGAAGGAAGTCCTTGGGTACACACTGAATGTGGCTGCGGTGCAAGATGTGTTGCAAGGAAAGATCTGGGCGTACCTTGACGAGACAAGCCGCAAAAGCAAGCGGCAGAAGGACCTGGCTGACATCGCTCGTTTGATCGAAGCCTATCCGGAGATGCAACCGAAAATCCCGTCCACTATACTGGGGAAATTGAATGCTCAATGACAAAGCAAAACAGCCAGGTCTTATGACCTGGCGGTTCTCTATAGTGCCCCTTTTCTCAATCAACTATTCTTCGGGTTTCGTCTCGTCAACCTGAATCAAATGTCCCAATTTGTCCCGCTTGGTTTTCAAATACTTGAAACTCTTGGGTGTTGCCGGGATTTCGATGGGGATACGTTCCACGATCTCCAAGTTGTATCCTTTCAAGCCGATGACTTTTCTTGGATTATTCGTAATCAATCGTATCTTCCGAATCCCTAAGTCTCGCAGAATCTGCGCTCCGATCCCGTAGTCTCGCAAGTCAGCTTTGAATCCTAACGCGAGATTTGCTTCCACCGTATCCTTGCCATTGTCCTGCAGGTGATATGCCAACAGCTTGTTTGCCAGCCCGATGCCCCGCCCTTCTTGCCGCATATATAATAATACACCACGCCCTTCTTTCTCGATCATCTGCATGGAATTGCCAAGCTGATCCCCGCAATCGCATCGCAGTGATCCGAAAATATCGCCAGTGATGCATTGGGAATGCACTCGCACCATCACCGGATCGGTTGTTGCCACGTCGCCTTTCACCACGGCGAGGTGATTCTGGTTCGTCAGAATCTCCCGGTAATGTACCAGCCGGAATTCGCCGAATTTGGTCGGGAAGTTGACAGCCACGACTCGCTCTACTAATTTCTCGTGCCGACGCCGGTATTCGATCAAGTCTTTGATCGTGACCAGGTGCAGCCCGAATTCGTTGGCGATTTCCCGAAGCCGGGGGACGCGAGCCATCGTCCCATCTTCGTCCATGATTTCGCAGAGAACCCCGGCAGGATAGAGCCCGGCAAGAACGGCAAGATCGACTACGGCTTCGGTATGACCGGCGCGACGCAGGACGCCGCCATCCGCAGCTCGCAGTGGGAAGACATGCCCTGGACGAGCGAAATCCCTCGCGCGTGACTCCGGGTCAGCAATCTTCAAAACGGTCAAGGCGCGATCCTGGGCGCTGATACCGGTCGTCGTGCCCTTCTTGGCGTCGATCGTGATAGTGAACGGTGTCCCGTGCAAGGCGGTGTTGTTCTTGACCATCAACTGGAGATCCAGTTCCTCCGCCCGATTTCCGGTAATTGGCGTACAGATCATCCCCCGCCCGTACTTCGCCATGAAGTTGATCTTTTCCGGTGTGATCTTCTCCGCCGCCATAATGAAGTCGCCCTCATTCTCGCGATCTTCATCATCCACCACAATCAGAATTTTCCCATCGCGGAAATCCTGAATCGCCTGGAGGATAGTATCGAACAGATCGTTCTTCTTTTCTTCTTGTAATGAATCCATAGATTTCTCAATTTGGAGTCAGGTGTCCATGCAAACCGTTGTCCGCCGTCACACGGCAAACCGCAATCCGCCGTCACACGCCCTCGTGTGACGGAATATCAAGAACTTAGCTGGCAGACGAGGGCGTCTGCCAGCGGAATCTCCCTATTGTCGGACAGACTGTCCTTACCCGGCAGCTCTTCGCACCTAAGTCAAACGTATCCTTGGTCCTTAAGAAGGTCAATAGTAATGTTGGAATGCTTGCCCTTATGCCCGAGGAGGTGAATGATATGCTTTCCCAGAATATCGGTCTCGATGTTCAACGGGTCGCCAACTCTACGTTCTTTGAGATTTGTATTTGCCAGGGTAAAGGGAACCAGCGAGACTGTCGCGCGTCGCCCGCTCAATTCTGCGACTGTCAGACTGACCCCATCCAAGGCGACCGATCCACGCCCAACTATCTCCGACACGAGCTCGCCCGGAATCTCGACTGTCAATAGCACGCTGTCCCCGACTGTTTTCCGGCTGGAAACCCTGACTGTGCCGTCCACATGTCCCAGGACCCAATGACCGTCCAGGAGGTCGCCCACCTTCAAAGGTGGCTCCAGGTTGACTTTGGTCCCGGTTCGCCAGGCGCCAAGAGTTGTTTTCTTGAGTGTTTCCGGCGCCGCATTGAATTTAAAGCCGCCTCGGACCAACTCAGTGACGGTAATACATGCGCCATTGATTGCCACCGATCCCCCCACTTGCAGATTCTCGGCGGTCCTCAGGCAATCGATCTCGAACACCTTTCCCCCCGCGGCGCTTGAGATGCTGCGGACCGTTCCGACTTCTCTGATCAATCCGGTGAACATGATCCCATCACTCCGCAAGGTTCGACGACGATCTCTTCGGCTCCAATTCGAGCCACAAATCCTCGCCCAGGCTGACGCGCTTGATAATCCTATAGCGAAGGACTTCTTGCAGGGACTCAATTCCCAGGTTGCCCGTGGAAGCCAGAGCTGAATTTCCGAGGAACTTGGGCGCAATGATCACGACGATGCGGTCTGCGGCGGCTTCTCTCAAGAGATTGGTGAAGACGACGTTTCCGCCTTCGACCAACAATGAGGTAATACCATTCTTACCCAGTATTTTCAAGATATGTTCCCACGGCAGATACCCCGAGGTGTCAGGAACGGGAATGAGCCTGGCGCCCAGCGATTCCAGTTTGGATTTCTTCGCCGGATCGGGAACGCTGTCGGTAATGATCCAGGGCGCTCCGGCGCTTTGATCGGTCAGAAGCTTGGCGTGAATCGGGATCCTGAGTCGAGGATCCAACACAATCCGTCGTGGCTGCTGACCCTTGATGTGGCGGACTGTCAGCTGCGGATCGTCTTTTGCCACAGTTCCTGCCCCCACCAATACTGCGTCATGCGTCGCCCTCAATCTGTGGACGGCTTTCCGACTGGCTTCTCCCGTAATCCATCGCGATGACCCCTTGGAATCCGCAATTCTGCCGTCCAGCGTCTGCGCGATCTTGACCGTGACCCACGGCATGCCGGTGGCGACATATTTGAAATAGCCGCGATTCAGTTCCCGGCATTGGCTTTCCATCAACCCCAACTCTACTTCCACTCCTCGATTTCGCAATTCCTGGATGCTCTTTCCATTGACTTGCGGATTGGGATCGATCGTTCCGATCACTATTCGTTGAATTCCGCTTTCCAGTATTGGAGGCAGGCAAGGTGGCGTTTTTCCGTAGTGGCAGCATGGTTCCAAATTGACGTAGAGGGTGGCGCTGGTAGTCTGACGCTTCGAAAGATCTTGCAGAGCGACGATCTCGGCATGGGCAAGACCGCAGCATTGATGGTATCCTTCGCCCAATACGCGGCGGTTCTTGACCAGCACCGCGCCGACCATAGGATTGGGGCTGGTGCATCTCATGCCCTTTCGAGCCAGAATCAATGCCCGTCGCATGTATTTGAGATCATCGTCAGCGTGCATCTCTGTCATGCCTATTCTGTACGGAGGACCTTACTCATTGTCACCAGATCGTTGCGCAAATGATAGCCGATCTTCTCGTAGAATCCGACCGCGTCGATATTATCGGTCTGCACCCAGAAGTTGATCTTGACCACTCTGAGAGCCCTGAATCGGCTTTCCAATTCTCCCATGATCCTTCGAGCGAATCCTCTGTGCCGATGCTCTTTCGAAACGACCAGATGATGCACCAATCCGCGGCGACCGTCAAATCCGCCCATCACCACCGCCACAATCCGACTGCCCAATTCCCCCACCAGGAACAAGTCCGGATTTCGTTGCTGCATCCGCAGGGTTTCTTCACGGGTATCCGATGCGCCCAATGTGAGGTCGCCCTGTTTCCACAGGTCATATACCTCGTCATAGTCTTCGGGTCGAAATTCTCGGATTTGCACTGCGACGGTTCCTATTGGATTCCGCGGCTAAGCAAGGAGGGTGGACAGAATGGCTTTGGCAGTGTGCAGCCTGTTCTCGGCTTCCTGATATACAATGGAGTTGGGACCGTCGATCACCGCGTCAGCGACTTCGTTCCCGCGGTCTGCCGGGAGGCAGTGCATGTACCTGGCATCGCGCTTCGCCCAGGACATGGCACGCTCGTCACAGATCCAGCTCCGGTATTTCCGCGCAATCTCCATTGCTCTTTCCGGCGTGCCGAACATCGAGCCAATCCCCCAGCTCTTGGGATAGACGACATCCGCCCCTTGGAATGCTCCCTCCATGTCGGACACGACTCGGAATGAGCCTCCGCTGGTCGTGGCGAATTGCTCAGCCGACGTAAGGCTCCCGGGCATGAGATCATACCCTGGCGGATGCGCCAGCACCACATCCATTCCGAAGCGGGTCAAAAGCGTGATGAGCCCTTGTGGCACCGACAGCGGCTTGAGATAACTTGGCGCGAATGCCCAACTGACTGTAATTCTTAACCCCCGAAGATCTTTTCCAAAGATCTCCCGAAGCGTCATCAAGTCCGCCAGGGTCTGAGTGGGATGATCCACGTCGCATTGGAGATTGATCACCGGAGCCTCCGCCCATTGTGCCACGCCGCGCAGATACTTATTGCCCTCGCCGGGCACCAAGTCGTGTCGGATGGCGATTCCGTGACCGTAGGATGAAAGAATTATCCCTGTATCCTTTGGGCTTTCCCCATGCGCGATCTGAGATGATGACACGTCAATGTAGTGCGCATGTCCTCCCAATTGTGTCATCGCGGCTTCAAAGGCATTGCGCGTACGCGTGGACTTGTCAAAAAACAGAAGGAATAACGTCTTGTCTTGCAAAGACCTGTGAGGAATTCCCTGGCGGAATGCCCGCTTGAGCTCCTTCGAGCGATCAAGCAGGAACTCGATCTCATCGGCGCTGAAATCCGCGGTTTCGATGTAGTCTCTGCCACGCAGACTGATTGGAGGTTGGCTCACTCCGAATTTCTCAAGCATATCCGCTGCAAAACGATTTGGCGTATGGAGCTTCAGTTGTCCCGAGGCGTCACCTCAATTGCCCGCAACGACCCGGTAATAGCCAATTGAGGAGTTGATAGCATCCAGATGTTGGAACGAATGCATAGGCTCTTCAACTGTGCTGAGGGAATCCCAGGTTGCCGGTTCCGGCTCGGTGGCGTGATAGATAGTGTACCTGGTGGCTCCAAATACCGCATCCCAGTTGAGATAGATGTGATTCCCTGACTTGGATATGGTGAGCCCCGTCGGTGTCGGCAAGGCACCTTCCGGCAATCCGATGATGATGACGTCATCGATGTACCAACCTTCCAGCGACGTCTCAGAATCGCTTCCGAACCGGAATCGAATCCGGCAGTTCCCTTGGTGACCGGCAAGATTGACCGTCACTTCAGTCCAGTTGATGGTGCCCGCCCAGCAGCGCGTTCCGCAGCCGAACGGACCCGAATAGGGACTGCCATTCGCGGACACCGAACGGATGCTGCGATTGTAGTTGCAGCCAGTCATCAATTGCTCCCAGGGACCCCCATCGCACGAGATTTCGAGGATGCCTCCATCGTAGGCACTGTCTGGGTACGAGATGGAAATCTCACTCTGGATGCGGTGAAAGAAGTGCAGCTCGGCATTCGTCGGCAATTGAATGCCGGGAGACTGCAGACAGGCGTCAAGCAGGATGGCATATTCGCCAGTTCCTGTGTCGCCGCACTTCCAAGAAGTCACAGGAGAGTACGAATCCTCGAAGGATATCGCCCATTGATCCTGGAAACCGGCGGAACCGACATAGTGTGTCCAACCTTGAGTGCCGGATTCAAAATCATACCTCGCGACCACGTCCCAGATGTTGAACGAGAACGTGTCGGTCTGCGAATAATTGCCGCTGTCATCGGTCGCGCTAAGGAAGTACTGCACAGCTGTCCCTGGAGCCTGCCCGGGAATTAGATATTGCCAGTCCTGTCCGCCCAGGTTGGTCATCGCATCCGTGACGAAATTGAGCTGATTCGTGGAATAATGAATGTCAACGTCATCAATGCCCGAATGGTCCCAAATTTCGGCATCGATGACATAGGGACCAATCGGGTCGATTGTGTTGCTCAATGCAACGTGCGAAATCTCAGGTCCGATCGTGTCAACGGGCATTCCCTGACTCCCACTTTCGGTGGTGAACAGGATGGCTCGACCTGCAGCCAACCCGGCTGCCGACGTCGGATAGGCATTCCAGTAAGTATATTGGATGCCATCCAGTTGGTCCGGGCTTTCGATTCCTACCGTGGCATAAGGGATATCGTCGTAGTCGCCGATAACGTTGTTGACAGTCTGATACAGGAAAAGGATTTCGCCATCGCCTGTCGGCGTGGTGTACGCTGCAGGATCATACAAAACGACCTGGAAGGTTTCCAGATAATTGTTATATCTGGTGCGCAAGTTGCTCCACTCCACAATGTAACGGTGGAGCAATGCGTCGTGCAACCAGTACACATGACCGCTGCTCAACACCAGATCATCCCAGAACACGGCAGCCATGGCGCTGGGTCCGCTGCCGCCGGGAATGCTGTAGTTGCGGAAATCGATAATGTCTCCGTGTGCCCCGAAGGCTAACCAGCCATTGGAACACACCGTGATCTGTGAGTAATGTCCGCCATAGAATTTGAATGGGAATGGCAGTGTGAGGACCTCGCTGTCGTCTTGATTCTCGCTGTAGTCCGTCAGCGGTATCAAGTTTCCGGAGCCCCCGTAGATGGGATCGATCTCGACCCAATGGTAGGTGGGGTGCTTCTGGTACATAGTGTCGCTGTTTTCGAATGCCCAGTAGCCGTAATTGTCCGGACCCGTCGGATCCAGCGAAGCCGGAGTCCCGACGATCTCCAGGAATTGTACCGTGTCTGCGAAGCTGCCAGTTCCCGAAAGAGCCACTGTGAACGTCACCGGCTGACCCGGAAAAATCGCTCCACTCATCTGGACAGCAAATGGATTAGAAATGTTGTCGCCGCTGCCCCCTCCTGCGATGGATCCGAACGATCCCAAAGGATCGGTGACGACTGCCAGCGGGTGAGAACTTGTCAGGATCCCCTGGACACTGGTCGCGGTGAAGCTACCGGTATTGTCGAGGTAGATCACGATATTGCCGGATTCCCCCGGATCGAACTGACTGTCGCCTCCAACGCCGGACAGGGTGCGGTGATCGAATTCGAGATTCGCTGCCCTCACCACGATCGGTACCATCGACGTATAAGTGGAACCGCCGCTCGGTGCAGCCAGAACGAACATGTTGGTGACGTGCAGATCGGGACAACCTCCGGCAATGGAGATGAGATAGTCGGCAGATGACCATGCCGTGCCGCCGGCAACGATATTCCCGTAGCCAGAGCTGTCCTGGTAAAGCGTGACGTAGCTGTCAGTCTCCTCAAAGACTGCTGAGACGTTAGATGCCTGGGACGTTCCCCAATTCTTCAACCGCACCGACAATTCGATGGTCTCGCTGGGATTCGCCACACCATTGTTGTTCCCATGACTGCTGCCCGAATTGTCGTCGTCAATTATCATCGAATCCAACGCGATGATGTCGCCGCTGACAACATTGATATCCGCCAGGATTGGTTTGCAGTCGTGCTTGGTGACGGTCAATTTCAACACACCGGTAGTAGTCACCGTGACGGGAGTAGTCAGCGCTCCGGCGCTGTCCGTATAGGCTGTCAGAAATGTCTGACCTTCTTTGAATAGGCAGATCAACGCATCCGGAACCGGATTCGAACTTGCATCCCTTACCACTACGGACACAAAATTCTGTCCCAACGGTATCTGCGCAGGATACATGGCTGATATAATCTGGGGCACTCCTGTCCAACATTCCACACTTGGATCGCCCATCAGGTTATTCCAGTAAGAGAAGCTGTTCTGTGAAGACTGATCGAACGGAAATGCGTTGACCAATTGGATCTTGGCTTCTATCAAAGCTGCGCCGAGGTTGTATAACTGCTTGGCGAATAGCCCGTAAAATACACCGGTGTCCAGGATGTTGTTCTGACGAGTATGCGTGCCGCTGGTAGCGGTGCCGATGCAGCCGATGGCGCCCGCCGGAGTGGTCAAAGTGCCTTCCCGGAGCCAGCATTCGGTCACGGCTTCCTCATAGGTCGAGTTAAAGGTCCCGGTGGCGCAGGTGATCGTAACGGCAACGGGCAGCATGTAGCCATTGGTCAATTGTCCTTGAAAGTGGCTGCAAAGCATTTCGCTTATCCACGACCCGCGATAATTGAAGTACAGGACTCCCGCATTGACGTTCGACCGCATCTCCGTGGCGGGAATCGTAGATGACGAATATTCGCGGATGGTCACATTTTGAATGCCTGCTTCCAACAGTTGATCTCTAATGTACCGCTTCACCATGACCGGAGAATAGGCATGGAGGGTCCCGGCTAAGAAATATGCCCGGTTGAACCACGCAGTCTGGGTCATGTAGGGATTGCTTTCGTATCCCACGATCTTGTTGACGATATTGGTCAACTGATTGGTGTCATCAAACGACAATCTCCCGATGGGCACGTCGGCTATGATATCGGTGCCATCCAGTTGCGCATAGCCATGGTCAAAATAGCTGCTGTTGGTAGCGATGGAGTAGGTGCCTTCGGCGTCGCCCACCAAAATGACGAATTCCAGCGGAGGATTCCAGGTGTTGTACGCGTTCTGGATATAGGCTTTGATACTCGTGTAACTTGTACCGGTCTGAGTGGTCGTTGCCAAAGTGACGGTATAGCCTTTCCTCTTCTTCCAATTAATCAGGTTGGTCAGCCTTGACGTCACCTGCGAGTTGTCCGGACAGATGATCAGGACGCTGCCTGGTTGCGGAGCGCCCTCGTCATAGAGTTGTTCGAAGTTGATGAGATTACCGCGATAGAGATTGTAGAAACTGGGCGTGATACGACTGTGCCTGCGCACCTTTTCGTTAGTACCTGGTTCGGAAGTAGCACGGATCTCCACTTCGATTGAACTCGCGGCAGTGATTCCGCCCTGACCTGGATTGGTGCGCAGTGGCATCCAGGATACCGCCACCACTCGGTAATCCCTCATCACCATCGGCTCCGAAATCTCCACCGGTGAGGCGGGGAAGACATCATCCCTAACATACAGTTCCTGATTTCGATATAGGGATTGCTGGGGGTAATATTCCTCGTCCACGTCCTGCAAGGGATATACTCGAGCGCCCGGAACTTGCGTCGTGGTCTGGGAAAGCACTTGACAGGTTACCATTCCTTGGTCGGGAATAGCGACCCATCGTGTGATCACCGGCAATTCCGGATCGCCGACGTTTGTCATCATGCCGGCGTCAGGTATCCTCGGGATCTGATAAGTGACTCCGTCCGCCTCGATTTCTTCGGAATAGTATCCCGCGACGTCCAACCGTATCACGGTTCCGTTGCTATTCGATTCGAGTACCGTAACCTCCGGTAGGCTGCCTTCCGGCATCGAAGATAGGCTAATCCAGGCGCCTTCAACCGTTCCATTGAGCGCAGGATTGACCGCAAGAGCCGCCGTCGCCACAATTAGACCTGAGAAGATCACGCCAGTTATTGCCAGTCTTGTCCGAATCATCGATGCATCTCCATCTGTTACAGTGGTCCTAACGATCGATCCTCTCGAGTTGCCACACCAAAGGCAGGGGCTCGGCATGATGAGCCCCTGCCGATATGGAAAATCCAGGGCTTAACGATCAGTTGCCCGAAACGACGTAGTAGAACCCTCGCACACTATTCAGTGCGTTCTGGTGCAGGTACGATGTGGTGGGAGCGCTGACGGTTCCGAGCGGAGTCCAGGACACGGGTTCCGCCTCCGTGGCGAAGAAGATCCGGTAGTACGTAGCGCCCGCGACCGAATCCCATTGCAGATTGATGTCGGCGCTCTGCCGGGTGATAATCAGGTGCTGCGGGATGGGAGGAGGCGCCGCCGGCAACCCGATAATAGTGAAGTCGTCAACATACCATCCTTCCGCATTGGTCCCTTGGTCGCTCCCGAACCGGAATCGGAAGCGGCAGGGACCTTGAATCGTGGACAAATCGACCGTCACCTCGGTCCAGTTGATGGTTCCAGCCCAGCACGCTGTGCCGCCTGCGAAAGGTCCCGAGTACGGATTTCCGCCGCCTGCGGTATAACGGATGTGCTTGTTATATCCGGGTTGCGGCGTAACTTGCTGCCAGGCGCCGCCGCTCACCGAGATTTGAAGAATCCCGCCGTCATAGGCGCTGTCCGGAGCGTAAGTGGAGATCTCGCTTGCCATGCGATAATAGAAATGCAGCTCCGCCTGGGCGGGCAGCACGATCTCCGGCGATTGCAGATAGGCATCGAGCAAGTTGGCGTAATTGCCGGTTCCGGTGTCGCCGCATTTCCAGGCATGAGTCGGCGAAATGGCGTCTTCGGTGGATAGATGCCACTGATCCAGCCAGGATCCGCCGCCATTGTAATGCGTCCAGCCCGGGGCGCCCGTCTCGAAGCCATCGGAGTAGGTCACTGCCCAGATATCGAAGGAGAATGTGTCGGTCTGCGCGGAATTCGCACTGTCATCCGCCGCGGTGACGAAGTAAGAGACCGTGGTTCCGGCAGCCTGTCCAGGGACATCGCCCTCCCAGTCGTTCCCGCTGGTATTGGACATACCGGTCGCGACAAAGCTGATGCCGTTTGTGCTGTAATGGAGATCGGCATGATTGACGCCTGAAATATCCCAAATCGTGGCGGTTAGCACATACGGACCGATTGGATCGGAAGTGTTGCTTAAGGGAGTGAAGGAGATTTCCGGACCGATCGAATCCGGCATGGTGCCTTGGTGACCGGTATCGGTGGTCAGGAGAATTGCCCGACCGTTGGTTAAGCCGGCAGCCGAGGACGGGTACGCATTCCAATAGGTGTACTGCACTCCGTCGAGCTGGTCGTTGCTCTCGATCCCGACCGTGGCGTACGGAATATCATCCGAGGCTCCGGTGACGTTGCTAACGGTCTGATACTGGAAGCGAATCTCGCTGTCCAAAGTGGGAGTGAGGTAGTACGCCGGATCGTACAGGATAGCTTCAAACGTCTCCAGATAGTTGTTATATCGGGTCTTGAGCTGGCTCCACTCCACGATGAAGCGGTGGTACTGGCTGTCGTAGTGGTAGTACACGTTGCCGGTGCTCAGCACCAGGTCATCCCAGAACGGGGCAATCATGCCGATTGGACCAAGTGCACCGGGGATCATCCAGTTTCGTCCGTCGACGATGTCTGACTGGCTGCCCACTCCAATCCAGCCGTTGGAGCAGACCGTGATAGTGGAGAAAGAACGTCCGTAGAAGCGGAGCGAGAACGGCATCGGAATCACCTCGCTGTCGTCCTGGTCTTCGCTATAGTCACTGAGCGGGATGAGCGTTCCTGAACCGCCAAAATTAGGATCGATTTCCGCCCAGGCGTAATTGGGGTGTTTGATGTAGTCGGCATCGACGTTCTCGAATGCCCAGTAGCCATATTGATCCGGACCGGTCGGATCGTTGGCGTCCGGCGCCCCGACAGTCTCTTCGAACTCCACGGTGTCGGCAAAGCCGCCGTCGCCCTGCAGAATTATGGTGAATGTCACCGGCTGACTTGGGAATATTAGATTGTCCATGAATACCGCGAATGCATCGCTGTTGGTGCCGCTGCTTGATCCGCTGATGGAACCGTAGGTGCCCATGGAATCCACCACCGTCGCCAGTGCGTGCGAACTCAGCAACTTCCCGACCACGTTGGTGGCGCCATAGCCTCCTATGTTGTCGACCGTGACGAAAATGCTGCCCAATTCGCCCGGATCGAACAGACCATTGGCACCCACGCCGGTTAAGGTTCGATGGTCGAATTCCAAATCCGCTGCACTCACTGCAATCGGCATAATCGATGGGTATGTTGGTCTGCCCGCTGCGCTGACACTGATGTCCAGGTCAAGCAGATGATCGTCCGGACAATTTCCCGAAATCGAAAATACGTAGTTGCTGGCGGACCAGGCAGTGCTCCCTGCAGGGATGTTGGCATAATTTGATCCACTCTGAGAGATCGTCAGAAATGGGTCAGCCTCCGACAAATTGCCCACTACACTTTGCGCCAGAGTGGATCCCCAGTTCTTAAGCTGAATTGACAGCTCGATGGTCTCGCCGGGATTTGCGATCCCGTTGTTGTTGCCATGACTGGAACCCACGTTGTCGTCATTGATTACCCACGATAATGGCGACACGAATTCTCCGGCGACGACATTCAAATCCGCCTGGTATGGCTTGTAATTATGCCGGGTGACTGTCACTTTCAAGACTCCGGTGGTTGTCGCGGTAATCGGAAGCGTGACGTTTCCGGCAGCGTCCGTGTACGCAGTGACAAACGTTTCGCCTTCTTTCAACAGACAGACCAAGGCGTCCGTCAGAGGATTGGAAGTGTTATCGCGGACATTGACGGTCAGGAAATTCTGTCCCACGATCACTTGCGAACTGTGCGTGATCTGGAATGTCCGTGGCACGCCGGTCCAGCACTCCAGACTTGGATCGCCCATCAGATTGTTCCAGTAGGAAAAACTCTGCTGCGATCCGGTGTCGTAGGGAAAATTCCGCACCAACTGGATCTTGGCTTCCACCAAAGTTGCCCCGTAATTGTAAAGGTTTTTGGCACATAATCCATAGAATATGCCTGCGTTTAAGATATTGTTGAATCGAGTATGGGTGCCCAGGGTTGCAGTTCCGATGCAAGCGACTGCGCCCGCAGGCAGAGTGGGACTTCCTTCCCTCAGCCAGCATTCGGAAACTGCTTCGCCGGAATCGTAAGTGCCTGTGCCGCAGGTGATGCAAACTGCGATCGGCAGCATGTACCCATTGCTCAATTGTCCCTGGAAATTGCTGCACACCATCTCGCTCACCCAGGAGCCTCTGTAATTCATAACTGCGATGCCGGCGTTCATGTTGGAGATGAGATCCGCCGACGGGATGGTCGAAGAAGCGTACTCGCGGATAGTCACGTTCGTGATCCCTTCGCCGATCAGGCAATCTCTGATGTATCGGGAAGTGATGACCGGTGAGTAGGCGGCGCTGGTTCCCGCCAACAGGTAGGCACGGGTGTACCATGCCGTCTGTCCCATGTACGGGTTGCTTTCATAGCTGACGATCTTGTTGACGATGTTCTCCAACTGAGGCAGCGTGTCGAACGACAGTCGTCCGATCGAGACATCAGCAATGATATCGGTGCCATCCAACTGGGTGTACCCATGGTCGTATTTGCCGCTGTAAACGGGAATATCGTAAGTGCCGCTTTCGGCATCGCCGGCAATAATGACATATTCCAATGGCGGATTCCAGGTGTTGTAAGCGTTCTGGATATAGCTGAAGATCTGGGCATAAGTGGTTCCGGTCTGAGCGGTAGTCGCCAGGGTCACTGTGTATCCCTTCCGTTTCTTCCAAGCGACGAGCGGATTCAAACGGTTGGTGATTTCGGTGGAATTGGCACAGATAATGAGAATACCGCCCGGAGCGGGAATTTCGTCAGTGTATAATTCGTTGAAATTGATAATGTTGCTCTGGTAGATGTTGTAGAAACTGGGAGTCATGTGCGAGAAGTGGTGTTGTTTCTCGTTAGTGCCAGGCTGGTTAGTATTCCTTAGCTCGATCTCGATGGACGAGGCAGCCGTAATCCCACCCTGGCTTGGACTCGTCCGGATGGGAATCCACGATACCGCGACGATCCTGACGTCCCGAAGGATCACGGGCTCCGACACAGTAACCGAAGCTGTGGGAAAAATATCGTCGCGTTGGTACAGCTCTTGATTCCGGTAGATGGAGCGAGTAGGGTAGTACTCCTCGTCCAAATCCTGCAGAGGATACACAGCCGGTCCCGGAATCTGCTGCGCTGCCTCCGATTGGACGCTGAGTTCCACCGATCCTGTGCTGGGAATTGCGATCCACCGGGTGATCACCGGCAATTCCGGACTCCCGATTTCGCCCAAGAACCCGGCATCGGGTAATCGGGGAATCTGGTACGTGACCCCGTCCGCCTCAATCTGTTCCGAGTAATAGCCTGGAACCTCCAATCGCAGCACAGTCCGCGTGGCGTTCGATTCCAGCACAGTCACATCCGGAGGCGTTCCCTCCGGCATGTTATTCAATGACACCCACGAAGCATTGTCAGCAGCAAGCCCCGAACCAGCAATGCTCAGCATAACGGAAACCAGACCCACAAAAATGCTTCTCCTTGGCATCATCTTCGCGTCCTCCTTCTGGGTAGTCGGCATTTAACAAACGCTAATCATCATTATCGAATCGCTAACCAAAATTATTGAAACGCTAATCGAAATTGCTGTTTGCGCAACTCTAATTACTATCCTTAGTCTTATCCTTTAATATACGAAAAAAATCTGAAAAAATCGAGGGGAGAACTGCAAAAAACAAAGATACTTTGGCGATGTCGGCGATCGGGATGCTCTCATTGGCTTTGTGCGCTTCATCTTCCGAACCAGGTCCGAATCCGATGCAAGGGATCTTGTGCTTGCCGCACACCGCAACGCCGTTCGTACTGAATCGCCACCGGGAAATCACCGGCTCGCTGTCGAATGCCTGGCGGAAGGTTGAGATTCCAGCCTGCACCAGGTAATGATCCTCGGGTAATACCCAAGTTGGAAACACCGCATCTGTCTCAAACACAGTCCCACGATGGCTGGGTGTCGAATACCGGCGCGCTCGGACTTGTGCCTGAGCCGCCTTGACCGAGCCCAGATTCTTGATTTGCTCCAGGGCGCCTTTTGGTGTCTCGTGCATCGTCAGCCGACGATCCAGATGCAGCCTTGCCAGATCAGGCACAGCGCACAGTGACGGCGACTGCGAACGGAATTCGGTGACCGTGACCGTGCCTTTGCCCAAGAAGGGATCGTCAGGCAGGCTGCTGTTAAGCGCATCAATATCCGCAACTACGGGCGCCAATCGCGATATGGCATTGATTCCTCGCTCCGGTTCCGATCCATGGCAGGAAATTCCGGTCGCCTCCACTTCGATCTCCATGCGCCCCCGCTGACCCGTACTGAGGCGCAAGTTGGTTGGTTCGGTCAATATCACGGCGTCAGGAGCGACTCTCTCCCGTTCGATCAGATATTGCCAGCATAGCCCATCGCAATCTTCTTCCTGGACGCTTCCCACGATCAGGATCGTCCCCGGCAGCTCAAAGTGCAATTCCCGCCACACTTTCGCCGCCAAGAGCAGCGACGCCATTCCGCCTTTCTGATCGGCTGCCCCTCTGCCGTACATCCGACCGTCCTTGATGACTCCCTGGAATGGGTCAGTGTCCCATTGTCTCAAATCGCCGGTGTCCACCGTGTCAAGGTGAGCGTCAAATGCCAGTATTGGGGATCCAGAGCCGAAGGTCCCGATGATGTTCCCGAAACCATCGACCCGGACATCGGGAATCCCGACTTCTCGCATCAGATCGCCTACCAGGGCAATAACCTGCCCTTCTTTGCCTGACAACGACTGGACGGATATCAACGTTCGAAGAATTTCCGCCGCCCAATCGGTGTTCCCGGCGCATGCTTGCCGCAGTGCATCTATCGAAGGCGCGGTCATGTGATGATTTCCCAGTCTTTGGCGTACTTGTTAAGTTCCGATATTGACCGTTGATCCATGGGGTGGTCGCGTTCCGGTACTACGACTTGTTTGGGATGGTCGCACAGGACGGTCGAGAAGTACCTTTGTCCGGTATCGTTGATCATCGTCACGATGGTGCGAAATTCCGGATGCTTCTTCGCCAGTTTGAGACAGGCTGCCACATTGCTTCCAGAGGAGATCCCGCAGAAGATGCCTTCCAAACGTGACAGCTTCTTTGCCATCGTAACCGCTTCTTCGGTCGTGGTAGTGATGATTCCGGTCAGCAGGCTCAGGTCCAGGTTGATCGGCACGAAACCGTCGCCGATGCCTTCGATCCCGTGCGGTCCCCATTTCCGCCGGGACAACAGCGGGCATTCCGCCGGCTCCACCGCCAAAAATCTGACGGTGCGGTCACGTTCTTTGACGAAGCGTGCCACGCCGGTGATAGTGCCGCCGGTTCCCTGGGTCGCAACGAACGCATCGATCTTGCCCTCTGTCTGTTCCCAAATCTCGGGTCCGGTGGTCTCGAAATGCATCTTGACGTTATCGGCATTGTCGAACTGAGCAGGGACCCAGTACTTGCCCGGCTCCGACTGTTCAATTTCGGAAGTCTTCTGCAACGCCAGATCCACGTCACTCTCGCCGCCTGGAGTCAGCACCAATTCTGCCCCATAGGCCCGATCCAATTGCTTGCGCTCTTCGCTCATGCCTTCCGGCATTACGATGATGCAGGGATAGCCTTTGACCGCAGCCACAAATGAGCAAGCGATTCCGGCGTTCCCGGTCGAGCATTCCAACACGGTCATTCCGGGTCTCAATTCGCCCCTCCGTTCCGCCCCTTCGAACATCCTGAGGTAGATGCGGTCTTTGAGACTGCCCGATGGGCTGTAGTACTCCATCTTGCCCAGAATGCGTGCCTTGATTCCTGCCTCGATGGGGATTCGCTGCAATTCCACTAACGGCGTGCATCCGATGGTTTCCAGGATGCTCTTGGCAGCCCTGCGGTTCCGATCCCAAATCATGTTTGACGTCTTTCCGATGATAATTGTGCTTCAATCACATCCAGATCCTGCGGGGAAGTTCCGATGTCGAGGGGTAATACCGATGCTGCGCTCCTTGCCGAAGCCAGATCTTTGGTTCCGCTGCCGGTCATGACTAACACCACCGTTTCTGACTTCCGGATTACTCCGCGCTCGGTAAGTGCTATCAAGCCTGCCAGGGGCGCCGCCGAGGCAGGTTCCACGAAGACTGGCACCAGGCGAGCCAGTTCGCGCATCGCTTCCAGGATTGCGTCATCCCGTACTGCAATCAATCCGCCGTGCGACAATCTAACGGCTCGCAGTGCTTTGACCGCATCGCGAGGATTTCCGACTGCGATGGAATCAGCCAGGGTCTGCGGTGATATAGGTTCGACGACATTTGACCCGTTGTCGAATGCCTTGACCAACGGATCGGCGCCACTGGATTGGACTCCGTACAAACGAGGGACCTGCGGAATCAAACCCATCTTCCGGGCGTCGCAGAATCCTTTCCACAGTCCTCCAAGAATGCAGCCATCACCGACCGGCACAATGACTGCATCCGGAGGCGCATCAGTCATCGCCTCGGCGATCTCAAGCGCCACCGTCTTCTTGCCCTCTCCCAACACTGGATTGGTGGCGGTGTTGCGGCTGTACCAGCCGAACCGGTCCACTGCACGTGCAAATTGCTCGAACGCTTGATCATAATTTCCCCGGATACGATAGATGGTTGCCCCGAATATCCCGAGCATGGTCAGTGCCGATTCCGAGACTCGTTGCGGCACGAAGATATGCGCCTGGATCTCCGTTGCCGCCGCCCAGAATGCCAGACTGATCCCGGCATTTCCCGTAGAGGCGGCGCCGATATGTGTGTACCCCAGCCATTTCGCATGGCACACTGCCACCGAACTGGCGCGATCCTTCAACGATGCCGACGGATTGCGCGTGTCGTCCTTGATAAGGATATCCTTGCAGCCGTATCGTTTTTCCAACCGGGCGGCTTTGAATAGAGGCGTATTGCCCACATGCAGATCAGGCACTTCGATATCAGCAGGAATCGGCAAAACTCTGCGGTACCGCCAATGCCCAATCTGATAAGGCAATATCCAATCGGACTTCCTTTGGCGATCTGGTTCTTCCAAATCCTGATACAGCACATCCAGCGTGCCTTTGACGAGTCCGCAGTCGGTGCAGGTGAGAATTCGATCGCGTGGGTCGAATTGCCGATGGCACGTAACGCACTCGTATATATATGGCGCGTGTTCCACTGAGTTATTGCCGAATGTCGATTTTGCGGAACCGTTCCCAGAGAATTGTTGCCATCGCTCTTGCCTCGGTGACAAGCCGATCCTCTGCAACTGCTATTGGTCTCCCGTCCTGAAGCACCTTGTTCCCGTCGATCCACGCTTGCCGGGGCTTGGCATGCTGCAACCCGAATATCAGATGCGCTGCGAAAGTCTCGTCATCGAGCGATGTCATCGGCGCGTAATCCCACAAAACGATATCCGCCGCCGCGTCCTTTTCTAATGTCCCAATTTTCCGACCCAGCAGTTGTGAAGCAATGCGGGGATTGGCTTCAGTGAGCAGTGTCACCGCCCATTCGCCCTGTCGAGGATCGCCGGATTTGGCTTTCGCAGTCAATCGAGCCATGTCCACTGAGGTCAGCATATTGGAACTATAACCATCAGTTCCCAATCCCACCGAGAGCCCATGTTCCAACATCTCACCGATTGTCGCGATCCCCACCGCGTTGTTGAGATTGGATGCCGGATTGTGTATCACGTGACAGGTGCGATTGACCACAGTGTCCCACTGATCCTTCAATAGATGTATTCCGTGGATTAGCAATGACTTGTCATCGAGAAGCCCGAAATGTTCCAGACGATCTACCGGTCCCGGATAACCTGCCGAAAGCGCCGCCTGGTTGTCCGAATCGTCCTCCGCCAGGTGGATGTGGATGCCTGCATTAGTATTGTGAAGTCGTTGGCTGACCTCTCGCAATGTATCATCAGACAGAGTGAAGTTGGCGTGCAGACCAAAATGTGCTGTTAGCCTGCTTTCGGAATTCCCCGGCACGGAATCTGCGAACGCGAGATTCTCCTCAATGGCTTTGGCGGCAATTCTTTGCCCGTCTCGGTCAGAGGCTTCGTAGCACAACGAACCTCTGAGCCCTAATTGTTCGTAGTTCTGCGCAATTGCAGCCAATGATCCTTTGACGGCGTTGGGGCTGGAATGGTGATCGAACAGGGTGGTAACGCCGCACTTGAGACTTTCCACAAGCCCCATTCGTGCGGAAAGTCCGACCGCCTCAAGATCCAGACACTTGTCCCACCTCCACCAGTATGACTTGAGGATTTCCGGGAAGTTGGTTGGTGGTGGTCCGGCGGATGATAAGCCACGTGCCAGAGTACTGTATAGATGGCTGTGTAAATTGACGAGACCCGGCGTGACCATTCGTCCACCCGCATCCAGGGCGAAGCTATCGGTTCCGCCGTATCGATCCACGATCAGACGGGAAGATCCCACCGCAATGATCTTGCCGTTGTCCCATGCTACGGCTCCGCCTTCAATCGCAGGAGACCCGCCAAATGGAACGAGTGCCGCATTATGTATGATCCGAACGCCCATACTGAGGATATCTCAAATAACCGCAAGTGTGACGCAGTCTGGAATCGGACAGACGACCTGGCACAATCCACATCCGGTGCATTGCTCGAGATCGACTACCGGCATCCGGTCGCTGCCCCAAGAAATTGCCTGATGAGCGCCGTCCTGGCACGATGTGATGCATAATCCACACCGGATACACAGCTCCGCCGAAATCCTGCTTCTGACCATCCGGATCGGTAGCTTCGCATGATCGACAATATTGGGTAATGCTTTGCCGATCAGAGATTGCGGCGAATCCAGTCCTTTGTCACTCAGGTAATTCGAGAGCCCTGTCCGAAGGTCTTCGATAATGCCGAGTCCTCGAAGCATCACGGCGGTACAGAATTGCACGGAAGAAGCCCCTGCCATCATCATTTCCACAGCATCTTGCCAGGTTGTGGCGCCGCCGGTTGCCAGGATGGGCTTGTCGATGACCCGAGCGATTTCTGCTATAACTCGCAGGCTGATGGGTTTGATGGCTGGACCGGTCAATCCGCTATAGGTGGAGATTCCGTTGACGTCGGGAATCGGGCGTCCGGTGTCCAGATCGATTCCCATCAATGCCGGTATGGAATTGGACGCAGTAATCCCGTCGGCACCTTCCTCGCAGACAGCCTTCGCGATAGCTTGGATGTCAGTCACCAGGGGAGTAATCTTGACGAAGACCGGTGTGCTCCGCGCCGCTTGCTTGACCGTTTTGGTCACCTCCCGACTGGCGTCGATGTTTTGTGCCAGCATTCGCCCGGGCTCTTCGCCCAGGTTGCCCTGCGGGCAGGAGAAGCTGCACTCCAGCCAATCCACACCTGCTTCGACCAGGGTCTTTGCTGCCTTCCGCCACGAGGATTTGTTCCAGCCCATGATGCTGGCAGCCACCACGCGTCCTCGGAATTCCCGCTTCAATCTCCTGACCCGGCGAGCAATCTCTTCCACTGGATAGATGCTGATCAAGTCAATATTCCCAAAGGCTTGGATCGTACCAGCGGGGTCTGCTATTCCCACGATATAGGGAGCGGGAAGCTTGATGTTCGCACCGGCGGAGGTGGTCTTCAAGACCGCGCCGCCCCAGCCTAATTTGAAGGCGCGGCGAAGTGGATCAAGCTCGTCCGTTGACGGACCGGCGGCAAGGATGAATGGATTCCGAAGTCTGACTCCGGCAACTTCCAGAGAGAGACCGCCGATAGGGAATAGTTGGTCAGCGGGTGTGGTCAGATGAGTGGAGTCAGTCATGGAGGGCGATTCGAACCAGTGTGTCAACCAATTGCGGGAATGTGATGCCGCGGGCTTTGGCGGCTTTGGGGACGAGGCTGGTAGAGGTCATCCCGGGGAGGGTATTGACCTCCAGGCAGTACGCCTCACCCGAACGCGTCAAGAGGAAATCTACCCTGGCGAAATGCCGGCAGCCGATAACATCGAATGCGGAGATCGCATAATTCGATAGCTGCGCGGCAGTCTCCGGTGACAGCTCGGCAGGGCAGATGTAGTCCGTTTGTCCGTGGGTGTACTTGTTACGGTAGTCATAGTACCCGACGTGCGGCTTGATCTCGACTATCGGAAGAGCCTCGTTGGCAAGGATGGAGACTGTCAATTCGCGACCGTCGATCCATGGTTCTGCCATGGCATCGTCGTCAAGCGCGAATATAGTCTGCAAAGCAGCCCCTACACCGCTCTCATCGGCGACTCTGGTCAATCCGATGGTCGAGCCGCCGTTGGCAGGTTTCAAGACCGCTGGAAAACCCGTTTGTCGTTGTACCACTTGACAGGCGTCATCGAAGGATGGAGGAGAGGATCTGAGGAACTCGACCCAATCGGTAGTCGGAATACCCTTCCACTGGAACAATCGCTTGGCAGTTGGTTTGTGCATTGCCACCGCACTGGCGCGTGGTCCGGAACCAACATATCGGAATCCGTTCAGATCCAGGAGCGCTTGCAGTTCCCCGTTCTCTCCCCATCCGCCGTGCAGGATAGGGAACACGACGTCGGGCTTTTCCGCAGTCAGAGTTGAGATCAAGCCCTGGATTTGCTCAGGAATCAGGTGCGGAGTACGAATCTCCGGCGGCTCCAAACCGACCTCTCCGGTCAGGAACGGAACGCTTGCCTGACGGGTCTCCTCAGGGGACATCGGATCGACTTTCACAACCTCATGCCCTGCCTCCTGCAGGGCGTTGCCGACGGCATCACCTGACGCCAGCGATACATTGCGCTCCGGAGAGGTTCCGCCTGCTATTACCACAACCTTCAATTTGGTCGATGTGCTCATCTCCAATCCGTTATGCAGCTTCTTGCTTCAGCACGTGGAAAGCGACCAGAGTGCGGTCGTCTTCGTATGACGGATCTGCAGAAAATTGCAATACTTCGCTCAAAGTGGACTCCACCAGCTCATGTGCTGAATGATGTCTGTACTTCCGAAACAGTTCCTGCAGCCTTGAGACGTCGAATTGTCTGCCATGCTCATCACGCGCTTCGGTGATGCCGTCCGAATACAGGAAAAGCCAGTCTCCGGGTTTCAGTATCACCGAGCCTTCTTCATATTCCGCCTTTGCATCCACGCCCAGCACCACTCCGCCCGTTTCCAGGGATTCGAAACCATCACCACGCATGACTATGGGGTAATCATGTCCGGCGTTGACATAGCGCAGACTGTTCTCGTCAGGATTCCACACTCCCAGGAAGAATGTGACGAACATCCCGGGGGCGGTGTTGTGACAGATCGACTCATTCAGCCTTCGAACTGCCGTTCCGGGGGTGATGTTGTCGACCGCCAGCATTCGGAGTGATGCCTGCAGATTCGCCATCAACAATGCTGCCGCCATTCCTTTGCCAGATACGTCACCGATCGACAGCGCCAGCCTCCGGTCCTTCGTCAGTATGAAATCGTAGCAGTCGCCACCTACTTCCGTGGCAGGTTCCGATGCGCCGAATACGTCGATTCCGCGAATCTGCGGCATTTCCGTAGGCAACAGCTTCATCTGAATCGACCGCGCAATCGCCAACTCCTTGTCGATGCGTTCCTTTTCCGCCATATCCTGCATCATGCGTTTTAAATCCCCTGCCATCAGATTGAAAGAAGTGGCGACTTCTCCCAACTCGTCCTTGGATGACAGCGGAATCCGGACGTCCAGGTCGCCTTGACGCAGTTTCTGGGTCCCTTTGACCAGTTTGGCGGCGCCGGAACTGATGCTCCGTGCGACGAACACGCCGGTCCCCCAAATCAAGGCTACCGTTAGGAGGAAGATCAGCGCCAATGCCAGGAATACATGGAAAGCGACCCGATTCATGGTGTTGGTCTGCGAAAAAATCGTGTCGTACAACCCCTTCAGCGACGTCCTCACCACCAGTACGTACTGCTCTGGACCCCCGATTTCCCGTTGGCTGATCTCGATGACGGGAATGTAATTGATCCCAAAGTAGAGCGACTTCTCGTACCAGAGTGCGCCAGGCGGAATCTGAGTCGAAAGTTGGCTTGGGATCAAGAATCGCAGCGTATCCGCATCCGCCACAATTACAGGCGGACCATAGGACACGACCTGCTTATGCTCGACGATTGCTTCCCCGGGAGCGGAGTCTGAAGTATCATAGTCAATCGCTTTCGGTCGGTACAATTCAATATCGACGCCTACGATGGTCTTGATTTCCTCCAGGGTGGTTCGATCGAGTTGGACATACACTATGGCGGCTGTTTGGCTGTCGGTGCGAACCGCGAATTGCATCAATTGCTCCCCGGCGGAGAAGAATCCGGTTCGCTGTTCAATGACAGACTTCGGCAGCTCCAGGCTGTCCCCGAAAACGGAAGTAGGAGCCTTGTCGATCCTCCGCAGTATCAGAATTGCAGCGTCAGCATCGTCGATACGAAATATATTGAGAGTGGCATTCCTCAGAATCCCGGCATCAGAGACTCTGCCGATCTGTCCGAATTGTGCCAGGTCCTCGACTGAATCGAGCCAGAGTGAAGCTGGCTTGATCCGATCCACCAGCATACTCTTCGCCAGTGACGCGCAGTATCCTCCCCCCACTACGGCGACACCCAGCGCAACAACCGCGAGCATCAAAATGCCGGGAATCACGCTGGACAGCAAGACCGTCAACGTCAGCTTGCTCCGCACTCGGATGTTAGGCGAGTAGATTCCAAGAATCCCGTGCAGGGCAATTCTGAGAACCAGCACAATCGCCACGATTGCCAGAAAATACCGGACGGAGTCCAAAAGATTCCGGGCGACAGTCTCAATGCCAACTGCCCCAGAATAATTGACGGGCAGCGCCATCATCTGGCTGCCTTTCCATCCGGACTCGGAAATCAGTGCAAAGAACAGGACCAGTGCGCCGACCAACGTCAGGGTCAGGCTCCACGGCGAGTAAGACCTCAGAGGTCGGAAGGTGAGGAGAATCAGCGCGCACGGAATTGTGAATATCGACCAGAGGTCCGGATTGGCAGTGAACAGCACCAGGAATAGATATGCGCCGCTGACAAAAATCGCCCGCAGCCACCAGACTCCGCGTTTTCCGCGACCGGCAGTCTGAAAAATCGCCCAGAGAATCAGCGTCGCGATAAATGCATAGGCGAAAACCAGAATATGCCGGATTGGATGGGGAAGCGCGGACAAGGCTGTCCCCGGCACTGCTGCCTGGAGTGCTGCAATCAGCACAACCGCCGCCCCTATGAGCCATGGTCTGTATCTCGCAATCGCAGGCAGCTTGAACAGCGACGGGACAATCAGGCAAACGGATGCTATCCCCGCCAGGTCAACCAAGCCCTGAAGCGACGGAGATGCGGTGGCTCCCAGCGCAGAAAGCAGGAGAAGGACGGCATAAACTATGGGAAGGCTCCAGACCGTCCCGAACCGAAACAAGAACCCTCCGGATTAACGGGGTCTAATCCGCCGCCTGGTGGATGAGATCCCCACCTGCGACGATCGAAACCCGAATGCTGTATGGTAGGGGCTTAACATGTTAAGCCCCTACGGGCAACGGCGTTCCTCAAACGTCCCACGGAGGCCTCTTTGCCCAGGATATCGGCGATCTGATTCAAATCCGGACCGTGCACTCGCCCCGTCAACGCTGCCCGAACGGGCATCCACAAATCTCGCCCTTTTCGGGAATGTTGTTTTCCGGCGGCAGTGACTGCGTCCTTGAAAGCTGTGCCGTTGAAATCCTGGGTTCCTGACAGCGCTGCTGCGATCGCCAATAGCAAATCAGACGTCCCTGGACGCCGTAATTCCTGCTCAGCCTCGTATTCGAAGTCAAAATCGTCTCGGATCAAGGGCGAAACCTGTTCCGCGATCTCGGAAAACCGTGTGATCCTGTCCCGGACCATCAGCAAGATGCGATCCAGGATCCCCTCGGCAACACCGGATATCGGAATGTAGGCTTCCGGCATGTAGCTGCGCGCCTGCGCAAGGTACTGCGATTCCGGAAGGCTGCGTATATACATCCCGTTGAGATGAAACAGCTTGGTGGGATCGAACACGGCTCCGGCTTTGCCCACTCGTGCCAGATCGAACAGATCGACCAGTTCGGCGAAATCGTAGATCTCGCGATCCCCTTCGGGATGCCAGCCCAGAAGTGCAATGTAATTGATCAATGCTTGTGGCAGCACGCCCTGATCGCGAAATTCTTCCACGAAAGCCGATACATTGCCGGAGCGTTTGCTCAGTTTCTGCCGATTGGTGTCAAGGATAAGCGGCAGATGGCTGTATTGCGGTGGGGACCATCCGAGTGCTTCGAACAGCAGAATGTGCTTCGGTGCCGACGAAATCCACTCCTCTCCGCGCAATACGTGGCTGATTTCCATGAGATGATCATCGACCACGTGCGCCAGGTGATAGGTGGGGAAACCGTCGGATTTGATGAGTATCTGGTCATCCAACTCACGAGTGTTGAAACTGATCTCCCCTCGAATGGCATCCAGGAAGCCGACGGTTCGGTTCCGGGGCAGCATCTGTCGAATCACATACGATTGCCCTTGATCCAATCGGTGTTGCACCTGATCCCTGGTCAAGTTCCGGCACCGTCCGTCATACTTTGGATCGATACCTCGAGCGGATTGATCCGCTCGCATCCGAGCCAACTCTTCCTGGGAACAGAAGCAGAGATAAGCCAATCCCTTCGCGAGAAGCTCGTCCGCATGCTTGCGGTAGATATCCAGTCGTTCTGATTGACGATAGGGACCGTAATCGCCGGCTGTCCATGGACTTTCGTCGAAGTGCAATCCTGCCCATTCCAGAATCTGCCGGAGCCGTTCTTCGGCTCCAGGCACAGTCCGCTCCTGATCGGTGTCCTCGATCCGAAGAATCGCCGTGCCATGATGCTTGCGAGCCAGCAACACGTTGAACAGCGCCGTTCGCAGACCTCCGACATGCAGAGATCCGGTGGGACTTGGCGCAAATCGAACTCGGTATGAAGTAGTAACCAAGTTGATGGTGACCGAACGTATGTGGATTATGCAGAGGTCTTACGCAGCAGTGTCCAGAGGTAACGCATTACGAGCATTACCACTGCCGCGATGACCACGATCGTTAGGACGCGACGGTACTGGTGCAAGAGCAGTTGCACTTCCTGCCAATTGCCCCCCAGCCATTTCCCCGAAAAGACCAGCAGCGCATTCCATGCCGCCACACCGATCGAAGCGTAAGTGAAGGCAACCACACCGTCAACTCGCGCCATCCCGGCAAAAAGAGCGATGGCGGAACGGACTCCCAAAAAGAACCGGTTGAGGAGGATCATGACTTGCCCGTGACGATGGAACCATCGTTCCACTTTGTCGATGGAGACGTACGGGAGCCAGCGCACTTTGCGAGATTGGATGATGTGCCGATCCACCGCCCGACCGATGAAGTAGAGCGTCATGAATCCTGTGATTGAACCTGCGTAGGAAGCGAGCAGGACCATGAGCCAGTGGACTTGCCCGACGCCGGATAGATACCCTCCGAAGATTAACAGAAGGTCGCCCGGGAATGGCGGGAAGAGGTGTTCCCCGAACGTGATGACCAGGATGATGGCATAGATCCAGATGGGATCCATGCGGTGGACTTGCTCCAGGATTTCGGTCATCGCAATCCTCGAAAAGCGATTTGCCGGGTCATCATGAATGGCAAGCCACAGCTACCGGCTGCTCTCCAGTAGCGCCACTGCCAAGGCAGCAATTCCTTCCTTCCGACCGATGGCTCCCATAGCTTCCGCCGTCGTTGCCTTGACCGAGATCTTCTCGATCTCTATCTCCAGTGCGGTTGCGATATTCTTGCAGCAATGGAAAATGTACGGCGCCATATGGGGAATTTCCATGACAAGAGTGGAATCGATGTTCTCGATCCCGTATCCCTTCTGCTGAACCAACTTGCCGACTCTTGCCAGCAGAACCAGGCTCGAAATCCCCTTGTAAAGTGGATCAGTGTCGGGAAAATGTTGCCCGATGTCCCCCAAAGACGCCGCACCCAACAAGGCATCCATGACGGCGTGGGTCAGCACGTCGGCATCGCTGTGCCCTGCCAATCCAAAGGGATGCGGAACCACCACGCCGCCCAGAATCAAGGGGCGACCAGACGTGAATTGATGGCAATCGATCCCTAGACCTATCCGGATCATGGTCATCCCTCCGGGGCTTACGCCCTGCCTCGATTGTTAGGAGAAAATGCCGAGGGGTCGGCTGAGTGGAATCCGCGCTGAAGGTGTAAGCGATTCCAGAGATCCTCGGCGCGCAGCCAATCTTCGACCGTGGTTACTTTGAAATTGCGCTCGTCGCCGGGAACTGCGGCGATCGCTCCCGGGGTGAATTGCTGCACTATCTGGGCGTCGTCGGTGGCAACTATGCCCCTATCAGATGCCAGACGATACGCTTCGAGGAGGCGCTCTTTGAGGAAAACCTGCGGGGTCTGAGCTCCGCCCAGAGTTGCGCGATCGATGGTGCCTTTGATCCTGCCGTCACTGACTTCCTTGATGGTATCCGTAAGCGGGACGACCGGAATGGCGCCTCCGACCTTGAGAGCGGCATCGAGCGCCCGGTCGATCAGATCAGCGGAAACGAAAGGACGGGCGCCGTCATGGATCGCCACCCACTGCACATCGGAAGCGAGGGCATTCAAGCCTTCTTGAACAGAATCGCCGCGTTCCTTGCCTCCCGGAACCACGGCTATGACTTTGATGAGTTGGAGTGATTCGACCCAGTGACGGGCGAGTGGAATGCCCTGTGCCGGGACCACCAGGATGATGTCGCGGATCCGAGAGATACCCTCGAACGCCGTGACGGCGTGGGCAAATAGAGGCTTGTCTCCCAGAATCCGCAAAGACTTGGCGACCGGTCCTCTCAGGCGGCTTCCGCTGCCTGCCGCCACCACAATCGCCGCGGCTCTAATCTGCTCAGGACGATTGGGCGGGGCGTTAGCCTCTCGGCGGCGGGCAGTCATGAGCATCTCAGAGGATCAGCATGGAATCGCCATAGGAGAAGAAGCGATACTTATTGCGGATGGCATGGCGGTACGCCTTCCAAACCAGGTCGTGGTCCGCAAACGCACAGACCAGCATCAACAACGTCGAGCAGGGCAGGTGGAAATTGGTCAGGAGATGATCGATCACCTTGAACTGATACGGCGGATAGATGAACTTATCAGTCCAGCCGGTGCAAGACTTGATGCCGCCGTTGAAGGTGGCGGCGGTCTCCAGTGTCCGTGTGCTGGTCGTGCCTACCGCGAAGACGTGTCCTCCGCGTTCGATGACCTCATTCAATCGCAGGGTGGACTCTTCGGAAACATCGTAGAATTCCGAATCCATGCGGTGGCGGGACAAATCTTCCACCGTCACTGGACGGAAGGTCCCCAGCCCGACGTGAAGCACCAGGGGAATGATCTCCGCCCCTCTCTTCTGGATTTTCTTGATCAGCTCTTCGGTGAAATGGAGTCCGGCGGTGGGCGCTGCCACTGCACCGGTCACCTCGGCGTACACCGTTTGATACCGATTGCGGTCTTCCGGCAGAGGCTCCCGATTGATATACGGCGGGAGCGGAGGCAAACCGTATCGTTCGATGATCTTCTCGAAATCGCCTTCGTAGTGGAATCGAACTACCCGACCGCCGGAGGTCGTGTTATCGATCACCTCGCAGGTGACGTTTTCGGCGACGGTAATCGTGTTGCCGGTACGCACCTTTCGAGCCGGCTTGACCATCACTTCCCATAGCGACTCGTTGAGTTGCCGCAGGAGGAACACCTCGATATCGGCGTCGGTTTTTTCCTTGTAGCCTTTCAACCTCGCGGGGAACACTTTCGTGATATTGATCACCAAGGCATCCCCTTTGTTGATGTACTCCGGGAAGTCGCTGAAGGTGCGATCCTCGAGCTCACCGGTATCTCGATGGATGACTAACATCTTGGCGCTGTCGCGAGGACTGACCGGCTCCTGTGCGATTAAACGCTCCGGCAAATTGTACTTGAAATCTGAAAGTCTCATCCCTTGTTCCTTCCTTCCGGAGCAAAGGTTAATTCGAAACCCCCGCTTCGTACGGAATCAATGTGCTAATTGAACAGCTTTTGGTGGGGATTAGTGCGATCTGTCGTTCCCACCAGGTCGAAAGCTCGTGCTGTCGCCTGTCTGCCACGAGGCGTGCGCGCCAAATACCCTTCCTGGATTAGGTATGGCTCGTATATCTCCTCAATCGTGTCCTCGGCTTCGCCCAGAGCTACAGACAAGGTGCCAAGCCCAACCGGTCCGCCCCCGAACTTCTGGACCAGCACACTGAGCAGCCGCTTATCCATCTCGTCGAAGCCATTACGGTCGATCCGCATCATCTGCAGCGCCAAATCGGCGGTTTCCGCAGTGATGACGCCGTTGCCCCGCACCTGCGCATAATCCCGAACTCGACGCAACAACCGATTAGCAATTCTGGGTGTTCCGCGCGACCTTTCCGCGATGGTTCTGCCGCCGTCCCGCTCCATGGCAACATTCAAAATCCGCGACGAGCGGCTCAGAATCCGCTCCAATTGATCGGCGGTGTAGAAGTCCAATCGATGCACAATTCCGAACCGGGATCGAAGGGGAGAAGTCAGCAGTCCGGCTCGAGTGGTGGCGGCGATCAAGGTGAAATGCGGCAGTGGAAGCTGCACGCTCCGGGCATGGGGTCCTCGGTCGATAACGATATCCAGCTTGAAATCCTCCATCGCCGGATACATGTATTCTTCAACCACTTTGGACAGCCGATGCACCTCGTCAATGAACAAGATGTCCCGATCCTTCAAGTTGGTCAGGAGCCCTGCCAGATCGCCGGGTTTTTCCAGGGTCGGACCGGTTGTGACTTTGATACTAACGCCCAATTGCCTGGCAAGGACATGCGCCAGAGACGTTTTCCCCAATCCAGGCGGACCGTACAGCAGGCAATGATCCAGAGCTTCGCCCCGTTCCATCGCCGCTTGCACCGTAATCTTCAAATTCTCTACGACATGATCCTGTCCCACGAATTCTTCGAAATTGGTGGGGCGGAGGGTCAGGTCGAGTTCCTGTTCCTCTGGGAGCAGGGCGGGGGAAGACACCCCAGATGACGAATAATCGGCTGAATCATTGACTGACATGGATCATACTCTATCTAAAGCGGCGCAAAGCCTGCCGGATCAAGTCCTCGAGTCTGACGTCGGGCATCTCGTCCAGACTTTCCTTGACTGCACTCTCGGCTTGCGTCTTCGGGTATCCCAATGCGACCAACGCATCCACTGCTTCCAGGAATCGACCGTCGCCGCCTGGCACCAGCAGTTCTTCTCGCGGAATCTCGGCTTCGACCTTGTCCTTGAGCTCCACCAGGAGCCGTTGTGCCGTCTTTCGCCCGATGCCAGGAATCGTGGTCAATCGATCGACGTCGCCAGCCAGTACCGCCCGGTGGAACACAATAGGCTGCACTGCGGACAGAATGCTGATAGCCGTTTTGGGTCCGATTCCTGATACGCTAATCAACAGGCGGAACAGTTTCCGCTCTGGTTTGGTGAAGAAGCCGTACAATTCGAAGTCATTTTCGCGGAAGTGCAGATGCGCCCACAACTTGACGACATGCCCCGGCGCACTTAATTCAGTGAAGGTTGACAAAGGAATTCTCAGGAGCAGACCCAGCCCGCCGTGCTGCACGACTGCATGAGTAGGTCGAGCCTCGACCAGCATGCCTTCCACGAATTCGATCATCGATGATGCGTCAGGTGAAGATTAGTACAACGAGAGCAATGACATAATGCCACAGCGAGTGCGTCTGCGGCATCCTGAGGAATCCGAGCCTGAGTACCCAGTATGATCCCGACCATGTACTTGACCTGGTTCTTGGACGCTGCCCCGTTGCCCACCACCGACATTTTGACCTCCCGGGGGGCGTACTCTGCCGTCGATATTCCGTGCTCAGCCGCCGCCAGCAATGCTACGGCACGGGCATGACCAATCCAGAGAGCCGAGCGTGCGTTTTTCCCCAGAAACACCTCTTCCACCGCCATCACATTCGGGCGATACTGGTCGATAACAACCTGAAGGTCTTTGAAGATAGTTCGCAGTCTGACCGGGAGCTCTGCCTTCGGTGCAGTACGAATGACGCCGAATTCCAACAGGCGGGTGTTGTGACCGTTCGATTCGATGACACCCCATCCCAGGGCGATAGTGCCGGGATCGATCCCCAATATACGAGTGGACTCCACGTGATTATTGCGTCCGATCCAATAGAGCAACGTCAACATCAAAGTTGGAATACACATGCTGCACGTCGTCGTGCTCCTCCAATTCCTCCAGCAGACTTAGCAGCATCGTAGCATTGGCGCCTTCAACTTTGACGAGGCTCTGGGGGATCATGGCTGATTCCGCGGACTGAACTTGGTATTTCCCTGCCAGAGTTTCTCTGACCGACTCCAGCACTTCCGGATTAGTGTAGATGATATACTCTGTGTCCTCTGAGACCATGTCGTCGGCGCCTGAGTCCAGAGCCGCCATCATCAACTCGTCCTCCACCACGCCTTCTCTGGGAATGACGATCATGCCTTTTCGATCGAACATCCAGTTGACCGATCCGGTTTGACCCATGGAACCGTTACGCTTGGCGAGAAGATGCCGGATCTCGCTGACGGTGCGGTTGCGGTTGTCGGTGGTGACCTCAATCAGCAACGCGACACCTCCGGGACCGTAGCATTCGTAACTCACCTGCTCGTATGTGATTCCGGGGAGTTCGCCCGTCCCGCGTTTGATCGCTTTTTCGATATTGGCGGCTGGCATGTTTGCCGCTTTGGCTCCGGCGATGGCGGTTCGAAGCCGCGCATTAGAAGTCTCGTCGCCCCCGCCTTCGCGGGCTGCGATCTGGAGCTCCCGAATCAAACGAGTGAACACTCTGCCGCGGGCAGCGTCCACTTTCTCCTTCTTGCGACGTATGGTCGCCCACTTCGAATGACCGGACACAGAACCACCTCCACGTGAACTTTAACGCACTGGCACAACCATCAATTTCTAAACATATAATATAACACCATTTTGCCCGAAATCCAAACGAAATTTTCTTCAGGAGTAGGGGCTTAACATGTTAAGCCCCTACCAATTGCCCGTGATTGATCACATGTCCTTCCGGTGCGCTCCCACCCAGTCCTTGATATACGCAATTGGTTCCCGCGTCGGCGTCCCTGGTCCAAACAACTTTCCTGTCCCCATGGATTCCAATTCCCGCACTTCTTCTTCCGGAATAATTCCTCCGCCGGTCAATAGCACATCGTCCATCCCATTTTCCTTCATCAGTTCGAGAATCCTGGGAAATGTGGTCATATGTGCCCCCGACAGGATGGAAACCGCGATCACATCCACGTCTTCCTGCAACGCTGCTTCGACAATCATCTCCGGGGTCTGACGAAGTCCGGTGTAGATGACCTCCATGCCGGCATCTCGGAATGCCGCCGCAATGACCTTAGCTCCTCTATCGTGCCCGTCCAAACCGGGTTTCGCCACCAGAACTCTGATTTTCTTCTCCATGACCTTATCCTCTTGCCTAATATCGCTGCCGTGCTGTCAGGTCTCCGCACCTGACCATGATGAGTGTGCTGTCAGGTGGGGACACCCGACAGCACACTTGCTTTGTGTACCGGACCGTGATAACGGTGCTGTCAGGCGTCCCCGCCTGACAGCAGACTGATGCAATCAAAACAATGACGGTTCCGTGTATTCGCCGTATTCTTCTCGCAGAACTTGCACCATTTCGCCCAATGTCACGTAGGCATGTGCGCAATCGACAAAGAACGGCATCGTGTTCAAATCCCTCCGCACCGCGTCTCGCAGGTTATCCAGCGTTTCCTGAACCCGTTTGGAGTCCCGTTTCCGGCGCACGTTAGCCAGATTCGCCTGCTGCTCTTGCTCTATCCGGGGTTCGATTTTCAAGATCGGAATCTCGATCCGTTCTTCTTCGTCGATGTAGTCGTTGACCCCGACGATAATGCGTTCTTTCTTGTCGATTTCCTGCTGGTATCGGTATGCCGCCTTGGCAATTTCGCGTTGTGGGAATCCTCGTTCGATCGCCGGAATCATCCCCCCCATGGCTTCGATTTTCTCGAAATATTCCTCCGCGCCTTGTTCCATTTGGTTGGTCAAGGATTCGACGTAGTAGCTGCCCCCCAAAGGATCGATGGCATTGGCGACTCCGATTTCGTTGGCGATGATTTGCTGCGTGCGGAGCGCCAGTTTTGCGGCTTTTTCGGAAGGCAGAGCATGAGTCTCGTCCATGGAATTGGTGTGCAGAGACTGCGTTCCGCCCAATACACCAGCCAACGCCTCAAATGCAGTCCGCATCAGGTTGTTTTCCGGCTGCTGCGCGGTCAGGCTGCATCCTGCGGTCTGGGTGTGGAAACGGCACAACCACGATCTGGGATCCTTGGCGCCGTACTTGTGCCTCATCTTTTTCGCCACAATCCGTCTGGCTGCCCGAAACTTCGCTATCTCTTCGAAGAAGTCCAGATGTGAATTGAAAAAGTGAGAAAGCCGGGGTGCGAATTCGTCCACGTCCAAGCCGCGTGCCATTGCTGCTTCCACATAGGTGAATCCGTCCATCAAAGTGAAAGCCAGCTCCTGGACCGCAGTGGATCCTGCCTCGCGAATATGGTATCCGGAAATCGAAATGGTGTTCCATTCCGGCAATTCTCTGGTGCCGAATTCGATGGTGTCAACCACCAACTTCATGGACGGTTCCGGCGGGAAAATGAATTCCTTCTGCGCGATATATTCCTTCAGGATGTCGTTCTGAATCGTCCCGCGGAGCTGCGCTCGTTTGAATCCCTGCTTTTCCGCTGCGGCGATGTAGAACGCCCATAGAATTGCTGCCGGAGAATTGATAGTCATGGAGGTGGATACTTTGCCCATGGGAATGCCATCGAACAGCACTTCCATGTCGCGAAGCGAGCATACCGCCACGCCGCATTTCCCAACCTCGCCTAATGACCAGGGATCATCGCTGTCGCGTCCCATCAATGTCGGCAGATCGAATGCCACAGAAAATCCCGTCTGTCCTTTCTTCCACAGGAAATGGTACCGCTGGTTGGTTTCCCTGGCAGTGGCGAATCCCGAAAACATCCTCATCGTCCACAATCGTCCGCGGTACATATTTCGATGAATCCCACGTGTGAAGGGGTATTCCCCGGGAAATCCAATGTCGGTCACATAGTCGGTGCCATCGAGATTATGGGGCGTCACCAAGGGCTCCACCGGAACCGAAGATGTCGTGATGAACTTGACTTTCCGCTCACCGGACTTTTCGCGATAGGTTCGGTACCACTGCTCGTGTCTTTTCTTGATCTCGTCCGAATTAGTGCTCATTATCCAAGCTCCGTCTGAATCCACAAAGGGAAACTGATGTGTGGAATCCGCCAGAATAGCCCGCTATCGGCGGAATTCCTTCTGACTGACGCTGCCGGTTCTGGAATCGAATGTGATGACGTATCCGAGTCCGTTGGTTTGAACGCGCCACCAGTACAGAACCTCGCCGTCCTGGCTGATGCTGAAAGCCGCCGCGCTCAACCTGTCGGGCTGATCCTGATTGACTGCCAGCCCTTGAGCATTCGCTGTTGGAACAATCTGAGGGAGTCTGCCCAATCTGGCTCCCAGCAACATTCCGATTGCCAGGATCGCCACGATCGAAACTGCTGTGAGTATGATGTGTATGGGTCGCACAGTGTATCTCCTTCGAGGAAACTTGTTCTAACGTAAGAGAATTCCTTTCTTGACCGACGAACCGGTCGGCGTGGTCAGAACAAAAAGGTAGATGCCACTTCCGACGGGACTCCCATTCGTACTGACTCCATCCCACCGGACTTGATGATTTCCGCTGGAGGCTCGTTCGTCAAAGAGCACGGTAACCAATTGCCCGAGAGTATTATACACGGCAAGCCGCACAGTCGAGGAGTTGGGGAGAGTGAAATTGACGATGACAGACACATTGAATGGGTTGGGGTACAAATCCTCGAGAGCATAACTGAACGGAAGATTCGTGCGCTGGTCTTCGACCGACGAGCCGGAGGATTCGAAACTCTGTTCCGGTGCCCAGTTGGATCGCGCAAGTCCTGCGTCCACAGTCTGGACGCTCCAGTAATAAGTTCCTGCCGGAAGGCTGTGAAGCGTCCTGGTGCGGGCATGCCACATCAATCCAAAGGAGGGATGCGTGTTTCCGGGTCCGATTTCGGAATAGACCACGTCGGCAAGCCCAGGAGCTGTACCCACCCGAAGATTATACGTCAGCACGTTGGTGGGCGTTTCGACGTCGGAGCCATTCCCCCAGGTCAGAATCACCAGGCTGGCTTCCTCGACCGCGCTATATGAACCAGGTGGCTGTGGCGCAGTATTCGCCGCCTGAACTAGATTCTGGTAGAGATAGAGATGGGATGCATAACTGGCGGTTACAAGATCCAGGTCACCATCGCGGTCGATGTCGCCCAGCGCAACACCCATTGTTCTTGATGCCAGCGCGGATGACCAGGAAGGCACCGGATTCAATCCGGAGCCGGTGTTCTCGAAGACCAGGTCGCCATCGCTCGGGTCTTCCGTGCCGCATGCAAGGTCGATATCGCCGTCGTTGTCGATATCGCCTGCTGCGATTTGCCACACCCTGGGTTCGACGGTCGATGACCAGGAGGGCGAGGTCTCGAATTCCCCCTCGCCCAGGTTGAAATAGACTCTGACCGGCGCATCATACGTCCCTTCGATCAAATCCAGCCATCCATCAGCGTCAATATCCGCGAACGCCAGCGACAGAGTTCCGTCGGTGAGATACGATGTCCAGTGTGCCCAATTCTCCAGGAATCCGTCGGTAGAACGGTAGATGCGATCACGTTCGTCGAAAGCACCCAGACAGAGGTCGATATCGCCGTCGTTGTCGATATCGCCCCAGGCACAACAGTAGTCCTGCCATCCCGTCAGATTCCAACTGGGTAGGACTCCCAGCGGTCCGGTCATATTGCGGAATAGTGCGCTGCCCTGTTCCGGTTGCAGCCCGCTGTTGTTGGCGGCAAGCAGGTCCGGGTAACCGTCCTGGGTCACCCATGCCCATCCGACGTCCATGGTCGCGCATTGGAACATCGATTGCCACGTGGGCTCTGACTCCAGCACTCCGCCGGAATTTCCATAGTAAGAGCCGCCATTGCTGTCCGCGACCGCCACGTCCAGGTCGCCGTCCAAATCCGCATCCGCCATGTCAGCCGCATAACAAGAGAAGGGCGGATCCTGAATCCAGGATGGGTCCGCATCCAACTGCCCGCTGACATTTGTGTACACTCGGTCACGTCCGATGAAACCGATACCGGCACGACAGGTAGAATATACCTCAGGGTAACCGTCGCCATTCAAGTCTCCCAAAGCAATCCGCTGCCTGCCATCGCTGTCGTTGGAATGCCACGATGGCAGCGTCTCCAGGAAAATGTCGTCCGTCCCCATCGGCTGGAATTGCCCCTGCACCATCCCGATGGTCATGACCAGATGCGTCACAGCGGTTGCAGCCATGAGCCGGCGCCACTTTGACGGGATTCCGATGACCATTGCTATTCGCACTCCAAATTGAGCCATCGACATACTATTTTCCTTCGGGATGATCGGAGCGTTTCGAAGACTTCGCTTCGAGAATCACACTCTGGATCAATCGCCGCGAGATTCGATAAGGCGAGTCTTGTTCGTCAAATCCCTGCACGAACTGGTTCGTGCGATCTTCTGTCCAGAACATTTGCAGGACCGAGTCTTCGACCACTCGACGGTACTTCTGCATCAGCTTATGGCGGCGCAGCTTCGCGAATTCGCCTGACGATTCCAGGTACTGGCGGTGATGTCGAATCTGGTTAATGATATCGTCGATGCCCTGATTCTGAGTCGCGATTGCTTTGACTATGGGTGGATTCCAGGGCTTGGAATCAGTCTTCAGTTCCAGGATAGTTTCAATCTCCATTAAGGACCGCTCGGCGCCGGAGTGATCCGCTTTGTTCAATACGAAGAAATCGGCGATTTCCATCAAACCTGCCTTCATGGCTTGGATTCCGTCGCCCGATTCCGGCACCAGGACCACTATCGTCGTGTCGGCGTACTGGACGACCTCAAGTTCCGACTGACCCACGCCGACCGTTTCGAAGAAGATGAGGTCCTTTCCAAAGGCATCGAGCAAGTCACCCACATCGCCTGCCGCGCGTGACAGACCTCCGACCGACCCTCGAGTCGCAAGGGATCGGATAAAGACCCCGGAATCCAATCCGATACTGCTCATTCTCACTCGATCGCCCAAGAGCGCACCGCCGGAAAACGGGCTGGTCGGATCCACCGCGATGACGCCTGCCGAGAGTCCTGATTTCCGGTATTCCGACACCACTGCATTGACTATGGTGGATTTTCCCGCTCCAGGAGGTCCGGTGAATCCGATTCGATAGGCTTTTCCGACTCTGGGATAGATTGCGTCCAAAATCTGAGGTAATTCGTCGTGACGGTCTTCCACCATGGAAATCAACCGTGCCAGCGCCCGCCGATCACCCTGATTGAATCTCAATAGGATATTGTCGATCTCGGACATGTGCCTTCCGGCAAAGTCTTCAGGAAATCCACTACAGCAGGGATCGGATCAGCATCCCGCACCAACATTGCACGATGCCAGTTCCCGTCATCGTGTCCATATTCCCATACGTTATCGACCTGAAACATTGTGAAGGTTGGGACTCCTAATCCTACCGCCAGGTGCATCGGACCGGTATCTCCGGAAATCACGGCATGGCAGTGGTCGAGGAATGCCCACAATTCTTCCACCGGTCCATCGAAAATCGCCGTCCTAACGTTCGGAGGTGCTGCGAACTCTGCAACCAGCCTCACTTCTCCAGGACCCATACCGATTACGGGTGTTAGATGGTCTGAGAAAGCGGATGTGATCGTTTGGGCTGTCCTGATCCAGAAGCCGCTTTCCCATCGTTTGTCGTGCCGCCCTCCCGCCCAGATCAAAACCACACGAGCATCGTCCTCCAAGCCGGCGCGTTCCCATACACGACGATGAGCATCCCGGTGACTGTCGGGCAACGGGAGTGACATCTCCAGTTCCGCCGGATCCGACCGCCAGGGAGCAATCAACTCTGCCATGGCTTTGGCATAATGCAATCGGCCGGGCACACAGCATAATACGTTCAAGAATACGCCGGCGTCGCCCCGGTCAAAGCCCACACGGAATGGGGCTTTTGATAAGCATGTCAATGATGCGTTGTTTAACGAAACCACCTGCGGATGACCGCACTCAAACGCAAGATCCCAATCCCCCTTGCCCAATTGCAGCACAAACGGAAGCCATTTCCAGGGATGCCGTGCCAGCTCTCGGTGATGGTAGATAATCCGGTCGTCGATTTCCGGAATGCCGCTGTAGAGATTGGCAAACGTCGCCCCTAACAATGCGGTGATGTGAGCGTGAGGAAATGCTAGTCGCAGTCCCTTGATGAAGGGGATCTGCAGTACCAGGTTCCCTATTCGATTGTCCTGGCGAACCACCAGGATCTTTCGAATCTGGTCGGGATCGATCTCGCCAGGTTCGCGTCGCTTGTTGTGAATCGCGAGTCGGAGAGTGCCGCGCAGCAGCCGTTTCCCCAATAGTTCCAGCCGCTTCACGGCGCAGTGATTTCCACGATTTCGGAACCGTTGCGGAACTGTAGATCATACAGGCGCCGGTACAATCCTCCTTCCGCCAGCAATTCGGAATGAGCGCCCTGTTGCACGATGCGACCGTGATCCAGCACCACGATCCGATCCGCCCTCATGACGGTGGACAGGCGGTGGGCGATCACTAAGGACGTCCTGCCTCGCATCAATTTCTCCAGTGCCTGCTGCACCTGCAGTTCCGATTCGGTGTCTAACGATGACGTCGCCTCGTCCAGAAGCAGAATCTTAGGATTTGCCAAAATCGCCCGGGCAATAGCGATGCGCTGCCTTTGCCCGCCTGACAATTGGATCCCGCGTTCCCCGATGGAAGTCTGATATCCATTCCCTAATTCCTGGATGAAGTCATGGGCATTGGCTTGCCGAGCCGCTTCGATGATTTCGTCAGAAGTAGCATCCCACCTGCCGTACCGGATATTGGATTCCACAGTCCCGCCAAACAAAATCACGTCCTGGGGAACCAGAGCCATCTGCCGACGGAGCGAATCCCGCCGGATGCCTCGAATGTCCTCGCCATCAATCAGGATCGCGCCGTGGATGACATCGTAGAATCGTGGAAGAAGTTGCACTATCGTGCTTTTTCCGGCGCCGGACGGTCCGACTAACGCCACCGTTTCGCCAGGCTGGATCTCCAGCGAAATGCCTCGCAACACGGGCAGATCAGCATTATATTCGAACGAGACGTTGCGGAATTCGATTTTGCCGCGAGGGAACACGACATCTTTACCCTCGGGCTCGCCTGCTCCCTCCGGCTCTTCGTCCAGGAATTCGAAAATCCGCTGCGCCGATGCCAACGCCCGTTGCAGGGTATTGGTGGTGTCACCCAGAGTCTTCATAGGCTTGTAGGCGCTCGTAATCAAACCGATCAACACCGTCAATTCCCCGATAGACAGCGCTCCACCTACCAGCAAATATCCGCAGAATACCATGACGACCACCGTGCCCACCATGCTGACGATTTCGTTGACCGGCTTCATAAACGCCACCTGGCGGACTGACTTCATGGCGTGGCTGTAAGTGTCCCGTGTCACTTCCTCGAACTTGTCGATCTCGACGTCTTCCCGTGCAAAAGCTTTGACGATGCGGATAGCAGACAATTTCTCGCTCAATATCGCCGAGAGATTCGCGATATCTTCGGCGACCTTGCGGCTGAAAATTCGAATCCGCCTGCCGAAAAATTGAATCACGCCGCCGGAGATCGGGAAAATCAGCAGAATGAACAGAGTGAATTTCCAGTTGATCAGGATCATCGCGACCAAGAATACGATGGACATGATGATCGACTGGAAAATCCAGACCGAGGCACTGATCGACTGATCCAGATTGGTGACGTCGTTGGTAACCCGCGCCAGCACTTCTCCGGTTCGGCGTGTGTCGTAGAACGCGATGGGCAGTCGCAACAACTTGCGGAACAGGTCATTCCGGATGGTCATCAGCACTTTTTGGGCTACCGATGACACCAGGTATTCTTTGGCATAGACGAAGAATACCTTGACCAAAATGATTCCGAGCACCAGCGCGGATGCAATGAGCATCCAATTCAGCGCCTGCGCCAGGGAATGAATCGAGACGTAGTACAGATGGATACCCTTGATCGTCTGTTCGAAATCCACCGCCAGGATGCCGGATTGTCGGAGAGACGATTCGATGCGGCTGAACAAATCAACCAGCCGTCCCAGGATCAAGAGCACCAATGTATCGCAGTTTCCGATGATGAAGGTGGCAATTACACCGACCAGCAATCGAGCACGGTGGTTCCTGAAATATGACACCAACCGTCGTGATGTTGGCTTACTCTTGTCCAAGGTGTTTCCGCTTGAAATTCTGGATATCGTGGATAACGAAGGCTTTGCCTTCCTGACTGCAATCTCCGCGTGCTTTGAAGGCTTTCAGCGATCGTGAGACGGTTTCCCGCGAAGTACCGGCGATGTTCGCAAGGTCTTTGTGATAGGGGAGATGGGGAATTGTAACACTGCCAAGGTGGGTCATTCCAGTTTCTTCGGCGACATGGATCAAGGATGCCGCCACCCGAGCTTGCGCGCTCCGAGTGCTCAGGTTGTGAATCCGCCAATCGGAAAACCGAAGCCGTGCCGTCAGTTGCTGGATCAGTGCCATCGAAACGTGAGGATACGTTTTGAGCACCTCCGTGAAATCTGAATGACTCATCACGTACAGTTCGACGTCCCCCAATAAAGTGACATTGGCGTTGAAGACTCGTCCATCCACCGCGCTGAGCTCGCCGAAAGAATCACCTGCGCCCATAATCGCCAGAGTCATTTCGCTGCCGGCGTCGGTCAATCGGGAGATCTTGACTCGCCCTTGAGCCACAACGAAAAAACTGCCTTCGTGATCGTCATCGTAGAGAAAGAGACTTTGCCGCCGGAATCGCTTGACTTGAAATCGCTGCGCCAGTCGTCGCAATTCTTCTGCGGACAAGCCCTCAAAAAGCGACACTCGTGAGAGAACATCAAGGACTGTGGTGTCGGGATTCGTCAATGACATTTCTTACCTGAGGCAGCAGAAATACGCCGTCCAAGTCTTCCTGACTCAGAATTCGCGCGATATGATGCAACCGCTCGCCGGCGGAAGCGTTCTTCTGGATGAAAATTAGCCGCTGACCGGACTTTTGGCAACAGTCGCTTTGGAAATCACCTTTTTCGTAGCGGATTTCCCATCCCAATCTGTCAGCGAGTTGCTCGAGTTCCTGCAGTAGGAGACTGGTTTTCATCACAGGTACTTGTCGGCTTTTTTCCTCAGCAACGCTTCCACGACCTTCTTGACGTCCTGGGCAGCCTCACGGCTGCATATCAACGTGGCATCCGATGTCGAAACTACTACCAGGTCTTTGACGCCCAATACTGCAGTCAAGCGGTGAGGGGAGTCGATCAGACATCCTTCCGAATCGATAACCAATGTCTCGCCCCGAGACGCATTCCCGGCAGAGTCCTTCTGGGAAATGCGGTATACTTCTTCCCAGCTCCCGACATCACTCCAGGAGAAATCGCCGCGCACCACGCAGACACGGCTGGCATGTTCCATGACGCCATAATCGATAGAAATGGACTTGATGGATCGGTACACCTGTTCCAGAGTATCTGACCATCGCTTGGTTCCAATAGCTTTCTCCAGTTCCCGCAGCCCCATGTACAGTTCCGGCAAGTGTTCTTCGATTTCCGCAATGATGCGATCCGCAGTCCATACAAAGATGCCGCTGTTCCACAAGAAATCGCCGCTTTTCAAGAATAATTTCGCGGTAGCCAGGCTCGGCTTTTCTGCAAAAGTCTTGACATGATAGACCTGCCTGTCTGCGGCGTCAAGTGCCTGATTGTATTGAATGTAGCCGTAACCGGTTTCCGGGCGGGTCGGCTGAATTCCGATAGTGACCAGACATTGGCTTTGAACGGCGTGGTCCGCCGCAACCTTCAGGCAATGGAGGAATTTATCGTCCTCCGTGATTCGGTGGTCAGCCGGCAGCACGATCATGATCGCATCGGGATCGATTTTCCTGAGCCGAATCGCTGCCAAACCTATACACGGCGCAGTATTCTTGCCCATAGGCTCTACGATGAAATGCTCGTTGTCCAGCTCCGGAACGTGCGCTTGCAAAATTGCCTTCTGGTCAGCGTTAGTCACGATCCACGTGTTTTCGATGGGGATCATTGGACTGATGCGCCGAACGGTCGCTGTCAGCAGCGGAACGTCGTCGACGATCTTCAGAATTTGCTTGGGAGCATCCTTGCGGCTTTGCGGCCAAAATCGCATTCCGATGCCGCCTGCCATTATAACGCCATGTATCATTGTGTTCCTTTGAGTGTATCCGTTGTCTCAGAATGAAGCAAGACCGCCTGTCTCGTAGGCAAGATGATGGTGATGCCAGCCGTTTCCCATCGCGAACGAACCGTCACCGTATCCGGATATTCCGCGAAACGTTCCGCTGGCACGTACGGGTAAGGCGAACCGGAACTATAATCGCCTGACCAATCTTCGTCCCGGAACGCTGAGATACGATACTTCCCGGGGAGCAGCCATCTCAAACGGAAATCCCCGGGTCCGATGATCTGCCATTCCTCATGCCACCGCCGGTTGACCAAATCCAACCGATCGGCTTCAATGAAGATACGGCCGGCGGCAGTGATTACCGAGTCTTCGACCGTACCATGGATCTCCCCCAGCGTGTCACGTGATACGATGGAGAATCCCCAATACACCGTGCTATCAGCGCCACTATTGTCAAACCAGTCCAGAATCAATGGCAGACGTAGCTGTGCCTTGACATCAGTCCCCGGCACGGAGTCGCGCAAAGCCGCATCCAGAATAAGTCCCTCGACGCGCCAGTCGAAAGCCAGCGGTTCGCCAACCGCCCCACTAAACGAAAGGGCATTCGAATCCGCAATTATCTCCTCGTTGAAAATCAATCGGATGCGAGGTTTGTCAGGGATATCCCGAGATCGATCCGCCGGATCGATCCGCATCAGACGCGGTCCCAGAGTGTCCGGCATACCGTTGCCCTCGAACGCTGCGGAATCGGGCAGGTTCCGATTCCTATTGTGATCGAGGAATCCTTCCCCCCATAGGAAATACACGCGACCATCGACCTGCGACTCTGTCACCACGCTCCACGTCAGTGAATCCAAAGGATCAGGGAACGCCGCTTGCACTTCCAGAGGCACATCCGAAGAATCGCGGATCGACACCCGTCCCCGTGCAGAGTCCGCTGTCACCGGCTCGGAAAAACGCACTGAGAGATGATGCTGGTCGATGGCTCTGACCGATGTGATCCTTGCGCCGGCGGTGTCCTGGAGCGACATCATCATGTCCACTCCGCCGACCATAGCATTCTGTATCGCCGCCACATCGAGATACGCGACGCCGATACTGTCCTCGTTAGGGTCCCAGTTTCGGTTACGACGACGATCGTCAACGCCAAAGATCCGATATGAACCCTCCCTCAAATGCGTCAATTCGAAGATTCCGGCTTCATTCGCCTGCGTCACATAATCGGGACCGGTTGTTCGTGGATCAGGGTCGGGATTGGCGCCCAGATCGTATGCCCAGACCTGGGTGCCGGTCAAGTTGGAATTGTCGTAGATTCGACCGGAAATCGCGGCGCGATCCAGTTGATCTCCGGTTGAGAATGCCAGTGTCACGGCAATCGGCAGAGCGTTCCCCCGCAGGTCCTTGATTCCGGTCCCCATCGTGATCACGTACGTTATGTTTTCCCGAAGCGGTTCCGGAAACACCAGACGGACCCGTTTCGCTTTCCATTTGAACCGCACCGTGCCTTCGGGAAATGGCGAGATGAAGGTGGCGGCTTCCACCGAAGCCCGATCCACGTGCTCGTCGAATTGGAAAATCGGCTGAATATCCCTCGGAACCCCGATGGAATCAGGCACCGGGACTGTTGACAGAATGATGGGACCGCGTTGATCCTCCGGTCCCCCGGGCGGAAGTCCCTGCTTGGCGCACGACAGGAGCGCCGCCCAGACAAGGATTAGCCCAATGCGAACTGCTGGTTGGATTGGACACCTGACCTAATTCTTCTTTAGCCTATAATTTAACATATTTTCACCCTGAAGTCAACGCATTTCCTGAGTTTTGTTGGTCGAATCCTCACGATTTCTGCATCGGTCCCAGAGAAAACTGGTGCCCCGATATTCTTCCCTTTTCTCTTGACATTTGCCTCAATTTTGATTACCATTGATCGGCACTCCGTAACATCTGCGTATTCCTCAGGGGTACTAATTTGTCGAGTTAGAGGACAACCGCCGCTTATCCTACAAACAGTCAATTTCAACGTTAGTCGCGTTTCAGAGTACAGGCTCCTGTGGATTCCCTCAATGAATCAATGGCGAAGGGAAAGGTCTTTCCCGCAAAAACTCTGGGAGGTGACACTCAGGTCCTGCATGGTTTTTCAACCGTCCATGGATACACTTTCAAAGGGGACAGCATCTATGGCGAAGACTGGGTGGATGTGGGACAGCTCTATATAATCGTCCGAGGCACCACTCCCGGCACCCTCTCTAACTCCTTCCTCTCCACCAATCAACTGGAATTCGAAGCAATCACTCGCAGCCATTCCGGCAATACGGTCACACCGAGCAATAATTCGATCATCTGGGGCACTATTGCCTTGAACGACACCAGCGGATTCCTCTCTCCCGACAGCGGCAGAGGGCGTATCTTCTATTCGATTCCTAATCCCAAGAATGCGCCATATACTCGTGGGGAAGCGCTGGCTTACAAGTGTTCTTGCAGCGTCAATTATTCTGGCGTCGGCGCTCAGGACTGGGTAGTCCTCCGCCAGGACGAGCGCGACCAGCTCATTCAGGAGTACATTGATACTCAGAAAGCAAGGACTCCCGCCAGGTCAGAGTTCGTCTTTTCAGTGGGATCGTATGCCTTTGCAGACGAGGACCTGCGGTCATCAGACTATAATTGTTTCATTTTCTCTGACACACTGCTGAGCGCGCTCGTTCAAACTGGCTTTGAATACGGTCACACCCTTAGTGTCTATGAGCACAATGGTATCAACCGCGGTTATTCTTCGCCGAACAGGCTATTCTTGACCAAACCGCAGGGAGGAATTGGCCCGCCGAGCTACTGGGAGAACGCGAGCGAATCCCTGCATCTATATGGCTATGCGGCGGACATCCAGGTCCTCGATCTGAATGCCAACGGGAGATACCGCGACGATTGGGACTCACTGGCAGTGATAATGATAAACAACGGGATCAATCCGGTGGATATGGGTGATTCAACGTACATCCATGCAATTGTGGAGTTCATCCGTCAAGAGAAGGTGCACGTTGCCTTCGATAGAGATGAGGTTGCTCCAGGCTGTGAGGAAAGGTATAGCAGAACGCTCCCGGAAATAGTCAGGCGAATCAACATCAGCGGGTCTCTTGACAGCACCCTGTCACCGTATATTGGGAGCCTCGACTTATCCGTTGTTGAATTGGCTCTCTCCGGTGGACATAATCATAGTGGAAGACCGATCAGACGATTTCCAATTCCGAGCCAGGTTACTCAGTTTGGGACAAGCGGCACCTTTGGAAATGTCCTGTATTCGGACCTTTGCTTATGGGGTGGCGAGATTGCGGTGCATGCATTCTATTCGACGGCAAATGGCATATACCAAGGCTCGGATACCTTGATGATTAGGTTTCCGAACATGACTTCCTTGGGCTTCACGCCGGATCTCGTTGATGGCGGTAGCACTCCTGCCCATCCCGACAACCACTATCTTTACGGTCCCTACGAAGATAGGATCCAGGAAATAGCGGAATATTTCAATACCCTAATCCAACAACAATATCCGGATTCAGGACGCAGACAGATATATGTGAACGACAATAGCCTGGTTAATGGCGGGCAGTTCGATGTTGGTCCTAGACCCGGCAACCTCGGATGGAGATTCTGGCAATGGCCTCATCAACTCCACCGGGATGGATGCACTGTGGACTTGTCCTTTCTTCATTTCAGCAGGCAGCATCCATTTCATCGATTGCTCTACGATGCTATCGTGGCAGTCACATCGATTCAACCTGACACAAGTTACAGTGGGCACATTCATGCACGGTTGGGATGGCGTGAATGGCCGAGGGAGTAAGTCAGAGACCAGAGGAGACAAGCATGAATGTGAAGCAGATAGTTTCAATGGCATTGCTGGCAGTGTCTTTCACGGATGCGCATGCTATAAGCCGGATAGTGAGCGGAACTCCTATCCTGCCAGGTTACGTAATTAAGGGGGTGCAGTATATCAATCGGGGTTCAAAATGGCAAGACCTGGATGACGCGCCCTACGTCCTCGAGATCGACAGAGAAGATGACTACTACAAACTATTTGAACCAGGAATCGCCCATCCTGACTCAATGTATATAATATTCGTACCGGGCGACCTGATCGCGGTTCGAATCTCAGCGAGTGCCACCTGGATTGACAGCTCGGAGTGCTACGAGTACCAATACGAACTGTATTCGCAAGATTCTTCAAGGACGCCTATTCGGGGCATTGATATGCCCCGGCTCAATGATCATCTTGGAACCACCGCTCCTAATGGATGGAGCTTTCTGATCCGCTTCACGGAGCCAATCTACTCGTGCCACGCGAATACCGGTGAGTATTACCTGAAACCGAACGAGAATTTGACGGGAATTGACATTGCGAGCTGTGCACCACCGACTCTCGGCAATTTTGTGCTCTATGGAAATTCGACGTACGATCCGGAGGGTATTCCCGAAGAAGAAGAAATATTCGGCGATGTCTATACCCAAATCGCCTACGAACATCGGGGCGTTGAGATCGCTTCAATCGTCCCGGGTCCCGCCCCGGAGCAGATTGAGCCGGTTCAATGGGTCTACAGATTGTTCTATTCTCGTCATGAACTGGAGAGATGGGGTTACCTTGAATCCCAGGCAATGGAAGGAACCGCATCGATCCTGATGAATCTGGCTGAAATGTTCAAAGTTGAAGAAAACCAGAAGCTCACGGTGCTTGAGCAGGAAGTCAATAACGCTATTGCAGAATTGGAGCAGTATCAGGAGCAGATGGAGCCGGAAGCGCAAGCTTTCATCTTCGAAAATTTGAGGTACCTCCTCCGCCATTTGGACATCGTCAAATTCAAAGAGTATCCGTAGCAGATACCCCTCGCCGCCCGGGGGGCGATGCCAGGGCAGGGCTCAGGACGATATCCTGGAATGCCGCCGGGTGTTCATTTACACCGAAAAAGCCCGATTCCCTTCTCGGGGTCAGTTCCGCATCTCGATGGGATCGTCCTACTTTACCGACTCCGAATTGAAGTCCTCAGATTATACCTGTTTTCTATTCTCCGAGGACTTGCTGACCGGATTGGTGCTCTCCGAGATTGCTTACGGGTATCCACTGCACGTGCACCAATACAATGAGGATTACCGGGGCTATCTGTCCCCAAACAGGCTGTTCATGACCAAGCCATCAGGCGGAGGGGGGCAGGCGACCTATTGGGAAGATAATCCCGAGTCTCCGCATATCTACGGAAGCGCCGCGGACATTCAAGTTCTTGATCACAATTCTAACGGAAGCTATCAAGATGATTGGGACACTCTGGCAGCCATTATGATGTCGCACGGCATCAATCCCATCAATATGGGGGACAGCACTTACATCCACGCTGAGGATTCCTCCGCTTTTCTGTCTCCTTTGGTATCAATATCGCTCACCCCTAATAGCGTGACCCCTGGATATGGTTACGAACTGGGTACGGGGACCTACCTCACAAAGGAATGCTCCTTGCGTGTACACATCGATGCGTCGCTATCACCTTACACCGGCGATGTGCTGATGCGGGCCGAGGAGGCCATCTTCTCCGGTGGACATCATCATACCGGGAGACCATTGAACTTCTACCCAGCGATCCATGATGTCAGCAGCGATTCGTTAAATGCCTGGGGTGGGACAATCAATACTATCTACAGGGACACCTGCAAGTACGGAGGACAGTACCGCTTAATTGCCTACTACCAGGACGGAAGTCGGGTCTACTACTCCGAAGACACACTGACGATAGCAGCAGTGGGTCTCGCTGAATTTCCAGAGGATAGCAGCTGGGATTGGACAGGAACCACGGATGCCCACCCCGATAATCACTATCTTGACACTCTGTGGACGGAACGACTGGACTTGGTCATCGCTGAGTTCTATAGGAGATGTCGAAACGATACGTTATTGACTGAGCAAAGAAGACTGAGAGTAAATGACATGTCTCTGCCAAACGGAGGGCTCTTCGATATAGGTCCTAGACCATCGCACCTGAATTGGGTACTGTGGTTCCCACCACACTTGTGGCACCGCGGAGGGTATGAAGCTGACCTTGGATATGCCGAATTTGATACGACTGGAGCCTATTTCAAATATCTTAGGGAAGCGTGTATATCTGCTGGAAGACGCAATCCATACAGGGAGGGTGATCACTTGCACTGCTATCTTTGCACGAGGGAAGAACGTCGGTGGCGGCCGTAGGGAGGATTTTCTCTGCATAACCAAACAAGGAGAAGGTCATGGACTATAGATATTCTGCAGTTCTCGTCACAGTTTTCGCGGTGGCTACCACTTGCCAGGCCAGAGGACGTGAGGTGTATTATCGGCCCATCATGGAGAAGGCTGTCAACGACCAGTCCGTGGAATATTTCGTCAAGGGAGACTCTATCCCTGTGACTGGAACACCCTTCGTGGCGATCGTAGATACTGCCAGTGAGTCCATTTTGGTCACCACCCGTGATGAATCTCGCAGAGACTCCGTGCACTATGAATTCATCCCGGGCGATCGAGTGAACTTCTGGATCTCTGCGAGCCTATCGTGGGACGACGAGAAGAAATCGCTCGTGTACACTTATGAGTTGCATTCCAACACAAGCTCGCTGGTACCAATCTGGTCCATCAATTTGGAATGGAAAAACGAGGCTCTGGAGATGATTAGACCAAAGGGCTGGTATTCCAGCAGTTTGGGGAAGAATTACTCGTGGTCGCCTTTCTACGGAACTGACGATATCAAGCCCGGTCACTCGCTGGAAGGATTCGGATTCAGGAGCTCCTGCCCGCCGCTGCTCGGGTCAGCCTCAATATGGGGAAGAGAGATAAGTTTGAGCGAGAGCGGAATAGATGAGTTCACTGGTGATATTTTCTATGGCGTTTCCGGCAATCACATGATTGCAGAGGATAGGACGATCATTCCCGGACTGTGCCCGGAGTCAATTGTGCCGGATGCATGGGTGGATAGAATAGCAGTAGACCTGGGTGACCTCCGAAATAATGGCTATATTGGCAACCAGCAAATGGACGAAATCCGTGGCATTCTGATACATCTGCGAGACATGCTTCGCCGCCCCGAAGAACAGAAATTGAGTCGGTTAGAAGAAGTGGTGAATGAAACGTTGAATCAGCTGGCTCAATATGAGGGTCAGATCGAGCCTGAAGCTTATGGGTATATCACCGAAAACCTGAAGCACATGCTGCGAAATTTGGACATCATCCTTTTCGAACCACGATAGAGAAATGAATAGGCAACTCAAACTGCTCACGCTTCTGGCATTGGCTTTGTCGTTTAGTGCCTTCGCTACCACCAAGCCATTATCCAGCGATCTAGGATCTAGGATTGGCACTGGGGATCAATATGTGCAGTATCTTGCGAAAGGCTCAGCGATTGCGGACAGCGGGAGTATCTGGGTTGCCATTGTCGACTTGCAGAGGAACATCATAAATGTGACCACTCGAGACCAGTCTCTGCGGGATTCATCGTATCATGAATTCATACCCGGGAATACATTCAAAGTGTCGCTGTCCGGAGAACTATCTTGGAGCGAAGAGGAGGGGTCATTCACATACAGCTATGAACTACATTCGGATACATCTTCTCTGACACTAATCGACTTTCTGAGGCTGGAGAAAAGGCTGGATTGCAAACAAATGCTTGGTCCGCCAGGATGGGCTGCAGCCGATTTTGCAAAGGACTATGAATGGTCTCAAGTTCGCGAAAACACGGAACTAAGACCGGGAAAAGACCTCTCTGGCTTCGGACTCAAGACTGCGTGTCCGCCACGGATAGGTAGCTTTGAAATTTGGGGGAAGTCGATCGAGATTAGATCATCAGGCTGGGATGAAGTGTCCTGGTCAATCGCCGGCGGAGCCGAATTCGATAATCACGGAATAATTGGAGCGACCATCGTTCCAGGTCCATGTCCGGAAATGATTGAACCGGTAGACCTCGTTGATAGCATGATTGGCGTCCTCTGGACCCTCGTCGAGAATGGTTATATGAGTGCAGACACAAAATATTCGGTCCATGCGATATTCAATAATCTGAAAGGCGCCATGCTGCATCGGAGTGAGCACAAATTCCAGAATCTCGAACAGCATGTGAATGACGCTTTGAATGCCCTTGAACAATATCATGAGGTGATGCAGCCCGAAGCCTGGGGGTACATCACCGAAAATCTGAAGTACATGCTGAAACACCCTGACATTATAGTCTTCAAACGCGCCATGTGGGATTAGAATAAATTCGGTCGGCGACCTCGTCTGGTCACAGTTTCGGGAATTCGAATTTGGAATTTGCTTAGGATTTCGAATTTGGAGCTTCGGATTTCTTCCTGATTAAGCTCGGTCTGCCGACGGAATAGTATTGAAATCCCCGTTCTTTCATGATCTGCGGATCGTAGATATTCCTTCCGTCGAATACCAACGGCGCCTTCATTAATTCCTTCATCTTGTCGAAATCCGGCTCCCGGAATTCGTTCCATTCCGTCACCAGTACCATGGCATCGGCACCCCGTAATGCGTCATAATCAGTCTTGCATAGAGTGATATGGTTCTTGAAAATGGCGCGCGCCACTTCCATGGCTTGAGGATCGTAGGCTCTTACCAACGCCCCCTTTTCCAGCAGCCAGTTGATAATGTCGATAGCCGGCGCTTCCCGCATATCATCGGTCCTCGGCTTGAACGACAATCCCCAAATGGCGAACGTCTTGCCTCGCACTTCCCCCTCAAAATGAGCCAGAATTTTGTCGAAAAACACGCGTCTCTGTGCTCGGTTAATCTGGTCCACCGTTTCAATGATGCGCAACGGGCTGTTGAATTGTCTGCCGGTCTGAATCAGCGCGTTGACGTCCTTCGGAAAGCACGATCCGCCATACCCTACTCCGGCAAAAAGGAATTTCGGTCCAATCCGCCGGTCAGCGCCGATGCCCAGGCGCACCTTTTCCACGTCCGCACCGACTTTTTCACACAAGTTGGCGATCTCGTTCATGAAGGTAATTTTGGTCGCCAGGAAACCGTTGGCGGCGTACTTGGTCATTTCCGCGCTGATGATGTCCATGACGACTACCGGACTTCCGGTCCTGATGAACGGCGAGTATAGCTCGCGCATCACCTTTTCCGCCCGCGGGGTGTCCACTCCCACCACAATGCGATCCGGCTTCAGGAAATCGTTGACGGCGTCCCCTTCCTTCAGGAACTCGGGATTTGATACTACGTCGAATTCGCGACTGGTTATCGAGGCGATTTCTTTCCGAATCAAAATCGCGGTTCCCACCGGTACCGTGCTCTTGTCCACGATTATCTTGTAGCCGTTGATGTGCGCGGCGATAGTTCTTGCCACTTGCATGACATGCGCCAGGTCTGCGGATCCATCTTCATCCTGAGGGGTCCCGACCGCGATGAGCAGGATTTCCGATTGCTCGACGGTAACCTTCAGGTCGGTAGTGAATTCCAGCCGTCCCCGCTCGAAATTTCGGGCGATCAATTCGGGCAAGCCCGGTTCGTAGATGGGGATCGTCCCGCACTTGAGCATGGCTATCTTCTTGCCATCGATATCGGCGCAGATGACGTGATTTCCGGTTTCCGCAAAACAGGCACCCGTGACCAATCCCACATATCCAGTGCCAATCACTCCAATTCGCATCGGTTATCTCCCTTATCAATCCGGTTCAATAATGACCCTGTATTATGTCATCCAGTTCCAGGACCACATTCACAGTTGCCCAAGCCTGACGAACATTGGCTCCGGCGACATGAGCAGCATTGGTGATCCAGGTTTCGCCTGCCTCAAACGTCAGCCAGATGGCGTAATTCGGGATAACGAAGGCGCCCAGACTCACAGTAGTCTCTTTCTCGACAATTCCGGTTGGAAACGGTTCGTTATAGCCTTGCTCGATGGTGTATTGCAGATAGGTGGTATCGAATGGCGCTGCAATGCTTCCTTCGCCTTTTCTCAAATGCGATGCCGATAAGCGGCATTGGAGGTCTTGACGTATCCATTGAGAAGCGGAGAACTGCCACCGGTCGAAGTCGTTCCCATATTCGTCCCCCAGAGGTCTGCCCAGATGGAGATACTTCTCATACGGGATCGTACTGTTGTACGTTCGGTTTGTGACCCCCTGATACTCCAAAGCCAGCACCAGATCGGGATCGATCGGCAAATTGGTGAAGCGCAAGCCGGCGATCCATCCAATTTCTGAGGGTTCCAGGTCCCTTGGGGTGCGTTTTTCGATTTGCAGATCGTCGATCAAGAATTCCCCATAGAATTCGGCGCCGTCCCATGGGAACCAGTCCAAGTCCAGCATCACGAAGATGTTACCGGCGCCGGAATGATTCAACACTTCGCCGTGCCAGTACAGGAAAGGATTCAAGAACTGCAGCTCGAAGGTTCTATTCGGTCCTCCGTACAACACAGCCTCCGATAATCCGACTGACAGTCGATGATGCAATCGAAACCAGATGCGGTGTAACGCCAGGTATCGTCTCAGCACTTGACCCGGAGACTGGCTGTCCAATGTGGTATCAAGCTGCGCCGTGACAAACGAATACCGGACACTCCGACTGGAGGCTGACACCCAAAACGCATCCAGCGGCAGGGAATAATCCGACAACAGCAAATGTGCTGATTTTCCCGATCCCACCGTCAATCGCTCCCGCCCGAACATCACATCGAAAACGCGCCCATCCCACCGAAAATACCCAGCTTCCGCATAGCCTGCCAATCCTCGCCAAACTCTGCCCTCATAGGTCGAATCGTCCGGAAGATGCGAATCCAATCTCAGCGCGAGATGAGCCGCTACATTGGATCGAAACTGCATTCCTGCTTGCACAATGCCGATACCATCGGTCTGCGGGAGATGCTCTTGGCCTGTCTCCCAATCGCCCTCAAGCCGCGTCCCAGCACGGTACATGAAAGCACACAGCTTTTGAGTATCTCGCCCTAAAAGGTCGTCAATTCTATGCCTGCAAGGTTGCGATGTCGGTGCATTCACAAACTCGATTTCTGAGGAAAATTCGTTTCGGAGCAACCCCAGCAGCCACTGATTACGCTTGCCCTCGGTATCACTTGCCCTGCTGACCTCGAACGCGACAAGTCCGCGTGTGATGGGTCTCTCTGACAAGTTAATATCGCGGAGCAGACCGCTAAGCTGCAATTCTTCGATGACGTCATACGCCCAGTGATAAGTAGGCAATGACTCGGTGGAGAGGGCGTACCCGGTGCCGACAATCATCGTCATCACGAAGAGCGATACTGCAACCTTCAAATTGCCCCTCCGGCTCACTTCTTTAGCCGCTCCCGGAAATATGATGATATGGCATGTTCCAGGATCAGATGAATATCCTCCACATTCCCGTAGTCCCGGCTGGAAATTGTGACATGGTGATCCACTATGTCCTTGAGTTTTCCGCCGCCAAATCCCAGCAGTCCGATGGTGGTGGCTCCATGTTTCCGGGCGCATTCCGCCGCTCGGAGAATATTGGGAGAGTTGCCGGACGCAGTGATCATGATCGCTACGTCTCCAGCTTGCACCAGATTCTCCAGTTGCTCGGCGAAGATATGCTCGTAGCCGAAATCATTGGCATAGGCGGTCATCAGCGGGATGTTGTCGTTCAGGCTCATCACGCGGAACCGCCCTCTGCCTGGAGACACCGTTCCCTTGCCCAAATCACAGGCAAAGTGAGAGGAAGTCGCGGCGGAACCGCCGTTGCCCATGATGAAGATCTGGCTGCCCCGTTGATACGCTTCGTAGATCAGATCCACCGCTTTTTCGATGTCGGCAATGGGCAGTTCCTGAATGGCGGTGTGCAGATTGTCCAGATATGTCTGTATGAATCGGTCCATATTCTCCCTATCCTCAGAAGTTCGTTTTTCCTGCCTGATCTATCCAGTACAAACACGTTTGGCAGCGCTGCTTTTCCCTACTTCGCTGGATACCGTCGGAGATTGAAAATGACCTTGGAACCATCGCGTTCCAGAAAAAACGGCAGTTCGAAGAGCTTTCCCAGCGCCAGGCGAACCAGATCCTGCTGTTCTCGGGGCACGTACAGCAGAAAGAATCCTCCACCGCCTGCACCCGAGATCTTGCCGCCCAGCGCCCCTGCGTCGAGCGCCCGCTGATAGATGTCATTGATCTGAGGATTGGTGATCTTTGACGCCAATTGCTTTTTCAACTCCCATCCCTGGTGGAGGTTCCGACCCACTTTGTGGAATGCGTTGCTCGAGATTGCGTTCTTGATGTCATCAACCAGATCACGCATCCTGGTCAGGATCTCAATCTTGCTACCGGTCTGCTCGCGTTGTTCGGTCAGAATATCCGCTGAATTGCGAGTCGTATCGGTATAGAACAACAGGAGATTCGATCCGAATCGCCGCCATTCCGGATCCGGGAGATGGACTTGTTCGACCAGCACCGATCCATCGCTCTTGAATGTAATCGCGCGGAG
>Ga0299915_10000095_pt1 | contig 65543 bp, 50 predicted proteins | sample RVTome_13_FD_200263 | JGI IMG/M metagenome (GOLD analysis project Ga0299915, IMG submission 200263) | Soil microbial communities from uranium-contaminated site in the Upper Colorado River Basin, Wyoming, United States - RVT92D227 (version 2) ...
AAGAAAATCCCCCCGAGAAACATCCATCTGGGCTTGCTCTCACGCTTCAGTTCGACCTCAATCAATATGATGCCGGCGAACAGAAGGGGCTGACATGCTACCTCAATCATGTTACGAACAGAAAAGAACGGCACCAGAAAGTGTATGCTCGCCAGGAGACCGCCGTACCAGGCGGCACGTTGATCCGCGAAGTGTCTCAAGCCAAAGTACACCATGGGAATAATCGTCATCGACCACATGGCGTGGAGCAGACGATTGATAGCCATGACGACCGACGGATCGGTTATTCCGATCATTTTGAGCAGCCACATCAAGACATAGATCACATATTGGTAGCTGACCCCTCGAACTATGGGAGTCGCATCACGAAACCAGACCGGTATTCCACTGAGCCAGTCGGCAACCACCTGGATTACTACGAAGTGATCATCCGAAGCCATGTATCCTTTGGCAAAAACGACTGCCAGTAGTCGCAACGTTCCTGCGATAACTAATAGCGTCGCCAGAGGATGCTTCCGGATCACGGCTGATACTCCGCCGGAGGAAGAATTTGTAATGGTTGAATTCCCTATGTGTGCTCCAGGCAATGATCGATAAGGCTCACGCAAAGGCACAGAGCACGTAGGGAAGATTCCAATGGCTCTCTTTTCCGTGCAGTCTCTGCGTCTCAGCGTGATGTTCTGTATTCCTACATTTTTTGCTTCTGCGCCTTGGGGGGCAATATATGGGAAGTTCGGGATTTCAAGACCTCAAGCAACTGCCGGTTTTCGTTCGGACGCCCCACTCCAATCCGTAGCCCGTTCTCGACCCCGAATGGTTCCAACCTTCTGACCAGAATTCCCTTGCCGATTAACAGGTTGTATATGTCTTCCTTTTCGTCGTTATTGTCAAATTCCACCATCAGGAAATTCCCTTGAGAGGGCGTTGCGTTGAAGCCCATGCCGCTTAATTCGTGATACAGGAAATCCCGCTCTATCTCATTGACGGCTCTGCATTCCCGGACATATTCGACGTCATCCAACGCCGCCAGCGCTCCTATCGCTGCCAGACTAATGACGGAAAATGGAGTCCGACTTTGTTCCAGCTCCTTGATGATGTCAGGATGTGCGATGGCATAGCCGATTCGGAGTCCCGCCAGACCGTAGATCTTTGAGAAGGTTCGGAAAATGATCAGATTGGCAAATGTCTTCTGCAATTCAAGCGAGTCCGGATACGATTTGTCGCTCACATAATCCACGTAGGCTTCGTCGATTCCCACGAAGACTTGGGGCGGTAGCTTTTCCAGGAACTGCTTGAAAGGAGCGTGCGAGATGATCGTTCCGGTGGGATTGTTGGGGTTGGCAATGAAGATGACTCTGGTCTTGTCGTCGCACAGGGAGGCGATATTTTGCAGATTGACGGTATTCCTCACCAGCTTTGCGAATCGGCATCCTCGGCGGTTGATCTTGGACAATGTGCCATAGGCGACGAACGTTTTCTCCGTGGTCACAACGTTTTCGTCGCATGCCGCAAACGCCTTGATACACATATCGATCAACGATACCGAGCCCGCGGAAATCACAATATTCTCCGGCACGACCTTGTGGACCTCCGCTAATCTCTGACGCAGCTTGACGACGTGCAAGAGATCCGGATACCGAAACACGAGGTGGAGATTCTCCTCGATGGCTTTCAAAGCTCGAGGAGAGGCGCCAAACGGATTCTCGTTTTGTGATAGCTTGATAATTTCCGAGAGTCTTTCTGCTTCAGTGCTCATGGTGGCAACCTGCAATCCCTTGAACCACTGTTCGATTGCTCAATTGTTCGATTGTTGGATCCCTGGCTCTTGATCGAGCCACTCTATGAAAGTATGCTCTTGCTGATGTTGAAAAGCACCTGGGAACGATACCATGCCGAGCCGCGAATATCCGAGATCGGGGATGCGTATTCCAGGACCTTTTGAGCAAAGGTATCGCATTCCGCCTCTCCGATTGTTCGATTGTTCGATTGCTCGATTGTCCCGTTGAGCTGAGGCATTGTCTTTCCCTTGAGGTAATCGCAGGCTGAGGAGACAAATCTGATGGTCGGGGCAGCCGAGCCGATGGCGATGCCTGCACGAATGATTCGATGATCGTCGTCCATCCGGATATGGTACGCCAACGATACCACCGCACATTCCATGGAACGCCTGGCGCCGACTTTGACAAAGCCGGAGTGCACTTCTGACGCGTGATCCAAAGGAACTACGATGCTCCGCAGGACCTCGTCTTTTTTCAAATCGGTCTTTCGGACATCAGTGAAGAAATTGTCGATCGGGATCGTCCTGACAGTCCCTTTGGTCGACAATATTTCGCAGTTCGCTTCCAACGCGACCAGGGCGCAAGCCATGTCACCCGCGGGCGAAGCCGTGCACAGATTTCCTCCCACTGTCGCCACTTGACGAATCTGCCGCGACCCATGCCGAATGGCGGCTTCGCATAAGACAGGGAAATGCTGGCGCAACCTCTCATCATGAGCAATTTGGTGGGCTGTGACCAGAGCGCCGATTCTGATTTGGTCAGCGCTCGGTTCGGTCGTCGTGAAGCCGTCGTCCACAAGCTGCGCCAGGTTGACAAGCGTCAAATCCTCTTGTGGATTCTTTTTGATCTCCAACAAGACATCGGTGCCGCCGGCGCAGAATCGGAAATTCCTGCCCTGGTTTTCAGCGATTGCCTGATGCAGCTTATCCGTCGTCTTGGGGCTTATGACCTTGAAACTCATGGTCTCTTATTTTTCTTGTTGCGCGTGCCGTCAGGTGTCCTCACCTGACGGAATTAGCGTCTGTCATGTGAGGGCACATGACAGCACGATCCAATTCTGTGCTGTCGGGTGTCCCCACCCGACAGCTGCCGCAGGGTGAGGACACCCTGCGGCACGTGAGAGCTTCCCCTCTACGACAGTAGGGGGGAACATAAGGGGGGTCAATTGTCTCATTTCCCCCTATCTTTGTCTTTCAACGCCCTCAGTACATTTTGCCGTTGGTGCCGTCAGGTGTCCTCACCTGACGGAATTAGTGGCTGTCACGTGAGGGCACATGACAGCACGATCCAATCATCTCCTCTCCGCCAGCGCTCTTAACACCTTTTCCGGCGTAATCGGCAGACTGTCGATCCGGACTCCGATGGCGTTAGATACGGCATTTGCGATCGCCGCAGGTGTCGGAATCAGAGGCGCCTCGCCCACTCCTTTGGCGCCATAAGGTCCGTGAGGATCAATGGTCTCCACCGGACAGAAATGGATTTGCGGAATATCGCCCGCTGTCGGCAGCTTGTAATCGTGGAAACTGGGATTCAATACCATCCCTTTTTCCAGGATCAACTCCTCGGTCAGCGCATAGCCCATTCCCATCACGACGCCGCCTTCGATTTGACCCGCCAATCCCAGGGGGTTCAACACCTTGCCCACATCCTGAGCCACGTACACATCCAGAACCTTCACGTTTCCGGTATAAGTGTCGACTTCGACTTCAATCGCCTGGGACGCAAAGGCATAGGTGCTGGACACCTGCCCCTTGTATTCCCTGTCCTGGAATTCGCTGCCCGGCTCGTAGTAATATGACGCGATGCACAAATCGTTCGGCTGGCGGAAATGGATCTCCCGGATGACTTTGTCAATCTTGATAGTATTGCCTGTCTTCCGAGACGTGATGGATCCTCCGGCATATTCCAGGTCATCGACGACGGTTCTCAACAGCTCGGCGGCTTTCGGAGAAATCTTGTCTTGCTTCAATATCTTGATCGCGCCGAGAAGCGAGTTTCCTGCCACGAAGCTCGTCCGAGACGCATGCACTCCCACGTCCCAGGGCTTGACATCCGTGTCGGAGTTGATTACTCGGATCTTGCTCATACCTACCCCCAATTCTTCACAGGCAATCATGGCAAGCACCGTTTCCGAACCCTGTCCGATCTCGGTGGAACCGGTGATGATGGTCAGATACCCATAGGCATCGAATTTGACGGTGGTCCCGCACCCATCCGACCGGTAGATTTTGGCGCCTCCGCCCACATGCAGCATCGAGGCGAATCCGATTCCGCGTCGGTATCTTCCGGAATCCGGACTTGGTTTTCTATTCCGGTAGCCGCTCTTGTCGATGACCATCTTCAGAGCGTCCTTATGCCCGCAGGTCACGTAGGTTAACCCTTGTCCGGTCACCTCGCCCTGGAAATTTGCATTAACTAAACGGATTTCCCCCTTATCCATCCCCAGTTCCTCAGCCAACAAGTCGATGGTGCGTTCCACCGCAAAGGTAGCTTGAGGATTGCCATATCCCCGGAACGATCCGGCGTACGGGTTGTTGGTATAGACCGCATAGGAATCGAATTTGCAGGCGGGGACTTGATACAGCGAGGAGAAAGTCTGCATCATGACGAAAGGCGTGGTGGCGCCCCACGAGGTGTAGGCTCCGTTGTCTTTGATGATTTTCGCTTCCCGGAAAGTGAATCGCCCGTTCTTATCAGCTCCAGCAGTCACATCCATGACCATGGGCTGCCGGGTCGGCGACGCAATGAATTCTTCTTCGCGGCTGTACACGATCTGTACCGGCTGCCCGGCTTTCATCGCCAGCAAGGCGCAAATCGGCTCATAGGGATACATATCCAGCTTCGAGCCAAATCCTCCGCCGATCACCGGCTGTATGATCCGAATATTCGACGGTTCCGTCTTTAACGCATGTGCCATATCCCGTTGATACAAGAACGGAACCTGGGTGACGCTGTATAGGGTCAACCGTTTCTCCGTTTTCGAATAATCGGCGGTGATGGCGCAGGTTGCAAGACAGCAGTGTGTTACCCGCGGCAGTGTATAGCGCTGCGTTACGATGACATGGCTCTTTGTCTTTTGCTCCTCAAGATTTCCGTGCTCGTAATGAAACGCATGCGCGATGTTCTTATGCTCTTCATCCTTTGCAAATTTGTTGATTTGAGGGGCGTTGTCTTTCAAGGCTTCGAACGGATCGAAGATACCTTCTTTGACGCGATATTTGACCTCAATCAGGCTCAGCGCTTTCTGGGCAATCTCCTTCGCCGTGGCTGCCACCGCCGCGATCTCATCCCGAATGCAATTGACCTGCCCCTTTTTCAAGATCGGATGATCGCGTTTGTAACTAATGTTATTGACGTCCACGTCGTCGGCTGTAATCACGCACACCACGCCAGGGAGCTGCTTAGCTTTCGACGTATCAATCGATACGATTTCCGCCACCGGATATTTGGTGCGCAGGATTGCTCCATACAGCATATTTGGCAACATGACATCATGCCCGAAGACGGCTTTCCCTGTGACGCGGATCCTGGCATCCAATTTGGGAGTTGGGGTGCCGATTACTTTCAGCTTCGCCTGATTGTTCGATTGTTTCATTGTTCGATTGTTGAGTCGTTAAATGGACAGTCTCTGATCGGTGAATTTGATGAGTTGGTTCAGTTCTTTGCGGAGCTTCTTAAGCTCACTAATTATATGATTGTATTCCTCTTCTGACAATATGCCTCTCACAATGGATTTCTCGTTCCAGTCCAATGACTCCATAATTGAACCATTACTGTACCTATAAAATTTGATCTTATCCTTTTTGGTGTACCGCCCAAATCCTTCAGCAATATTGGCGGAGATCGAATCCGCCGCTCTAACGAATTGTTGCCCAATGGTATTCTTGGCGAAATTATTCCATTTCGTGACTATCACCCACACATAATTACTCAATCTGAACGCCGTCTTATATGCATCAATATCATTCAATTTCAGATACTTCTTTTCCATTGGATTGTCCTCTCCACCAACAATTGAACAATTGAACAATCGAACAATGAGTTGATCACTTGATCAATGATCCCACCGCCTCCACAATCTTCACATACCCCGTACACCGGCACAAATTCCCTTCGAGCGCTTTCTTAATCGTATCCCGGTCGGGGATTACACCTGACTTCTTGCATTCCTCCTGGAAGGCTTTAATTGTCATCACCATCCCCGGCGTGCAGAAGCCGCATTGGATAGCCCCGTACTGGATCATGGCTTCCTGAACGGGATCGAGTTCCCCATTGTCACTTACTAATCCTTCGATGGTGGTGATTTCTTTACCGTCGGTATTGACCGCCAGATACAAGCAGGAATTCACCGGCTCCCCGTTGACAAGCACCGTACACGCCCCGCATTCCCCTTCCCCGCATCCCGGCTTCGTCCCCTTCAACCCCAGCCCATCCCGTATCAAATCAATCAGCAACATCGATGGGGGCATCTCCATCTCCATCGGTTTGCCGTTGATTGTGAAATTGACTTTGGTGATCTTAGATCCCATAGATTGTCGACTCATTTACTTCATGATAGATTATATTTTCAGATATGAGGCATAATTCCACTCATTTTCAACATACCATAATGAGATGTTCTCATATAAAATCTACATGGAGTTTCCTACCTAAGACGAACAACAATCCTATTTACAACTCGAGATATAAATGAATTACTGTAAACTGGAACAATATCTCAGGAGTGTTTTTTGCCCAGATAAATTGTACTCTGATTGTCCGCTTCGGTTCTGTGCGTAAATTTCTCAACAATGAATCCATTTTCACGGATGATTGTAAAAAGGTAATTCTTTTCGTATCGCACAACATGTAGGTTACCAGAACACCTATTGAAAACATATCCATCGGGATTTATCGAATAGTTCGGAACCTTTTCCTCAACAAATGTCGTGAAAAAAACCTTTCCTTCACTATCAAGTACTCGTCTAAACTCCGACAAATATATGCGCATATCTGCTTCAGTCATATGAGAAAACACAGAAAATAGATAGATTATATCAATGCTGTTGTCCGGTAGGCCAAATCTAAAGCTTTCCCTTAGAGATACTCCCCGTTTGTTATACCTGGCATTGGCGATATTATAATGATAAAATTTGAACGATGGATGCTTGGATTCTATATGGTGCTTACACCAATTAATGGATTTGGCATCAACATCAATTCCTGTGTAATCCAACTCACCAATCACTCGCAAAATGCCAATAGGTAAACGGCCTTGCCCACAGCCAATATCCAGAATCCGACTATTTTTATTGCAGCCAAATTGAGTGACCAAACGCGTCGCCTCGGATTCAGTTGATTGCAAGTAGTAGGAATTGTCCTTAAATTCTGGACCGCACCATCTTATATCAGGTGCAGGAAGTATGCTGCCAGAAAACACAACATAGTCTTTCGATAGAGAAATAACTTTTCGGGTTGACGTAAGTAGCTTTTTGATCACGCTATTCAGCATTTTCATGCCTAACAAGAATTGCAAGGTCTTCGCGATAAACCAATAGCCAATAGTACTCTCTTATTTTGAAGGTCTGGGCAAATAGTTGGGTCGTGAGCAACCTATGCGACCCACATTTCATATCCGTTAACAAAATAGGCAATCTCTGCCTTTTCTAAAAGCTAATATATTTTTAGATCTGGCGAAATCATTCAGCGACACCGCCAGCAATGCTGCTTTCCAGATTCCCTCAGGAATATCGCTGAAGGGTTTGATAGTCGATAGCAAACCGACAACAATCACATTCGCCGTCCTGCCGAACGGATCGCCGACGTCATTGGCTAGTTTGTTCGCGTCGATTTTCAAGATCCGATAGCCTTCGAGAGCCTTTTCGATCTCCTCCATCGGGGGATACTGCTCTTTAGTCACGTTCACCGGCAGCGCAGCGAAGTCGTTCAAGATGATCGTGCCGTCAAGCTTCAGCAGTTCCAGAAATCCCGGACGCAGGACTTCACTCATTTCCATCGCGATCAGCACGTCGGCGGAATTCGGCGCAAGCACCGGCGAGTACACCTCCCCGCAAGCGAAGGTGGAAATCACCGGACCGCCTAACTGCGCCATGCCGTGGGTGTCGCCTTTGATGATGTAGGTGTCGGCATACGGCGTCCGCATTGCGACTTCCGAAAGTACCCTGCCGAAGAACAAATTCCCTTGACCGCCTATCCCTCGGATAGCAACTCGTAATGAGGCTGGCAGGTTTTCTTTGGCAATCCGCATTTCCGATATTTCTTCCGCCTTTGCAGGGCGGGGAAGAGGCGTTTTTGCTTCTTTCGTTACATCACGGACGACGATGGCATTGAATGGGCATCGCTGCATGCACACCTGCGGATTGCCTGCGCAATTGGTGCACAGGCTGGTAAAATGCGGTTTTCTCTGGTCATCGAATTCGATTCCGGGACAAATGTCGCATAAGTCGCAGGTGCGGCACAATTCGTAGTCGAATTCCAGTCGTCCTATAAGCTTCTCGGCTTCGACATCGTGGATGCATACGCCTTCAAGGATGAGAGTTGAGAAGACGTTCTGCTCCGCCAGTTTGAGGGATTCTTTCAGCTCCTTTTCGACCGCCTTGAGGTCAAACGCATTGACCACGACAGTTCTGCCGCCTTCGGCTTCAATGGCTCGCCTGAGGCTGAATTTATGCGGTTGGCCTTCCAGATTTTCAGGCGAACTGGGCGCCGGCTGTCCGCCGGTCATGGCTGTGGTGTAGTTATCCAGGATGACCTTGACGCCGGGGACATTTCGGAACACGGCATTTCTGGTGGAATCCAATCCGGCATGGCATTCGGTCGAATCGCCGATGACGCTGATGACCTGATTCGCCATATCGGGTCGCGACAAGACGAATCCCTGGCGAATCGAATCCGAGGCGCCCATACAGGATACCGTGTCCAAAGCGTCCAGGAAATACAACAACGTCGAACATCCGATATCACCGAAAGACGCGTACAGTTTCTTCCGTTTTTTCAGTCTGCTGACCGCCAATGCGAACGCCTTGTACGGGCAGCCCGGGCAAATCGATGGAGGTCTGGGAAGTGGCGGAATCGCGACGCCCTTGTCTGATGGTTTGCAGGCAACCGCACCATGTCTTGCCAGGAATTCCAGCACGTCTTTCGGCGTCCAATTGGTGATAGTGCTCAAATCGTCTTTTCCGATTGCGGAAACTCCCATTAACCGTATTCTCTCTTCGAGGAATCTGTGTCCGTCCTCGATGACGAACAGATTCCCCTTGATCTTCCCGGCGAATCCCCTGATTCGGTTTTCCGGCAGCGGATTCGTGATGGCAAGAGACAGGATCGAGGGATCGGCATCGACGCACTTCAAAGCCTCCCGCACGATGATTTCGGCTTCGCCGTTGACGATGATCCCCCAGTTATCGGCACCAAAGGTTGCCGTAGCCAAATCGCTCGTTTCGCACCATTTCTTGACAGCGGGAATTCGTTCCAGAGTGACCTTGTTATAATTCGCCCGCGCGAGATTGGGTAGCAACATCCAATCATGCACATTCTCCAACAATTCGCGTGGCGTCACCGTCCGCGGTTCCTTCGTCAGGACCAATGCTTCGGAATGAGCCAGGATTCCCGATGCCAATATGATCACCGGAGTATTGAATTGCCGGCTTATGTCGGCGGCAGTCCAGGCGATGTCGTACAATTCCTGATGATTGCGGGGTTCCAGGACCGGCAGGCGCGATGAGTAGAAAAAATGTCGGGGATCGATGACATGCTGGGTGCTGGACGGTACATAATCGGTGGCGGCATATATGACGAGCGCTCCCGCTTTTCCGGTAAAGAAAGCCGAGGTAGAAATGGCGTCCGCCGCTTGGAAGACGCCTGGTATCTTCATGGTCACGACGACATCATGACCCGCCATGGCATGACCCACCGCGGTCGAGACCGCCACGGCTTCATTCACCGACCAGCCCACCTTGATTCTATCTTGCGCAAGAGCTAACGATCGATCGATCACCTCGGTGCTCGGTGTTCCGGGATATCCAGTTGCCGCATGATAGCCGGCATGGATCATGCCCAAAGCAAATGCGGCATTCCCCTGCAAAACGAATTTTCTGCCCGGAGGCGCTTCTATGATTTCCGAAAACTTAACCATTGTGTCAGAGGCTCGCTTGTCCTTCGCCTGTGCCGTCAGGTGTCCCCACCTGACGGATTAGATGATTCCATCGTCCCTCAACTTCTGGATCTCCTGATCCGTGAGTCCGATCTCCCTGTAGATCAAGCCGTTGTGTTCCCCCAGTCTGGGAGCCAGCTTCATCGAATATTCGTTTTTCGAAAGGAATTCTGTCGGGACAGAGGCGGGGAATAGCGAGACTTGTCTGCCGGAAGGGATTTGCGTCCCGAGCATGTATTTCTTCACGAAATCCAACTGGGCGACCTCTAGGATCGAATGCACGGGCGCGGCTGCCAGATTCAAGTCTGTGCAAATCCTTAAGAAATCGTCAGTTGTATAATTTTGAAGCCCTTTTCGGATATCGGCATAGATATTGTCTTTGTCAGCATGACGCCCGCGATTGGTCTTTCTGTCAGGCTTGTCGATATGCTCGAATCCCTTGATTTGCGTCAACTTGGCCCACTGCAAGTCATTCCCGATCGCCAGATATACATATCCGTCCTTTGTCGGGTAGCAGTTGCATGGGATGAAACTCCGGTGTTCATTCCCGCTGCGACCAAATAGCTTCGAATCGTCGGTCACGAACTGCAGCTGGGGAAGGGCTGTAATCAACCAGGATGCGGCGCACTGCGCCATCGAAATGTGGATCTCTTTCCCAGTGGTGCGATCCCCGGACGCTTGCTCCAGCATTGCCAGCAATACCTGACTGAATGCTTCGTCTCCCACCTTCAAGTCAATGACCGGCAAGCCGCAGAGCATGGGATCGCGGTCGGGCTCTCCGGTCAAATACATATACCCCATCATCGCTTGCAATGCAGGATCATACCCTGCCGCATCCGGATAATCCGGACCTAATGCCGAAATCCCGCACCAGATCAAATTGGGATTTGCGAGTTTCAACGACTCGTAATCGATTCCAAGCTGCTTGTACCTCTTGGGCAGCGTATTGCAGAGGAAAACATCGGCAGGGAGTTTCTCCACTAACTTCCCCAGTAGTGCCTGCCCTTCTTTGGCTTTCAGATTCAGAGTGATGGCTTCTTTTCCGATGTTGGGCGCGATATAGTAGGCGTGCAGATCATCCACGCCGGTATCCTCGCCGATGTATCGATTCGGATCTCCACCCCTGCCGGTTTCCTTGTCAGGCGGAGGTTCGATGCGGATTACCCGCCAACCCAACTGCGCAAATCGTTGCGTAGCGTAGGGAAGCGTAAGAGCCTGCTCCAGAGACAGGACAGTCCTTTTCATAATTTTGAATTTTGAATTTTGAATGTTGAATCGCCAGACCTCTGCCCTTGGGCATTCCGGTGCGCAATCGATTGTAGTCTTGAGATATTCGAGAATCTCCAGACCCGGATTCTGAATGCTCCTGGCATTGAATCACGCAACCGTGGCAGTTTCAGGTTTGGATCCAATTCAGAATTCAACATTTCCTACAATTGGTATTTGCCGTCGATAATTTCCGTCAGTATCCCATGCGTCGCCTTGGGATGGATGAAGGCAAAATTCCGGTCGTGTTTGGCGAAGTACCTTGGCTTTTGGTCGATCAACCGGACGTTGTTCTGCTTCAGAATATCCAGGGATTTCGTGCAATCGTCCACGTTGTAGCTAATCAGCATCACCCCTTCGCCGGCGCGCTGGATGAATTTCGCCACCTCGCCGGTTCCGTCCAGGTCTTCCATGACCTCGATGGCGGTCGGTCCCACCATGAAGCCGGTGACCCGGATTTTTTCCGGCTCATCGACATAACGGTACGCCACCTTCCAGCCAAATGCATCCACATAGTCGCGTTCCGCCTGTTTGACATCCTTGACCGCGATGCAAATGTGGTCCACGAAATTGGTTTTCAGTTTCTCGGACATTGTGAGTCTCCTCCTGATTTATGGATTCAAAGTGCGAAAATTCTAAACACGAATTTCGAAATCCTAAACAAATTCCAAATCCGAAATCCCAAACTCCAAAGAGGGCAAAGCTCAGAATGCGAAATATTCGCCTGATTCCGCTAATTCACCTACATCTCGCGTTCTGAAATATGAATTTGGTGTTTTGAAATTATTTCGAATTTCGAGATTCGAAATTAGGATTTTGATTCAGGTAGCGTTAGATCTTTGAAAAGAACGGTATATTCAAGTGCCGCAGGGTGTCCTCACCCTGCGGTTTGACCGCACTATTGGCGCAGGGTGGGGACACCCTGCACCACGCTAATTTGAGACCTAAATTCTTGAAAAATACGGTGTATTCCCGGTAGTGGGTGCTCCGGGCGGCAGTTTGAAATAGATTGCCCCTTGCACCGGACAGGCATCGAAACACTCTCCGCATTGCAGGCATAGGTCTAAGACTATCGCCGCCTTGCCTTTATGGAAGCCGATGATGTCTGACGGACAGCCCCTGGCGCAGGCTTTGCACCCGTTGCATCGGTAGGCATCGACCCATGGGTACAGCCCGGAATGGCTGGACCCGGAATGGGGGTACACGCTCATTTTCGTGCCCGGAATTTGGGGTGGAGTGCTGGAAATCTCGGATAGGATCATTATCTCACCTTTCTATCCAAAAGAATTTTGAATTTTGAATGTTGAATTTTGAATTTGTCCAAAGACTGCTCACGCCGTCACGTGAGGACACATGACGGCACGCGAAGGTGCATCCGCCTTGGGCGGACAAGTTTGGAATTTCGAATTTCGGATTTGTTTCGAGTTTCGATATTCGAATTTGGAATTTGTTTGGATTTTGGTGCTTGATGCTTGGAATTTGCCTCCGTCAGAACCTCATCCCCAACCTGTGCCCATCCTGTATGGCGTCAATCCCTCTTCTGACCCAAACGCAATCGCCGATCATCGAAATGTCTCCCTTGAATGCACCGTAACCAAGATCCTTGTTGGGGACAAGCGTCGCCAGAATCACCGTATCCGCTGGTACCATCTGGTCTTTGAACTGCTGTTTTTCCTTGGTTTTCTTATCCACGATCGTCCAATCCGCCGTGACACCCTCGTCCGTGATTTCTTTGACCGTCCCGTATGTCAGCTCCTTGACCTTCGCCTGCTTAAGCCTCAGGCGGTATCTCCAGATGTACGATGGATTGACGTCCGCCCCGAATCTGGGCGCCGGATCGATCATGGCGATGCTCGCATCCTTGACATTCGCCTTCTGAAGCGCCTCAATAACATAGAGCGCCAAGGAAATCGCCGCTCCCGATCCGCCAAGAATCACCACATCCTTCCTGATTTTCGCTTTGCCGGCGAACACATCGAACATATTGACCACGTGCGGCTTATCGATCCCTGGAATATCAGGCATTTCCGGCACTGCACCAGTGGCGATCACCAGCGAATCCGGCTGCTCCTTTTCGAGGAGCTCTTTGGTGACGGGCGTATTCAACACAATCCGAGCGCCGAATTTGTCACACAGCGCTTTCTTGTGATTCACGAACCTAATGAATTCCTGGTCGTCCCAGTATTTGTCGGACTTTTCGCCCCAAGGATTCCGAGACGCATGGTACCACTGCCCACCGATGTGACCGGTCTTTTCGTAGATGGTCACGTCGTGCCCCTTTTCGGCTGCGATGGCTGCAGCCTGCAATCCTGCAATTCCGGCGCCGGCGATGATGATTTTCCGCCGGATGTCCGTTTTGGGGAACCCGTACCAGCCCCATTCCCGTTCGCCTTCGTGTCCGCACGAAGGTCGCACCGTGCACGTGACTGCCGCATCTCGGAAAAGCCTTGCCAGACACACCTGGCACGCGATGCATGGCACAATCTCTTCCTGCTTATCCCACTTGATTTTGTTCGGCAGCGCCGGATCTGCAATCTGCGGACGGCACATCTCCCAGATGTCCAATTTGCCTTCCGCAATCGCCTTCTCAGGAATCTCAGGCGTGAACAGCCGGTACGCCATGCTGACCGGAATCTTCAACGCTTTCTTGGTGCGTTCCGCCACATACAACCAATGCCCCATGGGAATATCACGGGAAATAACCGATCCCAGCGATTCCTGCCAGCCCACTGTGACGCTAAGGTAATCGCAGCCTGCTTTTTCGGCGATCTTGATCGATTCCAGGCTTTCGGCTTCGGTGTTGCCGCCCACATCGTCCAGCATTTCCCATCCGCACAACCGAATCCCGATGGCAATATGGTCATCAACGTTGGCGCGGATTCCTTCCACGATTTTTCGCATGAAAGCGCACCGGTCAAAGATTTCGCCGCCGTATTCGTCGGTGCGCTTGTTGGTGTATTTGGACACGAAATTGGAAATCAAATAGCCGACGATGCCCGAGACTTCGATGATTTCATAACCTGCTTCCACGGCTCGGATGGCGCCTTCAATATGCTCGTGGATGCAGATTTCGATGTCCTCCACCGTCATTTCTCGTTGAGGACGGAACCGGCGCAATCTCTGGGGCGTTGCCGACGGACCCACGGTGTAGGGCAAATTGATTCCGCCCACACGACCGCAATGCATGAGTTGCAGACATGCAAGCGCGTCGCCTTGATGGATGATGTCCGCCATTTTCTTCAAACCGGGAAGGAACTTGTCGTCCCAGATGCCCATCATGCCCACGTAGCCTTGTCCTTCGCCTCTGGGGTCGGTGTAAGCGCCCTGGGTGGTCACGATGCCCGATCCGCCCCGGGCATGCGCTTCGATATACGCCAATTCCTTTTCGGATACGAATCCGTCGCTGTAATTGTAGTTGGTTTCGGTGGACGCGTACTTGATTCGGTTTTTCGCCCACACCTTCCCGATCTGAATCGGACTGAAAATATGCGGGTACTTTTTTTCGCCTGGTAACATAAATCCTCACTCAAGAAATGTTGAATTTTGAATGCTGAATGCTGAATTACTAAGCCGTGCTGTCATGCGTCCTCGCTTGACAGCCAATCCCAATCCTTTGCTAACACGGAATGGACCTCATCTGTTGACCAAAACCGCGCACTAGACCATTTCCAATCGATTACATCCTGCACCAGTCCAGCCCTAACTGGATTTTCATGGATATAATTGAGTTTGATCGATAATGGTTTTTCCGATGTTATGACCACATCATCGAATCTGTGCATCCATGTCGGACCGGCATTAGGGAAAATCTGTCTCGTTGTAAGCGACTTAAATGAACCCATAAACTTTGAAAGCTGAACTCCGCCCCCTCGACATCCAACTAGCAAATGCACATGTGAAGGCATCAATACATAACCCATTAAGGTATCAGCATGCGCAGGGAATAGGGCGAACAACTGTCGTTCCAGAGCATCCAGTCTTTCACGGGTAAATACCGGTCTCCAATCTCTTACAGTCGTGGTAGCGAAGAATAAGCTTGGTGCAGTTATTAGCGTTCTTTTGCGTTTTCCCATATATTGGATGGCTGTCAAGCGAGAACGCATGACAGCACGCTCGAAATGACAGCAGTGTTAATTCAACATTTTTAGAAATATATTGGTTCTTGATATTCCCCATACACATCTTTCAATGTCTGCGAAATTTCGCCAACGGTAGCATATGCTTTGACCGCTTCGATGACCGCCGGCATTAGGTTCAGATTGGTTTCGGCGTCTTTCTTTATTCTCGCCAACGCCTCCTCCACTTGCGCAGAATTCCGTGTCCGCTTCACTTTTCGCAGTTTCTCTACCTGCTTTTTCGCATTGTCCTCATTATAGGGATGGAATTCGACGGTGCGGGCGGTCTCCTCCGTGCGATGGATATTAACGCCCACTTTCGGAACTGCGCCATCTTGAATGGCTTTTTCCCGCAAATACGCCTGCCGCGAAATCGCCTTTTGAATCTCGCCGAAAGCAATTGCTTTAACGATCCCGCCTTTTGCATCCACTTCTTCCATCTCCTTCACGATCGCATTTTCCATTTGATTGGATAGGGTCTCAACGTAGTAGGAGCCGCCCAGAGGATCCACCGTGTCGCAAATTCCCATTTCGTGGATCAGTATCTGCATCGTCCGGAGCGAAATCTCAGCCGCTTTTTCGGTGGGAATGGTGTAGGCTTCATCGTACGAGCACAGAGCCATGGTTTGCGTGCCGGACAAGGCGCTGATCAAGGCATAATACGCGCTGCGGATGATATTGTTTTCGGGCTGTTCTTTGGTCAATCCACCGCCACCGCCACCTGCGATCATCCGCAACCAGCACGAGCTCTCATCTGATGCACGATACTGCTCCTTGATGATCTTCGCCCATAACCTGCGTGCACCCCGGAATTTGGCGATCTGTTCAAAAAGATTTCCGTGGATATCGAAGTTGAACGATAACCGAGACGCGAATTCGTCAATGGTCAAGCCGCGTTTCAGCGTTTCGTCGGTATATGCCTTGGCGATGCAGAACGCATACGCCATTTCTTGCACCGGATTCGCGCCCGATTCTCGGATATGGTATCCGCACACGCTGACCGGACTGTATTTGGGGACTTCTTTCGCGCAGTATTCGATGATGTCAATTACTAGCTTGACCGAAGGCTCCACCGGGAAAATCCAGGTACCCCTGCCGATGAATTCCTTCAGAATGTCATTCTGCGCCGTGCCGCGGAGATTACTCAAGTCAAACGCATATTCCTGCGCCATCGCCAGGTACATTGCTACTAACACAATGGCGGAACCGTTGATGGTCAACGACACGGTAATATCATCCAAATTGATCCCTTTGAAGACTTCCTCGAAATCCGCCAGGGTATCCACCGACATCCCAACGCGACCGACTTCGCCTTCAGCTCGGGGATCATCCGAATCCAGACCGGTTTGAGTGGGCAAGTCGAACGCAACATTCAGACCGGTCTGCCCCTGGCTTATCAGGTACAAGAACCGTTCGTGAGTCTCGGTAGGTGTCCCGAATCCAGCATACTGGCGCATCGTAAACGGACGTTTGCGGTACATCAGAGGGTGAATTCCTCTGGTGAACGGGTATTCCCCCGGCTTGCCGATGTCCGCCACCGAACCGGTGCGCTCGATGTCATCCTGCGTGTACAGTGGATTGACTTCGATGCCCGATTCAAGAATTACTTTCGGGAGGTCTTTCTTCGTTGAATTGCTCATGAGATTCTTCACTTCGTTCTGATTGACCGACTTGGTGGTGTCAGGCGTCCCCACCTGACACCCGGTTATTCTTGTGCCGTCACACGCCCTCGTGTGACGGAATCATCAACTGGCAGACGAGGGCGTCTGCCAGCGGCTTTCTATTTCTTCTCAGCCAACTCGTCACAGTAATTGATCACTGCTTCGATAGTAGTCCCTGTAGGAAAAGCGGCGGCTGCACCGGCTGCAATGATCGCTTCCACGTCATTATCCGGGATATTGCCGCCCACAATCCAGGGAATCGTGAGACCTGCCTTCTTCATCGCCTCGTTCATCTGTTGGCACAACACCAGATGCGTCCCCGATAGGATCGAAAGCCCGATCACGTCCACCTTGTTGTCCTTCGCCTTCTGGACGATCTCTTCAATGGTTTTCCTTAAACCGGTATAGATTACCTCGAATCCATTGTCTATCAAGGCATGCGCCAGCACTTTTACGCCGACATCATGCCCATCCAGACCGGGTTTCCCCAAGAGGATTTTCAGTTTTTTAGACTTCATGATCTTGACTGTCAGGATCACAGGGATCCTGACCTACGCTCCCTTTTCTTGTGGTGCGGGGTGTCCTCACCCTGCACCACATTAATCGCGACCGAGAACCGTCACCGAGGCAACGGCTCCGGGACCGCCTATGTTTTGAGCCAGTCCGACTTTGGCGCCTTTGATTTGCCGTTTGCCAGCGCGGTTTCTCAATTGGTCGGCGATCTCGGTGACCATCCGGATGCCGGTCGCTCCCACCGGATGCCCGCAAGACAACAATCCGCCGCTGACGTTGACCGGAATCTCACCGTCCAACGCCGTTGCATTCCCTCGGATCATGTCCTTCGCTTCACCCGGTTTGCAGAAACCGAGATCCTCGTAAGTCAAAAGTTCCACAATGGAAAAGCAGTCATGCACTTCGGCGATGTCGATTTCTTTCAAGGGATCAGTGATTCCAGCCTGAGTATACGCGGTTTTGGCGGCATTCTTGGTCGCCTGGAATGACAGAAAATCATAATGCGGATCGAAGAATGGCAAATCCCATCCGGTGGCGACATTTAACCCTATCCCTTTGATATACACTGGATTATGCTTTGCCTTGTCCACGTCCTCAGCACGGACCATAATTACGCAGCTTGCGCCATCGGTCGTGGGACAACAGTCCATCACCGTCAATGGGTCCGCTACCATAGGGGATTTCAGAACCTGCTCGATGGTCAGCTCCCGCCGGTGATGTGCTTTGTCATTCAAGGTGCCGTTGTGATGATTTTTGACCGACACCCGAGCCAGATCTTCCCTTGTCACGCCATATTTTTCAAAATGCTTGTTGGCATGCACTGCGAACGTTCCGGCAGCTGTGAAGCCCTTTTGAAAATATGGATGAGTATATTCCACCATCATCTTCACGATGCTGTCCTGAGGCGTTCGGTCACGCAACTTTTCGACTCCTAACGCCATCGCAATATCGCAGTCATGCGCCAGCAGAGCATTTACCGCATTGCGTATCGCATCCCCGCCTGAGGCGCAGAAATTGGATACTCTGGTAATCGGAATATTGTACATCGACAGCGGTTCCGCCAGATCCATCCCGCTTCTGCCTTTGAAAACGCCGATTTCGGGGAATGCGGTTGACAACCATGCCGCGTCGATCATGTCCATGGTGACTGCAGCATCTGCCATCGCCAACGTCGCGGCTTCTCTGACCAGATCATCGTAACTCTGATCGAACAATTCACCGAACCGTGTTGATCCAGCGCCAATAATTGCGATGTTTGGGCTTTTCAGGTTTTTCATCTCTATACTCGCTTACGTCTTTCCTACTGTCTTTGCTTGTGTTTTTCCCGCTGCTCCCCTTTGTGTCATTCCCGCGACTTGTCCGCCTTGGGCGGAAAGCGAGAATCCAGGATTATGTGCTGCAAGACGTCCCAACTCTGCACCTGAAAGGATTTCAGATCAACCCAAAATCTTATTCATAATATTGGTGAATCTCGTATTACTGATAGGATGATCCGCAATGACCTTTCCGTCGTATATTATGCAAAAAGTTCCAAAAGCGCACGGACTGTTTTGGGCTTCCTCGCAATTTTCTAAATTAATAATATTTGGCTTTATTCGGAATGCTTTCTCTGCGGTTTCACTTATTTCTCTGACATTTTTCACCGAATAAGGACATTGATCCGCCCTGATTATGGTCAGACCTCCGCCATATCTGCGCAGTCTTTCTTCCCACTCCCCCTTAAATCTTGGTGCAGGAGCATTGTCGTTCCACTTTTTCACCAGTAACTCAAAATCCGGAGGCGCCGTATCCACAACCTCAAATCCCTTCTTCAGGAACAAGTCCTTGCCAGCCATGAAGGTGCCTTTTCGCGTCACCACCGCGACCCCATGCATATTTGCGTTCTTCGCATCATCCATGCACTCATCTATCAAAAGTGAGCCGTACCCCTTGCCTTTGTAAGCACGCCTATAACCCGCCCAAATGCAATGAATGAACATGTACCCGCCTGCTTCAACCGGTCTCCAACAATACTCACCCGGAACATATTCGATCATGCCCTGAGCCCCGTTCTTCGCCGAATATAATGTCTTGATTTTCAAGCCTTCAGAAAAGCGGTCTTTCAACCATGCCAGTTTTTCCGCATACCCTTCTCGTTTGATATTCCTGCATCCGCAGATTCCACACTGTAGAATGTTATCGAAATTCATATCAACTATCTCGATCTTTTCCATTGCATCATCCCATCAACTTGCACTTCCAGAAGTAATTCGGTTTTGCGTCGTTTTCGATCATCTTTCTTAGCACCAATTCAACCTTCATGCCTATCAACGTCTCCGGCATCTTGTGCGGATACATCTGATCGGTCACTTGTAATGTCACCCGTCCGCCGCCATCTAAATCCACCACCACCATCGTGACCGGCGGAAATGACGTCGGAAAATAGTGCTCTTTGGTGAAAGTGAATATCGTACCGGTCTTTGACAATCTTTTCTCCGAGAATTCTTCACCGTGACAATGATGGCATCGGTGTGCCTTAATGAAATATACAGTCTGGCAGCCCTTGCACTCGAACGCTTTCAAGTGCAAGATACTATCCTTTTCGCGTTCCAACATCATTTCCGAGGCGAATATCTCCTGTCCGTGCGCCTTGAGGTCAAGATTCCCGGCTTTCTCCAGCAAGAGATAGTCTTGATAGCTTTCGATTGACGAGGCGCTCTTCAATTGTGATCCCAGTGCCTCATCAGCAGTAGCCTTGGCTGACCGTTCTATGTGGCAGATGTTTGTTCCGTTGCTGTAATCAATGAACAAGAAACTGCCAGTCTTCTTCTCGAGACAGTCAATCAGGTAGAGTAGCCCGTGACAAGCTCCGGTGTAACCGATTTGGGGTTGTACTGAGTCCATGAATACCTGTTTTTCGATGTCGAATCCTGCCTTCTTGAACAGCCCAACAGCGTTCTTAGCGTAGTGTGAATTCAAGATCACGGCGTCGAAATCATTCGGTTTGAATTTCCCATCTTTCAGGAAATCCGTCAACGCCATGCTTATATTGGACATAAAACCGGCTTCCCTGGCAAACCGGGTGTCCAATTGAATGTTGCTCCCTCTATAAAAAAATTCCTCTGCAATGAAGCTGCTATAAGTTTTGCCTGACCTGATTGCAGCAAATCCGTCTCGATCACTTAATAGCAACGCACAACCGGCATGTCCGAACGGCACTTTCAATTCGTCGCCTATAGGGGGGAAGAAGCTGTCGGCAGCCAGTATCAGAATATTCTTGAAATATTTTGCGTCCAGCAGGTAATTCGCCAATAGCACCGCATCGCTTCCTGACCGAGGCGAAGCGCACAAATCCAACGCCAAAATTCCTCTGGGCAAATCCAACAATTCCGCCACAAAAGACGCATGATAGCGATTCTTGAATACCGGCGTGGTGCTTGCAAATAGGACGGCGTCAATCTGCGCCTCGTGCGGCGCTCCGTCCATGCACTTGCTTCCCGCATCGAACGCCAGTGTCAAGACATCTTCGTCGGCAAAAGCCAGCGCCCGTTTGCCCTTCTTATTCCCTGATTGAGGGTGCAGGATGTGATTTTCAATCCGAAAATGCGGAATCGAAATACCGTAGCAGATTATGTTGCTCATTATGTTCCTCTGGACTCTTGAATCCGAAATGTGTCCGCCTGCGGCGGCCAAGCATTCAAAATTCAACATTCATCATTCAACATTGCTTCTAAAGTCCCAATTCTTTGGCTATATTGATCTTCAGTATTTCCGACGTCCCCCCTCCAATAAGGGTAAAACGTGCGTCCCGCAGATATCTTTGAATAGGATATTCCATGGCATAGCCGTACGACGCCAGAATGCGTGATGCCTGATCGCAGATGTCGTTGGCGCATTCCGAGGCGTACAGCTTCACTATCAAGGCTTCCTTCTGACGCGGCAAATTCTGGTCGCATAACCAGGAAGCATACATCAGCATCTGCCTGGATGTCTCCAATTGCACCGCCATATCCGCCGCCTTCATCTGAATCGCCTGGAATTTCCCAATCGGTTTTCCAAACTGCACGCGCGTTTTGGCATATGCAATTGCATCTTCATACGCTGCTGTCGCCACACCTACCGCAAGCGCCGCGGTCATGATTCGGATTTCCGCCAGGATTTCGAATAACCATTTAGTGCCTTCGCCGATGCCGCCCAGCAGATAATTTTTGGGAAGTTGAACCTCGTCGAAAGTCACTTCGCTGGTAATCGACCCGCATACGCCCAATTTGTCAATATTTTTTCCGACCTGCACCCCCTTCAGATGAGCCGGCACGAAAAAGATGGACAATTTTTCGTGGTTGTCGGTGCGGGAAAAGACCGTGAAGAAATCGGCGAACGGCGCGGAAGTCACCCAGGTTTTCTGTCCGCTTAGTACGAATCCGGTATCATGGACTTTGGCAATAGTTTTGATCGCCATCAGGTCGCTGCCGGCGTCGGGCTCGGTCATGCAGATGCCGCCCAGCTTGTTTCCGTCCAACGCTGGTTTAAAGTAATTATCGCGGATTTCGTCATCGCCGAAACGATACAGGAAATAGGTAGCCATCAGCGATTGCATCATGCAAGGCGCCGCCAATGACATGGAACCCCGTGCCAATTCGATCAACGCCAGGCAATAAGATATGGTATCCAGTCCCGCGCCGCCCGCGTCCTGGGGATACCTCATCCCAAAGAATCCCAGTTTCCCCACTTCTTTGACCAATGCCAGGGGATACTCTTTGCTTTCGTCAATTTCAGCCGCCTTGGGCTTCACTTTTTCATCCACAAACTTCCTGAAAGTCCGCTGGACGGCTTTCTGTGTGTCGTTTAGTTCGAAGTTCATAATTCGCGAATCGATATTTGATATGGGCGATGGTTGTTAATTGCCGTCTTTGTTCAGGGGCTTCATTCCCCTTGTAATCCTATCTGATTGATCTGTCCAGCATTTCTCCACTTCATCAAATCCGAAAAGATCCTTGACTTTACATCCTGTCACTGATGCAAAAGAAAGAATAGCGTGTTTGACGACATGTAGATTCCCGTCATTCCTGATGCATTGCACGAGCGCCTCTGGAACGCCTTCTTTTTTCTGTGATTCCAACAAACGTGCACTAGCAACCCTTCTCTCCCATTTGCTGTCGTGCAATAGGATACCAATGAGCTCAGAAGCAGTGTACTCTCTTTTTATAATGCCATTGTGCAAGGTGTCGACTAGTTCATAGTAGAAATAGAGTGCCCCACCATAGAAAGTATATACTCTCAGTCTTTCTGAATTAGCAGCAACCTGAGCGATTGTATCTGATGAATCTTTTCCCATTTCCATTAATCTTTCTAACGATCCTCGTTTTCCATTCGCAATCGCATCATCGCCAAGCAGGATGATTCTGTTTCTGTTCTGGAGTTTCGCACTTTCAGCGGATATAGTTTGAAATTTCTCCTGGTATTGGCTTCTAATAGAATCTAAGGCGATTTCCGAATTCTTGGCAGTTTTCAGGGCTTCGGATGCTTCGATCCGTTCTTTCCTGGCCTCGTAGTATTGTTGGTACGCTAGGATCACCTGCACAAACGCAACAATGGCCAGAGCTAATGGCACCGAACGAATGATAGCGTTTCCAAGATTCGAATACTTACTCTGGTTCCGATCGCAAAAATGGCAGATCTTGGCAGTAGGATGAATGAGCTCTTGGCAATAGACACAACTCTTTTCCCTTGCAGCAACTTTCTTTGATTCAGCCTGAGATTCAACTGGAACATTCATACCGCGATCGTCAATCTTGTCCTGTTTCGAATTTGATTTTTCTGTCATTTGAATTTTTTTGGAATTTGTTGCTTGGAACTTGGGATTTCGGATTCAAATTTTAATGCCATGATCTGCCTCCGCTTTTTCCTTTGAACACACCCCATTCTTCACATCCATCAACACCTTTTCCCTATCCCGCTCCTTGGGATGGCCGTAGCCGCCGCCACCTGATGCAATCTGGCGGTATATGGTCCCCTCGGGAATATCTTCGATCAAGTCTTTGCTCAAAGGGACTTTCTCGGTGCCGTCGGGATAGGTTAACGAAATCTTGTTCAGGATACTGCTCTTGCCGCCGAACAGCCCGTAAGGCGCTGCTTTGTCGCCGTCCCCGAACACTACCATGGTAGTGTTGTCGGCTCCGATTCGGATGACGGTTTCCACGCCCAGCCCGCCCCGCCATTTGCCGGCGCCTGCGGAATCCATTAGATATTCATGCTTGATAATCCGGTGCGGAGTCTGCTGCTCGTACATTTCGTAATCCTGATCCAACACTCCGCCCGAGGCGTCAATCATCCCGATATGATCGTAGCCGTCGTCGCCCTGCAATGCCCCCGACCCACCCTTCATTCCCAGGAAGCAAATATCCACGTATTTCCTGCCTGTCCGGGGATGTATCCCATGAAACAACGAACACAACAGGTGATTCCAACCGGCGGTCACCCGGTCGGGAATCGCCGTCGATAATGCCTTGAAAATGGCATCCGCCGTCTGAGGACACAGGTGATTGCCGAATGTAGTTGCTTTAGGATAGGCGGCATTCAGAATCGTCCCCACCGGAACGATGTATTTCAGCGGCTTGATCATCCCCTCATTGTGAGGGATATTGGGATTGACCATCTGCAAAAAAGTCAAAGTGATCGCCGAACAGGTGGAAGTGTAGGTGCCGTTAACGAACCCATTGGTCTGAGGCGACGATTTCGAAAAATCGAATTCAATCGAATCGTCTTCCACCGTGATCTTGACATGCACCGTGAATTCCGTCCCCAAATGCCGACCGTCATAATATACCTTGCTCTCGCCTTCATACACGCCGTTGGGGATGCTTTGGATCTCCTTTTGCATCATGCGTTCAGTCGAATTGAACAGCTCCTGCTTGTGTTCTTCGAAGCATTCAATCCCGTATTTCTCCACCAACGCCTGCAGCCGTCGTTCGCCCAACGTACAGGCTCCGATCTGGGCTTTGATGTCCTCTTCCACCATCTGCAAACGGATGTTGGCGAAAATCAAATTCCACACGTCTTTCCGCAATTTCCCTTTTTCGTGAATCTTGACCGCCGGAATCCGTAACGCTTCCTGCCACACTTCGGTGGCATTCGGATTATAACCTCCTTGCACCGCGCCGCCGATATCCGCCTGATGTCCTTTCGCTGCCGCCCAGCCGATCAACATATCCCCCACGAAAATCGGCTTGAAAATCGCCACATCGTTATTCTGATTGCCCATTGAAAATACGTCGTTGTGGATAATCACATCCCCAGGATAGAGCTCGTTTCCGAAGAATTTGATGATTTCCTTGCAGACCGGTCCCAACGAAAACGACAGAATTGGCAAGTTTTCCGTCTGTTCCAGCATCTGACCCTTCGCATCATACAACCCTGTCACAAAATCCTTCGCTTCGCACAGGATCGGCGACCTGGTGGTCATGGTGAGCGAGATGCTCATCTCGTCGGTGATAGCCTTGAACGCCCGTTGAAAGATTGATAGTAATATCTTGTCGATCATATTTTTCTCTTGCGTAGGGGCCGATTTATCGCGCCCCAGTGGTGGTGTCAGGCGTCCTCACCTGACACGCACAAATGAGATCGTCGTGTTGTCAGGTGTCCTCACCTGACACTCGCAAGTGAGATTGCTTCACTGCGCTCGCGATGACGGGAGGCTTAGATTTATCATAGACAATAAACGACCCATATTCGTCAATCACGCAATCATACCCTTCGCTGACAAAAATCGAGGTATTCACTTTTTCAATCACCGCAGGTCCCGTAATCATATGACCATTCAATGCCAAATCACCGTCGTACACCGCCACGTCTTCCATGCTATTTGATTCGGGAATATGCACTTGTCTTTTCCCCTTAAATGCCTTCTCCAGAGGCACCGGCTGCTTGGTTTCCGCCAGAAATCTCGGTTTTTCTGTTTTGCCTAAAGCCCGAAGACGGACATTAATCACCTCGATTTCCGTGCCTTCCTCCTCCAATGAATAACCGAATAGTCGGTTATGTTCCCTATGAAATGCCTGCTGAATTTTCGCAAGATGGAATGCTTGCACATCATCCCAAGCCACCGACAACTGCACCTCATGATATTGCCCCACATACCTCAAATCCAACACCGGATAGAATTCAATCCTGTCTTCGCCAATCCCTTCCTTCTTCAGGGTTTCTGCCCCTATTTGCCTCATCTGATCGTATAGATCGAGGAACTGCTGCTTATCGATCTTCGAAAACGGCGCGATGTACGACCGGACATAATCATGCTTCAAATCCCCCAACAGCATTCCAGCGGCGCAAAAAATGGAGGCGACGCTGGGCACCACGAACATCGGGATTTCTAATTCCTTGCAGATTTCCCCGGCATGAATCGGACCGGCGCCCCCTGCCACAATAAACAACGCTTCCCGGGGATCGTACCCCCGTTCGATGGACACTTGCCTGACCCCTTGAGCCATATTGGTATTGATAATCTTGTACATCCCCACTGCGGTTTCCAGCAGCGGCAATCCTAACTTCGACGCCAATTGTTCAGTAGTAATACGTTTAGTTTTTTCCGTATCCAGCTTGATTTTTCCGCCCGCAAAAAAGTCCGGATTCAGATAGCCCAATATTACATTTGCATCGGTGCAAGTAGGCAGCGTCCCGCCCAGATTGTAGCAAATCGGACCGGGCGAGGCTCCCGCGCTTTGCGGTCCCATATGTAGGAGCCCGCCATGGTCGATCCATCCGATACTGCCGCCTCCGGCTCCGATGGTGGCGATATCCAACGCCGGCAGCGCAATCTTGTACCGGTTGATTTCGCCGTTGGTGCTGGTCACGCACTGACCGTCGATCACCAAACTGGCATCGAAACTGGTGCCTCCCATGTCGATGGTGATGCAGTCCTGGTACCCCATCAAATTGGCGTAGAATGCGCCCGCAGTCGGAGCCGCTGCCGGACCGGACAACACTGTCATCGCCGGAGATGTCGCCACGATGTCAGGCGTCACCACCCCGCCATTGGACTGCATGATGAGCAGCGTCCCTGAAAAATTGATATCGTCCAATTTCCTGGTCAAATTGCCCAGATAATTCGCCACCACCGGACCGATATAGGCGTTGACTGCAGTAGTGCTGACCCGTTCGTAGAACCGGATCGACGGCAGCACTTCGGTGGACGCCGTGATGAAGCATGTCGGCAGGTGTTTCCGGAGGTACTGCACCGTTTGTTCTTCATGGACGCTGTTCTTGAACGCATTCATGAAGCACACCGCGATCGCTTCCACCTTTTCCTGTTTCAAAAATTCGATGATCGCGGGCAATTCGGATTCGTCCAACGGCGTCAGGATATTGCCGTCGGCGTCGATCCGTTCGTTCACCACCAGCCGCAAATATCTTGGAATCAGCGGTGTGACGTTCCGGTAATGGTTGTTGTATTGTTCTTCGCGGATGCCTCGTCTCATTTCCAACGCATCCCGGAAACCTTTGGTGGTGATCAAGGCGGTTTTGGCGCCTTTCAGGGTCAAAAGGGCATTGGTCGCCACCGTGGTGCCATGGACGATGGTTTCGATGTGTGTCACCAGCGTGCTCAGATCCATGCCGATGATATCCGCCAGGTCGTGGATGCCGGAGAGCACGCCGATGGACGGGTCTTGGGGCGTGGACAGGACTTTATGGATGGAGGTATCGCCCGTTTCGGAGATCAGTATAAAATCCGTAAACGTCCCCCCCACGTCAATGCCGAGTTTGTATTTCATTTGCATAAGTGAGAAATGTCGGTCACCGTGCTGCAGGGTGTCCTCACCCTGCAGCCATAACTGAGCATCGGTGTTCTTCCGCAGGGTGAGGACACCCTGCGGCACTCACAATCTCCGAACTTCCTTACTTGTCCCCACGTTTTGCAGTTTGGTCTGCGACCGGCGGAAGAATCTCCTCAAGTTGAGGACTCACCTCAAGATCATATGCAAACGCCAGCCTTGCTATATGGATCCCAAAGAGAGCTCTAAGCTCGCCAAGATGAGTAGTGAAGAGCGGATCGAGATGCCTCGACGATCTGTCCCCGATCTTGTCAAGAAATACCCTACATGCGGCACCCATGGCGGTTAAGCTCTCGCCAAGGACTCTTGATCTGTCGACCGTTTCGAGATCTTTCACTATTCGTTTACGAATCTCCAGGACGGAATCGACTACATGTGGTCCAATTTCCATAGGAAAGGGATTGAAAAGGGCACGCCGATCTTCTAGAAAAACAAGCAGTCGCGCAGCGATGTCTTGTTCATTTGCAGGTGGTATCCAAGATGCGCCGCCGATGATAGGGAGTGATATGCCCGTCAATCGGCTAAGTAACGCCTTTCCTTTTAGTGCATTCTTTTTCATAATTCACGCCTTCGTTATTATTTGATTGTTTTTATCAACCTTGCTTTTCCGCAAGGCGGGGACACCCTGCGGCACTTTCAGAGATCAAGCCAGTCCCACTCTCTTGTCAAGACTGGATGCGGTTGTTCCGAATGCCAGAAATGAGCGCTAGACCATCTCCAATTCATAATATCGTTAATCAATCCTGCCCTAAGGGGATTCTCATGCATATATTTCAGCTTGATATTGAACTGCCTTTCAGAAGTTATTGCCAGATCATCAAATCCTTCCATCCAAATCGATCCTTGTCCCGGAAATATCTTGCGGGCAGTGAGTGACTTGAAAGTGCGCATGAATTCGGCTAATTGCTTTCCTCCTTTTGAACAACCGACAAAAAGATGCACATGAGAAGGCATCAATATATAACCCATCAATGCATCGGCTTTAGCAGGGAAGAGTTCAAACAGTTGGTCTTGCACTATATCCAAGACCATAGGTTTTGAAAATAGAGGTCGCCAGTTCCTCAGAGTGGAGGTAACAAAGAACAGACTTGGATTCTTGATTTGTAGCCTGTTTCTTCTGCCCATAGCTAATCCCGCAGGGTGAGGACACCCTGCAGCACGTTATTGAGGCGCATCATCTATTCGTGTGGTGCAGGATGTCCCCATCCTGCACCACTTCATCCGTGGTGCAGAGTGTCCCCACTCTGCACCAATCTAGATCCGCAGGGTGAGGACACCCTGCGGCACGCTCGACCACCCTGCGCGATTCTATCGGTGCACGAACTGTGCTTTCGCCTTTGGTCCGTCCCGCCTGAGGCGGGCAAGTCTTCATGTCCTCGATAGTGATGTATTCGCGGACAAGCCAATCTACTTGAGGTGCCAGGATGGAACCTCAAGTTTCATCGTGTCGTCAGGAGTTACCTCCTGACGACCGGACTCTCGCCCATCAGGACGTAAGTCCTGATGGGACGGCGGCAGCTGACGCCCAGCGGCTGCCGATCATCTATGCACGAACTGCGCTTTCGCCTTTGGTCCGTTTTTCATGAAGTTGTCGATGCCGATTTTCATGTCCTGGGTGGTGATGCATTCGCCGAACAGACGGCATTCCAAATCCAAGCCGTCCTTTAGATTCATCCCGGCGCCATCATAGATGGCTCGCACCAAAATCCCATCAATCGCCCGGCTCAAATGCCCGATGTCTAAGTTCCGCGCTTTCCTCGTGTCGTCAGGAGTTACCTCCTGATGACCGTGCTGCCCGTCAGGACGTAAGTCCTGACGGGACAATGGGGTCTTCTGAATCGGCGTGACTTTGATTTTGCCACCCGCGATCTGCTTGACCAGAGAAATCGCTTCCCCAATCAAATCGCCTTCGACCTCTTTATGGATCAAGCCGATGTCCACCGCTTCTCGTGACGAGATCGGTCGTCCGGTTCTGAGCAGTTCCGCCCCTTTGTCCAATCCCACCAAGCGCGGCAGCCGTTGCGTCCCGCCAGCTCCGGCGATGAATCCCAAATTGACTTCCGGCTGGCACGCCACCACCGGCAGATTTTTCTTTGCTATCCTCATGGTGCATGCCATCGCCAATTCGTTCCCCCCTCCAAACGCAAATCCGTTCAACGCGCACACCACCGGCTTTTTCAAGGTTTCGATTCGATTCATCACCTTGTGGAACCGCTGGCACATGTCGTAGCCGTCTTGCGGAGTCTTGCAGGTCGCCAGTTCCCGAATATCAGCCCCCGACACGAACGCCTTGTTCCCGAAGCCGGTCAAGACCGTCCCGATCACGTTGCGATCCTGTTCAATCGCCTCGAAATGCGCCAGCAGTTCCGCCATGACCTCGGTGTTCAGTGCATTCAACACCCGGGGACGCCGGATGGTCAGCACCGCAACATCGTCTTTGATGGTCTTGACCACCTGCGAAATCTCCCATTTTCCTGCTTGGACGGCATGTTTCAGGCTGTTGGGTGCGCCGAATCCATTGTGCTCCTTGCAGAATTCTTCGACAATCGCCAATGCTTTCCCGACGCCCATCTTGTTCATCATTCGGAACGGCGCCTTCACCACCAGGGCGGTTTCGGTCGCCATGTCCAGGCTCGAGACATCCACCAGCCCCAAATCGATGATGAACGACGCCAGCCCGAAATACGCTCCCAGGAATTCCTTCGTCAATTTCTCCTTCTTTTCCAAGGGCACCATGACCTCTTCCCGCCGAGCCGCCGTTTCCCAGGGCTGCTTGTTTTTCACTGCATCCGACAGCGTTTTCGGCGACTGGAACCACGGCATCAGCTTGGTATGCATTTCGTTCAGCCCATGATCGGTAATGGGATTCCCGCCGGTCAGGTTCAATGCGGTGAACGGTCCGACTCCCAAGCCAAGTGTGTCCATGGCGGCTTTATCGATTTCCTTCACCGTACCATACCCCTTTTCCAGGCACATGACGGCTAATTGGCATAACCCTTCGAAAATCGGGTCGATGGCGTATCCGTAAGAGCTCTTGACCTTGATGGGGACTTTCCCGATGGATTCGTAGAATCCTAATACGTTTTCGACCAGACCCTTATCGGTCTTGTCCGACGGAATCAATTCGACCACCGGATTTCTCTCTGCGGGGAAGAAGTAATGCGTCACCAGACACCGGCGTTGGTTCTTCACATTCTTGAAGATCACTTCCGGCTGCATGTGGGAGGAATTGGAGAAGAACAGGCATGTATCGCTGCAAATCGCTTCCACCTGCCTGAAGATGGCGTCCTTAATCTTCTCGTCCTCGGTGGCAGCTTCCAAAACGATATCCGATCCGGCAATATCTTGATAATTCAGGGTGTAGGTGATGCTTCCGGTCATGGTTTCCGCCAACTTGGGTTTGAAGGCGCCGGATTCCACGCCTTTCTGGATTTTCTTATCGATTTTGGCTTTGGCTCCCTGGATGGCTTTCTCGACGATATCCACAATCACGATTTTGACGTCGTGACCTGCGAATGATTTGGCGAAATGCAAGGCGATATCCGGACCGATTTGCCCGGCGCCGATAATGGACAGTTTCGATACGGAAATGGTGTGATCTTGGTAGCTCATGGCGTGACCTGGATTAGAGTTATGATGATGACGAGTCAAGTTTGCCCAGAACAAAAGATAACAAATCCTACAAAATATGCAAGGAAAAACTGCATTTGTTGACCCCGGCGTCATAGCGCTGCGAGTTGAGAGGTCGAATCCCGCTTCGCCCTGACTTTTTCAAACTTTTTCTTGACTTTGTGATTATCCGTGCTATATTATAATAATGTCAGAAAGGGAATAATTAGAATGTCCGCCAGCCATGCCTTTGAAATCTGCGGGCGGGCAACGAATCGAAAGCTGGGTGAAGTTCGGTCATGAGAGATCCAACTTGTCCAATCGCGCGATCTGGCGCGGGTCAGAGGCGATGTCAAGCAAGGAAGAGTGTCGTGCTGCCTGTCGGCGCATTTTTTTGTGCCATTTTTGTGGCTTTTTTCACACTCTTGCCGGAACATTGTGCAGAAGCAGCGATCACAGCCGCGGAATGCCTTGAGTGCCATGACGCCACTGTCGGCGAGATTGCGAAGACCATCGACAAATCACTGGCGATGTCCGTCCACAAGGACATGGCGTGTCTCGATTGCCATAGCGGAATCACTGAGCTTCCCCATGCCGAGAAATTGCCGGAAGTCAATTGCGGCGAATGCCACGCTGATGAGGCGGCTATCTATCAATGGCATGGCGGGTTGAAGGTGGGTAAAGGGGAAGATATTCCCACCTGCGCAGGTTGCCATGGGAAGCATGACATCTTGCCTTCCACTGAGAGGCAATCTCACGTGCATCCGTCTCATCTGCCGCAGACATGTGGAAGATGCCACGAGAACCTTGACCTGATCAAGAAGCACGAGATCTATTTTCAGAAGCCGATCGAGGCGTATGAGAGCAGCGTTCACGGCAAGGCGTCATTGGGCGGAGTATATGTAGCGGCTACGTGCAATGACTGCCATTCAGCCGGAGGTACAGCTCACCGCATTCTGCCGCCTGGGAATCCGGAATCGCCGATCAATCATTTTAATATACCCCGCACGTGTGGCAAATGTCATCGGGGGATCGAAAGCGATTATTGGGAAGGGATCCACGGGAAATTGACCCTTCGAGGGGAAACCGATTCGCCGGTATGCACCAATTGTCACGGCGAACATGGGATTATTTCGCCCAGCGATCCTCGGTCTCCGGTCAATCCGGCTCGGATTGCGGAAGCCACCTGTGCCCCATGCCATGAATCGGCATATCTGAACGAAAAATATGGACTTCCGGTCGGTCGCCTCAAGAGCTTTATTGACAGCTTCCACGGTCTGAAGAGCAAGGCGGGCGATATCACGGTCGCGAACTGCGCCTCCTGCCACGGGGCTCACCGCATATTGCCGCGATCGGATGCCGAGTCGTCCATCAACCCAGCCAATATTCAAGCCACCTGTGGGAAATGCCATCCCGGAATTTCCCGTGAGATGGCTTTGTCCGATATCCACGCTCCACCCGGAGTGGCTCAAAATCCTGCAGCCAGGATATTCCAGACGATCTACATCGTGGCAATAATCGTCATCATTGGGCTGATGGTTGTCCATTGGTTGATCGATCTGCGGAAGCAATTATTAAAAGTGCTGTCGAGACGTCAGATCCGACGGATGAATTTCAATGAAGTCTGGCAGCATAACTTCCTGATGGTGACGTTCGCGGTATTGGCGATCACGGGTTTTTCGCTCAGGTATTCCGATGCGTTCTGGGTGAAATTCCTGTTCGGTTGGGAAGGAGGATTCCCGCTTCGTGGGATCATCCATCGAGTGGCTGCGGTGCTGTTTGTCTTCACCGCTCTGTGGCATCTCCTTTACTTATCCACCTCCAGGGGTCGGGGTTTCCTCAGAGATATTTTCCCGATTCGCAAGGATTTCTCCCAGTTCTTCCAATCGCTGAAGTATAACCTGGGTCGTGGCCAGGGGAAACCGAGATTCGGCAGATTCAGCTACATTGAGAAAGCAGAATACTGGGCGCTGGTCTGGGGCACAGTGATCATGGCATTCTCTGGATTCTTCCTCTGGTTCGATAACATTGCCGTCCAGTGGTTCCCCAAAGGCTTCCTGGATGTCATGCTCGTGATCCACCATTACGAAGCCTGGTTGGCAGTGTTGTCGGTCGCAATCTGGCACATGTATTCCACGGTGTTCAGCCCAAATGTGTATCCGATGAATCCCTCCTGGCTGACCGGGAAAATGCCCGTGGAACTTTTCGAGCATGAGCACCCGGAAGACCCGATAATCAAGGAAGTTGCCGAAGAAAGCGACAAGCGACAAACAGATCGGAAGACGGCCGACTAAGAGTGGCTTGGCATTCGATCAAAAGAAATCAGGGCTTAAGTTCATTCTTAAGCCCTGATTCCATATCGATGCGTCGTCGGGTGGCTCAAAGCTGCGAGTACCCAATTCATTTCGTGAAGGGTGATGACACCCTGCACCACGAGATGATACTCAGGAATTGGAGACTATTGGGCGGCTCACAGGATGCCGTGTTTCTTCATCTTGTACCGCAGTGCGTCGCGGGAAATCGACAGAAATTTTGCCGCTTTGGTCTGATTCTGATTGGCTTTTTTCAGCGCTTTTAGCACCAGATGATATTCGACCTGCTCCAGTGGCAATCCCTGGTCGGGGATGTCAATGTCGATCGGTTCCGACGACATCTGTGACGGGGCTAACATCAAGTCCGGCGGTAGTGCTCTCAGGTCGATGGTGTCACCGGTTTCCAACAGGACGATTCGTTCCACGATATTCCGCAATTCCCGTACGTTGCCGGGCCAGGAGTATTCCAGGAAGATTTTCTGCACGTCTGCGCTGACCTTGCGCACGTCTTTGCCGAATTCCCGATTGAAGTAGTCGAGGAAATATTTCAGAAGGGGAATAATATCGCTCTGGCGGTTTCTTAACGGTTCGATGTGGATGGGGATTACTTTGAGTCGGTAGAACAAATCCTGGCGGAATCGACTTTCCTGGACAGCCTTTTCAAGATCTTTGTGAGTAGCGGCCACAATTCGTACATCGACTTCGATGTCTTTAATGCCGCCCACGCGCTTGAACGTTTTCTCCTCGATGAATCGGAGGAGTTTCGCCTGCAGCCCCGGGTCCAGGTCTCCGATTTCGTCGAGATAGACCGTGCCGCCCTCCGCCAACTCGAATTGCCCTAATTTCAGTGACTTGGCGTCGGTGAATGCCCCCTTCTCGTGCCCGAATAGCTCGCTTTCCATTAGGTGTTCCGGAAGCGAGGCACAGTTGATTGCCATGAAAGGAGCTTGAGCTCGCCGGCTCTGGAAGTGGATGACGCGCGCGATCAAGTCTTTTCCCGTGCCGCTCTCGCCGTAAATCAAGACGGTGGAGGCTTCACTGTTTGCGACTTTCTTGACCAGCTCGAATAGCCGCTTCATCGAGTCGCTCTGACCGATGATATTATCGAATCCAAAGCGCTGCTTGACGTGCGAGCGAAGCTCCTGTACCTCCTTCTCCAGGGAGGTTTTCTCCAATGCATTGCGCAGCAGGAGGTTGACCTCGTCAAACACCAGCGGTTTGTTGACATAGTCGAACGCACCGGATTTGATCGCCTGCACCGCGGTTTCGATGGTTCCATATGCCGTCATGAAGATCACCGCGATGGACGGATTGATCGACTTGATTTCGGGCAGAATCTCCAGTCCGTTTCGTCCCGGCAATTTGTTGTCCAGGAGAACGGCATCCGGTAGAAAGGCACGGATCTTTTCCAGCGCCTCTTCGCCGTCCGAAGCCAGTTCCACCTCGAATCCTTCTTTCGTGAGGTTCTTTTCCAGCGACCAACGGATTAGTTTCTCGTCATCGATGACCAGTATCCGTGCTTTTCGCATGTGTTGATTTCCTGGTGCCGTCAGGTGTCCTCACCTGACGGAATTCTTGGCTGTCAAGCGGGGACGCATGACAGCACGGCGTGATGTGGTGATTTCCTGTTACGAGCTCTTGTGCGCCAAATGACTGTCACGGACTCCGGGACCGATCGGAAATATCAGGACGAAGGTTGCGCCTTTCCCAGGTTCGCTTTCCAGTTCGATGCGTCCATGATGTTCGTGCATGATCCGGCGGCAGATCGCCAGCCCCAGACCAGAACCCTTGGCTTTGGTGGTGAAGAATGGCTTAAACACGTCCGTCTGTTTCTCGAGTGGAATGCCGGGTCCGGTGTCCGCGACGGCTATTCGCACCTGCAGATTGAGAGCATCTTCCCAGCAACGGATAGTCATTTTCCCGCCACCCGGCATGGCTTGAATCGCATTGATGAAGAGATTCAGCAACACTTGTTCCGTCTGCTTGCGGTCCGCCTTGATCAGAGGCAATTTGGGATTGTATTCGTTGATGATGTTGATGGAAAAGTTCTGGGCTTGAGGTTCCACAAATCGCAAGGCTCGCTCAATGGTATCCGCCACGTCCACGGTTTCGAACACCGGCGCCGATGGCTGTGCATACAGCAGCAAATCACTGATCGCCTTGTTCATCCGATTGACCTGGTTGACGATCTCTTCATAGATCGGGCGACGCTCGTCGTCCTCTTTCAAGTCCGACAGAATCACTTGCATGGCATTGGCAATTCCGGAAGCCGGATTCTTGATCTCGTGCGCCACCGACGCCGCCAGCTCTCCGGTAGTGGCTATCTTTTCCACCCGTTCCAATTGTTCTTGATGATGCCGCTCGATCTGCTGGTTCAGCGCTTGCAGCTTGTCAGCCATACGATTGAACGTTTGCGCCAAATTCCCCAATTCATCTTCCTGAGCCACAGTCATGCGAGCGGAAAGATCCCCTTTCTCGAATTCCGAAATGGTCTCGGTCATCCCCAGGATCGACTTCTGCACGAACCGCACATGGATTAGACCGATAGAGAGACCGAGCAAGACAACCGTGACGAATATGAACAGGATGTAATATTTTCTCACCAGAGTAATATTCGTCTCAGTTTCCGCCAGCGACAGGTCCATATTCAGGAATCCCAACTGAGCCAGGCTGGGATCATGGCATTCCTGGCAGGACGCATCGTTCCGTATTGCTATGACGGCGCTAAGATAGTCCTGCTCACCGTGACCTCGAGCCACGGTCTGATAGATCCCATGGTTGCTGACGGCTTCTTTCATCAGCGTCTTGTCCAGAGCACTGCCGATCTCGAAATCATGGTCGGAATACCGGATGATGCCGTTATGATCCGCGAACCGCATGCCCAGAATACTGGGATCCTCGCGCACCATGTTCACTATCTGGAAGAAATCGCACTTGTGTTTCCCGGACATGAATCGGCTGAGCCCATGTTGCACGGAAGCCAGCGTCAATCCCAATTTGTGCCTGGTGTTATCGATGCATCGATCGCGCAGCATCGGATGGAGCAGCAGATTGAACACCAAAACACTTAGCACGACCACTGCTATCATCGTCAGGAGTATTTTCACACGCAGTTGGTTCAGCAGCATGAGACTCTCGCACGATTAGTGAAGTCTGGAGTCGAATGATCTCGCCGCTTTTCCGCTGTCGGTGCAGGTGAGACCTGGAAAATCCGGAAGGTGCGCGATTTCACTCACTTCCATAATATAAGACCGTTCCGTCAAAAAAACAAGTCGAAAATTTGAGATTGCACAGAAGCAACTCCGACAATCTTTGTGGGTTGGTTTAGCCTTGCCCGCCTCAGGCGGGCTTGCGTAACCCAACGTGCCATGTTTTGGCTCAGTCTTGTAGGTTGGGTTAGCCCAGCGTAACCCAACGTCACTTGGGTGCCGTCAGGTGTCCCCACCTGACGGCATTCGTCGACTGTCACGCGAGGACGCATGACAGCACGACGAATCAGGACTCACCGAGTGTGATGGCGGCTGGTTGGGTGTGGACTTATCACGGCATGTAGATTGGATTAGGGCTCACGCCCGTAACCCAACGTCCTATGCTTTGGCTGAGAGGTGTTGTGGCTTGGCGGTCAAAGCCATGATGTGGGCTTGCTCCCGAATTCTGATGCTTAAATTGTTGACTTCATGTGAAAATTTTAGTAATTTATAGGTTAAGGTTAGTTCGACGAATTGTCCCGGAGGTCGTTGATGGGAACCAATCAAAACATGCCGCGGAGAGGGTTTCTGGACGTGCTGTTAGGAGGGAGCTTGGCGGCGCTGGTGGCGGCAGCGTTCTATCCGGTGGTGCGCTATCTGATACCGCCTCGGGCGCCTGAAGCAACCCTGTCCGCCGTCCTTGCGGGAAAAGTGTCGGAACTCCAGCCCAATCAGGGCAAGATTTTCAAATTTGGTCGGAATCCCGGGCTGTTGATTCGGACTCCCAACGGCGAATTCCGGGCGTTTGTCGCTGTCTGCACGCACCTGGATTGCACGGTGCAATACCGCCCCGATTGGCATATTATCTGGTGCGCCTGCCACAATGGTCGATACGACTTAAACGGAATCAACATCGCGGGTCCGCCTCCGCGACCATTGACGCCGCTTGCCTTGAATGTCATGGGAGATGAGATATACGTGTCGCCGAAAGGGGATCTGGCACTGGCGCCACATGCAGCCCCCACCCGGCGGGCTTGAGGATAGTCTTGTAGGTCGGGTTCCCTTGTCCGAATGGACGCCTAAGGCGAAACCCGACAATATTGTGCGCCGTTCGGATCCACGTTCTCGTGCTGTCAAACGACTCGTTTGACAGCTTCGGAACGGCAGGCAGTGGTGTCAGACGGGTCGTCTGACACCACAGAATCTGTCACGCGGGGACGCATGACAGCAGTCTCAAGCGAGGGCGCCTGACAGCACTTTATGTGTGCCGCAGGGTGTCCGCACCCGGCGGGCATGACAGCACAGGAGGAATCAGATGCAGTCCTTATTACGCTGGCTGGGAGAACGATTTCAGATCACGGATCTGATCGGTTTCGCCAAGAAGAAAGACGTCCCGATTCATCACGGATTCGCCTGGTATTATTTCGGCGGGATTACCCTCTTCTTGTTCGTTGTTCAGGTATTCACCGGCGCGTTATTATTGCTCTATTACAAGCCCGGAGCCGACTCAGCCTTCGAATCTGTGCAATTCATCATTACCAAGGTGCAGTATGGATGGCTGATCCGATCGATGCACAGCTGGTCGGCGAATCTCATGGTCCTGTCTGCCTTCATCCACCTGTTCTCCAATTTCCTGGAGTCCACGTATCGGAAACCTCGAGAATTGACATGGGTGAGCGGTATGATTATGTTTTTCTTAGTATTGGGATTCGGATTCTCGGGCTATCTCTTGCCATGGAACGAGCTGGCGTTTTTTGCGACTAAAGTCGGCACGGACATTGCCGGTGTGATGCCGATTATCGGAAAGCCGCTGCTAGTCTTTTTGCGCGGCGGTGATGAGGTCAGCGGAGCCACCCTGTCGCGATTCTTTGGCTTTCACGTGGCGATTCTGCCCGGGGTGTTTTTCATCTTCTTGATGGCGCATCTGGCGTTCATTCAGTTCCAGGGGATGAGTGAACCCCTCAGGTTGGAAGGCAAGATCAAACGCCGCATGCCGTTTTTCCCCGATTTTGCCATGCGGGATTTGTTGCTCTGGTTTCTTGTATTTAATTTAGTGGCGTTTCTGGCGGTCTTTTTTCCGTGGGAATTGGGATCGAAAGCCGATCCGTTCGCTGCGGCGCCTGCCGGAATCAAACCCGAATGGTATTTCATGTTCATGTTCCAAACCCTGAAATTCCTGCCTGCCAAGATTCTGATGTTCGAGGGAGAGTTCCTGGGGATAGCGGCGTTCTCGTTGTGCGCTGCCGGGTTGTTCCTTTGGCCCTTCCTGGAACGAAAAAGCAGCCGGGGGCAAGCACAGCCTCTGGTTAAGATTCTCGGCACGGCTGCCATCCTATTCATCATCATCATGACCGTAATTGGGTATACCCGGGGTTAAGGAGGAGTCAAGATGCAACGCAAAGCCACAATCAGCGTGCCGCACGGTGTCCCCACCCTGCGGCAGCTAAGATATTTGGCTGGGTGCAGGGTGAGAACGCCCCGCACCACGAGCATTTTTGCGTTCGTTGCCTGCTTTGCCCTGGGATTTGCCGGAGTATCGGCGCAATCGGGAACTAGCACTTGTGTGACTTGCCACACGGAATTGGGCGGTGATTATGCAACGCTGGTGCAGAAGTTTTCGAATGACGTCCATGGCAAGAACGGACTCTCCTGTCATAATTGCCATGGCGGAGATCCCGCGTCCGATGATGCCGATATTTCCATGAGCAAAGCCAGGGGATTTTTGGGCGCACCTGCCGCACAAGCCATACCCGAATTCTGCGGTCGTTGTCATTCCGACCCCGGCTTTATCCAGAAATACAATCCGTCCCTGCCGACCGATCAGCTTGACAAGTACTGGACATCGGACCATGGCAGACAGATCAAGGCAGGGAACACCAAAGTGGCGCAGTGCGTGTCGTGCCACAGCGTCCACGATATCCGATCGGTCAAAGATCCGCTGGCGCCGGTATATCCGTTGAATGTGCCGCAGACTTGTGCCCACTGCCATTCCAACCAGGAACTCATGGCGTCGGCGAAGATTCCGACCGACCAGTATGACAAGTATAAGGACAGCGTGCACGGAATAGCGCTTCTGGTCAGGAGCGATCTGGGCGCGCCGGCTTGCAACAGTTGCCACGGCAATCATGCCGCGGTTCCTCCGGGATTCTCCTCTATCGGCAGAGTCTGCTATCAGTGTCACCTGGTCGAAGGCGAGCGGTTCACCATGAGTCCGCACAAGCCCGCCTTCGACGCCTTGCAGGTCGAGGAGTGCGTCTTTTGTCATTCTCAGCATGATATCAAGCACCCAACTGATCGAGAAATTGGCGTCGGACAAGGCGCTCTGTGCATTGAGTGCCACGACAAGGGCGACACAGGCTACCAAGCGGCTGCTCGCATGAGCCAGGAAATTGACAGCCTTCGGGCAAAGTACGAGACGGCGCTGGCGCTATTGGAAGATGCCGAACGCAAGGGAGTCGAGGTCTCCGAGGCTCTGTTCAGCCTCCGGGACGTGAAGACGGGTCTGGTGAATGCCCGTGCTTTGATTCATGCCTTCAATCCGGATTCAGTCACGGCGGCTGTGACTCAGGCGATGGTGCTTGCCGATCAGGTGCAGCAACAAGGTGTGCAGGCGGTGGCTGAAGTGAAGCACCGCCGCTCAGGATACTTTGTCTTCACGGTCATCACCATTTTCCTGGTGCTTGTCTTGTACGCAAAGACTCGAGCTACGGATCGTGGACCGATTGAGAAACAATCCCATTGAGCAAAGCACCTCGGCTTTGTTCGGGATTTGAGTCAATTTGAGAGGGACTGGAATAACGACGGATGATAAGAGTGCCATGAGACTCATTGAGCGAGGTTCGGGAAGCAACAAAATGAGATCATCTGCCCCACCTTTTGTATTACAGTCGTGGCTTGCCTTGACTGCGGTTGCTGTCGGCATGCTGGTAGGCGCGGCGCATGCCCAGGCTCCGGCTGTCGGTACTGATACCGTTGGCACCTACAGCAACGACTACTGCAACCAGTGCCACGGTGACAAGGATCTACAAGCCAGTGATGGTCGGTCGGTGGCGGTCGATCAACCTCAGCTCTACGCCTCAGTCCATAGAAACGTATCCTGCCAGGAATGTCACTCTCAGACCAAAGCGGATTTTGAAAACGTCCCCCATTTCGGTCAATATGTTCCGGTGAATTGCGATCGATGCCATCCCAGGGAATCGAACGTATGGATGGAATATTTCTACAAGATGCTGGAGAAGAAGGGCGAGACAGACATTCCGTCCTGCGTGGAATGCCACGGCACCCACGGCATGCAGAAGACTCTGTCGATGGAGATTATCTGCGATCGCTGCCACCAGGACATTGCGGATCAGTACCGCCAGAGCTTCCATTATCAGAAATACAAAGAGGACACCAGGAAATATCCGATTTGCATCACTTGCCACGACCCGCATTTCAAGTCGAAGAAGCAGGTGATGTCGGAGATCGAATACAAGCAAGAGATCGTGGATATTTGTTCGCGGTGTCACCAGAGAGATATCGAGACCTATATCCATTCTCGGCATTTCCACGAATTGGAAGGCGGCAATTCAAAGGCTCCGGTATGCACGAGCTGCCATGAGAGGCACGATATCCGAAAGCCGTCGGATGCCGATTCGAGAGTCAGTGCACTGCAGATTTCCGACGTCTGCAATTCCTGTCATCCCGGGCACAAGGAAAGCCTGCATCGCAGCCCGGGCATGGATCCATCACTGATTTCCTGCGCTACCTGTCACACCGGTCACCAGACCGATATGGCGTCGATCAACCAGGCGATTTTCAAAGAGGGGGGCATATTCAATCGCTGCAATTTCTGCCATTCGTCGGAACGCCATGCCAAGGAAAACCTGGCGCACGGAAGAATCATGACCATAGGGGAGAAGGGCGAGGAGGCGAACTGCACCCGGTGCCACATCTACCACTGGAAAATGCCCGGAGTCAATGGGGAGGAGGTCAAACGACGGCGCACCGAATGCCTGAATTGCCATGCCAAGGAGAATCGCGAATATAAGAATTCCATCCACGGAAAAGCCCATGCCGAAGGCATTGCGCAAGCCCCGTATTGTACTGATTGTCATGGCGAAAAAGACATCAAGAAGACCACCGAGCAATTCACGGCTGAGGGTGTGATCGACCTGTGTTCCCGGTGCCACACCGATCGCGACATGATGTTGAAATTCCAGATTAATCCCTACGTGGTGGAAGGGTACAAGGATACCTACCACGGCAAGATGTTCGAGATGGGCAACGTGGGAATGAAGTTCGCTGTGTGCACTAATTGCCATGGTTCCCATTCGATCTTGCCGCCGGATGATCCGGAATCATCGGTCAATCGTCAGCACATCGTGGAGACCTGCAAGCAGTGCCATCCTCGAGCCAACGACCGTTTTGTGTCCTACCTGGTGCATCCCAAGAAACCATCCTCAGCTGACCTGGCATATGGTCGGGAATTGGCAGCCGAAGACACAACCTTGGTCGGCATGACAGAGATAGGCGAAGCTTCCAAAGACATCAGGCAACGCACCCGATTCAGCCGAGTCAACAAGATGGTGGCGGGTGCGATGACCTTGCTGTTAGTCAGTGTTCTCGGCGTATTCGGTTTGCATACGATTCTATGGTTCCGCAAAGGGATTCGAGGACGGCTGGTCATCCGCGGAACCTACTACCGTCGGATCGATGGATTCCACCGTTTCCTTCATGTGTTGGTCAATATCAGTTTCCTGACGCTGGCATTCACCGGCTTGCCTCAATCCTATGCCCACACCGGTCTTGCCAAGTGGATGTTCCAGCACATCATGTCCTTGGAGACTGCGCAGACACTACACTACATCGCAGCCATTATTACAGCGTTCTACTTCATGGCGCATGTGCTCTATCTGATCTTGCATCTTCGAAAAGTCGGTTTGAAGGCGATGTTCACGGGTCCAAATACGCTGGTGGTGAGGAAGAAGGATTTCCAGGACCTCATCGCCCACGTCAAATGGTTCTTCGGCAAGGGCACGCATCCCCAATTCGACCGCTGGACCTACTGGGAGAAGTTCGACTACTATGCCGTGTTTTGGGGGGTGATTGTGATTGGTCTCTCCGGACTCATCCGGCTGAAGGAGGAGTTTTTCGGCAGCTTGCTTGGCGGCGGGTTGATCACCTTAGCGGATACGATTCACAAGGAAGAGGCGCTGCTTGCCACCGCATTCATTTTCATTGTCCACTTCTTCAACACCCATCTTCGTGCGGAAAAATTCCCCATGGATATTTCCGTATATACCGGCAGCATTCCTGCCAAGGAATTCAAGGAGGAGCGACCCCTGGAATATCAACGCTTGAAGGCTTCCGGCGAGCTGGAAAAATATCTGGTCAAACCCAGGACCATCGTTGGATATATCGTCGCTTACTGGTGGGGTGGGATCACTCTGGGGATGGGGTTGTTCTTGTTGGCTTTGATTCTGATCGGTCAGTTCACTGCGAGGTAAGCACGTCGTGCTGTCAAATGACTCGTTTGACAGCCTTGTAGGTCGGGTTCCCTTGAAACCCGACAATCCTGTGTGCCGCAGCGTGTCCCCACCCTGCGGAAAATTGTAGGTTGGGTTAGCTTTGCGTAGCCCAGCAACCGTGCTTGTATGGCAAATAACCATTCAAGAGAAGATCGCGAACAATTCACCGAGACTCTGCTAAAGAGCTTCTGGTTGGTGTTCACTCTGCCTGTCCGGACTGTGGTGTTCGGCTTCCGGAAGTTGTTCGACATTCCCCCGAAGAATCTCGGCTTGATGATGTTTTTCTTCCTGGTCTTGGTATCAGTGACCCTGCTGATCTTTGTCAAACTCACCTCGCAGCCAGCCTTCTGCGTCACGTGCCATTACATGACACCCTATTTTGCCTCGTGGGAGAAATCGTCTCACCGCGACGTGCACTGCACACAGTGTCACTTTCCGCCCGGAGTCAAAGGCACCGTGGTGGGGAAATTCACCGCGATCTCCATGGTCGTCAATTATATGACCGGTGTGTACAAGAAGTCGAAACCCTGGGCGGAAATCTCCGATGCATCCTGTCTCCGACCCGGATGCCATGAGACCAGGCTCCTTCAGGGGAAAGTCCAATTCAAAGAAGGCATCGTTTTCGATCACACGCCCCATCTGCTGAAAGATCGACGCGGAAAACATCTGCGCTGCACCTCTTGCCATTCCCAGATCGTGCAGGGGACCCACATGACGGTCACGGAAGAGACCTGTTTCCTGTGCCACTTCAAGGATCAGCCGGAATCCAGTCGAATGACCTCCTGCACGTTCTGTCATGAGGCTCCGGTGCCCAAAGAAAACGTCCGCGTGGTTTTTGATCACACAGATTTGGTCAAGCGGCATTCCGACTGCATATTGTGCCACGGACCGATGGCGGTTGGAAATGGCGACGTCCCCAAGGAACGTTGCAGCTACTGCCACGCCGAAGTTGGGAAGATCGAAAGGTATTCCGAGACAGTTACAATTCACGAGATTCACATTTCAGACCACAAGGTCGAATGCAATCGCTGTCACAACACCATTCTCCATCGATCGATTGCGCGAACCGGCGACATCAAGCCGGATTGTCAGGGCTGTCATATCGATCGGCATCTGGCGCAATACGCCTTGTTCACCGGTCAAGGCGCCAAAGGGATCGAGTCCGAACCGGCGCCCATGTTCCACGCCGGATTGGGTTGCCGAGCCTGTCACATAATACTCCCTTCGGATTGGCGCGAACATCCGGATCTTGCGATTCGCAAGGCAGGTCGTGGATCCTGTGCCGCCTGTCATGACACTACCTATTACGATCTGTTCAAGCAAGCACAGCCGGTGCTCCGAAATCGGATTCAGGCAGTGCGTGCCAGAATCGAACAATCCAAGAGCCGGCGTCGCGAGGTAACTGCTGACAGCATCTTGTCGGTCTGCGATTTCAATATCTCCCTGCTGGAACGGGGTAAGCCGATTCACAACCTGGATTACACCGATCGCATCCTTGAAGAAACCAACCGTTCGTTAGACGTGCTGGCAGGCATTGCCCCGAAAGCACGTTCCTTACCGGACACTACCACTGCCAGATGCCTTCGCTGCCATTATGGTCAGGACGAAGCCCTCGTGCTTTATGGCAACCGCGAATTTTCGCATCGGACCCACGTCCATGCCCAAAATCTGGGATGCAAGACTTGTCATGAGGAGCAGCCGCAGCATGGTAAATTGTCCGCGGGACTCCTTTCGGAGAATGCCGGGGCGTTCTGTATGGATTGTCACCATCAGAGTGCACCGGTAAGCTGCGAGCCTTGTCATCTCGATCAGAGAAATTTGAGGGATGCGAAAGGAGTGTTTGCCCGATTCCAACCGGATCCAATGTCGACTGCCGGATTGACCTGCCGCGACTGCCACGAGGTGGAAGGGACCACCGTCCATCGACCGGACAGCACAACCTGCAGCAATTGCCACGAGCCGGGATACTGGGATCGTCAGCAGGACGCCCGAGCCGGGATCGCCAGCCAGCTCGCCGAGCTGAGGAAAGCTCTGGGTACCCACCCGCGGATTTTGGGAATCGAGACGATGTCAGCTTTCCTGATCGGACTGGCACACGATGGCACTGACGGCGCCCACAATCCGGTGGCGGCTCAAGCGGCGTTGGATTCCGTATGGACGATAATCCAGAAAAGCAACAATTCCGGGAAATAGCTTAGAGGTTGATCTCCGTTCGCTTAGGCTAAGCAAGGTCGGTGTGGCGCATTGGGGACGACTGCGAACCCAATCGTAGGAATTTTTACATCTTCGTGGCTCGCCGGTGATGATCGAACAAAGGCAGCTGGATATGAATCAAAATGTTTGATAATCAGTAATTGTGTTATTCCTTATTGCTTTTCCCTTTTTCTTTCATTATATTTCTGTAGAATTGCCAAGCCAGGCAAAACCTGTAGAGACGGTTGGCATTTTTGTTGAGTTCGTCTAGATTCGATGCAGACTTTTCAAGGTAGAAAGGTGGACGAGTAATGCTGACAAGACTAAAGATTTCAGGATTCAAAAACCTGATCGATGTCGATCTGAGACTCGGTCCGTTTACCTGCATAGCCGGAGCAAACGGAGTTGGAAAATCTAATTTGTTTGACGCAATTAGGTTTCTAAGCCTGCTGTCGGATCGACCACTTAATGATGCTGCCTCCTGCGTCCGTGACGAAAGTGGAAAAACTCCAGATATACGCAGTCTCTTCACAAGATACGGTGATGAGATTGCCGATGAAATGTCCTTTAAGGTTGAGATGATTGTGCCAAGAGAAGGCGAAGACGACCTTGGGCAAATAGCAGAAGCAACCACGACATTTCTTAACTATTCCCTATCTCTTGGATACAGATCTGGAAATCACATGAGTTCGTTGGGTTCGCTTGAGCTTCTAAAAGAGGAATTGGTGCGTATAAAAAAGACGGACGCGCGGAATCATATACTTTTTCATAATGATAAAGACTGGTTGAATTCTGTTATTACTGGACGTCGAGGGAAAGCCCCATTCATATCAACTGTCATGGATGGAGGAGGTTCAGTTATTAGACTACATCAGGATGGGGTACAAGGCAAAGCACTATCTCGATCAGCAGAGAAATTACCCAGAACAGTTTTGTCATCTACCAATGCGGCTGAGAGCCCCACTGCATTGCTCGCTCGTAGAGAAATGCAATCCTGGCGTTTGCTACAGCTTGAACCATCGGCTCTGCGGCAACCTGATAGTTTTTCTGCGCCATCAAAACTTGGTTCCGATGGATCACATCTACCTGCGACCTTATATAGACTGGCGCAGCATGAAAATACCGGAGAACGCCAAGCGGAAAACATACTGAAAAATTCCAGCAGAGTGTATGCACAAGTTGCAAATCGTTTGTCCGAACTAATTGACGATGTGCGAGCAATTTCAATAGACCGTGATGAAAAAAGAGAATTATTGACCCTATTTGTTGAGGGCAAAGATAACACAAGACATGCCGCTCGGGCTTTATCAGATGGTACTTTGCGCTTTTTGGCATTGGCAATTATCTTGCAAGATCCCGAATCGGCTGGATTATTGTGTATGGAAGAACCAGAAAACGGAATCCATCCCGAGAGGATTCCGGCTATGATAAGATTGCTTAATGACATCGCAACAGACCCCGGAGAACCCTCGGGGTTAGACAACCCTCTCCGCCAGATTATTGTTAACACTCATTCGCCATCAGTAGTGCAACAGGTTACGGATGATAGTTTGATGCTAGCGGAATTGCGGGAAGTCAGATTCAAGTCAGAGCATTCCAAGGGCGCGGTTTTCAGTTGCCTGCTAGATACATGGCGTGCCGATCGCACTCCCAGTTCCGAGCGGCCTGAGATTTGCGACAGGGGCAAGTTGCTCGGATATCTGAATCCGGCACTGTCAAAAGAGCATCTCCCAGATTATGATCTTAAATCAAGTAAGATTCGGCGCCGAGGTTATCCTGCGAAGTCGAAAAGGGTCATAGATCGAGAAGATATCCAACCACTTAAAATTCCGTTTCCCCACTGACCATCATGCCTAATATTCGATGTTCTTTGATCACCGAAGGATCATCAGACCAAGGGCTAATTTGCTTAATCTCCTGGTTACTGCATTTCTATTTAAGTGACAAAGCCATTCAGATTGTATGGGCTGACATGAGGCGTCTGCCGAATCCGCCAAGAACCCTCGATAACAGGATCAGAAAATGTGTTGAGCTTTATCCATGTGATCTGCTTTTTATTCATAGGGATTCTGATCGAGATTCTCCAGAAAAAAGGCGTGATGAAATATCCAATGCAACTAGGCAAGCTGAAGAATTTGTGAATGTGCCTCCTTTTATGTGCATTATCCCAGTTCGCAAGACGGAAGCTTGGTTTTTATTTAATGAGAAAGCAATTAGAGAGACAGCAGGGAATCCGAATGGACACGTGACACTTGAGATACCTGCTCTGAATCGTATCGAGTCCATACAAGATCCGAAGTTGGTTCTTCGTGAATTGTTATGTCAGGCTAGTGAGCAAACTGGTAGAAAGCTAAAAATGTTCGAAAGGGATTTGGGAGGTGGATTGCGAAGAGTGTCGGAACTGATTGATGATTTTTCGCGGTTGCGACAACTTACCGCGTTCAATTTATTGGAAAGAGATCTTGAGCGAACACTGCGAGAGAATAATTGGATCTAGTGAGTCTCGTGATTTAGAAGTTGATCTCATAGTAAGATTTTTTGGGAACCCGGGAGGCGTTATGGTTTCGACAGCCAAGACCATGCTGGGGATGGTCACGATTCTGGTAGGGGGATTTGCGATGGCTCAGCCGCCTGCCACCTACGATTTGCGCAATGTCGGTGGTCACAATTATGTGACATCAGTCAAAAGCCAACAAGGCGGGACTTGCTGGACCCATGGCGTGATGGCGTCCATGGAAGGCAACCTGTTGATGACCGGAAATTGGGAAGCGAATGGCGAATCCGGAGAACCGAATCTGGCGGAATATCACCTGGATTGGTGGAACGGCTTTAATCAGTATAACAACGATGACTTGCATCCGCCGACCGGATCCGGTCTGGAAGTCCACATGGGAGGCGACTATCGTGTTGCATCCGCATACTTGACCCGCGGGGAAGGAGCTGTCCGAGATATCGACGGGCAGTCCTTCGAGGTCCCACCTCCCAGGTCGAATCCCAGTTGGCACTACTATTACCCCCGCCACATCGAATGGTACACGGCAGGCGCAAGCCTGCAAAATATCGACGTCATCAAGAACAAGATCATGACCTACGGAGTCATGGGCACCTGCATGTGCGTCGATGATGCGTTCTGGCAGGGCTACGTGCATTACCAGCCCCCATCCAGCAACCTGGACCCTAACCATGCCGTCGCGATTATCGGCTGGGACGACAATTTCGTGACGCAGGCTCCGTATCCCGGCGCCTGGCTATGCAAGAATAGTTGGGGCACCTGGTGGGGTAATCAAGGCTATTTCTGGATTTCCTACTACGACAAATGGTGCGGTCAGCAGCCGGATATGGGCGCGGTGTCACATATCAACGTCGTTCCAATGCCCTATGACAAGATATACTACCACGATTACCATGGCTGGCGTGCGACCAGGGATGATTGCTACGAGGCGTTCAACGCTTTCACAGCGACCGGCAGTTTCCCGAACGCCGAAATGTTGCAGGCGGTCAGTTTCTTCACCGCCGCCGACAGCGTGACTTATACCCTCAATGTCTATGACCGATTCGAGGGCGGAGATCTGCTGGATCTCCTCACTACGAAAATAGGGAGCTTAGACCACAAGGGCTTCCATACCGTGGATCTGGATTCTGCCGCAGGGTTGCAGGCAGACGATGATTTCTACGTGTACCTCTTGTTGTCCGATGGCGGACAACCCTATGATTGCACCTCCGATGTGCCGGTGCTGTTGGGCGCTGCAGGTCGAGTCATCGTAGAATCGCGTGCCGACCCCGGACAGAGCTACTACTATGACGGTCTTGCCTGGCAGGACCTATACTATGCCGGAGATACCACCGCCAACTTCTGCATCAAAGCCTTGACTACTGAGGGCACGCCTACGGTTGGACATGCCAGCAATGGCATTCCTTCGCGATTCTCGCTTGGTCAGAATTATCCCAATCCGTTCAATCCAACGACGACGATTCCCTATGAGCTCAGGACTGCTGCTCATGTGAGGATCGAAGTGTTCGATGTACTGGGTCGAAGAGTCGCCACTCTGATTGACCAGATACAGGCATCCGGCAGTTACAAAGTCACTTGGGATGGCTCCGGCGATGCTTCGGGCATCTACTTCTATGCCATCGATGCGGGCGGCTTCAAAACCACCAGTAAGATGGTACTGATCAAGTAATGTAGCTTCGTTCGGACCACGGGCGTCACACCCGTGTAAGCGCATTCGCGTAGGGGCACGATCCCCCGGGATCGTGCCCTTAGACCCCAACAAAAAAGGGCGGTCGATTGACCGCCCTTTGTTCCTACCCTCAGAGGAACTTACTTCAGCAACACCATTTTGCCGGTCGCAGTGGCGCCTGCCGCGGTCAATTGATAGAAATAGATACCGCTTGGGTGGCTGGCTGCGTTCCAGATGACGGTGTGCCGACCCGCCGAGACCTGATTGTCCACCAACGTCGCCACTTCTTGTCCCAGCATATTGTACACCTTCAGTGTCACATGGCTCTCGCTCGGAAGATCGTAGGCGATTGCCGTCGATGGATTAAATGGATTGGGATAGTTCTGTTCCAGTGCAAACGCCCGTGGCTGCAACTGATCCGGGTCGCCGCCCACGGACAGATAGGGCCATTGAATATCGGTGAAATTCGTGTTGTGGGTGAAGTCCTGGACAACATCGCCGGTGTTGTCGGTGAAAGTGATCCTCCAGGCATGATCTGTCGGCGGAGGATCGTACTGACCATTCATGTTCATGTCCGCGTAGAAATCGACGCGGTAATCGTGACCGAATTCGAGGGACGGCACTAACATCATGAACTCGGGCAGCAGTATTGCCGGCAGACTCATCAAGCCTTCTTCCTGTTGGCTGCTTTCTTCCACTACCCTGAGCTCGAAAAGCTGACCGGCATGCGGCGTCATCTCATGCATGCGCATCACCAATAAGTGATCCCAATGGATGTCAACGAAATCGACTCCATGAGTGAAAACCACGGTGGCGTCCCCGTTCGGATTCGAGAAGTCTCGTCGCCAGGCATGGTCCAGGGGCGGTGCATCATAATGCCCGTTGTGGTTGGAATCGAAGTAGAAATCCACGTGGTATTCTTCGCTTAGATGCAAGCCGGGGATGAATACGGAGAAGTCGGCGTTAGTGACGTTGTCAACGCTGGCTCTTCCCATCTCCATGTCATCGCTATCGCGCAGCACCCTTGCCTGGAACATATTCCCGATGTGCGGCGAAGCATCGCGGATGTCAAGCTGAAGCTGGTACACCCAATCGATGTCGAAGAAACTGGTGTTGTGAACGAAGGTGATGGTGGAATCTCCTCGGAGGTTATCGACGTTCAATCGCCATGCGTGGTCGACCGGCGGCGGATTGTACAATCCGTTGCCGTTCAAATCCGCGTACATATCTATCCAGTAGTACCCCCCATTGGGCACGTTGTTCATCGGAACCTGAAAAGACGCGGACGGGACGCTGGGAATTACCCTGCGCGTGACTTCCTGCATCGAAGCTTTGTCGATGATCCGGATACCCAGTTGTTCTCCGAGGTGAGGGGTCATGCCCTCGAACTGGATGGTCAGGATATTCTCGATATCGTCGGTGCCATTTCCCTGTCCCGCTGGCACTGTGAGGTCCGCCACCATGCCTGAACTAACGGTCTGTGCCATTCCGGGCATGACCGCCAGACTGGTGACTCCGACAAACGAAAATGCTATCGCTAAGTACTTCATGATACTATCTCCTTGTACAATGACTGAAAAACCGGGCGCAGGCGCTATGACACCGACCCGCACCTTGAATCGATTGACGATCGCGGCTCACGATCCAGGACACGAACGACTGGACTGCCATATTAGCTAATGCGGATCGTCTTTATCTTATTATCTTGTTCCGTTATTACCAACCTTTTCTCAAAAGGTTCCCGAATCAAGTAATCGAAATTTCTGGAGGCGATTTAAGACGGGGCGACGAATTTTCTGGTTGCCCAGCCGGCGCGTCTGGGGTAGGGTAGAGCCCTGCTGGTAGCACCGAATTGTCTTGCTTTTAATCCAGTATTTTGGTATCTTTGCTGGTCGCGCTTCCGACCGGAAGTCCTTCGTCGGGATGTCAATCGTCCCGTTTGACACCGTCTACGCTCTTCTCAAGTTGTCAAACCAGTCATTTGAGAGCACATTGAGGAGCCGTTTGACAGCATATCAAAAGTCTGTGGTGCAGGGTGTCCTCATCCTGCACCCGTGACCCCTCTTCTTTTCCCCCCTACTGCGTAGGGGGGAAGGAGATGTAGGTTGGGTTAGGGCTCATGCCCGTGACCCAACATCTTCCTTTTGCAGGTTCCCATGGATCCTTCCTTCCCCTATCTCGGTCAATTGATGGCGTTCACTACCGCCTGGGTGTGGGCGTTCGCCGTTATTCTGTTCAAGAAGAGCGGCGAAACGGTCCATCCCGTCGGATTGAACTTCTTCAAGAATTCTCTGGCAACATTGCTATTCCTTCCTACCTTGTGGCTTTTCGGTGAGGTGCTGTTCCGGAAAGTAGCGGTTACGGAGTATCTGCTCCTGCTCGGCAGCGGCGCTCTGGGAATCGGGATTGCCGATACCCTGTTCTTTATGAGTTTGAATCGGCTGGGTGCGGCGTTGTCCGCCGTGGTGGATTGTCTGTACAGTCCGTTTGTGGTCTCTTTGTCATTCTTGTGGTTGGGAGAGACCATGTCGATATGGCAATTTGTTGGACTGGGGATGATTGTCTCTGCAGTACTCACCGCTGTGCGACGGACCGGCAAAGTCCCGATTAGCCGTCGCGACCTCATCTTGGGAGTCATCTTTGGCGTCACTGCCATGGCTTCAATGGCGGTGGGAATCGTGATGATCAAGCCGTTACTTACCCGGTCACCCTTGCTGTGGTCCACTCAAATTCGGTTGTTCGGAGGCGCCGCCATTCTGGGACCGCTGATCCTGTTCCATCCTGCTCGTCGGCTTATCACATCATCCATCATCACCCAGCGCAGTTGGCGGTACACCCTGTTCGGATCCGTGCTGGGCGCCTATTTCTCCATGGTGCTTTGGCTGGCGGGCTTCAAATACACGCAGGCTTCCACCGCCGCAGCATTGAACCAAACCAGCAATATATTCGTCTTCGTATTCGCTGCGATTTTCCTGCACGAAGCCATGACTCTGCCCCGGATTGTCGGCATTATTGTGGCAATCGCCGGAGCCTTTCTGGTGACTTTCGCTGGATAGGGGGTGAGGCGCCGGTCGGAAATCGAAAAAAATCTCTTGACAATTAGAGAAAAAAATATATCATTACCTGTGAGCGAAATCTCTGGAAGTTTCCAGGTGACTTGGCAGGAGATTCCGGCGACGAGCCGATTGTTGTCTCTGACTGCCTTTTTTGTCCACTTTATTCTGCTATCGGTATGACTGCCTCTTCGTGAATCTCGTCCCGGCAACCGACGGGATTCTGACATCATTTCTCGTCAGCCTCATCGTCCCGCGTGCTGTAAACTATTTGGTCAAGAGAGGGTGGCTCCGATTCCCGTGTCAGATGCCTCATCGTCGAATCAACCGTCGCGGTCATTCCAAACCGTCTTGTGTGTGTACTCCGATTGCAGCCAACCTCCATAAAAATCTTGGAATAGTCCTTGACATTCTTGAAAAAAGCTGTATATTGGTAACAATAATTATTCCTAAGTCAAGTGGCTAAAAGTATTCCAGGCGAAAAAGATTGCAGCATGGTGAGAAATTTTGCAGTCGCGAGAAGTTCGGTCAAACCGCAGGACGGTGGAGCGAAAATGACTCGACAACGCAAGGCAATCCTTGAGATGCTGAAGTCCGCGGACACTCATCCAACAGCAGATCAGGTGTATTGGGCGGTTCGACAGCAGTTGCCGAATGTAAGCCTGGGGACGATTTACCGGAATTTGGAACTCTTGTGCCGGCATGGTCTGGCTCGGAAATTGGACATGGCGGGTGCGCAGCGAAGGTACGACGGCGACATGAGCGATCACTATCACATCCGGTGCATCTACTGTGACCGGATCGGTGACATGAGAATCGCATCGATGACTTTTCTTGAGAGCATCAAGTACGCCCCACGGGATTTCGTGATCGTTGGTCACAGTTTGAAATTCCTGGGCGTTTGTTCAGACTGCCGCAAACGCGGATTGGAAGATCATGTGATCCCGGACATTGGCGATTGATGCGTCTCGGGACCCATCTCAGGTGCCTACCAGTCAGGGAGGACGAAAATGAGTGACCTGAAGGGAAGCAGGACAGAAAGGAATATTTTGACTGCTTTTGCCGGAGAATCTCAAGCTCGGAATCGATACACGTATTTCGCGAGCGCCGCGCGGAAAGAAGGCTTTGAGCAGATGGCGGCTATTTTCGCCGAGACCGCCGACCAGGAGAAGGAGCATGCCAAACGGCTGTTCAAATTATTGGAAGGCGGTATGGTGGAAATCACGGGGACTTTTCCCGCCGGAGTGATCGGTACCACGCGGGAAAATCTCGCCGAGGCGGCTGCCGGCGAAAGATACGAGCATTCCGAAATGTACCCGGGATTTGCCAAGATCGCAAGAGAGGAAGGGCATAAGGACATTTCCGCTGTCTTTTCAGCCATCGCCGTGGCGGAAAAGCACCACGAGAAAAGATATAATGCACTCATTGCGAACATTGACGAAAAACGCGTGTTCAACCGCGGCATGAAATGCGTGTGGCGATGCCGCAATTGCGGGTATCTTCATATTGGCAAAGAAGCGCCCGAGCTTTGTCCGGCATGTGCTCATGTCCAGGCTCATTTCGAGCTGAACGAAGAGAACTGGTAGCGATCATGGCGTGCTGTCAAACGACTGGTTTGACAGCCTTGTAGGTCGGGTTTCCCCGAAGCCCGACGAACCTGTGCCTGAGCTGGTGTCAAACGGGACATTTGACACCACGCCTGCCAGACAATTATGCTGTCTAATCATATTTTGAAAGGCTTCTAATGGAAAAGGCTGCATCAGTGAACGCAATCTTGGATTTTGCAATCGAGCGAGAAGAGGAGTCTTACGAATTCTACACGAACCTGGCGCAAGTCGTGGAACGTTCCGAGATGAAGACGGTGTTCGCACGGTTTGCCCGGGAAGAATTGGGGCACAAGGAAAAATTGATCGGGATCAAAACCGGAAAAATCCTGATGCCCGCGGCGAAAATGATCGCCGATCTGAAGATTGCCGACTATATGGTAGATGTCGAGATCAGCTCTGATCTGGATTATCAGCACTCCTTGATTATCGCTATGAAGAAAGAGAAGGCGGCATTCCGGTTGTACACCAATCTGGCATCCATCGTCGATGACCCGAGCCTGAGTGCAGTATTCCAGGTCTTAGCCCAGGAAGAAGCCAAACACAAGCTGCGCTTCGAAATCGAATACGACGACAATATTCTTTCCGAAAACTGATTTCGTCCATAATTCGGGGTTGAGGGGAAAGTCCGCACCCTAACCTGGTTTGCGGCTTTTGATTCTCTGGGATCGGATTACGACTGCCCGGACACACTTTGCACCATTGCATCTTGCCTTGCATAGGAGTCTGCTCGTGTGTTTCCGAGCCCGGTATCACCAAGAACAGTGAGGTTGTCATGACGAAACAATTTCAAATCTACAAGTGCCAGGAATGTGAGACCCTAATTGAAGTGCAGCACCCTGGGGAAGAGGGCTTTGCCCACTGCGGCAAGCCCATGACGCTTCAAATCGAAAACACGGTGGATGCTTCATTGGAGAAGCATGTGCCGGTAATCGAAAAGACCGCCAAGGGGATCAAGGTGAAGATCGGTTCCGTCCCTCATCCGATGGAGGATGTGCACTACATCATGTGGATTCAAGTCATCGTGGATGGACGGAGTTTCCGAAAATACTTGAAGCCGGGGATGGCTCCGGAAGCGGAATTCGAAATCTCTGGCGACAACATCCTCGCCCGTGAATACTGCAATTTGCACGGATTGTGGAAATCGTAGCGCCGGAGTCGATGCAGCGGCGGCTCATCATGCCGCCGCTGCTACTTTCCAAGGCAGAGGTGCCTCATGTGGCTGATATGCATAGTCGCCTGCTGGCTGGCATTGCCTCAGGCGTTCGGAGCGGGACCATACTCCGAGGGAGGAAACATGAATGAACGAACCGGAGTGGTGACCTCGGGCGGAAAACCCGAGACGTTGCTCGGGCACGAAGTCAAGGTCGGTGACCAGGCTCCTGACTTCACGGTGACCGACAACAATATGCAACCTGTGACGTTGTCGGAATACAAGGGAAAGATCGTTGTGATTTCGGCGGTACCGTCGCTGGATACGCGGTTGTGCGACCTCGAGACACGCCGCTTCAATGAAGAAGGCGCGAAACTGGATACGAATGTCGTCATACTCACCATCAGCATGGATTTGCCGTTTGCTCAGAAACGGTGGTGCGGTGCGGCTGGAGTGGATCGCGTGATCACCCTGTCGGATTATCGTGATGCCAGTTTTGGCACCGCGTACGGGGTGCTGAGGAAAGGGAACCGCCTCCTGGCGAGGGCAGTTTTCGTACTGGATCGCGGCGGCATCGTGCGCTACATTCAGATAGTAAGCGACACCAGTCACGAACCGGACTACGACGCGGTATTGGCTGCGGTCAAGAAGCTGCAGTGATTGGTTGGTTCCGTCGGGTGTCTCACCTGACCACGGTGCCGTCAGGTGTCCTCACCTGACGGTTGCCAGCACCGCGAATCTTCCCCCCTGCGCAGTGGGGGGGAAAAGAAGGGGGGTTGGTTTTCCGATTGTGGGTAACTTGATGCGCCCCCCCCTTTGCCCCCTACTCTCGTAGTGGGGGAGTTGGTGTGGTGTCAAACGTCCCGTATGACACATCTTACAATGCATACTGCCGCTGTCACACCAGTGGTATGACAGCACCATAACCTGCCGCCATGTCACCGTGGTGCAGGATGTCCTCATCCTGCACGAACCTGATTAAAACAATTGCAGAGGATTTCCATGCCTGAACCTGCCGTCAAGAAGGAGATTTTGAAAGAATTGATCCGCCGCCTTCACTCGGGAGCCGATCCTGAAGTCGTCAAGCAGCAATTCAAAGCCAGCTTCGGAGACATCGGTCCCACCGATATCGCTCAAGCCGAGGAAGAGTTGATCAAAGAGGGGATGCCGCAGGAGGAAGTCCATCGATTGTGCGACGTGCACATTGCTGCCATGCGGGAAGCGCTGGAACGCGGCGATACCCTGGCTCCAGTCGGTCACCCGGTGCATACTTTGATGGAAGAGCACAAGCTCTTGGTCAAATTCGCAGAAGAGATAAAGGCACTCGCCGATCGCTTGACCAAAGCGCCTGATCAGAGCGTGGTAGCGGACGATTTGTCCAAATTGGAACAATTGGTTCAACGGCTCAAGGATTCTGCGAATCATTACTTGCGCGAAGAAAATGTGCTGTTCCCGACTCTGGAGAAACACGGGATTGCCCAACCACCCGCCATCATGTGGATGGAGCACGACAAGATCCGGGAAATCGAAAAGGGATTGTACAAGTTGTTGGAATCCCGCAACCAGACGGAATTCCGGTCCTTTGTCCAGCAGCTTGGCGAGATATCCGTTTCTCTGGCAGAGACCCTTGCGGGTCATTTCTACAAAGAGAATAACATCCTGTTTCCGGCAAGTCTCAGGGTGATCCCGGAGGATGAATGGCGGGAATTGGTGCCTCAATTCGCCGACGTCGGGTTCTGCACCTTCACTCCGGAATCCGCGATGGGGGAAGCCGCCGCCGTGGAAAAGAGTGGTGCAGAGTCACCGGTCGAAGGTCTCATTTCGTTCGAGACCGGATCGTTCCAGCCGGAAGTCCTTGAAGCGCTTCTGAACGCCTTGCCGGTCGATGTCTCGTTCGTGGACAAGGACGATGTCGTCCAATATTACAGTCAGAGTGCGGATCGGATTTTCGTCCGGACCAAAGCTGTGATTGGTAGAACCGTGCAGCAATGCCACCCGCAGAAGAGCGCCCACGTCGTGAATCAAATACTGGCTGACTTCAAGGCTGGACGGCGCGACCACGCGGAATTCTGGATTAATATCGACGGTCGGTTGATCTTCATCCGGTATTTCCCGGTTCGCGGCAAGTCTGGAGAATATCTGGGTTGTCTTGAAGTCACCCAGGATGTGACAGACATCCGGAAGTTGGAAGGGGAGAGGAGGTTGTTGTAGACGGGGAAACATTAGGAATAACCATGCCTGATCGGTGCTTTCCGCACCTGACAGAGTCACTGGCGAACAATGGCCTTACCGGTAGAACTCACCGATAACCTCGAGTAGAAACTGCCTTCGGTTTTATGGAGGCGGCGAAACACATTGGAGGAGACACATTCATGGCGAAAGTTGCGATAGAGATGGTGAGGAGGGCAGGCGTTAATGTCGAGCAATTGGTGGAGATGCTTGTCAAGAACGCCGCCGCCGAACTCACCACGTATTATTACTATACAATCCTACGTGCCAACCTGATTGGACTGGAAGGAGAGGGGATTAAAGAGATCGCGGAGACCGCCCGCATCGAAGACCGCAATCACTTCGAGGCGTTAGTGCCACGCATCTACGAACTCGGTGGCAAGTTGCCCGAGAATATGAAGGATTTCCACGACACTTCTGCATGCCCTCCCGCAAGTCTGCCAAAGGATCCGACCGACATCAAAGCCATGTTGACGGTACTGGTGGAAGCGGAACGATGCGCAGTTCGAGGATATACCCAGATCTGCAACATGACCGCGGGTAAAGACCATCGAACCTATGACCTTTCCCTCTCGATTCTGAACGAGGAAATCGAGCACGAATCCTGGTTTTCGGAATTCCTGGGCGAAGGACCATCAGGTCATTTTCTGCGCCGTGGAGAGACGTCACCCTTCGTTTCCAAGTTCTTAAGGTAAACCTGCGGCGACCACGAGAGTGCGGTCTTGAAACTGATTCCCTCGGCGTGCCGTTCCGGATTTGGACGTCGATTGTTCCTGATATGCGAATCTTCAGCAAGAAGGAACTTGCCGACTACAACGGGAAAGATGGCCACCAGATATTCGTCGCCTATCGGGGAAAAGTGTACGATATGTCTGCCAGTTTCTTGTGGCGGAACGGGAACCATCAGGTGCTTCATGACGCGGGTCAGGACCTCACCGACGCTATGGCTGAAGCTCCCCATGGCGACGAATTCCTCGACATATTCCCTGTGGTCGGCTTGTTCCGGGATGATTGAGTGGTGGTTTTCATTGGCGGGAAATAGACAGCCTCATTGGCATCTTGTCGGGTGCTCGACAAGCTGAGCCCGCACCACAATACAGCGTCAACATTCTTTGGAGGACATAACCATGATTAACAAGAAAATGCAAAAGGCATTCAATGACCAGATCAATGCAGAATTGGATTCTGCATATCTCTATCTCGCCATGGCAGCGTATTGCGAAGCGCAGAATTTCTTCGGATTCGCTCAGTGGCTGAAAGCGCAGGCTGGAGAGGAGATCCACCATGCGATGAAGTTCTATATCCACATTAACGATCGCGACGGCAGGGTGGAACTGCAACCGATTCAGGGTCCACCAAAGAAGTGGGATTCTTTGTTGGCTGCGTTCAAAGCAGCTTACGAGCACGAATGCTACATCACGGGCAGAATCCACGATCTGGTGAAGTTAGCCCAGGCGGAAAAAGACTATGCCTCTGCAAGCCTCTTGCAATGGTTCGAGGATGAGCAAATCGAGGAAGAGAATTCCAGCAAGGGCATCGTCGACAAGCTGGAGATGATCGGGGACAAGAGCATGGGCGCTCTGATTTTCCTGGACAAAGAGCTTGGGAAGAGGAAATTCGAAATGCCGGGAGGAGCTGAATAGTGAGCATATTCTTCAATGCGACGGAGATTTTGGAGATGGCGGTCAAGATCGAAAGGAACGGTGCGAAGTTCTATCGGCAAGCTGCCAAGGGTCTGGAGGATTCCGGGACAGTCGGAGTCTTGAACGACCTAGCCGAGATGGAGGATGAGCACGAGAAAATCTTCGCCAGGTTTCAGCAGGAATTGGCGTCGCAGAAAAACGCCCCGACCGTGTTTGATCCGGAAGACCAGACCGCGGCATATCTGGGCGCAATGGCTGACGGCAGAGTCTTCGATGTTCGATCCGATCCAAGCGAGAAGTTGACCGGAGACGACTCCGCGGAAGATATCCTGAAGATGGCGATTGGACTGGAAAAGGACTCGATTGTGTTCTACGTCGGTATGAGGGACCTGGTACCGAAGAATTTGGGGAAAGACCAGATCAATGATATCATCCAGGAGGAGATGGGGCATATAGTTCTCCTCGGGAATACTTTGAAATCTCTCTCAGAATAATCGAATTTTTGGTGTGGTGTCAGACGTCCCGTTTGACACAACTCACCACCATACTATAGCTGTCAAACGAGTCGTTTGACAGCACGGTGAGCGAGCCGTTTGACACAATTTTGAGCCCTGTGCCTCAAGAATCTGGCTGATCACTATTATTCTCTCCGCCAATGATGGATCCAATCCTCCTCTCCCGTATCCAATTTGCGCTGACAGTGGGATTCCACTTCATTTTCCCGCCTCTCACTATAGGACTCGCCTGGTTGATCGTTTGGTTCATGACCAAGTACAAGAATTCAGGCGATGATTTCTATCGGAACGCCAGTCGGTTCTGGATCAAGCTGTTTGCCACCAGTTTTGCTTTCGGCGTCGCTTCCGGCATCACCATGGAATTCCAATTCGGCACCAACTGGGCGGAGTACTCCCGATTTGTGGGCGACATCTTCGGAGCGCCCTTGGCTGCCGAAGCCATTTTCTCATTTTTCCTGGAGTCCACTTTCATCGGTGTGCTGCTGTTTGGCTGGAACAAGTTGTCCAGAAAGACCTTGTGGTTCGCATCGTTGATGGTGGCGGTTGGAGCCACGTTGTCCGCCTTCTGGATCATCGTGGCGAATTCCTGGATGCAAACTCCGGCAGGCTTTCACATTGTGTCCGGTCGCGCCGAGCTTACCGACTTCTTTGCTGCGGTTTTCAATCCGTCCACTATTCCGCGTTTCTTGCACACGGTATGCGGCGCACTGGTAACGGGCTCTTTCTTCATGCTGGGCGTCAGCGCGTGGTATCTTCTGAAACAACGCCACCTGGAATTCGCGAAAGTCTCATTGCGGGTCGCACTGATCGTCGCAGTGATTGCATCGTTCGGTCAACTCGCGACAGGTCACGTGCACGGCATGCAGGTAGCGGCAACGCAACCCGAGAAACTGGCGGCGATCGAGGGATTGTTTGATACCCAGACCGAGGCTCCGGCGCTGATTTTCGGCATTCCTCATACGCCATCCGGCAGAGTCCATACCGACATCTCGATCCATGGACTGCTGAGCTTGTTGGCATTTGGCAACGTCAATGCCGAAGTACGGGGCTTGAATGACTTCCCCCGAGACGAATGGCCCCCCCTGTGGTTGACGTTTTTCCCGTTCCACTTGATGGTTGCGATGGGCTTGTACCTGATCGCCTTGACGATTCTGGGACTGTATCTGCTGTTGCGCAAGAAGCTTTTCGGAAGCGAATTTTTCCTGCGACTTGCTTTTTGGTCGATCCCGCTGCCTTTCATAGCGAACGAATTGGGATGGACAACCGCCGAAGTTGGACGGCAACCCTGGATCGTCTATCGAGTAATGAAGACCAGCGATGCGATTTCCGTTACCGTCCCTGCCACTCAGATTCTAACGTCGTTGATTCTCTTTGTCCTCATTTACCTGGTGCTCACTTTCGTTTGGCTATTTTTGCTCAGACGCGAGATTATGGAGGGTCCGGGAGAAGGCGCGGTAGCTGCAGGAAGTGAGGTGAAGGCATGAGCGAGTTGCAGGTTATCTGGTTTCTTTTGATCGGCGTGTTGCTCACCGGCTACGCGATATTGGATGGATTTGATCTGGGAGTCGGGTTCTGGCATCTGTTCACCAGGAAAAGCGACGACCGCCGGACATTGATGAGTACCATTGGTCCGGTGTGGGACGGAAATGAAGTCTGGCTCTTGACCGGCGGTGGGGCGTTGTTCGCAGCGTTTCCTCACGTCTATGCCACTGTATTCAGCGGTTTGTATCTTCCTTTGATGGTGGTGCTATTCGCGCTCATCTTCCGAGCCGTGTCGATGGAAGCCAGGAACAAGATCGAATCCCCGGGATGGCATCGAATCTGGGATATCGCTTTCGGTCTGGGAAGTGTAATCCCGGGGCTTCTTTTTGGTGTCGCGGTGGGTAATATCCTCCGCGGTCTGCCGCTGGACGCATCGAATAATTTCGCGGGAACTCTGTTGGGATTGCTGAATCCCTACTCGTTGTTGATGGGGGTGGTTGGTTTGGCGATGTTCGCCACTCATGGCGCCCTGTATGCCTGGGCGAAAACTACGGGCGACCTGTCCGAATCCATAAGAAAGAGAGCCCGTGCCAGCTGGTATGCTTTCTTCCTCTTGTTTCTGGGCACCAGCGCCTGCACAATCTTCACGCAACCGCATCTGGTCGCGAACTGGAACGAATTTCCACCGCTGTTCCTCATCCTATTCTTGACGTTATTCTGTATGCTTCTGACTCGCTCCTTCATTAGTCGAAGTCAGTCGGGGAAAGCCTTCACGCTATCCTGCTTCTCCATCGTGGGGGTGATGGCGATCAACGCTGTTTCCGTATTCCCCAATTTGGTACCCGCTTTGGACGATCCGCAATACAGTCTGACGATTGCGAATGCATCGTCTTCCCCCTTGACTCTGAAGACCATGTTGATCATCGCCGCCATCGGCATGCCAATCGTTCTTGCGTACAGCCTGTGGGCGCACAAGACATTCGGTGGAAAAGTCGAGGCTGGGTCTGATGGTTACTGAAGGATGATTTCCGTGGGAGATCGCCTGATCCTGGTCGAGCCATTCGTCAGCGAGCTGGGTGACCAACCATGAGTCTTATCAGCTAATAGGCGCACCATCTGTGCGCTTTTTCTGTTTTCTCGGTTGAGGAAAGTGCGACTGAGTCGATGGTTGTGACTGAAACAAGCGCCGCCCGAAAAGTCTTTCAGAATCGGGATTTGTCGTTCCTCTGGCTGGGGCAGATGTTCAGCCAGAGCGGTGATTCCATCTACCAAATCGGGCTCCTTTGGCTGGTTCTCGAGCTGTCCGGCTCGGAAGCGGTCACCGGACTGGTTGCCATGTCTTCGTACCTGCCAGCGGTGCTTCTGGCACTATTTGCAGGCGTGGCAGCCGACCGTTCCGACCGGCGTCGAATCATGCTGACCGCTGACGCCGTTCGGACATTGCTCATCTTGCTCATCCCCGCGGCTCACTTGTTCGGATTTCTCACGCCCTTGTTTCTTGCCGTCAACGCTTTTGCGATTGCGGTCACCGCGACGTTTTTCAACCCCGCCCGAGATTCTCTGATCCCCCAAATCGTTCCTCAGAACGGGCTGTTACGTGCGAATTCGCTGATCCAAACGTCCTGGCAATTCTCCCTGCTATTGGGACCGGCGCTGGCAGGGCTTCTCCTCCACGTTGCCGGTAAGATCCATCTCTTCAGCTTCAATTCCCTTGCCTACGCCTTGTCCTTCACATGTATTCTACTCATCCGACCGCCGGTGCGGGAGATGGGTCCGCCCAGGAAAGATCTCGGCTTTTCCGAAATCAAGGAAGGCTTGATGTATGTCTTTAGGCAGCCGGTCATCCTGCCGCTGTTGCTCATCACCATCGTCGATAATCTATTCATCATGGGTCCTGCCATCGTCGGTACTCCGGTATTCGTGAAGCAGACCCTCGGCTTGGGGGCGGAAGCGTACGCGATGATTCAGGGCTGCTATGCCGTCGGGATGCTCATCGGCACTGCTGGATTGCTTACAGTGGGGGGTCGTTTCAAGAAGGGACATCTGATGTTGACCGGAATGATCCTGGACGGCATTACCTTCGTTCCATTATTCTTCGCACGCAGTCTGCTGGCGATGGGCATCATCATCGTGATCCACTCCATCGCAATTCCATTGCTGATCATTAGCCGGACTTCCGTGATCCAGGACATCGTTCCCACCGAGCTGACCGGCAGAGTCTTCGCCCTGGTCAACATGGCAGTGGTAGGCATGTCGGCATTGTCTTCGGGAATGGCAGGATTCGCTCTGGCGGCATTAGGGGCTCCAAAGGTATTCCTGGTCATCGGAATTGGAGGCAGTCTGTGCGGGGTGATTGGCTGGATATTCGCTCACGATCTCAGGCGGAAATCCTGAAGCACCGCTCCCTACTCCTTGATTTTGCACTAATTTGCCCTTGCGAATACCGAGAATCGGTATTATCTTATGACACGACATTCCCAGTCCTTGGATAATTTCCGGTGTATTCCGTGACGTTATTCGGAAAGATCGGCAGTCGCTTGCTGCGCTGGTTCTTGCTCGTGGCGCTGATTCCCTTGATTCTCATGGGCTATCAAGGATACTATTTCGCCAAACGAGCCGTCCAACGCGAAGTATTCCTGCACTTGGAAGCCGTCGCCCGGCAGAAAATGATGCGGATCGAACAATGGTTCGCGGAAAGAACCACCGACATCAAGGTCCTATCGACCAATCCGGCGATTGTCCGAGATGTGGCATCTGAAGTCAGGGGCAAAACTCAACAATTTCCTGCGGATTTGGTCAATCTTCTCGATCACTATCGAACTCAATCAGAATCGTATCTTCGGTTGGAGGTATTTGATCCAAAGGGGATTCTCATCGCACATTCCACGGTCGGTGAGCATTCTATGGTCGGATCCGATTTGTCGGACGTGGTTGGCAATGCCCTGCAATCCAACGGTGTGGCGGCGAGCCCGGTTCTCAGGCTCGCCGGGATCGGAACGGGCATGCGCCTGGGGTGTGCCATCCGGGACTCCGTTGGCAATGCGGTGGGCGTAGTCACAGTCTTTTTGTCCCTATCCAACACCCTCGACCCGATCATCCTGGATACCACCGGCTTGGGACGCACCGGTCAAGCCTACTTGGTCGATACGTCGATGGTGATGTTGACGCCGTCCAGATTCCTTGGTCATCCCGAACCGCTGACTCATACTATGGATTCTGAGGCGACGCGACGGGCGATCACGGGCAGCAGCGGATCCGGCGTCTATCGCGGATACGGTGGACAGCAAGTCATCGGCGCCTGGGTGTATCTGCCGATGCAGAAATGGGCGTTGATTGCTGAAATGGATGCCGAGGATGCCTTTGCGCCACTCGCCATGATTAGGCGGAACTCCATCATCATGGCGATATTGGTACTGGCAATCATCCTGGCGGTGGTCGTGATGATCTCGCGGTCCATCAGCTACCCCATCCGGCAATTGGCGAACGCAAGCCTCCAGGTATCCAAAGGCGATTTGAGCGCCAGCGTTGAAGCCCGCTCGAAGGACGAATTAGGGTATCTTGCCGAACAATTCAATTCCATGGTGCGATCCATGAAGGAATCGCAGGGGTCCCTCAAGAGCGCCTATGAGAAGCTGCTCCACACCCAGAAGCTATTGGCGCAGTCAGAAAAACTCGCCGCCGTGGGACAATTGGTTGCAAGCATCGTGCACGAGATCCGAAATCCCCTGTCATCTATCAAGATGAATTTGAGCATACTGGAAACCAAATGCAACAAGGAAGGGGCGATATCGGAGCATTTCCAGATTGCGAAAAGCCAGACGGAACGGCTGGAGTCAATGTTAACCGACCTGCTGAATTATTCCAAGCCGATCTCTGTCGAACTCCAGCCCATCGCAGTCAAAGACCTTGTCGATTCCGCCCTCCAGGATGTGCAGACAGACTCGGAAATCGTTGTTGATTTGCAAGACCCCGTTGCGGTAATCCAGGTTGATTTTGAGAAAATGCAGCAGGTGTTGCTCAATGTGCTCTTAAACGCAACTCAGGCGCTACCATCGCATGGCAGCATCGAAATCAGGAGTCGGACGGTTGACTTTGAAGGGATTCAGTCGCTGCAGTTGTCGATCCACGATAATGGTCCCGGAATCTCTAAGGAAACCCTTGATCAAGTGTTCGAACCGTTCTTCACTACGCGGAAACAAGGGACTGGCTTAGGCTTGCCCAATGCAAAGCGGATCATCGAAGCGCACGGCGGAGACATCGAGATCCGGAGCGAGATTGGGAAAGGCACCGAGGTGATCATCATGCTAACTCAGGGAGTCTGATATTGGAGCGAATTCTGATTATCGATGACGACGATGCGATTCGGAGGACACTGGAACTGCATCTGGTGGACCGGGGATATGCGGTGACCACCGGCGCTGATCGAGTCTCCGGAAAGGAGCAATGGGATAAGCACGAACCCGATATTGTAATCCTGGATCTCAAGCTGCCCGATGGAGATGGCATCTCGCTTCTTGACCAGCAGTTGCGAGACGGTTCGGAGGCGACCGTCATTATGGTCACCGGGCATCACGACATGGA
>Ga0299915_10000096_pt1 | contig 65503 bp, 62 predicted proteins | sample RVTome_13_FD_200263 | JGI IMG/M metagenome (GOLD analysis project Ga0299915, IMG submission 200263) | Soil microbial communities from uranium-contaminated site in the Upper Colorado River Basin, Wyoming, United States - RVT92D227 (version 2) ...
GAGAATCCGGACAATTGACCAAAGTCTCGCGAGGCCGTCTGGCCGAGCGAGCGAGAATCCGGACAATTGACCAAAGTCTCGCGAGGCCGTCTGGCCGAGCGAGCGAGAATCCGGACAATTGTCGACGGCGCGAGACAACCGCCATCACTCGACGACGGTGTGGGTCACAGCAGCAGCCGGACCGAAAACGTCGTATCCGACGGATCGCGCGATCCGCCGGATGACGATGACGAACCGAGGAGGCTACCGGCCGGTGACGGCCTTCGACGCCCGCTCCTCGGCGCGGCGGAGCTGGGACTCGATCGCCGGCGATGCGACCGCCGGGGCCGACGACGGCGCGGGCTGCGGTGCGTCGTAGCCATTGGCGCGCTGCTGGACGATCACCTGCTGCGGCACGAGCTGCGCGAGCTGCTTCGTGACCTCTTCGATCTGCGCGATGATCTTCGCGAGCTCGGGATCCTGGAGCCTCGTGGCCGCCGCGCGAACCAGCTCCGAGGCATTCGCGAGGCGCTTGCGCGCGAGCTCGAGCTGGTTCTGGCGTGCGAGCGCGATCGCCTCGAGGATCGCACCGGCCGCAGCGGTCCGCACGCGCGAGACCTCGAGCTCGATCTTGACGGCACGCTTGACCGCCGCCGCATCCTTGGAGGTCTTGACCGCGACGAAGCCATCGCGCCGCCGGCGACCACTGTTCCCGATCACGTCGTCGAACGTGAGCGTCGCGTCGACGAGCTCGGCGGTCGAGCCTTCCCCGCGTGCGGTCAGCTTGATGGGGATCATGAGGTCGCGCTTCTCGCCTGCGGGGAGGTCACCGATCGTCGCGTAGACCTTGCCGTCTCCATTGATGACGAGGCCCGGCATCGGCTCGATCGTGACGCCGGGCCCGGCGGCGAGCACGAGCTGGAGGTTGCGGCCGACGACGGTGGTCATCCGCGTGAGCTCGTCGTCGAACACCGCGGCGACCGCGTCCGGAGTCTCGATGTAGTGGAAGCTGCCGCCGGTGTCGCGTGCCATCTGCGTCATCAAGGTGGTGTCGTAGTCGACGCCGAACCCGAGCGTGGTCACGCCGATCCCCGATTGATGCGCCGACGCGATGAGGCCCGGCAAGGTCGTGGCCGTGTTCGGGACGCCGTCGGAGAACACCACGATCCGGTTGATGCCGTCGGGCAGCCGACCTGCCTGCACCTGCTGGAGGCCGACCGCGAGGCCCGCGGCGAGGTCGGTGGTGCCGCGCGCCTCGACCTTGGCGATGATCGCGCCGATGCGCTTTCGCGCGGCAGGGTCGAGCACCGTGTTCGGTGCGAGCACGTCGACCTTCGAGTGGAACCCGATCACGGAGACGCGGTCGCCATCGCGCATCTGCTCGATCAACTTGCTCGCGCCGTTTCGTAGCGCGACGATCGCGTCACCTTCCATCGAGCCCGACGTGTCGAGCACGAGGGTGAGGTTGAGCCCGGGCCGCTTCGCGGCGGGCAGCTCGAGCGCACGGATCTGGATCCGCACGCCGAGCTGCGTCGTGGTGCTCGCCGCGACCAGCGTGGTGGTCGCCTCGGTCGTCATCTCGATCAGGTTCGGATCAGCGGCGACCGCGAGCACCGTGTCCGACGGTACGGCGACGGCCTTCAGCTTCCGCGGATGACCGCATGCAACGAGCGCGAACAACAGTGTGGCCAACGAACCCAGGCGATGCGGTGTCATGCCCCGGTTGCACGCACGAGATCGTGTGGCGATCTCACGACCGGGAATAAACCTCGCGCACGGCGAAACGCATCGAAAAAAAACCCGACGTGGACGCACGGGCGCTGCCGCTATTCAACGCGCGCGACGCTTCGTGCGTCTGGACTTCGGCGGCTTGCGCTTGGGCTTGGCCGGCTTCCGCTGCTTGGGGCGCACGTTGGGCTTGCTGCGCCCGTGCCGGATCTCGGCGCGTGCACGCGCCTTCGACATCGCCCAGCTGCAGATCGGGCACGCGGCGGGATCGTGCTGCTTTGCCGTGCAGCGCGCGCGCGCGAACTCGATCAGCTGCAGGTGGAGCGCGTTCCAGCGCTCGGCGGGAAACACCTTCATCAGATCGTGCTCGACCTCCTCGACGGTTCGCGCGCGCGACAGTTGCCAGCGGCCGGCGAGCCGGTGGATGTGCGTGTCGACGGGAAACACCGCGGCGCCGAACGCCTGCGCGGCCACGACACACGCGGTCTTGTGCCCGACGCCGGGGAGCTCCTCGAGCGCCGCGAGATCAGTCGGCACTCGGCCACCGTGCTGCTCGACGAGGAGCTTGCTCATCGCGACGATGTTCCTCGCCTTGCCCGGTGCGAGCCCGCAGGTGCGGATGTACGGCAGGAGCTCGTCGGGCGTGAGCTTCGCCATCGCGACCGCGTCGGGGGCGCGCGCGAACAGCGCGGGCGTCACCATGTTGACGCGCGCGTCGGTGCATTGCGCCGACAGGATGGTCGCGACGAGCATCTGGAACGCATCCTCGTGATCGAGGAAGGAGGCGACCGACGGATAGAGCTGATCGAGGATCTCGAGGATCTTCTCGGCACGCCCGCGCCGATCGCGCGGTGCGGTCTCGGCCGTGAGCGTCATGGCTCGGAGTCGTCGGGTCCCGGTTTCGGGACGGGGCGCGCGCTCGACAGGCTGTCGAGGAGCGCGCGCGCTTCCTGATTGCTCGGCTCCGCGAACACCGCGTCCTTGGCCTTCGCGACCGCCTTGGGGAGCTCGCCGCGCGCGGCCAGCCATCGCGCCTCGGCGATCCACGCACGCGCGTGCGATGGATCGAGCCGTTGCGCGTCGTGCAGGCGGGCGAGCGCTTCCTCGGTCTCGCCCTTCGCGAGCAAGATCCGACCGAGCTGGTAGTGACCCAACGCCTCGTCGGGTGCGATGTCGATCAGCCCGCGATAGGCGCGCTCGGCGTTCGGCTTGTGGTCGAGCCGCCGCTGCGAGCCGCCCCAGTACTTGTAGTAGTCGAACGCGACCATGCTCGTACGATCCACGACGAGCCACAGCGAGATCGCGGCGACATGTGCCACGGCGATCGCGGTCACCGGTGCACTGCCACGGAGCAGCGCCCGGATCAACATCACGAGCGGAATCACGCTGGCGGCGAGCGCGACGACGAGCGCGTCCGGCAGCCGGGTCAGGAGCGCGAGCCCGATCCCGAGGGCCAGCGCGACGCCGATCGCGATCCGGCTCGGCCGCGCCGCGATTCCTCGCACCCAGGTGCGAACCGCTCGCGCGGGCCCGGTCCCGGCGAGCAGCACCCAGATCCGGTCGGGGATGACGAGGATGTACATCGCGACCATGAGGTACGCGAACACTCCGATCTCGAGCCCGGTCGTCACGATCCCGGCGTGAAACAAGATCCCGAGCGGCGCGGCGATGAACCACGACCGCCGCATCCACACCGTCGCGGCGAGCGCGAGCTCGACGGCGATCACCGCGATCGACACCACCTGAAATCCGACCGTGCTCTCGATCAAGGTCTCCAGCGAGCCGCCGATCTGGTTGCGCAACGTGCGGCCGTCGACCCACGCGGGATCGAGCTTCGAGATCGCAGCCCACAGATACATGATCGCGAGCTGCACCAGCAGCAGTCGCACGGCCCACGATCGGATCGGCGTGGCGGGCTCGGCGTTGGCCGGGCGCTGCCACGGCACGCAGCTCGCGATCACCAGGAACAGCGCGACGAGGTAGTGATGCTGGTACGAGTCGAGCTGACTGCCGAAGTAGAGGCCCGCATACAGCGCGGCGGCGACCGGCAAGATCCAGCGCGTCGCGACTCCGAGCGCCGTGAGCACGAGCAGGTACGCGACGACCAGCTGGCCCACGCCGTACGCGACCCGGCCGACGCCGAGCCCGTCGAGCAGCGGCAGCTGGCCGACGTTGAAGTCATTGGCGCCGTAGCGTGGTGCATGACGGATCTGCAGCAGCGCGTCGATCGCGAGCAGCCCGAACACGACGACCCGTGCGACCACGAGCTTTGCCCACGGAATCTCGAACCCGAACCAGAACACGGGCTCGCGCGGAACGCCCTTCGTGGCGCGCGCCTCCGGTAGCGGCCGCGCACCGTACTTGCGCTGGTGTGGGTTCTGGCGCCGGACCTGCGGGAGTTGCTGCAGCTGTTGCTGCTGCTTCTGGTCGGGTTGCTTCGCGGCGTCGGCGTGCTGCGACGGCTTCGCGGCAGCAGCCTGCTGCGGTCGGTTGGCTCGATTCCGTTTCTTCGCCATGGCTCAGAGCTCGGGCGCGTCGCAGAGGTTGAAGCCACCGTAGGTGATCGGCTTGCGATCGATGTACTGGCACTTGAGCAGGACGGTCACGGCCGAGCCGGGATGCTTCTTGCACAGGCGTGCGCCCATCGCCTCGACGACGACGTAGCGCCCGCGCTTCGCGATCTCGATCCACGCCTCGTGAAACTCGGCCGCGAGGTCGACCGGCTTGCCCTCGACCTTGAACTCGGGCGGGGCGCACGTCGTCATGCGCATCGGCGAGAACATGCGCCACGCGAAGCGCTCGTCGTGGGGATCGCGTGCGAGGTAGTAGTGCACCGGAAGGAAGAGCTGACTCACCACCACGACCGCGATGACCCAGCCGTGCCACGTACGCAGCAGCGGCCCGACGTGCGGGACCTTCGAAACGGTGCGAATCACGTGCTCGATCACAACGGTAGCGCGGCCTGCGACGCGACGTGAACGGCGCGTGGCGGTGGATGATACGTGAGATCGTCGTCGATCCGTGCGCCGTTCGGGATCGGTGCCCGATGGATGACCACCCCGGCCTCGAGCGATGCGACTGCCTGTCCGTCGAGGTAGAGCACGGCGTTCCCTACGGTAGCGGAAACGCGGGGACCTGGCGTCAAGACTCCCACCAGGTTCAGCGGATCGGTCGCCGGGACCCGGCACACCTCCGGCATCGCCCCGAGATGGCGCACCGCGCGCAGCTCGTCGAGCGCCTCGGGCAGCGCGAACTGCTCGCCGACAAAGCCGGTCACGAAGCGGCCACCGCGGATCTCGCCTCGCGCCTCGAGCCGGCGCAGCGCGACGAGCAGGTCCCGCCACGGCGGCAGGCACGACTCGCGCGTGATCAGATCGCGAAACACCACGCCGTAGCGATGCAACAGCTGCCGCGCCGACGCCTCGGCATCGATCGCCTCGGGCGCGGTCGCCGGCAACAGCGACCACCGCCCCGCCGCGGTGGGCAACGATCGCAGCGCGTGACCGGGGCGCGACCGATCATGCGTGCGCGCCTTGCGGATCGCGTCCTGCCACTTGCGCACCGTCGGGGCCGTCGCCGTCGCGGTGGTGCGATCGAAGTGACTCTTCACCTCCCCGCGCCGGCGATCGACGAGCACGCGCAGGCTCGCGAACCCGTCCGCCGTGGCGAGGCCCGCACCGACGAGCTCCCACAGCGCGTCCTCGATCTCGTCGGGCGCCAGATCGATCATCGCGACGAGGTCCGGCAGGAACGACGCGCCGACCTGCGCCAGGTGATCGCGGACCCGGCTCGCCGCCGACCCGAGCGGCGCCGACTCCGGCTGATCGATCGCGGCGGCGGCACGCAGCCACATCACGTCCCGGCGCAGCATCAAGGCGAGCGGCGCCGATCGCGAGGGCGCACTTCGCGTCGTGCCGCGGATCGCCGGCGCCGGCGTCGCCGCGTCGTTCGCAGCAGCCCCGGCCTCCAGGCGGCGCATCGCCATCCGGGTCGTCGCAGCTGCCGTGCTCGCCTCGCGTGGATCGACGCGGGTGATCCGAGGCGCCAGTCCTTCGCGCTCGAGCCGCATCGAGCTCTGCCGCACCGGCTCGGCACATGGGACGGGAGCCGAACCACGTACGGGGGCCACCTCCGGCTCGCGCCCGGGGCCGGCGGCCGAAGCTTGCCCCCGGACGAAAGTTGTTAAAGTGGAGAGCGTCCCCGGCTCCTCGGTGAGGCGAGCCGTGCGGAGCATCGCGGTGGCGGTGACGAGCGTCGTGATGACCTGGCCGGCGCGAGCCGGGACCTTGCCGGAGATCGCGGCGGTCGCGGCGGCGGAGATCTCCTCGCGCGTCGCACCCGAACGGCGCGCGGCCTCGGCGCCGGCCTCGGCGAGATCGTAGCCGTCGCCGAACAGGTCGCGCGATGGCGCGAGCAGGGGCTGCAGCGAGGGCTCGACCCGTTGCTTCGACCGGGCGGGCGGGGCGGCGATGCGTTCGGCCTCCGCCTCGAGCTCGGCGGCTTCGCTGGCCTCCGCGGTCGGCTTGCGCGGCGAGAGCCGGCACCACACGACCTGGCCGGCGAGGCACATCTGATCGAGCCAGCTCGCGTCGTAGCCGCACAGTCGTGCGGGGAGGATCTCGCGCTCCCAGGCGCCCGAGGCGGTCTCGAAGCCCTGGAGCTGCTCGACGATCCGCGCGAGGCCATCGGCACCGATCAGTTGGGTGTTGCGGCTGACGCGCTGCCACCGCAGCAGGAACCGCATGAGCGCCGCGGCGCTGACCGGCTCGATCTCCTTGCGGAGCCGGGCGAGCGTGAGCCGATGGATCCGCGCTAGCACGCGCCGGTTGCACCACTCGAGGTCGTGGAGGATCGACGAGTCGTCGGCAGCGGCGAGGGCCTCGCGCGCCGTGGTCGCCGCGTAGCTCGACGAGGCGATGCCGTTCGGGGTGAACGATCCGCGCAGGATCGCGCCGTCGGCCTCGAGCCCGAGGAGCGCGACGAGGAGGTCGGTGATCGGCAGGCCCAGCTCGGTTGCCAGCGCGCGCGTGCTGACCGGGCCGCGGTGATCGAGGTGCGCACCGGCGAGCTTCGTGATCGCAGCCTCGCGCTCCGGTCGCACGGCCCACGAAGGCGTGACGATCGCGGGCACGCACTCGACCGCCTCGCCGAGCACCGCCCGCGCGGCTCCGAGCCGCTCGGTCGCGACCCACGCGGCGTGCGTGGTCTCGCCGAGCTGCCAGCCCACGCGACACGCGCGGCCGGTCGCGGTCAACACCTCGAACCACGCGCTCGCCTCGGGTGCGAGGTGCTGGCCGACCGCCTCGGGGACGAGCCACAGCCCGAGCAGCGCGTCGTGCAGCTCGTCGACGTTGCGCACGATCGGCGCGACCTCCTCGGCCGCCGCGACGATCGCGGCCTCGTCGAGCGTGCCGATGCCATCGTTCGCGTTGCTCGCCGGCAGGCCTCGGCGCAGCGAGACGGCGCGCGTGCGGCGCTCCTCGAGCGGCGCGTCGTCGAGGTACGCATACGGGTTCGCGTTGATGAGCTCGTGCGACAGCGGGCTCGGCTCGACGGTGTCGCGCGCCATCACCTGGATCTCGCCGCGCTCGAGCTGCTCGAGCATGCCGCGCATCCCGGCGAGGTCCATCGCCTCGACGAGGCAGTCGCGGATGGTCTCGAACACGAGCGGGTGATCGGGGATCTCGCGATTGCCGGGCATGCCGGGCATGCTGCCGGGCAGGTTCTCGGGGCACGCCTGCGCCGCCGGGAACACCACCGACAGCGTGTCGGCCGCGCGCATCTTGATGAGGTGCGGCGGAACCCGCTTGCCGGCGCGCCGGCGAAGCACGGTCAGCGAGCGCGTGACGTTCCACCGCCAGCGGATCTCGAACATCGGCCGATCGAGGAGCGCCTGGACCAGCGTGTCCTCGGCCTGGTGCGACGTCACGAAGCCGAAGATCGTCTCGAGCGCGAAGCTATGAGGCTGACCGAGCGAGATCACGATCCCATCGTCGGTGGCCGCCGCCTGCAGCTCGAAGTCGAACGTGCGGCAGAATTTCTTGCGGAGCGCGAGCCCCCACGCACGGTTGATCCGGCCGCCGAGCGGGGCGTGCAGCACGAGCTGCATGCCGCCGCCTTCGTCGAAGAAGCGCTCGGCGATCAACAGATCGTTGCGCGGCAGCGCGCCGAGCGCGGCACGCCCGGCCGCGAGATAGGCGACGAGCTGCTGCGCCGCCCGCGAGGTCATGGTGGTCTCGGCGGCGAGCCACGCGGCGATCAGATCCGGGAGTTCGCCGATCCCCATCCGGCGATCGAGCTCGCCGCGCAGCGAGCTCACCTCGTCGGACAGCTCGCGCGTTCGCGCCGGGGCCTCGCCGAACCAGAACGGGATCGTCGGCGGCAGCCCGCGGGCATCCTCGACGAGCACGCGGCCGGCCTCGACCCTGCGAATGCGCCACGCGGTGTTGCCGAGCTGGAAGATGTCTCCGGCGGAGCTCTCGATCGCGAAGTCCTCGTCGATCGTCCCGACCTGGATCTCCTCGGGCCACTGCACGACCGTGTAGTTGTTGTTGTCGGGGATCGCGCCGCCCGACGTGATCGCCGCGAGCCGCGCACCTCGCCGGCCACGCAGCACTCCGCCGATCCGATCGCGATGCACCTGCGCGCCGGTGCGACCCCGGCGATCCGACACGCCCTCCGACACCATCGTCAGGATCTGCTCGAGCCGATCATCGGAGAGCTCCGCGTACTGGGCCGCCCCGCGGATCATCTCGGCGAGCTCGGTCTCCTTGATCTCCTCGGCCGCGCACGTCGCGACGATCTGCTGCGCGAGGATGTCGAGTGGCGCATCGCGCAGCGCGATCTGGTCGAGGTTGCCGCGGCGCACCCCGCGGATCAGCGCGGCGCACTCGACGAGCTGGTCGCGGGTCAACGCGAACAACCGGCCCTTCGGCGTGCCGCCCAGGGTGTGGCCCGAGCGGCCGACGCGCTGGATCAGCGTCGCGAGCGAGCGCGGCGAGCCGAGCTGCACGACGAGATCCACCGCGCCGACATCGATGCCGAGCTCGAGCGACGCCGTCGCCACCGCGCACTTCACCTGGCCGAGCTTGAGCTTCTGCTCGGCGGCGAGCCGCAGCGTGCGGGACATCGACCCGTGGTGCGCGACGACGTGCTCCTCGCCGAGCCGCTGCTCGAGCGCGGCCGCGGCTCGCTCGACGAGCCGGCGGGTGTTGACGAACACGATCGTCGAGCGGTGCTGGGTCACGAGCTCGGCGATCCGATCGTAGACGCGGCCGAACTGCTCGTTCGACGCGACCGCACCGAGCTCGTCATCGGTGATCTCGATCGCGAGATCGAGCTCGCGGCGATGGCCGCCGTCGACGATGTGCGGCATCGGCCGCCGCGTCCCGACCAGGAGCCGCGCGATGCGCTCGATCGGCCGCTGCGTCGCCGACAGGCCCACCCGGGTCGGCACGCGTCCGCTCACCTGCGTGACCAGGCGGTCGAGGCGCTCGAGCGAGATCGCGAGGTGCGCGCCGCGCTTGTCCCCGGCGACCGCGTGGATCTCGTCGACGATCACGGTGCGCAGCTGGCCGAGCGCCGCGCGACCCTTCACGCTCGTCAGCAGGATGTACAGCGACTCGGGCGTGGTGACGAGGATGTGCGGCGGACGCTTCGCCAGCTTCGCGCGCTCGGCGGGTGGCGTGTCGCCGGTGCGCACCGCGACGCGAATCTCGGGGAGCGGGGTCCCGCGCGCGGCGGCAAACACGGCGAGCTCGGCGAGCGGCGCCTCGAGGTTGCGATGGACGTCGTTCGACAGCGCCTTGAGCGGCGAGATGTAGAGGATCGCCGTGTGGTCGCCGAGCGGCTGCTCCAGCCCGCGGCGAACCAGATCATCCATGCACGCGAGAAACGCGGCCAGCGTCTTGCCCGAGCCGGTCGGCGCGGCGATCAGGACGTCTTCACCGGCACGGATCCGGGGCCAGCCCGCGCGCTGCGGCTCGGTTGGCTCCCCGAACCGCTCGCGAAACCATCCGGCGACGAGCGGATGGAAGGCGTCGAGCACGTCCGGCATGCAGCTGAACAGACTACCAGCTACGCGGTCGGGAGGAGAGGGGATCTCCTCTATCCCCAAGGTTCAGTTGGGTTGATCCGAGCCCGAGCCCAGCGTGCGAAGCACGCGGAGCCCGAGCCCGATCTGAGCCCGCGCTCGTGTTGACTGGAACCGCCAAGACAGCGACGAGACCGGCTCACCTCGTGTTCCGCTATTGGATCATGTAGTGGAGATCTCGGGCTCGGGCTCGGATCATCACAAGTGAGCGCTGGGGTTAGTGGCCCCCAAACCCAAACCCACCGCGCTTGCTCGGGCACCGGGCCTCGCAACCGGCCTGTCCCGCGGTCGTGCAGACCTGAGCCGGCGTCAGCGTCGTGCCGTAGACGTGCACGTTGTCCAGCGAGCCGACAAAGTGCTCGCTCGCCAGCACGCTCCCCGTGCGGACTCCGATCGTGGTGTCACCGGGCCGCTCGCCGATCGTTCCGACGTCAGGCTCGCAATCGCTCACGACGCCATCGACGTAGACCTTGAGCTCGCCGCCGCTCGCCCGGTCGTACGTGCACGCGACGTGATGGAACTGCCCATCGATCGGCACCACCTCGTTGCTGGTGACGTCCTTGCCGCCGTCGTTCACGCTGCACGCGAGTCGATCGTCGGAGTCGATCGAGAGCGAGTACTGGCCGCTGCTGTCGAGCAGGAAGTATCGAAACTCGTCGGGCACGGCGTTCACGCGCAGGACCCACATCTCGATCGTGAAGTTGTCGACGAGATCGAGGTTCGGGGTCGCGGGGACGGTGAGCTTCGAATCCCCGACGAAGATGCCGGACCGCATGTCGACCGACCCGTTGCTGCTCGAGATCACCCCGGTCGCGCTCGCGTGATGCTGATTGCCCGAGCCGTCGAGAGCCTGCGCCATCGGAGCCTCGTCCTGCTCGAGCTCGAGGCACAGGATCGTGCCGGAAACGCTGCACACCGGATCGAGGACGCCGCCGTCGGTAGCGGGATCCGGATCATCGGCTCCGGGCGGCGCACCTGGGTCGAACGAGCAACCGACGAGCGCGACTGCCAGCCAGATGCGATGCACGAGACATCAGGCTGCAAGCGATGTACCGCGGCTAACCGATGGAACGTGCGCAACCTTGGCGAGCGACACCACCGTCGATCGGGATGTGGGTACCCCATCGTGGGGGGACTGCCTCTCACTCAGAAATCCACGACTTCGTGTAGTGGTAGCGGATCTGCTCGTCGTCATAGCGCCAGGCACGGAGCACGCAGGCATCACGGACCGCGAGCCACGCACGCCAGTCCGCCCCGGCCACAAGCGCGGCGTGGAACGTCTCGGCGCACGCCGCGTCACAGCGACACGGCTTCGCGATCGGCGCGTGCACGACCGGCGATCCGTCGAGCACGATCACGGCGCGCAGCGCGAACCAAGGCCCGTAGATCGGATGGATCACGAGCTGACACGGCGCGAGCGCCCCGAGCCCGGTCGCGACCGCGAGCCGCTGCATCGGCAGGAACGCGCCCTCGTAGCGGCGATGTCCGTAGAACACGCGCGCCTTGGGGAACGCGGCGTCGATCGTGCGCTCGGTGTAGCGCTCGAGCGGGTGGGGAGCCGCGGCCAGCTCGGGATCGCGCATCGCCGCGACGAACTTCGGCCACAGCGCGCGCGTATTGCCGACGAGGATCCCGCGGCGCTCGGTTCCACCGAGACACTCGAGGCCCGGCTCGGCGGCGGCGATCCGCGTGTCGAGCTCGTGCGCGAGATCGAAGCCTGCATCGGCGAGCGCGGCGAGATCCACGAGCGCGACCATGCCACGAAGCACGCGGCCGAGGCATAGTGCGCGCGTGCCGGCCCGTCTACACCACGAGCGGATCGCGCGAACCCCGCCGGCGCGCTGGCTCGTGATGACGCACGGAATCTACGGCGCGGGCAGCAACTGGCGCGGCATCGCACGCAAGGTGAACGAGCGCAGGCCCGAGTGGGGCATCGTGCTCGTCGATCTCCGGCAGCACGGCCGCTCCGAGCCGGGCGATCCGCCGCACACGATCGCGGCGTGCGCCGAGGATCTGCGCGCGTTGATCGCCGAGCTCGGCGAGGTCGAGGCGATCGCGGGCCACAGCTTCGGCGGCAAGGTGGTGCTCGAGACCCGCGGGCTCGTCGCGCTCCGTCAGACCTGGGTCCTCGACGCGAGCCCGAGCGCGCGACCCGATGCGATGACCGATCCCGACAACACCGTCCTGCAGGTGCTCGCGCTGATGGAACGCCTGCCGAGGACCTGGGCGCGACGCGAGGAGTTCGTCGCGGCCGTGATGGCCGAGGGCCACGAGGTGGGGCTCGCGCAGTGGCTCGCGATGAACCTGGTCGCCGGTGACACGGGGACGCTCGTGCTGCGCCTCGACGTCGGCGCGCTACGCGAGATGCTGGCGGACTACTACACGCGCGATCTGTGGGACGCCGTCGAGCTCGATCGCGGCGCGCTCGAGCTCGTGCTCGCGGACCGCTCGACCACGGTGAGCGAGGCCGATCGTCGACGGCTCGAGCACGCACCGCCCCACGTCCACGTCCATCACCTCGACGCCGGCCACTGGCTGCACATCGACGCGGCGGCCGCGGTGGTCGACCTGTTCACGAGGCACCTTCCCGAATAGCGTGACGGATCCGGCCCCGCACGTGCACGTACACCACGTCGATGCACGACCGCCCCGCATCGAAGCTTCGGCCGCGGTCATCGCCAACCTCGTTGCCGTCGCCGGTGACTGTCGACCCTAGCAACCGGAGAGCAGCGGCCAGAGCAACCGCCCGAGGTGGTTCGTGTCGGCGTCCCATGGAGCGCGCCGCTTGTTAGCGTCCCGGTTCGCGACTCTGTCGATCATTGCCCTCGTGTCAGGCACCGCCGCGGCCGATGGCTTCGTGTGGGAGGCGCCGCCGCTCTGCCCCGACGCGGACAGCGTGCGGCAACGGATCGAGCGCCGCCTCGGCGACGATACGAGCGTCCATGGCATCGAGGTCAAGATCACGCGAGATCGCTCGCGCAACTTCGTCGCGCAGATCGATACCCGGGCGATCACGGTCGCGAATCAGGTCCGCACGCTGACCAGCGCTCGCTGCGACGAGCTCGCCGATGCCGTCGCGGTGATCGTCGCGCGGCTCGCGATCGAGGCGCGCCAGCGGCAGCGCGTCGCGGTGGTCGAGGATGTCTTGATGACGGTCGCCGCGCCGCGCCCGAGCTCGCCGCTCGTCGCGAGCGAGGTCGAGCAGACGATGCCGGCACCGCGCGCGTCGTGGGGCGGCGGCCTCCGGGTGCTCGCGCTCAGCGGCATCGGCATGGTGCCGCGGGTCGGAGTCGGCGGCGAGCTCGCCGGCTTCGTCCGCCGCAACGCGATGTTCGGCGAGGCGGCCTACATGCGCTGGGCCGAGCAGCCGACGTTCCTCGTGGTCGGCGCTCCGGGGCGAGTCGATGTCGGGCTGCACGTGCTCGCGCTGCGCGGCGGCTGGGCGTCGGATCGCATGCCGCTGCGCGCGTGGCTCGGCGTCGAGCTCGGCTCGATGACCGGCGCCGGGGTCGCGCTGCACGATCCGAGGGTCGGCGCCGGCCGCTGGATCGCGCTGTCGGCCGGCTTCGGGGTCGCATGGCCCATGTCACGTCACAGCCGGCTCGTCGGGACCTTCGAGCTGGCCGTTCCGGTCGAGCGCGCCCAGTTCTCGCTCGCGGACGGCTCGGAGATTTACGAGCCGGCACCGGCATCTGCGCGGTGCGCGCTCGGATTCGAGGTCGGCTGGCAATGAGCCGTGACGGATCCGGCGTCCTCGCCGCACCAACGTGTCGAATGCCAGCGGTCGCCCACGCGCTCGAGCCTGCGATGCAGGTCGTCGTGCCCTCGTTCGACGAGGTCTACACGACGCACGTGGCGTTCGTCTGGCGCACCTTGCGGACGTTCGGCGTCACCGACTCGCAGATCGAGGACGCCGTGCAGGACGTGTTCGTCGTCGTCCATCGCCGGCTCCCCGAGTGGGAAGGCCGCGCGGCGCTCACGACCTGGCTGTTCGCGATCGCCCGCCGCGTCGCGAGCGCGCATCGCCGGCGTGGTGGCACCGATCGCACCGAGACCCTGCTCGAGGAGCCCGCCGGTGGAGCCGACACGTTCGCCGAGCTGTCGCGCGCGCAGGCCGTCGCGACGGTGATGGCGATCCTCGATCAGATGGACGACGACAAGCGCACCGTGTTCGCGCTCGTCGAGCTCGAGCAACTCTCGGTGCCCGAGGTCGCGCGCATGCTCGACCTCAAGCTCAACACGGCCTACTCGCGGCTCCGCCTGGCACGTCAGGCCTTCGAGCTCGCCGTGCGGGCCTTGAAGGTGAAGCCATGATCGAGGACCTCGGATCGGCTTCCCGCGCGCTGCTCGACGCGGCTCGCGAAGGGCTCACCCCCGACGTCGCCGCGGTGGCACGCGTCCGGGCGAAGGTCGGCGCGTCGGTCGGTGCGGGCACGGTCGCGGGTACGCTCGCCGGAAAGCTCGGTGTGCTCGCGGTCGTCGCCGCGGTCGCGATCGGCGCGGCGCTCTACTCCAGGCGCGACCGCGATGTCGCGAGCGAGCGCATCGCCTCGTTCGAGCCACAGCCCGCGGCTCGCGCGACCCCGGTGCTCCAGACCGCGCACGAGCAGGCTCCCGAGGCGCCGGAGACCGCGATGCCGCCGATGATCGTTTCACGCGTCGCGCCGCCGCCGCCTCGGCTCCCGCGTCGCACCGACCTCGGCCGCGAGGTCGAGCTGATCGATCAGGCGATGGCCGCGATGCGCCGGGGCGATCCAGCCGCGGCGCTCGCGGCGATCCACACCCACGCCGCCGAGACCGCCGGCTCCGGCCAGCTCGCCGAGGACGCCGCCGCGATCGAGATCGAGGCGGCGTGCCGGCTCCACGATCCCGTCGACGCCAAGCTCGCCGCGTTCGACGCGCGCTGGCCCGAGTCCGCGCAGCGTTCGCGGCTCACCCACTCCTGCCACTAGGGGACCCCATGCATCGCCTCTGTCTCTGGGCCGGCTCGCTGGCCCTCGTCGCGTGCAGCGACACCATCATCGTCGGTGATCTCCAGGAGGTCGCCTCGCTCAAGGCGATCCCGAACCCGAACCTCGACATCCTGTTCGTCGTCGACAACTCGGGGTCGATGGCGGATCAGCACGTCGCGCTCGCGGCCAACTTCCCGCTCATGATGGACGTGCTCGCCCAGCTCGACGGCGGGCTGCCGAACCTCCACATCGGCGTCGTCACCTCCGACCTGGGCACCTCGGGCTCGGACGGCTCGCCCCCCGCGCCCTCGGTCGGCCCGATCGGCCAGGGCGGCTGCACCGGCACCGGCGATGACGGCGAGCTCCAGCACGCGAACGCACCGGACCTCGTCGACGCGTTCATCTCCGATGTCTCCGACGACCGCGGCGGGCGCGTCCGCAACTACACCGGCGAGCTCCGCGACGTGTTCTCGCAGATCGCGCTCGTCGGCGAGGCCGGCTGCGGCTTCGAGCAACACCTCGCCGCGATGCGCCGCGGGCTCGCGAATCCCAAGAACGCCGGCTTCGTCCGCGACGACGCGAACCTCGCGGTCATCATCATCGCCGACGAGGACGACTGCTCCGTGCTGGACCCGGCCCTGTTCGGCCAGGGCGAGCTGTTCGGTCCGCTGACCTCGTTTCGGTGCACCAGTCAGGGCGTGCAGTGCGATCCGGACATCGACACCCCGGGCGACAAGACCGGCTGCGGCCCGCGCGCGGACTCCGCGATCATCGAGGACGTCCAGCCATTCGTCGATCTGCTCGTCACGCTCAAGGGCGATCCTCGCAAGGTCATGGTCGCCGGGATCGTCGGCGATCCGGCGCCGGTCGCCGTCGAGCTCCGGGACCTCGGCGGCGCCCTCTCGTCCGCCCTCGTCCCGTCGTGCGTGTTCTCCGGCCCGAACGGCCCGGAGTCCGCCGACCCCGCGGTGCGCCTCTCCGCGTTCCTCGAGGCATTCCCGAGCCGCGCGCAGCTCACCTCGATCTGCTCGAGCGACCTCAGCGCACCGCTGTCGATGATCGGCGACACCGCGAAGAAGCTCGTCGGCGATCCGTGCCTCGACACTTCGCTGCTCGCCGATGCCTCCCCGCTACCCGGCGTCCAGCCGGCCTGCGACGTGCTCGACATCCGCGACTCGGGCGCATCCACCGCCCTGCCGGCCTGCGGAGGCGGTGCGACCGACTGCTACGAGCTGCTCGCCGATCCCGTCGCGTGTCCCGCCTCGAGCGATCACCTGCGCATCCGGTTCCGCCGCACCACCGTCACCGATGACACGTGGACCAGCGTGCGCTGTCAGCTCCGTCCATGACAAGCTGAACCGATGTGGTGTGGCGTAGTGCTGGTCGGTCTGGCTGCGTGCATTCCCGATGCGCGGCCGGTGCTCGAGCCGCCGGCCGCGGTTGTCGAGGTCGCGAGCTTCTCCGCGGTGCCGCTGCGGGATCTCGATCTCCTGTTTCTCCTCGACGATACCGAGTCCAGCGGCCAGCAGAGCCTCCGCGATTCGATGGCGACGCTGTTGGCAGGCCTCGCTTTCGTCGAGGGCGGGCTGCCAAACCTGCACGTTGGCGTCGCGACGTCGGATCTCGGAACGACCGGTTCCCTCGAGCCCGACAACCCGGCTCCAGCCGTCGGGTTGCCCGGTCAGGGTGGTTGTGCAGGGCTCGGCGACGGAGGGGTGCTGAGAACCAACGGAGCGCTCGTGTCCGGTTCATTCGTCGTCGACGAAGCCGACGGTCTGGGAGGCCGAGCTCGCAACTACACCGGCGTTCTCGAGCAGGTCCTCGGCCTGATGACGAGCGTCGGCGCCTCCGGCTGCGGATTCGAGCAACACCTTGCGGCAACGGTGCTCGCGCTGACGAATCCGGCAAATGCAGGGTTCGTCCGACCGGACGCAAATCTCGCGATCATCATCTTGGCCGACGAGGACGACTGCTCGGTCCGGGATGCGGGCGCATTCTTCGACGCGGACGAGGGAATCTTGGGGCCGAGGAGCAGCTTCCGTTGCACCCGAGAGGGGCTCGTGTGTTCCGAGAGCCTCGACGCGGTAGGTCCGAAGACGGGATGCTCGCCGCGCGAGGACTCGAGCTACCTCGAGGGCATCGAGCGATTCGTCGGCTTCTTCGACCGACTCAAGCCATCGCAGAAACTCGTGCTCGCCGGCATTGTCGGAGATCCGGTGCCGGTCGAGGTTCGCAACGTCACACTCAACGGCACGTCCGAGCTCGCGTTGTCGAGCTCGTGCTCGATCGGTGGCGTGTCTGCCAGTCCAGCCGTTCGCATTGCCGCACTCGTCGATCGGTACGCGAGCCGCGGTGTGCTCACGACGATCTGCCAGCCAGATCTGGCTCCCAACCTCGTCGAGATCGGGATGGCGATCAAGCGATCGATGGGCGTTGCCTGTATCGACACTTCGAAGCTCGCCGACAGCCGTGACGATTCGGGCATCCAGCCGGTGTGCGAGGTGCACGACCTCGACAGCTCGGGCCTCGCGACCACGATTCCGGGATGTCCATCCGAGGGTAGCTGCTACGAGCTGCGTGCCGATCCGCAGGCATGCCCGGAGACCGCGGATCACGTGCGCGTCGTGGTCACCCGCGACGAACCTCCTCTTGCTGGTACTCGCGTCGACGTGCGCTGCGAGCTCGCACAGTGAGGGTCGATACCGAGCTGGCTCCGATCGTCGCGCTCGTCTGCATCGGCGCGATGAGCTGGATACCCGTGGATCGCGCTCGTCTACCTCGGGCTCCGTTCGCGCTGTTCATCCCCGCAGATCGATGCGTTACGTCCTGACGAGCGATGAGGTGGTGTCGCCAGCGGCGCTCTGATGTCGTGAGCTGACCACGAGCGCCACGCCCGCGCCGCAACTTCGACGCCGAGCCCGATGTCGCGATCTCGATCAGCGTTGCGCGCGTTCCCGCCCCACGATGACGAAGCCCGTCGCTTCGTCAGATCTACAGTACGCACTCCACATCTCACAGATAATCAGTGTCACACCGGAGTGATATTCGATCTGAATGAATGCGAACCTTGACCATCTGGGCGAGCGTATTGCCGAGCAGGCCGCACACCTCGATGCCGCGATGCACCGGCTCCTCGCCGACCTTCGCGAGTTCGATCGTGGTGGCGGCTGGCAACGCCAGGGCTTCCGTTCGTGTGCGCAGTGGATGGCCTGGCGTCTCGGCTGGGCGCTCGGCACATCACGCGAGCACGTCCGCGTCGCGAATCGCGTCGATACCTTGCCCCTCACGGAAGAGGCTCTTCGCCTCGGCAAGATCTCGTACTCCAAGGTCCGCGCGATGACCCGAGTCGCCACTCCTGCCAACGAGGGCACCCTGCTCGCCGAGGCCGGTGTGACCAGCGCGACCCAGCTCGAGTCGATCTGCCGCAAGTACTCGACGGTGCTCCGCCACGAGAACGGAGTCACTCCGAACGACGGTGCCGAACGCCGCCAGGCCACACGCCGCGATCGTCCTGATGGCATGGTCCGGATCCAGGCCGTGCTCCATCCCGAGGAGGCCGCCGTCGTGTGGGCCGCCCTCGATCGCATCGCGACCGAACGTTGTCGAGCCTCTCCGTCTGGTGACGCACACGTTCCCGCGGGAACGGCGCCTCACTTCAGCGACGCACAGGTTCCGGCACAAACGTTGCCTCCTCCTGGTGACGCGCCGGCTTTCGGGGGGACGTTGCCTCACCCCGAGCCGGCTTCCGCGGGAACGACGCCTCACTTCAGCGACGCACCAATTCCCGCAGGAACAGTTCATTGGGGTGACGCACCGGTTTCCCGCGGGAGCGTCGCCCCACCCCGACGCACCGATCCCGCGGAAACGTCGCCCCACCCCGACGCACCGATCTCCGCGGGAACGTCGCCCCACCCCGACGCACCGATCTCCGCGGGAACGTCATCGTCCCTCGACGACGACACGCTCTCTCCAATCCGTAGGCACATCGACGAGATTCTTGCGGCTCGTGGACAGGACAACGCCCGCGACGATCGCTGGACCGCGCAGCCGCACGACGAAGCCAGCGATGAGGACGGCGATTCGGAGCTTCCACCGATCGGCGGCGTCATGCTCTCTCTGACCAGCATGCGCGACGTCACTGCCACGCATGCGGCGCGGATGGCGAAGCGGGCTGAAGACCAAGACTCGACCAGACGCAGCTTCGATCGCGCCGATGCTCTCGTGGCAATCGCCGAGGACATCGTGCGCGGCATCCGCAAGAACCGCGCGCCGATCGAAGTCATCTTGACGGTCACCGCGGAGACCCTGTCGGGCCACCGAGATGCCGGGGGTGACCCGTCCGATGTAGCGTGCTTCACCGATGGTACCTGCGTCTCCGCCGAGGTTGCGCGACGGCTGTCCTGCGACGCCGGTGTGGTCGAGATGGTCGAGGACGAGCACGGTAATCCACTGTGCGTCGGCCGCAAGATCCGCACGATCTCCGGATCGATGAAGCGGGCCCTCCTCAAGCGCGATCGCACGTGCCGGTTCCCTGGGTGCGCCACGCGTGTCTTCCTCGAGGGGCACCACATGCAGCACTGGGCCGACGGTGGTACTACCGATCTCCGAAATATCGTTTCTCTCTGCACTCATCACCATCGTTTTGTCCACGAGTACGGCTACTCGATCGAGCTGGACTCGGGTGGCTCGCCACGCTTCATCGACGACCGTGGCCGCACCGTTCCCGCGGTGCCGTCCCCGGCCCAGCCGCAAGGCCTCGGCTGGGATGCGATCCTCGAGCGCAATCACGATCTCGAGATCGACTCGGCCACCAACGAGTGCGGCTACGACAACAATCCGATCAACTACCACTACGTCATCCAGGATCTCCTCCATGCCGACGAGGGCGAGGCCTGATCTAGCGGATGTCAGCACCGCCGTCGTGCTGTTCCGAGCTCGGCGGCGCCCGTTGCGGTGCCTGAATGATCACGACCCACGTCACGATCGCGGCGGGATGTGTCGGCGGTCCAGCTCTGGCTGGGCACGACCAGGACGCGCTCTCGGCAGACCTGGTCGTCGGATGCGGGCGTTCCCGACGTGGTGTCGCCCTCCGCCTGTTCGTGTACCGCCGGATGGGGCAGACGGTTCGAGCGCTCGTACGAGCAGCGACGCACTGCGGGAAGCCGGCGTGTCGGTGGGTGTCGATGACGTCGAGCCTTCTGGAAACGCCGGCCGTTCGACGCGTCAGCGTGAATGGCTGGGGCACCGTGAACGCGAGAGCGAGGGCGAGGAGGCGCGCCAGGGCCAGCTGCGCCGAGCTCGCGACAGTGCTCGGCCCGAGCGCTCGATGCCGCCAGCGTTCCGCGCGATCGGCCGCGATCCAGTGGTGGCAGGGTGTGGCTACGTTCCCGCGGGAATGGGATCGATCGCGAACGGCCGCTTCGGGACGCTGTTCCAGCGCTCGCCTCGATCTTCGATCCGGAGAACGCCGATCGTGCCAGCAGCCAACAAGAGCGACTTCGACGCGCTGTTCACGGTCCGCGCAGTCGGACCCTCCGGCGATCCGGGTGATCGGTGCGGCGATAGCTTGCGACGAGGCTGCCGAGTTCGACGATCCGCGGAGTCACACCAGCTGTGCGAGATCGTTCAGCTCCACGCGCGTCGCATCACCCGGACTTGCGATCGTCGGTCCCGGAAGCCTCCGCCTCGCCGCGCCCTGCGGGCAGCTCGCGGGGCGGCAGCAGCTCGGCCTCGATCTCGACCTCGCACGCCATGAAGATCGCCGCGTCGAGCTTCTTGAACGATCGCTTCTTGTACCAGTTGAGGGCGTTCTCGTTGTTCTCGGCGACCTCGAGCACGATGTGGTTGAGGCCGTGGACCTTCGCGAGGTGGTTGAGCTGCTCGAGCGCGAACGAGCCGACGCCGCGCCCGTGCCACCCGGGATGGACCGCGAGCTCGTCGACGAACAGCGGCCGCATGTCGCGCTTCTCGAAGTAGCGCGGGTTGATCCAGTTGTCCGAGCCGGTGACCTCGTAGCTGCACTCGGCGTAGGCGACGATGTCGCCGTCGACCTCGAACACCAGCTGCTCGATGCCTTCCTCTTCGTAGATCTCCTCGAAGCGGTGCTTCGAGCGCGGCCGCTGGTACTCCACGGTCTCGGCGTTGACCTCGCGGAAGCTGACCTTCAAGAAGTCCCAGACGCGGTTGATGTCGCGGCGGTTCATGTGCCGCACGGTGATCAGCGGCCCGGGCTCCTTCTTGCGACTCTTCCCGGCGGGCTTGGCCACCACGCGCGGACGCCCGGCCTCGGCCGCCACAGCTCCGGCGTCGGGCTTCTTCGCGGAGCGCTTGCGGGCCATTCGCAGCAAGAGAACCGCACCGGACAGGCCCGCGGCAAGGCACGGGGGCGAAAAGCCGCTACGAACCGACGCGCGCGACGAGCTGTTGTACCTGCGCGACGAACGCGGCGCGGTGGTGGCGCTCGAACTCGGTCCACGTGGTGAACGTGCTCGGGTCGGCCCGGTCGACGAAGATCGTGCCGTTCAGGTGATCGACCTCGTGCTGGTAGGTGCCGGCCTTGAGGCCATGGACCACCTCGTCGATCGGGTTGCCGTGGCGGTCCCACGCCCGGACCTGGACATGGACATGACGCTTCACCTTGCCGCGCAGGTTCGGGACGCTCAGGCAGCCCTCGAAGTTCTCGAACTGCTCGTCGTCGCCCACCGGCGTGAGCACGGGATTGACGAGGATCGTGAGCGGAATGTGTGGCTTGTACGGGTACCGCGGGTTGTCCCGCACCTCGATCGCGCAGATCCGGATCGGCTCGTAGACCTGGATGGCCGCGAGGCCAGCACCGTCGGCGTCGCGCATCGTCTCGATCAGATCGTCGATGAACTGCTGGGTCGCCGGGGTGACCAGCTCCTCGCGGGTGACCTCGCGCGCCCGCTGGCGAAGCACCGGATGACCGATCTGGGCGATCTTGCGGATGGCCATTTGACGGACTCTAGCAGACCGCGAAGTGCGGGTTACATCGCGGTTAGCAGGCTGCTAGTGGAGGCAAGTTTCGCTCGTCGAAGTTCTATGTCTATTGTCGAGGCTACCCAGGAGGGGACCATGCGCTCGACTCTGTTTGCGTTCTTCGTGTTGTTGTTCATCGGATGCGGCGGCGGCGGGAAGAGTGGTGGTGGCGGCGACGATGTGGTCGATATCGATGCGCCGGCGGTCTCCATCGACGCGCCTCCTGCTGGGCCGAATCCGCTCGGTCAGCTGTGCCCGACCGCCGCGGGTGGTGGTGGTACGGCGTGTCCCGCCGGCGCCAGCTGCGTGACGATCACCGGGGTCGGCACGAACACGACCACCGGCTACTGCACCCCGAACTGCATGGCGATGAACGCGATCTGCACGACCGGCTACACCGGCCCGGCAGGCGGCATGCCCCAGTGCGCGCTGAGCCCGGCAGCGGGACAGCCCGCGAACGGCTGCGCGATCGTCTGCACCGCGGGTCCGCAGTGCGGGACCGGGCTGAGCTGCGTACCGGTACCGATGCAGGCCGTCATGGTCTGCGTCCCGACCTGAGGTAGCTCACGCGTCCGCGCCGATCGCCTGCTCGATCGACGACAGCCTCGCGGCGCGGACCTTGGCGGCGAGCTCGCGGTGGATCCGCCGCGGCCACGCCGGACCGCCGTAGATGAAGCCGGTGTAGCTCTGCACGAGCGTGGCGCCGGCCCGGATGCGCTGCCAGGCGTCCTCGGAGGTCTCGATGCCGCCGACGGCGATCAGCGTGACCCGCGATCCCACGCGTGCCCGCAGGCGGCGTAGCACCTCGAGCGAGCGCTGCTTGAGCGGCGCTCCGGAGAGGCCGCCCGCGCCGAGCTTGGCGATCTTGCGCTCGGCCGTGGCAAGCCCGCTGCGCGAGATGGTGGTGTTGGTCGCGATGATGCCCTCGAGCCCGAGCTCGAGCGCGAGGTCGGCGACCGCATCGATGTCGGCGTCGGCGAGATCGGGCGCGATCTTGACGAGCAGCGGGACGCGGCGCATCGGCGCGGCGAGCTCGCACGCGCGCCGCACGGCCTCGAGCAGCGGGCGCAGCTTGCCGACGGCCTGCAGGTCGCGTAGCCCCGGCGTGTTCGGCGAGCTGACGTTGACCACGAGGTAGTCGGCGAGCGGGGCGAGCCGCCTCGCGCTCTCGGCGAAGTCGGCGAGCGCCTCAGGTTCCGAGACGCGCTTGGTCTTGCCGATGTTGATCCCGACGGTGCCGGTCGCGCGATGGCTCAGCCGGCTCGCGGCGGCCGCGGCGCCTTCATTGTTGAAGCCCATGCGATTGACGAGCGCGCGGTCGCGCGGCACGCGGAACAGCCGCGGCTTCGGGTTGCCCGGCTGCGCCTCGGCGGTCACCGTGCCGACCTCGACGAACCCGAACCCGAGCGCGAGCAGCGCGGGGACCCCCTTGGCGTCCTTGTCGAAGCCCGCCGCGAGGCCGAGCGGACCGGGCAGCTCGCGACCGAATGCGTGGACCCGGAGCTCGGGCGCGCGGGGCGCGAAGATCCGGCGCATCATCGCCGTCACGCCGGGGACCTTGACGAGCGCGCGCAGCATCGCGAACGACACCCGATGCGTGCCTTCGGCGGGGAGCCGCTGCAGCACGAGCCAGTACAGGAAGCGGTACATCTCGCGCGCGCACGATATCGCACCGGGGCTACGGCGCACCGAGTGCGCGACGAGATCGTGCCCTGGTGAGCCTACTTCGTTGCGTACTCGCTGCCGTACTCCGATGCACGGGATCCTCGCGGCGGCGGCGCGGCGAGGTTGGCCCACAAGAGCGAGAGGTCGAGCTCGATTTCATCGAAGGGCTCGGCCCGCACACGTGCACTGCCCTGATGAACCGCGACGATCAGCCACTTCCCATCGTGCGCGCGCAGGACTTCCAGGGTGCGTTGAAGGGCATCGACGAGCCACACGTGCTTGACGCCAGCTCGTGCGTAGATCGGCAGCTTGTCGGCTCGATCACTCCCCTCCGTGGAACGCGAAAGCAGCTCGCACGCCCAGTCTGGAGCGAGGGAAAAAAACGCATCGTTCGGGACTTCCGGGAGGCGCGCCCTGCGCCACCCCGCGAGATCGGGGACCACGATCTCGGTGCCAAGGTGCAACTCGGGCTCGATGAGGATGATCCATCCGCCGGGACCACCGGTACCGACGTCGAAGGGTGGGATCAGCAGACCAGTGAGCCGTGATGCCGCTGCGGTGTGCGGTCCACCGGGCCGTGGCGACAGTCGCAGCTCGCCATTGATGATCTCCGCGACCAGGTGCTCGGGCGCATCCAGGACGTCCTGGTAGGTCGCCCGTCGCTTCGCCGGATCGGCCATATCGTGAATGTACCAGACGGCACTGACTCGACGACGGCACTTTCGTCGACGCGAACTCTGGTACGTCTATGGCGTGGCTGACTTCGTGTTCGCGACCTGCCTGCCCGGCGCCGAGGCAGCGGTGAAGCTCGAGGTCTTGCGCACGCGGCCCGAGCTGCGGTTCGCGTACTCGCGGCCCGGGCTCGTGACGTTCAAGGCACCGCGCGCGCTCGCGCCCGACGATCGCTCGGGCTCGGTGTTCGCGCACGTGTGGGGTCGATCGATCGGCGCGGCCGGCGATCCGGTCACCGCGGCGGCGCTGCTGGCACCGCACGCCGCGCAGCGCGTACACGTATTCGCACGTGATGCGGGGCCCACGACGCCGATCGAGCTCGCGCCGTGGCAAGGGCTCGGTCCCGGCGGCGAGGCGCAGGAGGGCGAGCTCGTCGCCGACGTGATCGTCGCGGCCGAGGGGCCCGCCTGGCTCGGCCTGCATCGTCACGATCGATCGCGGTCGCCGCACGCCGGTGGTGCGATCCCCGTCGAGGTGCCGGCCGATGCGCCGTCGCGCGCGTACGCCAAGATCGAGGAGGCGATCGCGTGGGCGAAGTTGCCGGTGGCCGCGGGACAGGTCGCGGTCGAGATCGGTGCGGCGCCCGGCGGCGCGGTGCTCGCGCTCGCCCGCCGCGGCCTCACCGTCCACGGCGTCGACACCGGCGATCTCGCGCCCCACGTGCTCGCGCTGCCGAACGTGCACCACATCGCGAAGAAGGTGGGCGCGGTGCGCTGGGAGGAGCTGCCGGTAGAGGTCGACTGGCTCCTCGTCGACGTCAACCTCGCACCGCAGGTCGCGTTGCACGAGGTCGCGCGGCTGATGCCGCGGCTGCGCGAGACGCTCGCCGGCGCGGTGTTCACGCTCAAGCTGAACGAGTGGACGTTCGTGAACGAGCTCCCCGCGCTCGTCGAGCGGATCCGTCAGATGGGCTTTCGCGAGGTGGGCCTGCGCCACCTGCCGTCGAACCGGCGCGAGATCTGCGCCGTGGCGCGTCGCTGATCACCGCCAGTGTGGAGGGATCGTGCGCTCGTAGTGGGGCAAGGCCTCGAGCCGCGCGCGCCAGGCGTCGAGCGCCGGGTGGCGGGTCGGCAACGGCAGGAACGCCAGCTCGAAGGCCGCCGCGGCCGGCTTCGCCGCAGCACGCACGATCGACTGGAGGTGCGGGAACACGACGAGGTCTGCCGCGGTGAGCGCGTCGCCCGCGAGGTACGGCGACCGCGACAGCACCGTGTCGTAGCGGGCGAGCTCGTCCGCGATCGTGGCGGCCGCCCTGCGGATCGAGGCGGCCTGTTCGGTCGCGCGCCCGAAGTACAGCGGCAGGATGAAGTCCTCCACCGAGGGGTCGAGGTACGACGTGTACTCGGAGATCACGCGCCACGTGGTGCCGGCCTCGCGCGGGGAGCGTCCGAACAACGGCGGATCCGGCCAGCGCTGCTCGAGGTACGCGAGGATCGCGATCGACTCGTAGAGCACGAAGCCGTCGTCGACGATCGTCGGGACGCGGCCACGCGGATTGAGCGCGAGGTAGTCCGGCGACCGTAGCTCTCCCTGCGAGAGCGACAGCAGCTTCGTGGTGTACGGGATCCGCTTGTGCTCGAGCGCGAGCTGGACGCGCCATGCGTAGGGACTGCCGGAGATCGCGTAGAGCTCGAGCGGCATCGCTCAGCGCTTCCACGCCGCGAGCTGCGTGCGGGCGTAGGCCCGCATCTGGGCCCACGCCGGGCCGTCGGAGTCCTTGGTCCGCGCGAGCAGCCGCTCGGCGATCGCGATCGCCTGCGGCTTGTTGCCCGAGTGCAGCTCGATCTCGGCGAGCACCATCCACTGCTCGGTCTTCTCCTTGTCGGTGACGCCGGCCTCGTCGAGCAGCGCGAGCGAACGCTCGATCGGCTTGCGCGCCTCCGCGCTGCGGCCGACGTCGTCGAGGCACGCGCCGAGGTTGACGAGGTGGGTCGCGAGGTTCGGGCCGCCGTGACCGGTGCGCTCCAGGATCGCGACGGCGCGCTCGAAGTGCGGAATCGCCTCGGCGCACCGATCCTGGTCGCGCGCGATCGTCCCGAGGCCCGACGAGACGCTCGCGAGGTACGCGTGATCGGCCGGCAGCACGCGCGACAACGTGGCGAGCGCGCGCTCGTAATACACGCGCGCGTCGTCGTAGCGCAGCTGGGACACGGCGAGGTTCGCGAGCGAGAGATCGGTCCCGCCGACGAGCAGGTGGCGCTCGCCGTGCGCCGCGACGAAGATCGCACGGGCGCGGGCGAGGTTCGCGTTCGCGCGATCGCGCTGGAGGAGCCGGCTCTGGTGGTTCGCGAGATCGTGCAGGGTCCTGCCGACGTCGGGATGCTCGGGGCCGAGCTCCGCCTCCTCGATCGCGAGCACGCGCGCGAGCAGACGGACGCCTTCCTCGTGCTCGTGGAGGCTGTCGTGCGCCGCGGCGAGCACTCCGAGCGCACGTGCGAGCCCGAGCCGCGATCGCGGATCACGCGCGGCCCGCGCTTCGACGAGCTCGACGGCGCGGCGTAGCTCGACGATCGCGTCGCGCGGACGCCCCGCCTGGGTCAGCGCGTCGCCACGGAGCGTGGCGTAGCGCTCGAGGCGATCGATGCCGACGCGCGCGATGATCGCGTTCACGGCGTCGAGCAGCCCGAGGCTGTCGAGCGGGCGGCCCTCGTCGATGACCACCGATGCCTGCATGAGCAACGAGTCGACGAGGCGCGCGTCGAGGCCCGCGCGGCCGGCCTCGCTCGCCGCCCGCGCGAGGTGTGCGCGCGCGCGAGGCAGGTCGCCGGTCGCCTGCGCGACGATCCCGGCGGCGTAGAACACCTCGGCGGCTGTCGCGGGGTCAGGAGCGCTGCCGACGCGCACCAGCAGCAAGTCGACGGCGGGCTTCGCGTCGCGGGCGCGGCCGGCGCGCTCGAGCGCGTGGATCGAGACGAGCGCTTGCGTGGTGACCGGATCGATCGACTGCAAGGGAGGAGCGTTCGTGCATGACTCGGGAGCGGGCAGCGCCGTGGCCGCGCGCACCGCTCGATCGACGACCTCGGCGTCGGCGGACTCCCACACGACGAGCTGCTGGCGGAGCTCGTGCAGCCCGCGATCGAGGCACGCGAGGCGCGCGCGGCGCTGCGCGTCATCGGCTCCGCACGCGGCGCGGCGGCCGAGCTTCCAGGCGGCGGTCCAGGCGTCCAGCGTGCGCGCCGTCGACGCGATCGCGGTCGTGCTGCTCGGGCGGACCCGCGTGAAGCGCTCGGCGAGCGCATCGCGGGTGGCCGGATTCCACAGCTCGTCGACGAGCTCGGCGTGGTCGCTGCACGTCGCGCCGCCGGCCGGCGTCGTCGCGAGCGCGATCGAGGCGGCCACTGCTGCTGCGCCGGCGAGGGTGAGCGCGCCGGCCATCGCGAACCGGCGGCGCGAGCCCACGGCGGCGCGCAGCTCGGCGAGCAACGGCTCGAGCGAGGGGAAGCGTGCCTCGCGATCGTCGGCGAGCGCGCGGGTGATCGCGGCACGCAGCCGGCGCGGCGCGCGGCCGGGTACGCGGGAGAGCGCGTCGTCGAGCGAGACCGCGAACGAGTACTGATCCGCGCGCGCGTCGACGTCGCCGCGGGCGCCCTGCTCGGGTGCCATGAACGCCGGCGTGCCGACGAGGTCCGAGCCTCGCGCGAGCGGTGGCTCCTCGTCGTCGTCGGAGAACGCGAGCCCGAAGTCGGTGACCCGCACGCGACCGCCGACCTCGACGAGCACGTTGCTCGGCTTGAAGTCTCGGTGGACGAGGCCGGCGTGGTGCGCCGCGAGCAGTCCATCGCCGGCTTGCGTGAACGTCTCGACGATCCGCCGCCACGTGCGCGGGTGCTCGAGCCACGTCGCGAGCGTCTCGCCGCGCACGAGCTCCATCACCACGAACACGCGGCGACCCGTGCCGGCACCGACCGTGCCGACCTCGTGCACGCCGACGACATTCGGGTGCGTCAGCTTCGCCATCGCCTGCGCTTCGCGAATCAACCGCGCCCCGGCGGCAGAGCCCGCGTCGGGCCCGCGCACGACCTTGAGCGCGACCCGGCGGTCGAGATCCGGATCGTAGGCCTCGAACACGATCCCCATCCCGCCGGCGCCCAGCTCCTTCACGATCAGGAAGTGGCCGACGGTGGCACCCGGTGCGAACGCGTCGCCCAGAGGCGCGGGCTCGTCGGCGCTGCTGTCGAGCGTCACGTCGGGCATGCCGGCCACCACGGGGCGGGACCCTGCCACGCCGGCGCCATCCGCTCAACGGAGAACGTCGTTGCCGCGTGCCGATCGCACGGACCGATGCAGCAACGGTCGGGCAGCCCACGAACCTTGCTCGCCAGATTTGCCTTGCTGGCGCGCTTCTGGTTCTTGGTACGGCGCGACACCCCCCCGGGCGTTGCCTGGGCGAGATGCTTACAATATGCTCCAAGCATGGAGAGAATCATCTCGGTGACCGACCTCGTCCGCAACGCCGCGCGGATCGCCAAGGAAGTCGAGACCGAAGGCACGATCTATCGAATCACTCGTGGTGGCCGCGGGAGCATGGTGCTCGTTGACGAGGAGTACTTCGAAGGGTGGATGGCCGCGCTGGACGAGATGCGCCGACCTGATTGGCGCGAGGTCTTCGAGGAAACGACCCGCGACATCGCGGCACGCCGGGGGCGAACCCTGGATGTGGTTGCCAAGGAGCTAGGTCTTGAAGGTTCACCTCACGCCAAGATTCGAAAGCCAGCTAAGCGGGTTACCCGCACCCGCCGCAAGAAAGGTCGTTAGCACTCTCCGAATTCTCGAGGCGGCCCCACGTAGTGGTCGTGCTTACCCGCAGGACTCGGCGTTTCGTGGCTTGTTCTACAAGAGCGTCGTGGTGCGTTCGCGCCGGTGGGCGTATCGAATCACGTACGAGCTCGTCGGGGACGAGCTCTGGGTCCGGTATCTCTATCCATCGTGGTATCCGCTCACGCACCCAGACCTCGCGTCGGGCGAAGACGACTGAGGATCAGCGCGCGAAGCTCATGATCGCGCTCGGCCGGTGCGGGCGGCGTTCGCGGTCGGCGTAGGCGCGATCGAATTCCTCGGGCGTGTAGCGCAGCCCGAGCGGCGGCGGCGGATCGATCTGGATGAACGCGTTGTCGCGGATGCGGAGGGCGCGGATACGGGCGAGCACGGCCTCGGGGTGCGTGGCGCCCTCGGTGCGGCCGAGGATCGCGACCGCGCCGTCGAGCGCGCGCGGCGCGACCGGGATGCCGCTCTCGTCGTCGCGCCGGAACTCGCAGGCGGCGAGGGCGGCTCGCGCGATGCCCCACGACGGGCTGGAGATCGCGGACATCAGGTTCTCGAAGTTGCCGGCCTCGAGGTCGGCGCATGCCCGGCGCTCCATCGACAGCTCGATGCTCGGCCGGGTCGGTGGGGTCTGCTGCGCGACGATGCGATCCATCGTCTCGATGAGCTCCGCGGCGAGGTCGCCGTTGGGCCCGAGCTCGGCCGCTGCCTTCGCGTAGGGGTGGGCATCGACATGACGACCCTGGCCGGCGAGCGCGCGCGCCATCGCGTGGAGGCCGGCGACCCGGACGTCGCGCGCACCACCCTCGGCGATGAGCTGCTGCGCGATCTTCTCGCACGCGACGAACTCGCCCAGCCGGTAGAGCCCGCGCGCAAGCGCGACGAGCAGGTGGGTGTCCTTGGAGCCCAGCGCGAGTGCACGCCGACCGGCCTCGACGGCGATCGCGTCGTTGTCGCATCGGCTCGCGGCGGTGGCGAGGCCCATCCAATCCTCGGCGGTTCGAAACCGGCGCGAGGCGAAGCGCAGCAGCGGTACGGCATCGAGATCGCGTCCGGCATCGACGAGCACGCGGCCGATGAGGCGCGGCGCATCGACCCGCTCGTGCTGGGCGAGCACGCGCACCGCTTCGAGCCCGTGTCCGAGCCGGCCGAGCGCGACGGCGAGGCTCTGGGCGCGCTTCGCGCTCCCCGGCTCCACCGCGGACGCCCATCGCAGGTGCTGGACCGCGAGGTCGAGCCGATCCTCCGACGCAGCGGCGAGGCCGGCCTCGAACGCGGCGGCGCCGTCGAGCGGGGTGGTGAGGTTCGCGAGCTTCCACTTCGGTTCGAGCTCGGACAGCACCGCGGCGCGCTCCTTCGCGGGCACCGCGCTCATCCCGCGACACGCGGCGGCGAAGCCTTCGGCAGGACGCCCGGCGCCGAGCAAGCCGTGCGCGACGCGGAGCCACGGCGCCGCGACTCCGGTCGGGTTGCTCATCGCGGCGAGCCAGTGGACGTCGAGCTGAGCCTGCGGAGGCGCACCGGCCGCCGCGGCCGTGGACCACGCGAGCATGACGCCACCCGCCTCGATGGCGCGCGAGCACCGGTCGAACAGCATCGCCGCCGGCTCGTACTGCGACGGATCGACCGCGAGATCGTGTGCGAGGCGCAGCTCCCAGCCGACGCGATCGTCACCGCGGAGCAGGCGCTGGACCACCGGCATCCCGGCGACCATCCCCTCGAGGTAGGCCCCGTGCTCGGCCTCGAGATCGAGCGCGCGCTCGACCCGCAGCAGCCAGGTGTCGAGCAGCCACTCGGGTGCGTCGCCGAGCCAGTTCACCATGCGGAGCACGGCCTGGATCGCGACGGTGTCGATCTGGTAGCGCGAGCGGCGCACGAGGTGGAGCGCCTCGGTCGCGATGTGACGATAGGCGCCGGCGATCGGCGTCGGTGGACCGGATGCGGCGACGAGGTAGTGCGCGAGCGAGAGGCCGAGTGCGAGGACGGCACCGCCGGCGTGGGCGTCTCGATCGCGCGCGGGGGGAACCAGCGCGGTCCACCACTCCTGTGCGAGCGCGTCGGCGGCGGCGAGCGTGTCCTGCTTCGGCCACGCCAGCCGCTTGACGATGCTCGACGACGAAGCTTGCGCCGCGGGCACCGAGCCGATCAGCTCCGCGATCCACAGCGGATCGATCGCCAGCTGGACGCGCTCGCCGAGCGCTCGCCGCACGATCGGCGTGTCGAGCCCGGGGACGAAGTCTGCGAGGTCGCGCGCGGCCCGTTGCGCGAGCGTGGTCGCCCCGCGCTCGAGGCGCTTCTCGATCACTCGCTCCCATTCAGCGGCGGGTCGGATCGCGGCGAGCCGGAACAACCGATTGACCTCGGCTTCGAGCCGGCTCTGGCTCCGGCGAAGCTGAACGGTCTGGATCTGATCGAGGGCCTCGTCGAGGTTGCCGCGGAGGATCAACGCCTTCGCCCCGGCGAGCCGCGCCTTGCCATCGCCGAGCACGCCGGTGCCGTCGATCCCGGCGCACTGCCAGAACGCGATCTCGGCCTGGTCGTCGCGGCCGATCGCGATCAGCGAGTCGATCAGCATCATCGCGTCGTCGTCGTCGGTGATCCGGCCGCGCGTGAGGCCCACGGCGACTCGCCCGGGATCGCCGCGATGGTAGCCCTCCCAGGCGTAGGCGCGTGCGAGCAGGCCGGCGTCGGTCTTCCAGTGCGTGATGCGCTTCTGCGCCCACGCGAACGCTTCCTGCGCCGGTGCATCGTCGGGGAGCCTGGCCATCGCGTCGTCGGCCAGCTCGATCGCCTCGGCGATGCGTCCGACATCGAGGTGCGCGAACGCGATGAGCAGCGCCGCGTGATGCGGGGCCTGCCAGTCGTTCGGTGGCAGCTTGTTCGCGGCGGCGCGATCGAGGATCTCGCGGCACCGGTACTGCGCCTCGGCGAACGCCTGGCCGGGCCGTCCGACCTGCCGGAGGCGGCGCACGCAATCGAGGTGCGCGGCGCCGAACTGCGGTGCGGCGACGGTCGCGCGATCCGCCCAGCGATAGCTCTCCTCGCGCCGTGCGACCTCGGCGAGCTGGAGCGAGTAGTTGTGGCATGCGTAGGGATTCGCCGGCATCAGGCTGGCCGCGATGCCCTGATGGCGGACGCCCATGTTCTCGAGCGGGCGATCGGCCGCGAACGGCTCGCCCCAGATCGAGAGATGCGGCTTGGCGTACATCGGCGCTTCCTCGATCAGCGGCAGCACCGCGCGACGATCGGTATCGCCGTTGAGTAGCGCGGTGACGTACCGGTTGCGCCGGGCGACGGGATGCGTCGGATCGAGCTGCATGATGATCGGATCGAGCGTGCGACCCTCGTCTCGCGACAGCTCGGCGAGCACGCGCAAGAACGGGATCTCGAGGCGCGCGGGCGGCTGCGTGATCGAGGCGGGGACCTCCGCGAGCTCGCGACCCTGCTGGAGCAGGGCGTCGGCCTTGGCGAGCCGCGCGGCGGCGAGGGTGACGTCGTCGAGCGTGAAGTCGGAGAACGTCCCGACGAGCGGCAGGCGCCGGGCGGCGAGCCACTGCGCGATGCACTGGCCGAGCTGCTGCGAGAGCGCGAGCTCGATGCTCGACCCCCACGTGTCGACCGTGGCATCCGGCCGGCGGGCGTGCAGCGACGGGGGCTTCGGGCGCGAGGCGTCGAGGCTGATCTCGAACCACAGCACCTCGTGTCGTCGCGACACCCGGAAGAACCAGTCGATCGACTCCTCGGCTTGCGGATGTCGCGCGTCGAGCAGGTGGCCGGTCTCGTCGACGATCCGCTCGTCGTCGTGGTCGCCGAGCGTCACCACCGGGTGCCGTACGAGGTGATCGAAGACGATCACCGAGATCAGCCGCGCCAGGTACGCCAGCGAGCCGTCAGGCGAGCAAGTGCCCTTGGGGTACGGGGCCGTAGCGTCCAGCTCGCCGGGCACGATGAAGGTGCTCGCGAGGAACGTCGCCCGATGCGGGTAGGGAAGCGGACCCATCGATCCGGCTAGAGGATACGGCAAGAGCCGCGGATCCCGTGCGTACGCGCCCCCCGGATCGACGGAGGATGGCTCACCGACGGTATTTGCACTGACGTAAGCAGCGAGCGCCTGTGCTACCCTGACACCCGTGGTGTGGGGTGACACGAGGTCACCTGTCGCCAGTACCGAAACCGTCGCAGTTCGCTGAATGTTTTAGGAGAGAGTCCGTGGGAACGAAGCTCTACGTGGGCAATCTGAATTACAACACCACCGAGGATTCGCTCAGACAAGCGTTCGGAGCCGACGGTCGAGAGGTCACCAGCGTGGCCATCATCATGGACCGCGAGACCGGTCGATCCCGTGGGTTCGCGTTTGTCGAGATGGCAACCCCCGAGGGTGCGCAACAAGCGTTGCAGGCCCTCGATGGCCAGGATCTCGACGGGCGCATGCTTCGGATCAACGAAGCACGCGAGCGTGAGGCCCGTGGTGCGGGTGGACCGAGTGGACCGCCACGACCGTTCACCCCGCGACCTGGACCCGGCCCCGGTGGGCCCGGCGGGTACAGCGGCGGCCCGCCCAGCGGTGGTGGTGGTGGCGGAAATTTCGGCGCCCCACGCCCGCCCTATAGCGGTGGAGGTGGGGGCCCGCCCAGCGGCGGTGGATACCGTCCGAGCGGGCCGAGCACGCCCCCCAGCGCCGAGGCGCAGCGACGGCGGAAGGCCGAACGCGAGCGTGACAAGGAGAAGAGTGGCGGGGAGGGTGATCGCAAGAAGAAGCGGCGCAATCCAGGCGACGACGGTTGGTAGCGCTCCCTCCGGCGATCATCGCCCAGCTCCCGATCGGCTTTCGCGAGCGCATGGTCCAGACGGCCGGCGAGCGGATGCATGTCTTCGAGTGGGGCCCCGAGGACGGCAGGCCGATCGTGCTCGTCCACGGCAACCCGACGTGGGGATTCTTGTGGCGCAAGGTCGTCGCGGCGGTGCTCGCGCGTGACGCGACGCTGCGGCTCGTCGTTCCGGATCTGATCGGCCTCGGGCTGTCGAGCAAGCCCGCGATCTCCGCGCACTCGCTCGACAACCATAGTGCGTGGCTCGGCGCGATGCTCGACGAGGTCGTCCCCGGACCACTCGTGCTCGCGGCGCAAGATTGGGGAGGCCCGATCGGGCTGCACGCGATGGCGAGCCGGAGGTCGCGACTGCGCGGGATCGTCCTCGGTAACACCGCGGTCGGCCCACCGGCGCCGAAGTTCAAGGCCACGCTGTTTCACCGGCTCTCGCAGCTGCCGATCGCGAGCGATCTGTTGTTCCGCCGGCTCGGGTTCCCGCTCGGGCTGCTCCACCTCTCGCAGGGCGATCGCTCGAGCATCCGCGGAGAAGTCGCACGCGCATATCGCTGGCCGCTTCGCAGGTTCGAGGATCGCGCCGCGCCGCTCGCGCTCGCGCGCATGGTGCCCGACTCGCACGATCGTCACGTCTCGGTGCCGGCGCTCGAGATCTCGCAGCACTGTTTCGAGACCGCGAAGGTCCCGGTCGCGCTGGTGTGGGGCACGCGCGACCCGATCCTCGGGCGCGTCATCAGCCACCTCGAGCGGCTGCGCCCCGACGCGACGGTGACGAAGACCGAGGCCGGCCACTTCTTGCAGGAGGAAGTCCCGGTGCCGCTTGCGGAGGCGATCGTCGAAGTCGCCGGGCGTGCCGACTGGTCGATTCCCCCCCACTCATGAAGCACACGTTCTCGGTCGCCACCGACGAAGCCGGCCTGCGGCTCGATCAGGTCGTGCCGAAACACGTCGAGGGGTTGTCGCGGCGCAAGGCGCGCGCCGTGATCGATCTCGGCGGTGTGTTCGTCGATCGTGCACGCGTCAAGGTCGCGAGTCGCCCCGTGCGGGCGGGACAGACGATCGAGGTGAACGTCGGAGCGCTCGAGCGGGTCGACGCTCCGCCGCCGGCGGCGCCGGAGATCGTGTTTGTCGACGAGCACGTCATCATCGCGAGCAAGCCGGCCGGCCTCGTCACCGCCCCGACGCCCGAGAGCGATCGCGGAGACTTGCTCGACCAGCTCGGGAAGCAGTTCGGCGAGATCTACCTCGTGCACCGACTCGATCTGCCGACGAGCGGACTGCTCGTGTTCGCCCGCACGCGCGACGCCAACAAGCAGCTCGGCGACGCGTTCGTGCGGCACGATATCGATCGCGAGTACCGCGCGGTCGCGATCGGTGACCTCGGCGCACAGACGATCGATCGCGAGATCGAAGGTCGTCGCGCGGTGACGCACGTCGAGCCGATCGAGCCGCTGGCCGGCGCGACGCTGGTCGCGGTCCGCCTCGAGACCGGGCGAACGCACCAGATCCGGATCCACCTCGCCGGGCTCGGCCATCCAGTCGCCGGCGATCACCAGCACGGTGGCGAGGCGAGCCGCACGTTCACGCCGAAGGCACCGCGGCTCGTGCTCCACGCCGCGATCCTCGGCTTCAAACATCCGGGAACGGGCGAGCGCGTGCGGTTCGAGAGCGCGATGCCCGCGGACCTCGCCGCGTGGATCGCGCGGCTGCGCCAGCGCTGATCTCGGCGCTACGGGGTCGCCGGCTCCTTGGTCGGTTCGACCTTGGCCGGTTCGACCTTGGCCGGCTCGACGCCCTTGCCCTCGACCTTGACGCCCAGCTGGGTGGCCAGGGCCATCCCGTTGCGGAACCGCCAGAGCTCGACGATCTTGCCGTCCTCGAGCTTGAACACGTCGGCGTAGGTTCCGGTGACTTGCTTGTTCGTCGGCTTGATCGACCCGAACTGACCCTTGTGGGTCCCGGTGAACGAACCGAGCGCCACGACGTAGTCGCCGGCGGCGAACCAGTGCGGGACCTCGGCCTTCACGTCGGGGAACGCGGTGAAGAGCAGCCGGTGGCCTTGCTCGATCGCCTTCTTGCCCTTCTGGTCGATGGCCTCGGCCTGGTCGGACTCGATGCTGTCGTCGGCCCACAGCGCCATGACGTCGGGCAACTTGTGCGAGTTGAACGCGTCGACGGCCTTCTTGGCGAGCTCGAGGTTCGACCTCTCCTTCGCGTCGTCGGCGGAGATCACCACGATCGGCGCGCCTTCCCAGCCCTTCTCGATCGCGCGCCGTGTCGGGTGGACCTCCGCCGGCAGCACCCCGAGCTGGCCCATCATCGTCGCGGGATCGCTGTAGGCCCACTCCTCGGTCGCCTTGTTCTCGTCGTTGATCGCGAGGCGATGCAAGAACAGATGGCCGACCTGCTTGCCGGTCGGGGCAAGCTCGCTGCCATCCGGTTTCTTCATCGGTCCGGTGTGCTTGCCGCGCGTCAGGGTGACCGCGATGATGTTGCGACCGCTCACGATCACGAGCTGCGGCTCGAGCTGGACGTCGGGCATCGCGCTCCGCATCTCGGTGAGCATCCCGACGAGCGCGTCGTTGCCCTTCAGCTCCTTGCCGTCCATCTGATGAATCGTGATGTCAGACGCGACGCAGTCCTGCTTGAGCTGGTCGAGCTTGCCCGCGTTGACATGACCGACGCAGCGGCTGTACAGGCTCGCGAGCTCCTGGCCGGACTTCGGTGCAGGCGTCGGAGCCGGAGCCGGAGTCACCGGCTCCTTCACGATCGGCGCGGTGCCCTCGCCCTCGCGGGGCTTCATGCTCTGCCGCTCCTTCTCCTGCTTCTTGCAACCTACCGTCGCGCTCATGGCGAGCGCGATCACGAGCATCGTTCGAATCTTCATATTTCCTCCTCTGGTGCTGCGAGCCTGGCAGTGCGATCCGTGCCGAGCAACGCGCGCCCAAGCACGCTTGTACTCGTACGAGTACACGTGTCAGGTGGCCTCGAACGTCCAGGTCTTCACGACTGCAGCGCGAATCGAAATCTCGTCGAAGAGTCCGGTCATTGCGGGCGAGCGCGCGGGTGCGCTCGACACCTCGAGCGAGCCGGCGATGACGACGATCTAAGGGTTCTTCGCTTTCGATCGATCACGCGGATTCGAACGTCCACGCCTTCACGACCGCCGCGCGAATCGAGAGCTCGTCGAACACCCCGGTCATCGCAGGCACTCGCGCCAGCTCGTTCCAGGCGTCGAGCGAGGCCGCGGTGATGACGATCGAGATGTCCCAGCGTGCCGCGCTCGCATCCGCGGGTACTCCGACCACGACGACGGCCCCGGCGGACTCGAGCTGCGCGCGCAACATCTGTGCGAGCTCGGTACGCGTCCCGACCTCGTCGTCGAGCAGCTTCACGAAGCAGAACCGCTGGATCACGGCTCGATGGTAGCCAGCAAGTAGCTCGGCGCAACCGGTGATGACGGATCCCAGCGCGAGATTCCGGCGAGCAGCGCGGCATCGATCCCGGCGGCTCGCGCGCCGGCGATGTCGGTCTCGAGTTGATCGCCGATCATCACGAGTCGCTCGGGGGCAATGCCGAGCCGCCGCGAGGCCGCGATGAACAGGTCCGGTGCGGGCTTGCCGAGGCGGTCGAACTCGAGCGGGACGTTCGGCAGGCAGCGCGCGAGCGCGAGCTCGATCAGCACGGCCATCGCGCCCGCGGTGAAGCCGAGCTCGCCGTCGCCCTTGGGATAGACGAGGTCGGGGTTCGGAACCACCAGCGCGGGCCGGCGACCCGCCTCGACCGCGCGGACGATCGCCGACAGCGCGAGCTCCATCCCCTCGAGGAACTCCGTGCCGCCGTCGTCGCAGATCGCGACCACATCGACCTCCATGCCGGGTGCCAGCCCGACCACGACGCCGCCACCCTGACGGACCAGCTCGCACGCATCCTCGGTCCCGAGCACGCAGGTCCGCGCGCCGGCGAGCCCGCGATCGCGGAAGTACTCGGGTACGAGTGTTCCCGAGGTCACGAAACGATCGGCGGGAACCGCGAGCCCGAGCGCGGCGAACCGCCGTGCAAACGTCTGCGGCAAGCGCGAGGCGTCGTTGCTGACGACCGCATACGGGCGCCCTCGGCGCTCGAGCTCGGCGAGCAAGGCGGCCGCACCCCGCAGCGCACCGCCGCCGTCGATCAGCACGCCGAACGCGTCGAGCAGCACGCCATCGTAGGCGTCGAGCAGCGCGGCGATCGTTGTCGGACGCGGGACCACGGCCTCACAACACCATGGGAGCTCCGCGCCGACAACCGATGTCCGACCCGAGTGCTATATGCCAGCCATGCGGCCGTATCTGGATCTGCTTCGCCACGTGCTCGATCACGGCGAGCGCCGGACCGATCGCACGGGCACCGGCACGATCTCCGTGTTCGGCGCACAGACCCGGTACGACCTGCGCGACGGCTTTCCGCTCGTGACCACGAAGAAGGTCCTGTTCCCGGCGGTCGTGCGCGAGCTCGTGTGGTTTCTGCGTGGCTCCACCAACATCCACGACGATCTTCACGAGCACACGCCGATCTGGGACGCGTGGGCCGACGACAAGGGCGACCTCGGGCCGATCTACGGCTACCAGTGGCGCAACTGGGGTGGCGACCAGATCAAGACCGCGATCGAGACGATCAAGCGCGATCCGACCTCGCGGCGCATCATCGTCAGTGCGTGGAACGTGGCCGACCTCCCGAAGATGCGGCTGCCACCGTGCCACGCGTTCTTCCAGTTCTACGTCCAGGGCACGTCGCTCGACTGCCAGCTCTACCAGCGCTCGGCGGACCTCGCCCTCGGTGTGCCGTTCAACATCGCGAGCTACGCGCTGCTCATGTCGATGATCGCGCAGGAGTGCGGCCTCGCCCCGCGGCACTTCATCCACACGCTCGGCGACGCGCACATCTATCTCAATCACGTCGAGGGCGTGAAGACGCAGCTCGCGCGCGAGCCCATGCCGCTGCCCAGGCTCGTGGTCGCGAACAAGCCGACGCTCGAGCTCGCGTTCGAGGACGTGGCGCTCGAGGGCTACCAGCACCACCCGTTCATCAAGTTCCCCGTCGCGGTGTGACCGCGCCCACCCGAGTAGCGAGCCTCGTTCGCGCATAGCCGGCTACGCGCACCGCGCAGGATCGCGAACGAAGTCCAAGACTAGCTCTGCGGACGGCTTTCCCGTCGACGAAGCGACCGAGGTCGCGCTCCGCGGATTCAGGGAGGAGGCAGCCGCAGGCGCTCGATCTTGAATCGGACCTCGTGCTCCTCGGTCTTCAGCTCGCCGTCCCACGGTTCCTTCACGAACCCGCGTGCGTCGAGGTCCGGCATCTTGATGTCGCACTCGAAGTGGGACTCGACGCGCGTCAGATAGACGTAGCGAAGATCGGGACGCTCGATCGCCTCGACGAACACGCCGGCCCCACCGACCACGAAGATCGACTCGACGTCTGGCACCGAGAGCGCCTCGTCGAGCGTTCGCGCGACGATGACTCCGGCCGGTACGACGAGCTCGCTCCGCGAGACGACGACGTTGATCCGGTTCGGCAAGGGCCGGCCATCGACCTCCTTGCTCTGCCACGTCTTGCGACCCATCACGATCGCGTTCTTGCGGCCCTCGCTGGCGGTGCTCGTGATGCGCTTGAAGTGGCGCAGGTCCGCACGCAGCTTCGGCCATGGCAAGGCATTGTCCTTGCCGATTCCCCAGTCGAGATCCGCGGCGACGACGACATCGAAGCTCACGCGCGCACGCTAGCACGCGAATCGTGTAGGTTCTTGACGTGGCGACGGTCGTCTTCACGCCCAACCTCAAGCGACACGTCGAGTGTTCGACGGAGACCGTCGACGGCGGAACCGTCCGCGCGGTGCTCGAGACGGTGTTCGCATCGAACCCGCGACTGCGCGGCTATGTCCTCGATGATCAGGGCGCGCTGCGCCGTCACATGACGGTGTTCGTCGATGGCCAGCAGATCGGCGACCGCGACCACCTGTCCGACCCCGTTCGCCCGGCGAGCGAGGTCTACGTGATGCAAGCGCTGTCTGGAGGCGGATCGTGAACCTGATGCTGATCTCGACTCGCAAGGGTCTGTTCGTCGCGGAGCCGGCCGAGGGCGCCTACCGCCTCGCGCGCGGCCACTTCATCGGCGACAACGTCACGCTGACGATGGTCGATCCACGAGGCGGCTGGTACGCCGCGCTCGACCACGGCCACTTCGGCGTCAAGCTGCACCGCTCCGACAACTTCGGCGAGACCTGGACCGAGATCGCGACCCCCGCGTATCCCGCCAAGCCCGCGGACTCCGACGACAAGCTGGCGTGGTCCACGTCGCTGATCTGGGCGCTGGCACCGGCACTCGATCGTGAGGGCGCGCTGTGGTGCGGCACGTTGCCGGGCGGACTGTTCCGCTCCGGCGATCGCGGCGCGTCGTGGCGGCTCGTCGAGTCGCTGTGGCATCACCCGTCGCGCAAGGCGTGGTTCGGCGGCGGCGCCGATGACCCGGGCATTCACTCGATCTGCGTCGATCCGCGCGATCCGGAGACCGTGGTGGCGGCGGTGAGCTGCGGCGGCATCTGGCGCTCCCGCGACGCGGGCGAGACGTGGACGAACACGGCGCGCGGGATGCGCGCGGCGTACATGCCGCCGGATCAGGCCTACGATCCCGACATCCAGGATCCTCACTTGCTCGTCCAGTGTCACGGCGCGCCCGAGATCTGGTGGTCGCAACACCACAACGGCATCTTTCGCTCGACCGACGACATGGCGACGTGGACCGAGATCGAGCAGGCCGGCCCGTCGACGTTTGGCTTCGCGGTCGCGGTCGATCCGGAGGATCCGGACACCGCGTGGTTCGTCCCGGCCGAGAGCGATCAGAAGCGGATCCCGATCGGGGGCCGCGTCGTCGTCACGCGTACCCGCGACGGCGGCAAGACCTTCGACGTGCTGTCGCGCGGGTTGCCCGATCGCTTCGCGTACGACCTCGTGTTCCGTCACGCGCTCGCGCTTGCCCCGGACGGCACGCTCGCGATCGGCTCGACGACCGGCAACGTGTTCGCGAGCCACGATCGCGGCGAGTCGTGGACCACCGTCTCGCATCACCTGCCACCGGTCCACGCGGTCACGTTCGCGACCTGAGCTGACTTGCCCACATCGGGGTGAGGTCACCGGCGGATCTGGAGCGCGCGGTCGGGCGCGATCTGCGAGATACTTCGAGTGCCGGCTCGTTGGGGGCTGGCGGAGGTCTCATGCGTCGGATCGCAATTCTCGTCTGCGGAGTGATGATGGCGTGCGGCTCGCAGCGCGATAACGGCGACGGCGTCGATGCCGGCGGCGACTCGTGCACCGGCACCGAGACTCGATGCCTCGGCGAGACGTACCAGGTCTGCCGTGGCGGCACGTTCGAGACCGACGCGGTCTGTCCGTTCGCGTGCGTCGCGGACACGGGGTGCATCGAGTGCGATCCCGCGGCCGGTAACACGTGCAACGGCAACGCCGTCGTCGCGTGCAACGCGGACGGTTCGTTCGGAGCCACCGTCACTGCCTGCGGCAACGGGATGATGTGCGAGAACGCGACCTGCAAGAACGCATGCACGGCGGACGGTGTGGATCTCGTCTACGTCGTCGACGAGGACCTCCACTTCATGAGCTTCGATCCGCGGCTCCTCCCGGGCGATCCGTTCAAGATGATCGGCACGCTCAGCTGCCCGGTGACCGGCGGCTCGATCCAGAACCCGCCCGGTCCCGTGGTCCCGTTCTCGATGTCGGTCGATCGCGACGGCGTCGCGTGGGTCGAGTACTCGAGCGGCGAGATCTTCAACGTCTCGTTGACAACGGGCGCGTGCACCGCGTCCGGCTACGTGAAGCAGGCGGGCGGCATGAACCTGTTCGGCATGGGCTTCGTGACCGACGGACCTGGCACGGACACCGAGAAGCTCTACCTCGCCGGTGGCGGTCAAGCCGCCGAGCCGAACGGCAAGCTCGCGACGGTCGACACGCACGGCGCGATGTACACGCCGCAACTCGTCGGAACGATCACGGCGAATTCCGACTTCAGCGCGGAGCTCACCGGGACGAACGAAGGCCGCGTCTACGGGTTCTACCCGGTCCTCACGAGCGGCCCGGCGTACGTGCAGGAGATCGACAAGGCGACCGGCGCGCCGATCGGCAGCCGCTTCGATCTCGGCACCACGGGGCTCGGCGGTCAGATCCGCGACTGGGCGTTCGCACAGTGGGGCAACAAGTTCTACGTCTTCATCACGACCCAGGATGGCCTCGGCGTCCGTAACTCGACGGTCCGCTCGATCGACAAGGCAACCAGCGCGTACACGATCGAGCTCCAGAACCTGCCGTACTTCATCCCGGGTGCGGGCGTCTCGACCTGCGCGCCGTCGGTCCTGCAGTAGTGACCACGGTCGCCGTCGTCACCGGCGCGGGTCGCGGGCTCGGGCGCAAGATCGCCGAGCGGCTCGCGCGCCGCAACGTGCACGTCGTCGTCACCGACATCGACGAAGCCGCCGCACAGTTCACCGCGACGATGTTCGACGGTACCGCGATCGAGCAAGATGTCCGAGATCCGGACAGTCACCGCGCGGTGGCTCGCACGGCCGCGAAGCTCGGTGAGCTGCGGATCTGGATCAACAACGCCGGCATCCTCGCGGTCGGCGATACCTGGCAGCTCCCCGACGCGACCACCCGCCGGATGGTCGAGGTCAACCTGCTCGGCGTGATCTGGGGATGCCACGCCGCGGTCGAGCAGATGACCGCCGGCACGATCGTGAATATCGCGTCGATGTCGTCCCTCGTGCCGGCGCCCGGCCTCGCGGTGTACGGCGCCACGAAGCACGGTGTGCTGGGTTACTCGATGTCGCTCGCCGGCGAGCTGCGCCGTGCGAAGCGCGGGATCACCGTGAGCGCGCTGTGTCCCGATGCGATCGCGGGCGAGATGACGAACGCAGTCGCGCATGATCCGGCCGCCGGCCTGTTGTTCTCGTCGGCCCAGCTCACGCTCGATGCCGTCGCCGAGGCCGCGATCGAGCTCGTCGATCATCCGCGACTCGTCCGCACGATGCCGGCGTACCGCGCCGCGATGATCCACCTCCTGCGACCGTTCCCGGCGCTCGGCCTCCCGCTGCTCGAGCAGTTCGCCCGCATGGGTCGACGCCGCCAGCGCTAGTCGTCGCAGCCGTCGCACGGTGTCGCGAGCGATCGAGGACTCGCCGCAAACGATAGCTGTTCGCCGAGTTACGAAATCGGGCTTGCTCGCTCGCGACTCGGGCCTTAGCGTGACGCCCATGCATTAACGCCGGCAGCAGTGGGATCGCCCACTACGTGATCGTCCGCAGCGACGCCCCGACGGGTGTCCAGGCCGCGATGATCGTCCACGCAGCCGGAACGTCGGCGCAGTTGCCCGGAGCTAGCTCCGCGGCGCCGCCGACCGTGGCCGTGGCCCTGCTTGCAACTCTCGACGAGCTGCTCGCGCTTCGACGCGCGCTCGTTGCAGAGGACCTCCCTCATGTCCTCGTCCGTGAACCGGACGAGCCATGGCGTGACGCGCCGATGGCGATCGGGGTGGTCCCGATGCCTCGCGAGCGCGTGCGCCGTCTACTCGCGCACCTCCGCCTGGTGCGCGGAAAGGAATCGCCATGACTTCGATTGTCTCGACTACTTCTGTCTCCGTTCCCCTCGACGCCCGTTCGCTCCTCCGGAGGATCGATTCGCGCATCGTCGCGCTTCGCCGCGCGATCCGTCACGCTCACGGCGACGAGCCGTACTGGCTCGTGCTCGCTACAACCGCGCCGCTCGCACAAGGCGAGCGCGCCATCCTTCGCGCCGTCGCGAACTTGCTGCACGTCGAGCGCGCGACCGCTCGCGGCCGGATCCACGGCACGCGCTTCGCGACGCTCGACGAGCAACGCGAATGGCTCGCCAGGATGGCGACCCATCGCTGTTCGCGAGCCGCGCGCTACGCCGGTCTGCCCGACGACGCGACGCTCGTCAGGCTTCGGATCTGCGAGTTGATCGACCTGCCGCACACAGCCGGCGTCGAGAGTGGTGCACCATGAGTACTCGCCGCCGTAGCTCAGCTGGAAGAGTTTCGAGAGTAATGACCTCGAGGGTCGCGGGTTCGAACCCTGCCGGCGGCGCCAGCTTCACACCACCGCCGTCCGCCCGTCGACTAGCGAGCCGGTCAGTTCAGGAGCGCTTCGGCTTCGTCGGCCGCCGAGGTCTTGAGCTCGGGCTTCGCGGGCTCGGGCTTCGCGGGCTCGGGCTTCGCGGCCGCAGCCTCGGTCAGCCGCTTCGCGTTGCTGTCCATGAGGAACTTCGTGATGTACGGGAAGCCAACCTGGATGCCGTTGAGCTTCGGCGCGAGTGTGGCCGACAGGCCGAACATGATCACCGCGGCGCGCTCGACATAGAACCAGCCCTCGGGATACGCGATCGACTTCATCAGCTCGCGGAGCTCCTCCTTCTTCATCTCCCAGTCACCAAACTGCTGCGCGACCGCGGGATCGAGCTTGCCGAAGTCGGTGATGTTGAGGTTGAGGAGCTTCTCGAAGTACTTGCGCACGGTGCGCTCGAGGAGCGCGCGATCGCCGGTCGCCGCCATGAAGCCCATCGTGTCGATGCCCTTCACGACGAGGTCATCCTTGCGAGTCATCAGCCCCGAGAGGATGTCGAACATGCCGTCGGCGAGGTTGTCGGTGAGTGACGTTGCCGAGCCAAGGTCGAGCACGACGATGCGGACCTGACCTTCGGGGCCGCGCTGCACGAAGAAGTTTCCGGGGTGCGGGTCGGCGTGGAAGAACCGATCGATGAAGAGCTGCTTGTAGAAGACCTTCGTCAGCTTCGTGGCGACGTCGTATGGATCGAGCTTGAGCGTCGCGAGCGCATCCTTCTTGGTGATCTTGACTCCGTCCATGAACGTCATCGTCATCACCGTCGGGCTCGACCACTCGGGATAGACCCTCGGGAACAGCACGTCGTGGTCGTCCTCGAAGTTCTTCGCCATGCGCGTGATGCAGCGCGCCTCGTTCGCCAGATCGGTCTCGCGCGCGAGCATGTCGGCGAGTTGCTCGTGCACGCGCGAGATCTGCTGGATCGGTACGAAGTTCTTGTAGATCCGCAACGCCCAGCCGAGCACCTTGAGATCGACCTTGATGATCGTCGCGACGTTTGGATAGAGGATCTTCACCGCGAGGCGATCGCCTGCGGCGTTGGTCGCTTCGTGGACCTGGCCGAGCGATGCGGCGGCGATCGGGACCTGCTCGAACGTGGTGAACACCTCGTGCGGCAGCTTGCCGAACGAGTCGACGAACGTGCCGCGGATCTTCTTGTAGCTCTGCGGCGGAACATCGTCCTGCATCGGCTCGAGCTCCTCGGTGTACTCGCGCGGCAGGAACGTGCCCATCACCGAGAGGATCTGGCCGAGCTTGATGTACACGCCGCGCAGCCGGACGAAGCCCTTGAACATGCGTCGCGCGTTACGACGATGGATCTGGGTCCACCGCTTGCTCGTGTCGTAGCGCGCTTTCCACAGACGAGCCCACGACACCTGCCACAGGTAACTGAGGAAGATCAGTGCGAACACGCGCGTCGCGCGCAGGAGGCGAAGGGCTGCCCACATCAGTCGAAGCTCTCGGCGAAGCGACTTCTCTCGATGGTAGCATGCACACGTGTCGGACCTCTTCGATCGCGCGGCGAAGTTCTTTTCCGAGCTCCAGGGCGAGCTATGCCGTTCACTCGCCGATGCCGACGGTGGTACCGAGTTCAACGCCGATGCCTGGCAGCGACCAGGGGGAGGCGGCGGCGTCGCACGCGTCCTCGAAGGCGGTGCGCTGTTCGAGAAGGCCGGAGTGAACTGGTCGAATGTGGATGGCGAGCTCCCGGAGGAGATCGCCGCGCACATGCCCGGGCAGGGGCGCACGTTCCGGGCGTGTGGCGTTTCTTTGGTGTTGCATCCGCGATCGCCGATGGTGCCGACCACCCACGCCAACTTCCGGTGCCTCATGAAGGGCGACGCGCTGTGGTTCGGCGGCGGCGCCGATCTGACCCCTTACTACCTGTTCCGCGAGGACGCGGTTCACTTTCATCAGACCCTCGCTGCCGCCTGTGACCGCCACAAGCCGGTCGCCGACTACGATCGCCTCAAGACCTGGTGCGACGAGTACTTCTTCCTGCCCCACCGCAACGAGACGCGAGGAGTCGGTGGTGTCTTCTTCGACTACCTCGGAGCGCGCGGCGAATATCCGGCCGAGCAGGTGTTCGACTTCGTACGCGACATCGGCCGAGCGTTCGGGGATGCCTACATCCCGATCGCACAACGACGCCAACCGACCCCCTACGGTGAGACCGAGCGGCTCTGGCAGCTCCGGCGTCGAGGACGCTACGTCGAGTTCAACTTGATCCACGACCGCGGGACCCTGTTCGGGCTCAAGACGAACGGTCGCGTCGAGTCGATCCTGATGTCACTCCCGCCCCTCGTGCGGTGGGACTACGACGTGATGGCGCAGCCGGGCTCGCCCGAAGCGGAGCTGCTCACGCACCTGCGTCCGATCGACTGGCTCGGCCGCACAAAATAGCGGCCTCGATCCGCGAGTGATCTCTTGCGGTTCGTGTCGATCGCATCGTGATCACGTGTTGCGGCGTGAGCCGTGATCACGGGTTTTGTCAGACGCCGATGTTAATGATTTCGCATCGGACGGGAGCCCAGTACTAGTAGGTACGGCTTGACGATACCCTACCCGTAGCGTACAGAGGAATCATGGCCAAGAAGCAGACTCGACGGAGCATCAGTGTGAGCCGCACGACCTACGAGCGGCTGAAGGCGTTTTGCGAGGCCAACAACATCTCGATGAGCCAGCTCGTCGAGACCCGCGTGAATGACTTCCTCGGCAACGAGGGGCCCAGCGCGGGAGATTCACCACGACCACGACCGATGCCTGCGCCCTCGCCAACCATGGTGCCGAGGGCTCCGATGGCGCCGTCTTCGAGCCCCGGGATCAAGTCGGACACCACGTCACGACATGACACGCGACCCGTGGAGCTGAGGCCGCTGCCTCCCCAGCCGGTCCCGATGACCTCGGCGGCAGCGCGATACGCCGTCGATCCACCGCCGCCGATCATCAAGCCGCGCCAGCAAGAGGCCGCACCGAAGCCCGTAGAGAAGAAGCCAGAGCAGATCTTCACGTTCTGATCGGTTCACAGCGCACTCACTGCTCGACGGTCGATATTCGCAAGCTCGGTGCTTGCTTGGCCCGCTACCGAGGCTTGGTCTGTTTGGCCCGAGGCTTCACCTGCGTGGCCTTGGTGGTCTGGGCCTCTGCTGGGCCTGCGCGGCCTTCGTGGTCCCCGGCCCGAGGGCTGGTCGCTGATCCCCGCCTCGCTGGCGACCCTGCCGAAGCTCAAGTCGATCAAGATGAAAGGGTCGCGCGTGCCGGAAGCCTCGACGGCGGACCTCGTCGCCGCCGGCGTGGAGATCGATCGCTAACCGTTGTGACAGCTGGCGCCCGCCCACAGGAGAGGGCGACCGTACCGAAAAAAATAACGGGCCCGGTTAAGCCGGGCCCGTTCGCTCTGAAGATTTCCCCTGTCTTACGACGGGAGGACCACCTGGAAAGACTAGGAACGCCCCTCCATAGAGCTGTGACTGGTACTTTGCATGTCGTTCGTCCTCCCCTGGCATAAGCCAGAGCCCAACACCTTACGGCCCGCCAGCAGAATTGCAGCGGCTCCCGGGGTTGGGCCTTCGTTATGGGCGCAGCGGCCCGTCTCGAAGTCCACAAGTCGCGATGTCCAAATGGTCACCGTCTGTGTGCTCGGCGACGCGAGTCGCAAAGACCATTCTAGAGCAAGCCGAAGGATCGCGCCACCACCGTGATCGACTCCGTGTGCTATTCAGCGCGCGGCATGACCACGCGGGCAACCAAGCACCTGGACACGTTTCCGAATCCGCGAGCCGGCCGCGAGTACCACATCCTGTTCGATTGCCCCGAGTTCACGTGCCTGTGCCCGATCACCGGCCAGCCGGACTTCGCAACGATCTCGATCGATTACGTCCCCGACGAGCTGTGCGTCGAGCTCAAGAGCCTGAAGGTCTACCTGTGGAGCTACCGGAACGAGGGCGCGTTTCACGAAGCCGTGACCAACCAGATCTGCGATGATCTCGTGGCCGCGGTCGCCCCGAGATCGATCACGGTGACTGGCAAATTCTGGGTCCGCGGCGGGATCACGACCAGCGTGGTCGTCACCCACACGAAGTCCTAGCGAGTCATCAGGATCTGGTGGTCGCCGAGCGTGTGCTCCGCGAACGCCGCCTCGCTGAACGCGAGGTACAGCAGCCACGTGCGAACGAAGGGCTCGTCGAAGCCGAGCTCGCGAACGCGCGGCATCGCGGCGAGGAACCGATCGCGCCAGGCGCGCAACGTCGGAACGTAGTCGGGGCCGATGTCGTCGGTCCGGTCGAACCGAAACCCCGAGGGTGCCGAGGCGCGCTGGATCGCCGCGAGCGACGGGATCAGCGAGCCCGGGAAGATGTACGTCTGCATCCAGTCGACGCGGCGACGATACGCGTCGAACCTCGAGTCGGGCATCGTGATCGACTGCAGGGCGAGCCGGCCGCCCGGGTGCAACACGCTCGCGCACGTCGCGAAGAAGCCGGGCAGGTACTCGTAGCCGACAGCCTCGAGCATCTCGATCGAGACGATCTTGTCGAAGCTGCCATCGAGCTCGCGGTAGTCGCGAAACTGGACGTCGACCTGATCGGCGACGCCCGCCGCCGCAACCCGCAGCAGCGCGAGCTGATGCTGTTCGCGCGAGAGGGTGATCGCGGTGACGCGACAGCCGCGAGTCTTCGCGGCATGGATCGCCATCCCACCCCAGCCACAGCCGATCTCGAGCAGGTGGTCCCGTGGTTCGAGCGCGAGCCAGTCACACAGGCGCTCGAGCTTGGCGCGCTGCGCGTCGGCGAGCGTCATCGCTCGATCCGGCCAGTACGCGCACGAGTACGCGAACGTCTCGTCATCGAGGAACAGCCGGTAGAACTCGTTGCCGAGATCGTAGTGTGCGTGGATGTTGCGCCGACTGCCGGGCCTCGTGTTCGAGGCGCGGCGATGGCGGACGAGGGTGGGGAGCTGGGCGAGTCGCGTCAGCGGCGACTCGAGGCCGCGCGCGCCGGTCGCACTCAGGAACAAGCGGATCACTCCGACGAGAACCTCGCTCGACCACTCACCGGCCACGAAGGACTCGCCGGCACCGAGCTCGCCGCGAAGCAGCAGTCGAAGGAACAGGCGATCGTCATGCACGCGCGCGATCGCGTCGGCACGGCCGCTGCCACCGAGCCGCATGCACTGGCCCGATGGGGTGATCAGATCGAGGCGGCCTCCGGCCCAGCGCGCCCGCAGCCGTGCGAGCGCGGCCCAACGCAACGCGTTCCCGGCCGGCGGTACGAGCCGCGGCAACGGGACGACCAGTGGATGCGTGACGTCATCCCCGAACAAGCGAGCACACGTTACTTCATGGACGTCGATCGGTGGGCTCTGGATACGATCGAACTCGGTGAGGTGATCGGCCTGTGATCGGGATCGGGGCGACGGTATGGAACGCCGAGCAGGCGAAGCTTGAGGGCTTCGAAGTGGATGAGGCCGATCACCCGGAGCGTCATGAACGGGTAACGGATCGCCGCGGCCGCGAGCGTGCGATCGGTGAAGGGACGCCGCTCGCCATCGAGCCGCGCGGTGAACACGCGGTCTCCAGCCGACTGCGAACCGAGCTCGCTCGATCCGGCGAGCGTGTCGACGTGCATCGTGATCGCGAGCCGGTCGCCATCGAGCGGCGCGTCGAACCAGAGCTCGTAGCTCGCATCGCCGTGGAGGAACGGAGACACGAACAGCTCGCGCACGTGACGAAAGCCAACCCGCGGACCGGGGAGGCGCTGCTCGGGACCGAGCACGTAGCGTCGCCGGCCGCCGTACGTGTTGTTGACCTCTGCGATCACCGACGTGATCGCCCCCGCCACGTCGTAGCCGAGGAAGAAGCTGACGGGATTGAACACGTAGCCGGCGAAGCGGAGGTTGGTGACGAGGCGCGTCGTGGCAGGTACGGGCAGACCGTTCGCGGTGTAGAGCCCGGCGAGCTCGAACGAGGCACCCTCGTAGTCGCGATCGTCGAGCGCGAACACGTTGCGGCGCCCGCGCGAGAACAGCCGGAGCTCGCGATCGAGCGCCGGCAGCTCGTCGAGATCGATCGACGCCATGTACACCGGATAGCGGAACGTGCGCCGTGCGTGGACGTCGTTACGCGCGTGGATCAGCGTGCCGCCGTAGAGCGCCGAGCGAGTCATCTCGACCGTCGAGGAAGCTGGGTGGGGAGCGCGAGGATGTGCGAGCGTAGCCGGCTTCTCATCGCCGGTGCTCGTCGGCGACAAGCCGGGCCGCGGCGGCGAGGCCCGAGCGGAGGCCGTCCTCGTGAAATCCGAAGCCGAAGTGCGCGCCCGCATGGTACGTGCGGTTCGTACCGCCGAGGCGAGGCAGCTCGGCCTGGGCGGCGAGCGCGGCGCGATCGAATTGCGGGTGCGAGAAGGTCACGTCGTGGAGGATGCCCGTGGGCTCCGTCCGCGGGTTGAGCGTGACGAGGTAGGGCTCGTCGGGCAGGCCCTGGAGCTTCGTCATCGAGTAGGTGACCGCGACGCGCGCGGTGTCCGGATCGGCGACGTAGTTCCACGCCGCGTGCGCCGCGGGGCGGCGCGGCAGGAACCTGCGATCCGTGTGGAGGACGGTGCGGTTCGTGCTGTAGCGGAACGCGCCGAGCACGCGCTGCTCGTCGGGTGATGATCGTGCGAGGAGCGCGAGCGAGGTATCGGCGTGTGTCGCGAGGAGGATCCGATCGAAGCGAGCTTCGCGGCCACCGGCGACGACGGTCACGCCCGCGGCATCGCGCACGATCGTCTGCACCGGCGTCGCGAGCTCGAGCGTGAACCGGCCGCCGGCGTGAAGCGAAGCGACCAGCGCGTCGACATACCGCCGGCTGCCGCCTTCGACGGTGTGCCACGCGAGCGGCCGGATCGGCGACAGCATGCCGTGGTGATCGAGGAAGCGGAGGAAGGTCTCGGCGGGAAACTCTCCGCAGCGGTCCGGTGCGAGCGACCACAGCGCCGCGGCCAGCGGGACGACGAACCGATCGCGCAGCTCGCGGCTCGAGCGGGCCAGGTAGTGATCGAGCGAGACCGCCCCTGGGGGGCGGATCGCGAGGTCCTCGCGTGCACGCCGCAAGAACGCGAGGACCTCGACGAGGAACCGCCAGTGCTCGCGATCGAGGAGCCGGCGGCGATCCGCGAACACCGCCGACAGGCTCCCGCTGCCCCATTCGAAGTCCTCGTGCGGCAGCGACACCGAGAACGACATCGTCGTCACGCGGGTGGTGATGCCGAGCTCTCCGAGCAGGCGGAAGAAGTGCGGATAGCGCTCGCGGTTGCACACGATGAAGCCCATGTCGATCGCGAGCCCCTGCGCGTGCACCGTGTACACGTGGCCACCGGGTCGGTCAGCCGCCTCGTAGAGCGTGACGTCGTGGCCCGCGAGCGCGCGCGCTGCACCGAGGCCCGCGATGCCGGCTCCGACGATCGCGACCCGCATCACCGGGGTGCATCGACGAGCGGAGCGGGGGCCGGCTTTGCGGGGCTGCGCCCCGTGGGATCGACGAGGAGCACGCCACGAAACCGGACCGGCGTGGTCGGCGCGGTACCGTGCGCGTCGCGTAGCTCGACGCTGAGCTCGATCGTGGCGTTGCGCATCGCCGCCGCCGCAACGTCGGTGATCGGGACGAGCAGCTCGCGCGAGCTGCTCGCGCCCTTCGCGAGGTGACCGACGTACACGACGCGCCCGTCGATCGCCGGCAAGCCAGGCGCGAGGACGTGGCCGCGCAGCGCCCACGCCTCCCCGGGGCCGTCGTTCTGCACGGGCAGCACGATGCGCACCGCGGGGCCGTCGGTGGTCGACGTCAGGCTGACGCGCAGCATGCCCGCGACGATGCCGGGCACGAGCCGCATCGGCTCGATCTTCGTGTCGAAGTCGGCGCTCGCGAGAAACGCCCTGGCATGGTTCGCGAGCGCGCCACCGTCGAGCATCGTCGTGACGGTGCGGGCTCCGCCGTCGGCGTCGATGGTGGCGCTGACCTCCCACGCCGGGACCGCCACGGTCTCGAACGCATCGACGATCTGGTACGGCGAGATCGCGAAGACCCCGTCGCGATCGATCCGGCCGCGGATCTCGAGGCCTCGGACGACGAGCGTCGCGGCGCGCGCTGCGAACGGACGTTCCCCACACGGCTCGCTCGGGCCGGGCCGGCGGATCGGCGCGCGCTCCGCTCCAGGTCGCAGCTCCGTGCTGGTACCGATCCACGGCCCGATCGCGAACGGCAGCCCGCCGGCGAGCAGCCCACCCCCCGCGTACGTGAACGGTGACGAGCCGGCATCCCCGTCGCTGAGCCCGCGCACCAGCATCACGCCACCGGCGGCCGTGGCGATCACCCCGACGACGAACGTCGCCAGGTTCGGCCTCGTCTCGAGCTCGGTGACGGTCACCTGGGTCACGCGCTCCTCGGTCGGACACTCCAGAGGCTCGATGAACCGGAGCCGGCCCGCGTCGGTGAGCACGAGGGTGGGGCGGCGCGCGCTCGCGCGCTCGGGATGCTGGATGCGCTCGCTGGCACTCGGGCGGGTGATCTCGTTCTGGACGATCACGTGACAGCCGGCGACGGCGACGATCACGGCCAGCCGACAGCGCATGGCACGACCATACCGATTTGCCACCGAGCGTGCGAGGCGGCGCCGCAGCTGCCGGCAAACTCCGGCCCGCAGAAGCTGTCGGTTGCACCGCCTCCCATCCGCGCCCTATCGTGCGCGCGTGGTCCGATGGCTGACGGCCGTGATGCTACTCGCGGGCTGCGCGTTCACCGCGCCGACGCCCCGCGCGTTCGTGCGGCGCGGCCCCGCCTACGGCCAGCTCGTCACGCCGCTCGCCGCGCTGCCGGTCAACTGCGGCACGGCCACGATGGGCTGCCTGCCGGGCTACAAGGTCGCGGTGGCGAGCGCGACGCGGATGGCGATCGAGTTCGGCGGCTTCAGCCTGGTCGACAGCGAGCTGATCAACGCGGAGCTGCAGCGGCGCTTCACGCTGACCCGCGAGACGACGAGTCGAGGCGCACCCGCCAATGACCAGACGGACACCGAGCTGACCGGCCGCACGTGGTCGGATCTCGAGCCGCAGCAACAGCGCGATCTGCTGACCGCGATGGGCGTGAAGGGGCTGTTCCACGCGACGGTCACGATGGGCATCCCGCACGGCATGGCCGGCCAGCGCACCGTCACCGTCGCGGTCGCGATCTCGCGGCTCTCCGACGCGCAGCTCGTATGGCAGGCCGAGTGCGGGGTCGAGACCGGCGACTATCACTCCGAGGTGCAGGCGGTCGATCTCGCCACGCGGTGTGCGCTCGAGAGCGGGACGGTGTGGTGAAGCCCGCGCTCGCCGCCGCGCTGTGCCTCGCCGCGTGCTCGTCGGTCGAGCTCGCGCCCCCGGTGATCCGCGCGCGGATGGGCCCGGCCGCGGAGCGCTCGGTCCGCCGGGTCGTCGCGTTGCCCGCGACCTGCGGGGCGCTGACCCAGATCCGGATCGAGACCGCCGATCCGGCGCATCCGATCTGGGAGACGCGCGCGGCCTGCCCGGCGATCACGATGGCCGCGATCGACACCGCGATCCGCTCGAGCCTCGAGTTCGGTGGATTCGAGATCATCGACAGCGAGCGCGTCAACACGGTCACCGCAACACGGCACGAGGTCGAGCAGCGAACCAGCCACTACGCCACGAAGACCACCGAGCAGGTCGGCGCTCGCTTCGAGGACGCGACGCCGTTCGAGCAGGGCGAGATCCTGCGCGAGCTCCGCGCAGACGGCGTCCTCAACACGCGGATCTGGGTCGGCGCGGGTGTCGGAGCCGGGCAACGCCGCGTGATCGCCGTGCAGATCCGCTTGCTGTCGACCACCGACGGCGCGCTGGTCTGGGCGCGCCGGTGCGAGCTCGAGGTCGGCGGCCTCGTCGTGACCGACGAGGTCGCGATGGAGCGCGGTGCGCGCTGTGCGGTCGAGGGAACGAGGGCGCGGTGAGAGGGACTGTTTCAACTTGCGAAACTTACGGCGCCGAACCTCGCGGAATCGCTGATCGCGATGGGGACAGTCTCCACTTGCGAACCTTACGAGCAGCGACGTGCACACTCCTCGTCACTGGGTGCAGCGTCGGCGCCGGCAGCGCGTACGTCGGGCAATGGAGCCCGCGCGAGCAGGTGGACTTCGAGGTCTGCCTCCAGGACGAGGCCGGCCGATGCATCGACACGAAGCGAGTCGTGAGCCAGGTGCCGGGCCGCAGGTTCTGGGGCGTCACGACGACGTTTCCGGCGATCGGCGCCTCGCAGGTCCAGGTCGGTGACCAGAAGTCGACCAAGTTCCGCATGGAGCCGTCGCTCGAGATCTTGAAGGGAAGCGGGCGCGTCGCGTTCGGCGTGCGGACCAGCGTGCTCATCGACACGGGAGACAAGCAGGTCGCGACCGCCTTGCCGGTGACGGCGATCGGGCACCTGTCGCTGCACCCGCGATGGGCCGTACATGCAGGTCTCGGCATGGTTCCGTTCATGCGCGCCGAGGACACGAACGCGTTCGTCGGCGGGCGCGGGCTGTTCGGCTTCCAGTACGCGCTCTCGAAGACGCACTCGGAGAACTTCATCGTGCTGAGCCTCGAGCTCGACACGATCTATGTCCTGTTCGACGAGCCGTACCGATCGACCGGACTGACCGGCCACATCGGCCTCTTCTTCTGAGCGGAAAGGCAGATCGCATGAGATATCCGCAATCGTTCGCCCTCGCACTCCTGACCGCGTGCGTGCCCGCTGCACAGCAGCCGCCGGTGTTGCACCCGGAGGTCCAGCAAGGTCCCGCGAGTAGCGCGAAACCCAATCGCGTCCTCGTGTTGCACGCGGCGTGTGGGTCGGTCGAGTACAAGTGTCCTCGCGAGTACCTCGACACCGTCGATGTGATCGTGCGCGGCGGGCTCGAGTTCGCCGGCCTCGGGCTCGTGGAGAGCGACACGCTGCGCAACCAGACACGCCAGCGTCACGAGGAGCACAGCTCGACGACCACGACGAACGACTCGCAGAGCACCACCAAGGTCGTGCGGCCGCTCGATTTCGACGACAGCGTGGCGAGCAACCATCACTCGAACAGCACGACGCAGACGAGCCTCGTCGTGCTCGACGGCTCCGGCTTCGAAGACCTCTCGGTCGACGAGCGCCGCGACGTGCTGGCGAAGTCGGGGGCAGATGCGGTGCTCAGCGTCCGCATCGTCGTCGGTGGTCAGATCGGCGTGTGGGTCCCGAACCAGAACGTCGAGGTGATGGTGAAGCTCGGAGTCAACATGGGCGACTCGATGGCATGGGCATCGCGCTGCACCGCGAGCTCCAACGACTTCTCGACGGTGACCGCCGCGCTCGAGAACGCCGCGCGCTGCGCGATCTACGGCGGGACCGGGAAATAGCCTCGACCTTGACGACCGTCGACCTCGATGGACATCCCGGATTGCTGGTGAGGCCGGCACGCGCGCGCTGGCTCTACGTCCTCGCGCACGGCGCCGGTGCCGGGATGCGGCACTTGTTCATGTCCGAGATCGCCGAGGCCCTCGCGAAGCGCGAGGTGGCGACGCTGCGCTGGGAGTTTCCGTACATGGCCGCCAAGAAACCGCGGCCGGATCGCGCGGAGATCGCGGAAGCCGCGGTGCGTGCGGTGTGGAACGCGGCGCGCGCGCGGTTCGGCGAGCTGCCGATGTTCGCCGGCGGAAAGTCGTTCGGCGGCCGGATGACGTCGCGCGCACATGCGGCCGAGCCGCTCGCGGAGCTGCGGGGCATCGCGTTCCTCGGATTTCCGCTGCATCCACCGAAGCAACCAGCCAGCGAGCGCGCGGCTCACCTCGCCGACGCGAAGGGCTCGCTGCTGTTCGTCCAGGGGACGCGCGATGACCTCGCGGAGCTCTCGCTGCTGCGCCCGGTGATCGCGGGCCTCGGACGGCGCGCGAAGCTCGCCGTGATCGACGGTGCCGACCACGGCTTCGACGTGCTCGTACGCTCGGGACGCACGGCGCCGCAGGTGATGGATGAGCTCGCCTCGACCGTGGCGACGTGGATGGATCGCGTCACAGCAGCCCGTCTGGAGCGCAACAAACGCCGAGGCTGGTGATACGCCAGCGAGCCGCGAGGCGAGCCAGCACCCTTGGGGTGTCAAGTGCCCTTGGGGTACAGTCGGGCGCGTGTGGACGAGCTACTCGGCGCGGCACGCTGCGCAGCTGATCGGGCTTCCCGAATCCGCCGTGCGCAGCTGCATTCGTGACGGGCTCGTCGGGACTCCGGGCGCGGTACCGGCGCAGCTGTCGTTTCGTGACCTGGCGGCGCTGCGCACGGTGAAGGCGCTCGTCGACGCCGGCCTGTCGTTGCCGCACGTCCGCAAGGAGCTGGTGCGGATCCGGGAGACGACCGGTGCCTCGATCGCCGAGCTCACCGTCGAGGCGAGAGGAGGGCAGGTCCACATCCGCGGCAGCGACGGCGGCGAGGCCTACGCGGGACAGCTCGCGTTGCCGTTCGAGCCGAGCCGCGAACCCACCGCACCTCAGACGGCACCCTCGTCACGCGGCGAGCTCGTCGAGCTGCCGCGCCCGGCGGATGCTCCCGCGCCGGTGTTCGCACCGCCCGCGACGGCGGAGCAGTGGATCCAGTGGGCGATGAACCTCGAGGAGCGTGATCCGGTCGCGGCGATCGACGCGTATCGCCGCTCGCTGCACCTGCGCCCCGAATGTTCGGAGGCGTGGATCAACCTCGGCCGGCTGTTCGCGGAGAGCGGCGACGCGACCGCCGCGCACGATTGTTTTCGCAGCGCGCTCGAGCTCGATGCCGCGGAGGCAACCGCCTACTACAACCTCGGCGTGCTCGCACAGGATGCCGGCCAGGAGGCCGACGCGATCGCGCTCTACCGCCGCGCGCTCGAGCTCGATTCGCACCTCGCCGAGGCGCACTACAACCTGGCCACCCTGTTCGATCAGTCCGGCGATTCTCGCTCCGCGATCCGCCACATCAACGAGTACCGAAAGCTCACCCGATAACGGGTAGACTCGTGGAGTGGAAATCGCGCCCTGGCTCGCAGAGCAGATCGAAGCCCACGCGCCCGAGCGCGAACCCGATCCCGCCGCCGCGGCGCGGCTCGCCGAGGCCTACGCCGCACTCGCCGGTGCAGCGACCGCAACGCAGGCGTTCGGGCTCGCGCTACCGGCCGAGATCGACGGTCGCGACGCACTCCGCACGCGCGCGCTCGAGCTGCTGAAGCAGTGGCTCGGCAAGCTCGAGACCGAGCACAAGGAGAAGATCCGCGCGCAGCTCGCCGGCTATGGATTTCCCGTCGGCGCGCCCTCGAGTCAGAGCTAGCCGATCGGCGACCGCGTCACCATCGGGCGTGCGAACCCGAGGCTGGATCCGAGCGATGCCGGCGCCCAGATCCACACGCAACCCGTGACGCCCGACTGGTGGATCGGCGGGCGCCGCCTGACCTTCCTGATCCTCGAGGGCGAGCAGACCACCCGCGCGAACGGCGCGATCGTCGACGTGCTCCGCCGGCACGGCATGCGCGACCACAGGTGAGCTAACCGACCTCGGCGAGCCGGCGCAGCAGGAACCTGCGCTCCGGCTCCGAGCCGACGAGCTCGAGCGCGGCGCGATAGGCCGCCGCGGCCTCGACACCGCGATCGAGCCGGCGCAGCAGATCGGCGCGCGTCGCGTGCCACAGGTGGTAGTCGTCGAGGTCGTCGGCGAGCAGCTCGACGAGCGGGAGGCCGACGTTCGGGCCTTTCCACATCGCGACCGCCACCGCCTGATTGAGCGCGACGATCGCGGTCGGCTGGCGGCGATGCAGCTCGCCGAACAGCGCGGCGATCTGAGGCCAGTCGGTGTCGGCGGCCGCGGCTGCCGAGGCGTGGAGCGCCGCGATCGCCGCCTGCAACGCATACGGTCCCGGGCCTGCCCGCAGCGCGATCGGTACGAGCGCGAGGGCCTCGTCGATCTGCGCGCGGTCCCAGCGCGCCCGATCCTGATGCTCGAGCAGCACGAGATCGCCGTGCTCGTCGGCACGTGTGTCACGCCGCGAATCGTGCAGCAGCATGAGCGCGAGCAGGCCCTTCGCCTCGCCAGCGAGCCGCAAGGCGAGCAAGTACCCTTGGGGCGAGCCAGCGAGCTGGTGCCCTTGGGGTGAGCCGACCTCGGTGAGCTCGACGAGCAGGCGACCGAGCCGGATCGCCTCGCTACAGAGATCGCGACGCAGCCACGCATCGCCGGCGGTCGCGGCGTAGCCCTCGTTGAAGATGAGGTACACGACGGCCATCACCTGGTCGGTGCGCTCGGCGAGCTCGGCTGCCTCGGGGACGATGTACGGGATCCCGGCGTCCTTGATCTTGCTCTTCGCACGGACCAGGCGCTGCGCCATCGTCACCGAGCCGGTCAGGAACGCGCGCGCGATCTCCTCGGTGGTGAGCCCGCCGAGCGTACGCAAGGTCAGCGCTACCTGCGCCTCCGGTGCGAGCGCGGGATGGCAGCACGTGAACATCAGGCGCAGGCGATCGTCCTGCACCGTGACGTCGAGCGAGGACTCGGCTGCCTCCTCGGTCGGATCTTCGTTCGCGACGATCGCGCGCAGCTTCACGCGCCGGCGGATCGTATCGATCGCCTTGTTGCGCGCGACCGCGGTCAACCACGCGCGCGGCTGCTCGGGCGTACCCTCGCTCGGCCAGCGCGCGATCGCGGCGGCGAACGCGTCTTGCACCATCTCCTCGGCGAGATCGAAGTCACCGTTGGTGACGCGGATCGTCGTCGCGAGCACGCGAGCGCGCTCCGCACGGAAGACCTGTTCGATCGCTGCGGCGCCACGCACGCGTCGATCCTAGCGCGGACTTACTTGTCGAAGACCATGACCGGACGGATCTCGATCGAGCCGTTTCCGATCGCCGCATCGGGGATCCTCGCGGCGATCTTCGTCGCCTCGTCGAGGTCCTTGGCCTCGATCAGGTAGTACCCGCCGAGCTGCTCGCGCGTCTCGGCGAACGGGCCGTCGGTGGTCTGCGTCTTTCCGCCACGCACGCGCACCGTGGTCGCCTTGCTGATCGGCTGGAGCGCATCGCCGGCGCGGAGGTGACCCGACTGCTTCACGTCCTCGGTGAACTTCATGTACGCGCCGAACTGCTGTTTGCGCTCGGCCTCGGTCATGGCGTCCCAGGCCTTCTCGTTCTGATAGATGAGCAGCATGTATTGCATCGCGGTCTCTCCTTGTGTGCTGAACCTTCGCCCATAGGTCGAACGGGCTGGCCGCGGATCGACAGCAATCGACAACAAACTGCACGCTCGATAACCGCGCGAAATGTCAGCGCGTCGTCACTCGAAGCCGAGCAAGCGCCCGATCTGGTAGACGAGGAAGCTGACCATCCACGCGAGCACGGTCATGTACGTGAACAGGAACAGCGGCCACCGCCAGCTCCGGGTCTCGCGGCGCACGATCGCGAGCGTGCTCATGCACTGGCAGGCGAGCGCGAAGAAGATCATCAGCGACAGGCCGACGAGCGGCGTATACGCTCGGGATCCGTCGGGTTTCTTCTCGTTGCGAAGCGCGTCGCGCAGCGGCTCGGAGCTCTCGTCGGCCTCCCCGACGCTGTAGACGATCCCGAGCGTGGACACGAAGACCTCGCGCGCCGCGAACGCGCCGATGATGCCGATGCCGATCTTCCAGTCGAACCCGAGCGGAGCGATCGCCGGCTCGATCAAGTGCCCGAGCCGGCCGCCGTAGCTGTTCTCGAGCTTGGCCGCGGCCTGCTCGGCTGCGAGCGTCGGCTTCGCACCCGCGGGCGCCGCCTCGATCAAGGCGGCGTAGTCCCGCGAGCCTTCGGGCAGCTCGCGCGGGAATGCCAGGAGGGCCCACAGCGCGATCGAGCACGCGAGGATCACCGTGCCTGCCTCGCGCAGGAACATCGACGACTTGCCCCACATCATGCGCAGCACGTCGCGCCAGCGCGGAAACCGATACGGCGGCAGCTCGATCAGGAACGGCAGCCGCTTCGCCTTCAGCTGCTTCACGGTCTTCGACATCACCCACGCGGCGACGAGCGCGGTCATGACGCTGAACAGATACATCCCGACCATCAGCAGCGCCTGCACGAGGCTCGAACCCGGGATCAGCGCGGCGATCACGAGCGTGTACACCGGCAACCGCGCCGAGCACGTCATCAGCGGCACGACCATCATCGTGAGGATGCGATCGCGCCGGCGCTCCATCGTGCGCGTCGCCATGATCGCGGGCACGGCACACGCGAAGCCCGACAGCATCGGGACGAACGCACGACCGTGCAGGTTCATCGACCGCATGATCCGATCCATCAGGTACGCGACCCGTGCGAGATAGCCGCAGTCCTCGAGGAAGCCGAGGAACAAGAACAACAGCAGGATCTGGGGCAGGAAGACCATCACGGAGCCGACGCCGCCGATCACACCGTCGACGAGGAAGTCGGTGAAGATGCCGTCGTCGAGCAGGCTGCGGACCGCGTCGCCGAGGGACGAGAACAACCCATCGACCAGATCGATCGCCGGCTCGGACCACCAGAACAGCGACATGAACATGACGGTCATCACCGCCATGAACACGCCGAAGCCCAGCACGCGGTGGAGCAGCAAACGATCGATCCGTTCGGTGCGACTCCGGTCGGGTGGGCGCTTCGCGATCTTGCCGATCTCTCGATCGAGCCACGTCCAGCGCGCGAGGATCGGCGCATCGAGGTCGAGCGGTTCGGCGCGCGGCGCGGCCACGGCGCGAAGCGCCGCGGGGAGCACGAGCTCGTCGTCATCGGGACCGCCGGTGCGCGGCTCGACGCAGGTCAACGCCCAGAGCGCGAGCGCGTCATCGCCGGCCGGCAGCGTGGTGCCGTAGCGCCTGGTCGTGGTCCACGACTCCGGTAGCTCCGCACGCACGGCGTCGAGACAGCGTCGAAGGTCTGCGGCAGGCTCCCATCGCCACGTGGCGCGCCGTTCGCCGTGCAGTGCGCGCTCGATCGCCGCGACGAGCTCCGGCAGCCCGACCTTGGTGCGTGCGGTCACCGCCACGACCTCGCACCCGAGCAGCTCGCCGAGCGCACGCGGATCGGGCGTCGCGGTCTTCGCTTCGTCGACCATCGTCAGGGCGACGACACACCGCGCACCGAGCTCCTGACACTGCAGCAGCAGATACGCGGAGCGCGCCACCTGCGTCGCATCGATCACGACGACCACCGCATCGGGGACCGGTTCTCCGTCGAGCCCGGCGATCGCATCGAACGCGATCTGCTCCTCGCTGCTCCGCGCGTTGAGGCTGTAGGTGCCGGGCAGATCGTGCAGATCGGCGGGGCGCGCCGGCAGGGTCAGCGTTCCACGCCGGCGCTCGACGGTGATGCCGGGATAGTTCGACACCTTCGCCGACAGCCCGGTGAGGGCGTTGAACAGCGTGGTCTTGCCGACATTCGGGTTGCCGGCGAGCACGATCTGCGGCCTGGTCATCGAGGGTCGACCTCGATCTGCGCGGCCTCGGTGCGACGGATCGACCACTGGCCTCCGCGCACCTCGATGCGAAGCGGGTCACCGAGCGGTGCGATCGTCACGACGCGGATCCGCGTGCCCGGGACCAGCCCCATCTCGAGCAGCCGTCTGCGGAAGGCAGGAGGACCGGCTACCTCGAGTACCGTGGCCATATGACCCAGCGGGATCTCGGCGAGAGACGGCACTCCACAGAGCTATCACGAGGAACATTTGAAAATCGTTTTCAATCTTCAATTTCGCTCGTTCGGAGCCTATGTGCCTGAGATCTCAGGTGCTCGTTCGGAATCTCGCGCTCGCATCACGTGATGCTACATTCGTTCTCCAGATGGACAGCACGCAGACCTTACTGCTGAACCAAGGATTCGAGCCGATCAAGGTCATCTCGTGGCAGCGCGCCATCACGCTCCTGTTCCTCGGCAAGGTCGAGGTCCTCGAAGAGTACGACCATGGCATCCGGTCGGTCAGCCTCATCATCAAGATCCCGGCCGTCGTGCGGCTGCTCCGCGCGTTCCGCCGGCACGCGCGCCCGGTGAAGTTTTCCCGCGTCAACATCTACGCCCGCGACAACTATCGCTGCCAGTACTGCGGCAAGCGCGCGTCGATCAGCGAGCTCACCTACGACCACGTGCGGCCGCGCTCGCAGGGTGGGATGACCGAGTGGACGAACATCGTGACGTGCTGCTACCTGTGCAATCGCAAGAAGGGCGGTCGCACGCCGCGCGAAGCCGGGATGGCGTTGCTCGCGCAGCCGTCGCAACCGAACTGGGTTCCGGCGGTCGCGATCCGGATCTCGCTGCGATCGATCCCCGAGGCGTGGACCGATTATCTGTACTGGACCGGCGAGCTCGATACCGGCCCGCCTGACTGACGATCTGCGATGCGGATCCTGTTCGTCTGCATGGGCAACATCTGCCGGTCGCCGACCGCCGAGGGCGTGATGGCGAAGCTGTTGCGCGACACCGGGCTCGAAGCGCGCGTCGCGATCGACAGCGCGGGCACGGGCGGCTGGCACGCGGGCGAGCTCGCGGATCCGCGGACTCGCGCTGCAGCGAAGCAGCGCGGGCTCGAGCTGACACATCGCGCGCGCCAGCTCACGAAGCACGATCTCGACAGGTTCGACCTTTTCATCGCGATGGACGAAGACAACCTCGGCCACATCTCGCGGCTCGTCGGCGCTCGTACGAGCCCGATGGTCCGGCTGCTACGCAGCTTCGATCCATCCGCGCCGCTCGGCGCCGAGGTTCCAGATCCTTACACCGGCGGAGAGGCCGGGTTCGAGCACGTGCTCGATCTGTGCGAGCGTGCGTGCGAGGGACTGCTCGCCCACGTGCGCGAGCAGCTGTGAGCTAGGCCCATTCGAGCCACTCGAGCCCGAGCACTCCGAGGTTGTGACAGGCGTGCGCCAGGGTCGGCGGCCACAGGCTGTTCGATCGGTGACGCAGCCAGCACAGATACAGCCCGAGCGGGAGGTGGGTGACCAGCGACGGCAGCGCCAGGTGAAGGATCGCGAACGCGAACGACGAGATGAGGAAGCACTCGGTGAGCCCGAGGCTGTCTCGCAGCCGGCCGTAGATGATGCCGCGAAACGCCAGCTCCTCGGTGATCGGTGCGGCGAGCCCGACCAGGAGCACGGGCCACCACAGGCTGTGACCGTCGAACACCGCCAGCTCGCGTTCGAGGTGGATCCCGAACAGCACCGAGATCCCGTGGACGTACCCGCACACGAGGGCGAGCAAGATCGGCGCGATGACGAGCACGAGCGCGTAGCCTCGCCACGAGAACCCGGCGCGCAGGTACGCGGCGAGGAAGACCCCGTGGTTCGGCACCGCGAACGCCAGCGTGACCAGGGTCAGCGCGATCGTCCCGATCACGATCGCCGTGAACAGATCGGCGTTCAGCTTGCTGTACACCAGCAGCGCCGCCTGGACCGCCAGCATCGCGAGGAAGAACGTCAGGACGATCCGCAGTCCGTTGATCGCGGTGGCGACCTCGACGCGAGGCTTGCCGCAGCGGGCGCAGAACGCGGCGGCCTCCTTGAACGCGCGGCCGCAGCGGTTGCAGCACACGTCGAGCGTCACGGCGCCGGCGTGAGCTTGCGCTCTTCGCTCGCAGCCTGGATCGCCTTCACGAGCGCGATCGTGAAGAAGATCTTGACGATGAGGCCCTGGTAGATCGTCTCGGGCTCGACGACGGCGTTGACCACGATCGTCGTCGCGAACAACAGGAACGCGGTCGTCGAGGCCGCCAGGGCGTTCTGCTTCGCCCACAACCACATCCCGAGATACAGCACCGAGAGCGCGATGTTGATCGCGAGCATCAGCTTGACCATGCCGCGGTCGTGATCGATCGCCTCCTGAAACGTCATCCCGATCTCGGCCTTCATCGCCTCGTCGCGCTCGCCCGGATCCATGTGCGCGGTCACCCGCTCGGCATCCCGGATCTCGTCCTCCGTCTTGTCACGCTGGATGAAGAAGAAGATGACGCCGGACAGGAGCGTGAGCAGCGAGATCGCGAACAGCCACTTGCGCGCCCGCCCGATCTTCGCCTGGTTCTCGTGGGTCTTGAAGTGCGTGTAGGGCAGCGGGTCCTGCGCTCGCATCCCGCCCTCGCCGGCCGAGATGCCGATCCCGCACGCGATACAGAACTTGTCGTCGGCCGCCACGGCCGCTCCGCACTTGGGACACGTCATCGGGCCCGCACCACCATCACTGGGAAGCATCGCCTCGATGCTACGCCGGTTGAGGTTCGGTGTGCGGACCGCGTTACAACCGTGTCCATGAGCTGGAAGACGGAGCTCGGGGCCGCGGTCGGCGCGCGCGTCGCCTCGGCCGAGCCCGTGCCGGGCGGCGACATCAACGACGCGTATCGCGTCCGGCTCGACGACCAGCGCATCGTGTTCGTCAAGACCCACGCCCATCCGCCGCCGGGCATGTACACCGCCGAGGCCGCGGGTCTCGACCTGCTACGCGAGGGCCCGCTGCGCATCCCGCGCGTCGTCGCCGCGGGCGAGCGCTTCCTCGCACTCGAATGGCTCGAGCTCGGCCCGCACGGGCGCGGCTTCGACGAGGCACTCGGGCGCGGCCTCGCGGAGCTGCACCAGCTCGGTGCGCCGGCGTTCGGCGGCCCGGCGAGCTATCTCGCGACGCTGGCGCAGGACAACACGCCGAGCTCCGACGGTCCGGCGTTCTGGATCGAGCGCCGCGTCGGTCCACTCGCAGCGCGAGCCCACGAGCTCGGCCACATGCCCGACGTCCGCGCGAAGCTCGACGCGCTGCTCGCGAAGCGGGCTCGGTTCGGTCCCGACGAGCCACCGGCGAGGCTCCACGGCGATCTGTGGTGGGGCAACGTGGTCGCCGTCGAGGGTGCGCCCGTGCTGATCGATCCCGCGGTGTACGGAGGTCCTCGCGAGGTCGATCTCGCGATGCTCGCGCTGTTCGGCGGCGTCTCGAGCGCGCTCGTCGCCGCGTACGAGGAGGTCGTGCCGCTCGCCCACGGCTGGCGCGATCGGGTCGCCCTGTGGCAGCTGTATCCGCTCGCCGCGCATGCCGTGCTGTTCGGTGGTGGCTACGGCGCGCAGGTCGCGCACACGCTCGACCGGTTGCTCTACTGACAGCGGTGATAGAGCAGCTTGTTCACGTTCTCGCCGCCAAGGTCGGTGAACTCGGCGTGATCGAGACGCACGGCCGACTCGTAGCCGAGGAAGTTCGTCCCGGAGCCACTCACGCTCATCATCGACACGATGTTGTTCTGGGTGTCGAACACGGCTCCATCCGTTCCCCCCGGGTACTCGACCCCGACGGCGGTCACCGCCGGTACGAACGTGATGCGGACACCGGCCGTGGTCATGCACAAGCCCCCGGGGCACGACGCTCGGACCTCGAAGCCGCTCGTCGCGTTACCGGCCCAGATCAGCTGACCGCCCGTCGGGCCGATGAAGTCGAGCCGGATCCCACAGCACGCGAGGTATTCGTCTCGGGGCACCGCGGTGCCGGCGGTGACGCCGCTGACGCCATCGCCGCGCGTCTCGAAGTCGACCCGCGCGGTCGGCGCGATGTCGCCATCGAACCCGATCGCGCTCGTCTGCCAGGT
>Ga0299915_10000097_pt1 | contig 65109 bp, 59 predicted proteins | sample RVTome_13_FD_200263 | JGI IMG/M metagenome (GOLD analysis project Ga0299915, IMG submission 200263) | Soil microbial communities from uranium-contaminated site in the Upper Colorado River Basin, Wyoming, United States - RVT92D227 (version 2) ...
CCTAGCCGCTCACGCCGCAAGCGTTCGTGATCGGCCGATCATCGTTCGTGATCGGCTGATCGGGTCGACCGTCAGATCACGACGGAGACTCTCCGCCGTCAACAAAGTCTCGCCATCGCCGTTGCACACGCTGAACCGCGCCGTCGCGATCGCCGAGTGGCAAGGCGTGGACGCCGCGCTCGCGCTGCTCGACGGGCTTGTACCGCCTCCCTGGCTGGCGTCCTCGTATCTCTGGGACGCCGTGCTCGCCGATCTCTATCGGCGAGCCGGGCGCATCGAAGGGTTCCAGCAGCACCGTGACCGTGCGCTTTTGGTCGCGCCAAGTGATGCCGTCCGCGAGCTGTTACGGCGTCGACTGTCATCCTGAGAGGCCCGCCGAATCGAAAAAAAGACCGCGTGACCTCTGCATGGTCAACGACCAGTTCATGGGACGGCCGCAGATCGCGGTCGCGGTCGAGGTCGAGGTCGAGGTCGAGGGGCGCACCTACTACGGGTGTTGCGCGATGTGCAAAAGGATCCGGTCAGCGGCGAGTCGGTCGACAAAGCGAGTGCCGTGATCATCCAGGATGCGACGGGTAGGGTGCTCTACTTCGCGAGCGAGGACACTGCGGCGGTATCGCGGGTGAGCCGCGATCGACACCCACAGGATCTCGAAGCCGTACACACGCTGGTAGACATCGATCCGGTGTTGCTCGGTCCCGCCGAGCGCGCGAGCGGTGTCCCGTTTTCGCCACTGCCGATCGCGGTCGCCCCACACGCCAAAGGCGAGCAGGCGAACGAGCTCGTCGCCGTGGATGCCGCCACGCAATATTCATCACCTCGCGTCGCCACGTACCTCTGGTTCCGTTTCCTCGCGCTCGCCGGCCCGGCCGATCCGGATGGCCTCGATGTGCCGCTCGACGACCTGGGCGCGCTCGTCGCATTGCACCGGCCGACCGCGGCTGCATCAAGCGCGATCACGCTTGATTGGTCGCAAACCAGAACAGCGGAAGCGGCTGGGTCTCGATTCCGTCTGATGGCGGGCGACGGCTGACGAGCGTTCGCGAGATCTCGAACGTATGAGAGATGCCACTGCTCTCGCGCCACGCTCGGACGATCGCCGCGGCGAGCTGGTCGAGGTCGACGAAGTTCGTCATCGAACGAGAGAATCGACCATCCTTCCTGCGCAGTGGGGTAGCGGTGGGGTGGCGAGGGTGGGGGGGATACCAACGTTGCGCAGACCCATGTCAGCGCCTGTTCTTCGAGAGGCGCAATTCTCAGAATCGGAGGTGGGAGCGGAATAGTAAGGTTCGAGCTCGTGCCCGAACGGATGCGCGCGCTGCTCGATGGTGCTGCGGACGCTCGCGCGTTCGTGTCCGGATGGCTCACGCGTCTGCCGCAACGTTGCCCGGGGATCCCGCACGCCAACGTCGAGCTTCTCGAAGACGGCCACGCGTGCTTCGAACGTCAGCTCCTGCGTCCTGCTGTTGCATTACTCGGCGTCGCGATCGATCGCCTCGTGATTCTTGCCCACGAAGGATCCGGTCAGCGGCGAGTCGGTCGACAAAGCGAGTGCCGTGATCATCCAGGATGCGACGGGTAGGGTGCTCTACTTCGCGAGCGAGGACACTGCGGCGGTATCGCGGGTGAGCCGCGATCGTGGTTCGGTTGCTTCCGCTTCCGCTTCCGCTTGCTGCGTGCACCTCGACGCGTTTGTCGGGTCGCGCTGCGGTCGACGAACCGTCGGGCCGAGCGCGCTCGATCGAGAGCACCGCATCGCGGATGGCGTTCGCGCAGAATCAGATCGCAGAGTCGGCGAGTCGTTCGGGGTGAGCACGACGACCCGCAGCTGCGCTCGCGAGGTCGTGCTCACTCTCGATGGTGCCCCACCGATCCGTCGCGCGCCTCCCGCCGGTGTGGCGAGATCACGTTGCGCTTCGAGCGGGCGGACCAGGCTACAGTTGCGGGATGGTCATGCTCGGCGGGGCCATGCTCGGCGGAACGATAGACGTGCGCGAAAGCGCGACCAAAGGAGACTCACGTGAAGTCCATCGCGATTTGTATGTTCCTACTCGTCGGCATTGTCGGGGCGCAGGCGGACACCAAGAAGAGCGCCCCCAAGCGCATCGACATCATTGTCACCGCGAAGGGTTTCGAGCCCGATCGCGTCCAGGTGCTCGCGGCGCAACCGGTGACGCTCGTGATCAAACGCAAGACCGACCGGACGTGTGCCAAGCGCGTTGTCATCCAGCTCGGCAACGGCAAGAAGATCGAGCAAGACCTTCCGCTCGACAAGTCCGTCGAGATCCCTGTCACGTTCGCGAAGAAGGGCGAGCTCCGTTACGCGTGCGGCATGGACATGATCAGCGGCGTCATCCTCGTCCAGTGAGTCATGTCGCGCAGGGCAGCGTGTATCCGTGTTCGCGCAACCGTTCCCATTCTTCGGGCGTTGCCTCCACTACACATGTCCCCAGCGCGTGTGGCGCCTCCAGCTGGATCCGAATCGTAGCGGCGATCTCGAGCACGAGCGTGGTCTTCTTGGGACTGCGACCAGTGAGGCGGAGACGATCTGGTCGCCGAACATCGGGCAGCGAACGAGCATCCCCCGGTTGTCTCTTGGCTTGGATACGCACGCCACTGTGACCGAGTTGGTCACTGCGTGGCACGACAGTCTGAAGTGTGCCGAACCGTTGCATGCTGCCGCGCAACCGCATCGTTGTGAGTGATCGGCGAGCCTCTTTGGATCTGACTCGCAGTGTGACCGACTGGGCTCCACTGAATGGACTCGCGCCGCTTCTGATGGGCGATGCCGTCAGGCCTTGTCTCCGGTGGTCGGCCGAAGCGGCGACGAAGCTCGGTCGATCCGCCGAGGCTTGCGGTCACGGGAACACCTGCTCGCGCGCTGCGGTCGGCTGCTCCGAAGCGCGACGAGCTCGTCCGCGCCGCACCCTGGCCTCGGAACCCTGACTTCGTAACGTCCGAGGCTACAGCTGGAAGTGACGCGAGCCACCTGCGCGCGAAGCAGCGACAGAGCCCGCCGCAGCAAGAACCCATGGTTGGTCGTTCCAGGCGCGTGGCCCACGGCTTGCCTTGGAGCTCGAAGACTGCTTCGAGGAGACTGCCGCTGCGCAAAGTCGTTCGAGCTCGTTTCATTGTCACGATGTCGCTCGCGAGTGTGCTCGCGGGCTGTCTGGTCGATCGGGCCCAAGTCCCGAGACCGCTTTGGACTCGACGACTATGGAGTGTGACGGCGGACCATCTCCCTCAGCGCGGCGACCTCGAAGGGCTTTGCCAGCCAGTCCTCGGCGCCGATTTCGGCGGCTCGACGTCGGGGGGCGTCGATGGCCGACACCACTACGATCGGCGTTGTGTGTTGGTACAGGTCGCGGAACCGGCGGATGAACTCCCAACCGTTCATGACGGGCATCATCAGGTCGAGCAGGACCACGCGCGGCATGTGTTCCCGGATCGTCTCGAGCGCTTCCTGTCCATTGTGGGCGGTGCGGACCACGAAGCCCTCCTGCTCGAGGACGATCTCCATCATGAACAGGATGTCGTCGTCGTCATCGACGACCAGGACGTAGCCCGGAGCGAGTGCCGCTCGCTCGTCCACGTCGCTCATCCTGGAGCCGGGTCGGGCAGGTACCTCATCGGAAGCCGCGCCCATGAGGCGGTGCTCGTCGGGATGTAACCGCGACGCCAAGAAGTCAGGGGCGTCGGACCATGCTCCGCGCGGATCCCCGAACACGGCCGTCGCGCCGGGACTGACGAAGGTGATCCGGAGAGTAGGATCGGCCGTCCACCCCACGGAGTCCAGGGCGCCGGACAATGTGTCGAGCTCGTCGCGTGAGAGTTCCTCGCTGAGCAAACTACCGTTCCTCGTTTGGGAGCGACCAGCACAAATTGCAAGACGGCGACCAGCTCTGATACCAGCGCAGATCCATCGGGTTGCCGCCGAACCGGATGCCGTCGCCGGGTCACGAGCGCGCTCAGGGTCGTGGCGCCCGTGGACCTTCCAACGTAGTGCCGGTCGCTCCAACCAGGCCGGTGACCGCGGCGTCGTCTGGTAACGTTGAGGTGCTGATGATCTCCTGCAGCGCCCGGCCCGCTGGCGTCGGAATCCAGTCATCGCTGGTTCGGTGAAACAGGGCGTGAGGGATGGCGTTGCCGTCCCACTCGTCGAGGTGATAGCTCGAGCCGCCGAGGTGAGGCACGTGCTGGATCGCGTCCCACTTGTCATGCATCAGCGCTCGCTGCGCGTCGGCCGCACACGGGCCCCAGAGCGGCGCTTGCCCGTACCATCCGCCGAGGAAGATCGGCTTGTGATGCGCTAGCGCGTGAGCGCGATCGAGCAGCGAATCCAGGATGAATGCCGGCTCGGTAATCTGAGCGACCGGCCACCATCCACCCCACGAGACGAAGTCCTTCAAGTGGAAATGCGTGGCCACCGTGAACCACGAGAAGTCGGTGAGGTCGGAGTAGTCGATGAACGGTAGTAGCGGATCCTCGATCGTCTCCATGTAGTGATGGCTTACAGTGTACGGTCGCGACCGCGTGTCGATGGCGGCGATCGCATCGCGATACCGGCGGACCGAGTCGCGCACGGCCGTCCTGCCGGAGGTCGTATGAAACTCGGGCTCCGCGAACTCACCACCCATCCACCAAAACAGGATGTTGTTGCGGGGCGCGAGGCGCGTCACCGCGGTGTTGATGTTGGTCAGGTTCGTCTGGATCCAGGCCTCGTCGGGCAAGGTCCCGAGCTCGCCGCCGGTGGCCGAGAAGGCGACCGTCCGCTTCTTCACCGAGCCGAGGTGCTGGGCGATCCAGATGTTCTGGGAGTCCATCTGTTGATAGAAGTAGTCGCTTTGTAGGTTCTGGAAGTAGATGACGAGCGCATTGACCCCCATCTCTTGAAGCCGAGGGATGAGCTGATCGACCTCCCGGTTCGTGTACACGCGACGCTCCGCTTCTGCGCCGAACACCACCGTCTTCTGACCATTCAGGTAGAAGAAGCCATCGCTCCCGATCTGAGCGGGTGAGCTCGCGCCGGTCGTTTCGCTGGTTTGCATCTCGCGATCTGGCTGCGCGACGCAACCCGTTCCCGACGACAGCGCCAGAACGGCCGACACGGTTCTGCATTGGATTCGCATGGGCACCTCCTCTTCAAAGCGCAGGCCATTGCTAGGCCGTGTCCACGCCGGTGTAACGTTCACGCAGCGCGGGTGTCGGCATGACCGCTGATCAAGCCCAGACGTGTAACGTTCGACGTTACAGCTGGCAGTGCCACTAGCCGCTTCGGGCGTGCGACATGATGGCAGTCGGCGCGTGGCAGCAAGCACGGCACGTTCGACACCGGCAGGCGCCTGGCCCGCACGTTGCGTTCGTCGGAGGCCGATGACCGCCCATGTCAATCTCGTCACCGGCGCCGCTGGGTTCTCCGGCTCGTACGTCGTCCGTGAGTTGCTCGCCCGTGGCGAGCGCGTGATCGCCACGGACCTCACGGCGGCGTGGGATGCCGCTGCGACATGGACCGTGCTCCGGGCGATCGGCGTCGATCGCGGGCACGAGTGTCTCGAGATCGTGCCGGCAGATCTGCTGGATCCCGACACGCTGGCACCGCTCTTCGAGCGTCCGATCACGCGCGTGTTCCACACCGCGTCCCTGTACGACTACAGTGCGCCGCTCGAGCGGCTGCGCCGGATCAACGTCGAGGGCACGAGGAACCTGCTCGAGGCGACAGCACGCGTCTCGCTCGAGCGCTTCGTCCACTGGTCGACCTGTGGCGTGTTCGGCAAACCATACCCGGCGGTTCACGGTCGAAGGACCAACCTCCCGTTCACGGAGGACTCGTCATCGCCGCGGACCACGCCCGTCGACGCCACCGGGCCGATCGGCACGGAGCTCGTCAACGCCTACTCGGTGTCGAAGTGGGAGCAGGAGAAGCTGGTGTGGCGCTGGCGGAGCGACCACGGCCTGCCGGTGACCGTGATCCGACCCGCGCCGATCTACGGTCCCGGTAGTTCCTACGGACACGGCGGGATCATCCTCGCGGTTGCCCAAGGGCTCGCGCCCGCGTTGCCGACCGACGCCAGGAACTACGTCACGACCTCGGTGCACGTCGAGGACGTGGCTCGATTCGCGTGCTTCGCGGTCGATCGCGGCGACACGCTCGGCGAAGACTACGATGTCGCCGACGACAGCATCATCTCCTATTACGAGTTCCTGCACTACATCGCGCTGCTCACGGGGCGCCGGCTGCGCGACATCCCGTTCGTCCGGCTCGATCACGTCAAGCCGCTGTTCGAGGCGAGCGCGCATGCGTGGCGCTGGCTCGAGACCCGGCTCGGCACGGCGCGGCCACGAGTCTTCGAGGTCCAGTCGGCCGCGTACATGAGCTCGAGCTACTGGCTCTCCAACCGCAAGAGCCTGAAGACCGGATTTCGGTATGGCTACCCCGACGTGCGCGAAGGTTTGAAGGACACGATCTCGTGGATGCGCGATCACGGTTGGCTCACCGATCGGCGTCGCTTGTTCGTGGTGAGCCCCGAAGGTGCGAAGGCGGCGAGGCTGCGTTGAAAGCCGCCGAGGACTCACCGGCGATCGAGCTCGCGCGCGGCGGCGTGAGACCGAACTTCGACGGCTGGATGACGATCGTCGATCGCCAGATGCCGTCGGTGCAGTCGCCGTCGACGATGTCGCGCTCCGAGATCCTGACGCGGCTCCACGAGCTTCCCGGCGAGGCTCCCCGGTGAAGACACCCGGCGGCTCTTGCGAGCCGACGCTGCGCGAGGCGGTCGGTCCCGACGTGACGACGCTCGTCCAGATCGTGAACGAGGCGTTCGACCACGAGCGCTGGCTGCTGCCGGGCCCCCGGTTGCGCGACGAGGACGGTGTTCGAGAGTTGCTCGGTCCGGAGGTCGTGACGATCGTCGCCGCTGTCGAGCGCGAGCTCGTCGGACTGGTTCGCGTGCGGCTCCAAGACGAGCGCGGCGAGACACTCGCCACGCCCGAGCTCGGGCTACTCGCGGTGCGCTCGGCGGCGCAGGGATGCGGGATCGGGGCGCGGCTCGTTCGTGCGGCGGAGGAGGTCGCTCGCTGCGCGGGCCGCGATGCGATCGAGCTCCGGTGTGGTCGAGAGCTCGGCCTGGAGGTGTACTACCAGTCCCTCGGCTACGCGCGGATCGGCGAACAGCTCGCGGCGCATTTCGGATCATATCGCCCGTTCACGCTCGTGACGCTCGAGCGAAGGTGGGGACCGTCGTGTGATCGCCCGAGGCTGTAGCTCGCGATCGATTACTACAGCCCGGACAGCACCGGCGCGACCGTGACGCCGCGCGCGACCGCGTAGCGGAAGGTGCGACGGATCCGGGTCGCCCGGGCGTCGACTCCCCACCTGTAACATTCGATGCAACGTCCCGCGGATACGTGACTTGAAGTTGCACGTCCGTGCAGGTACTTGCGGTCGGGCACGTGCCTTGCTGCGTAGTATGCGCATGCCCCACCATCACCAATGGCTTGGCATCGTCGTCGCGCGCCCGCAGGTCGGACTGCCGCTCGTGATCGGGCGACCGGACGTAGATCTATTCCGGATCACGTCTCCGGTCGTTGCGATCGTCTTTAGCGACGACAGCGACCTCGCCCAGACCGAGGGAAACCTGTATCTGGTCGACCTCACCGGCAACGCGTACCTGGTCGTGCGTGAGCTCGTCGGTCGATGCGGGGCTCCGAGAAGGTGTGCGGCTAGCTCGGCCACATCGGTCCAGACCGAGACGCGGCGTGAGAGCTCCGGAGGAGCCGTTCCCGCTCGGCCGGTTCGGTTAGAACGTGCGTGAAGCCTGGACGGTGCCACCGTGATGTCGATGGTGTTGATGCGCAACGAGACGCCCACGAGACGCCGAGCTCAGATCAACGACAACGACAGCGCGGCAGCGAGTGCCGTGGCGATCAGCTGCCCGCAACGCGACCACGCGCAGTGCTCGACCACGTGCTCGCGTGGCGCCGCAACCACGCTCGTCACACTCGTCATCCGCGGGCCGCGCGTCGCGTCGGTCAGCGTACGCTCGACGCTCTCCATCGCCTGCGGCCGGTCGCCGGGGGCCTTGGCGAGCATCTGGGCGACAAGGAGCTCGAGCGCCGGATCGACGTCCGCCACGATCGACGACAAGCGTGGCGGTGTCACAGACTGGTGGCTGGTGATGAGGACGTGCAGCGATCCATCGAACGGCGGCGAGCCGGTCACGAGCTGGAACAGGATGCAACCGAGCGAGTAGATGTCGCTGCGATGATCGACGACGCGGCTGTCGTGAGCCTGCTCGGGTGACATGTATGCGGGCGTGCCGAACATCGACGCCCCCTGCGTCTGCACACTCGCGGTCTGCGTCGGCTTGGCGAGCCCGAAATCGAGCACCTTGACGCGCTCGCGTGTCGTCGCGGCGGCATCAGGAACGACGAAGATGTTCTCGGGCTTGAGATCGCGATGGAGCACACCCGCGCGGTGTGCAGCGGCGAGCGCGGCCGCGGCTTGACGCCCGATCTCGATCGCCGCCTCCGAAGTCATCCGGCCGTCGCGGGCGACGCGGGCCTGCAGCGACTCGCCATCGAGCATCTCCATCGCGATGTACGCCGTGCCGCCGCCGCGCTCGGTCTCGCCCGCGTCGAACACGGTGACGATCCCGGGATGTGCGATGCACGCCGCCGCGTGGGCCTCCTGGAGGAACCGCTGCCGCATCTCGGTGTTCGCCGCGTGCTCGGCGTGCAGGATCTTCAGCGCGACCGGTCGGCCGAGCTTGTGGTCGCGCGCCGCGAAGATCCGCCCGAACGCCCCTTGCCCGATCTGCTGCCCGAGCTCGTAACGATCGATCCGCACGCCACTCCGAAGGCTGCCGTACGCCATCCGATCGGGTGGGTCAGGCGGTAGGGTCGGATCGGGATCGTCGAACTGGATCTTGGTGCGTCTGGCGCGTCGGTGATCGACCCTCGTCGGGACGAGGTCGTCATCCGGCCCGGATAGCGGAAACCGTTGAGCGTGGGGACGAAGCGCGAGTGGGCCTCGACTGTTCACGCGCTGCACAGTTGCACGGGTCGTGCCTCGATCGGCTCGAGCGGGCGAGCCAACTTGGGCCTGGTGCTCGGCCCGCGCTGTTGCATCCAACGTTACAGGTGAGGGACCAGTCCACCATCCTTGCAGGTGGTTCGTGCCTGACTCGAGCGCACGGGAAAACGGCGCGACGCTTCACCTCGTGTGGCCGAGATTTCGTGTAGCTGAATCAAGATCTCGGGAGCCGCGTACGCGGTAGCTTCACGTTGCGTTCGACTCATCGTGTCGCGTGTTCGAGCTCGGCAGACACGCGCGAGCACCGGCACGCCGCGGCGCCGCGGTTGCGGCAGCCGCCACCGTTCATCGGAGCCCGCACCGCGACAGCAACCGGTGCAGGTGGACGCGGTCCACCCCCGCGGTACGCGCGGCCGCCGCGACGTTGTCGCCGTGGAGCTCCAGCAACCGCTCCAGATATTTGCGCTCCATGTACCTTCCCCAGCGATCGCGGATCACGCGGAGCGGCTGCTGCGGATCGAGCAGCGCCAGCGGGTCGTCGGACTGTGGTGCGTGGAGCGGAAGTGGGGCCTCGAACACGAGGCACCGCTCGACGTAGTTGCGTAGCTCCCTGACATTGCCGGGCCACGGGTGAGCGACGACACCGGCGGTGAACTCCGGTGACCGCAGCGCCGCGGCTCGGGGATCGTCGGCGGCGCCGAGAAGTCCGAGCATGTGCCCGACGATCACCGGGATGTCCTCGGGGCGTGTGCGCAACGGCGGCATCGTGATGTCCAGCACCGCGAGGCGGTAGTAGAGGTCGGCGCGGAACCTTCCAGCGTTGACCTCCGCGCGCAGATCGCGGTTGGTGGCCGCGATGATGCGGACATCGACCGCGATGGGATGGTTGGCACCCACTCGCTTGATCTCGCGTTGCTCGAGCGCGCGCAGCAGCTTCGGCTGCAGATCGGGCGGCAACTCGCCGATCTCGTCCAGGAACAGCGTTCCTCCGGTGGCAGCCTCCAACGCGCCAACACGGTCGGTCACGGCGCCGGTAAACGCGCCGCGCTCGTGACCGAACAGCTCGCTCTCGATCAGGTTCGGAGGAATCGACCCGCAGTCGACGACCACGAACGCGCCCTCCGTGCGCCCGCTCTCGGCGTGGATGGATTCGGCGGCGGCATCCTTTCCCGTGCCGGTCTCGCCTTGCAGCAGGACGGTGGCGTCGCACCCGGCGGCGCGCTCGAGCGCGGCGAACAGCGCCGCCATCGCGCGAGATCTTCCGACCAGCAAGCCGAACCGCTCTCGCTCCGAGACCGGGACACGAACCACGCCAGCACCGGCCTCGATGTGGACCTGGGTGTGGCCGAGCGTGAGCACGAAGCCTGGCGCGAGGTGGCATGCAAGCACCGAAACGCCATTCACCAGCGTCCTGTTCCGGCTGCCGAGATCGTTCACCACGACCTCTCCTCCATGGATCACGATCTCGCAATGGAACCGGGAGACCGTGGGATCGGTGAGCTGGAGATCGGCCGATTCGTGCGAACCGAGCACGGTCCGGTCGCCTCGCGTGTCAAACGTCGCACCGGCGTCCGGCCCTCCGACGACACGCAGGTGGAATTGCGCGATCACGTCGGTGGTGCTTCCGACCGATTGCGTCACCGCTGGGTCCTCTATCGGTGCATCCGCTACCATGAGTCGACCCGCGCATCGTAACACCCCCACCGCCGGGACAGAGGTCGCGACCGACGCGGGCCGCGAGAAGGCGAATGGCCCACGATCTGGCGTGCCCGTTCCCGGCGGCCAAGGAGATGGTGGCCGGGCTCAAGCGACTCCAGCACAGCCACTCGGCGCAAGCCCCACGACTTCGCGAAGGTCGAGCTGCGCGGACGCGCGGATCGGGGGCGATGGCGACGCGGACACGTCGTTTGCTCGCATCTCCTCGACGAGCGCAGAGGACTCGAGGACCCCCGACCACCCCGTGACTACCCCACCGTCTCCTCACAGCAGAAGGCATTCGGCCGATACTCAAGTCGAGATCGGTCAACGAGCCCAGACTCCGTCATGTACTCCACCCGAACAAGTGCCATCGGCAGGACCCGCCGAAGAACAAGTCCCCACGTAGCATGCTGTCCATAGTGTCGGAGGATCGTGGCCTCGCGACCGGAGTCTCCTCGGACGAGGTCACCACGTTGCTGCAGGCACGGGTACGGGAGCTCGAAGAGCGCTTGGCCGCCGACGCGCAGTCACTGCATACGTACGAAGCACGTTTCCGGGCACTGCAAGATCTGTCGATCGCCGCGATCTTCGTGCTCCGCATCGTGCGCGACGGCCGAACGCAGATCCGCGACCTCAAGATCCTGGACCTGAACGAGACCGCGCTCGAGCTTCTCGGTGGAAGTCGTGCCGAAATGCTGGGCGGATCGGTGTTTTGTGGAGTGATCGGCGACTCGGAGTTTGCGCGTGGCCTGATGGAGGTCGCCCGCGACGGTGCTAGTACGACATTCGACGTACACTTGGCGCGTGACTCGAGCGGTCTCGAGAGAGTGCACGTACTCGGGCGCGCCGCACGGATCGACGCAGAAACGGTGACACTCACCGTTGTCGACCTCACGGAGCGCGACGCCCTGCACGCCCGTGCCGCGCTCACCGATCGGCTGGTTTGCCTCGGTCGCCTTGTCGCCGGGGTGGCGCACGAGTTCAACAACCCGCTCACGTGGATCATCTCGACCCTCGAGCACATTCGCACGACGCTCCGCGACCGCGCCCCCGACATGCTCGAGCCGATCGACCAAGCTCTCGAGGGCACCGCCCGGCTGCGCCGGATCGTCGCGGACATGCGTTCGGGGATTGGTCCGACACTCAGCGGTGCCGCCGTCGAGATCGGACCGGCGATCGAATCGGCGCTGAGGATGGCCTCTCACGCGATCAAGCCTCGTGCACGAGCGGTTTCCGAGGTCGAGCCCGACCTGCCTCGCGTGGTCGCCGATCCCGCACGGCTCGCTCAGGTAATCCTGAATCTGGTGCTCAACGCGAGCGAGGCGTGTGTCGGACCCGCGCCCGGCAGGATGTCGGTCTCGGCGCGTCGAAGGGGGACCGAGCACGTTGCGCTGATCGTCAAAGACAACGGCTGTGGAATGGAGGAAGCGGTCGTCCGACGCGCTCTCGAGCCGTTTTTCACGACGCGCGCCGGCAAGGGAGGAACGGGGCTCGGACTGTGGATCTGCCAGTCGATCGTCGAGACGTTCGGCGGCACGCTCACGATCCGCAGTGTGCTCGGCCAGGGAACGGAAGTGGAGGTGCTGTTACCCGTTCTCCGACCCATCGAGCTACCGGATCCGGAGCCGAGCCATCTGCCGGAATCGGCATCGAGTCTACCGACGCAGGAGTTGAGGCCTGTACCAGAATCGGCGCCCGATCGGCTCCGCGTGCTCGTGGTCGACGACGAACCGCTGGTCGCCCTGGCGTTGAAGCGCTTGCTCGCCAAGCTCCACGACGTCGTCGTCGAGCACGCACCCGCGAGAGCTCTCGACCGGATCGCGGCCGGCGAACGCTTCGATGTGATCCTCTCGGATCTGACGATGCCGGAGATGGATGGTGTCGACTTCTTCGTGACGGCAGAGACCCTCGACGAAGGGCTTGCCGGACGCGTGATCATCGTCACCGGCGGCACCAGCCCCGAGATCGCCGCCGGTGTGCGCGATCGCGGCCTCGAGCTCCTCGAGAAACCGTTCGACGGCGAACGAATCCGACGTACGGTCGGAAAGATCAGGCGCCGGAGCGACCTGTAGACCCCGCCGAGCCTGGTGCGGCGTATGGTCGCTCTGGAGTCATGAAGCCGCACATCGATCTGGACCAGTGGCCTGTCGTGGTGGTCCACTGGCCATCCGAGTTGAGCATCGACGACGTGAACGCGCACTTCGAAGAGATTCTCGATCTCGCATCGAAGCGCGAGACGGTCGGAATCGTCGTGGACATGACAGCGAGTGGTATGCCGCCGGCTTCGCTTCGACGACACGCCGCCCAGCGACTGCGCGAGGTCTATGGAGTCGCCGGTCGTCGTGTCGCGGGCGTCGCGCACGTGATCACCTCGCCGTTGGTGCGAGGACTCCTCACGGCCGTGTACTGGCTCTCGCCACCACCGTTCTCGACCGTTGTCGTCAAGACACGCCCCGAAGCGATCGTGTGGGCGCGCCACCGCATCAACACTGGCACTCTCACCGACGCGGCTCGAGGCATGTAACCGTTCGAAGCTGGAGTGTTCGCACGTCGGCGTGCCAGAGAATACGTGGAGCGGTGGGGTGCCAAAGTCGTCGACCCGCGACCGCTTCGCAACAGGGGCCAAGCACGTCGATGCGGAGCCCTTCCGGAAGAGTCTCGTGTTAGAGAAATGAGTCTGTTTGGGATGTTGGCATCGTCGGACAACATGTATGGGCTTGCTGTGCGTGGCCGACCTCGCGATCGTATGTCGAGCAACGCGCTTCGCTGAGCGCGTCAGCAGCACGGCGGTCGGATGGCAAGGGGCGTATGGAACGGAGAGATCGGAAGAGTGCAATTCGCGGGGTATGGCAACACAGTGGGGTTGCGGTCGCCGTCGTCGTTGTCGGTAGCGTCTTGCGGCTGTGGCCGCTGCATGCTCTCGAGGGGCGCGTCGCCTGGTTGACCTTCTATCCGGCGGTCGCCATCGCTGCGCTCTACGGTGGCTTCCGTGCCGGCTTGCTGGGGACCTCTCTGTCGTGTCTTTCGGTCCTGTGGTTACTGCCCGCACTCACGGGCCAACCCCTCATCCGAGATTCCACGGACTGGCTGGGGATGGCCATCTTCGCCGCAACTTGCACGTTGGTCTCGGGCATTGCCGAGGCGACCCGTCACGCCAACGTTCGCGCAAAGCTGGCGCACGAGGAAGCCGAAGTGGCGAACCGCGAGCTGGAGGCGTTTGGCTACTCGGTCGCCCACGATCTGCGCGCGCCCCTTCGCGGCATGAACGGCTTCGCACAGGTGCTGCTCGACGCCTACGGCGACAAGCTCGATGCCGACGGTCAGGACGCACTACAAGAAATCCTTCTCAACGCGCGGCGGATGGGCGCGCTCATCGACGCCCTGCTCTCGTTGTCGCGTATGACGAGGAGCGCGCTAAGTCCCGAGTGGGTCGATCTTTCGGCGATCGTACGTACGATCGCCTCCGAGCTCTCGACTGCCGAGCCTGAACGCAACGTCGAACTGGTGGTTCAGGACCACCTCCGCGCGGATCTCGATCCGATCCTTGCCCGAACCCTTGTCGAGAACGTCCTCGGCAACGCCTGGAAGTTCACCAGCAAGGTGGCCGCGGCCCGCATCGAGTTCGGGGTCACCGAGAAGGACCGTGTTCACGCCTTCTTCGTGCGCGACAACGGCGCGGGCTTCGATATGGCGTACGCGACCAAGCTCTTCGCACCCTTTCAACGACTTCACACCATGGCCGAATTTCCTGGCACCGGGATCGGTCTGGCGACGGTGCAACGAATCGTGCATCGCCACGGGGGCCGGCTGTGGGCTGAGGGCGTCGTCGATGGTGGCGCGACCTTATACTTTGCGTTTCCCCGTCAGGATCTTGGAGGCGTGTGATGAGCAAAGTGATTCTACTGGTCGAGGACAACTCCAGCGACGAAAAGCTGACCGTGTTGGCTTTCAACAGGTGCGGCATCTCGAACGAAGTCGTGGTCGTCCGCGACGGTGCGGAAGCGCTCGACTACCTGTTCGGCACCGGAAAGCACGCAGGCCGGGACACCAGCGTCCTCCCGACGTTGGTGCTACTGGACCTGGGGTTGCCGCGAATCGATGGTCACGAAGTGTTGCGCCGAATTCGCGCCGACGAACGTACGAGACTCCTCCCTGTCGTGATCCTCACGTCGTCGAACGAGGAGGAGGACGTGGCGCGAGGTTACGCTCTGGGTGCCAACGCCTACGTCCGCAAGCCCGTGGACTTCAACGAGTTCGCGCAGGCGGCCAAGACGCTCGGCCTGTTCTGGCTCCTACTCAATGAGCTGCCCCGAGCTGGATCGTTGAAGTGACCGACCCTCTTCGCGTGCTGATCGTCGAAGACTCGCCGACCGACGCCAAGCTGGTCGTTCACGAGCTTCGCCGCACGAACCGCCCGATCGAGTTCGAGCGCGTCGAGGATGCTCCGTCGATGCGTGCTGCGCTCGCACGGGCGTCCTGGGATGCGGTCATCAGCGATTGGTCCCTTCCGAAGTTCAGCGGCTTGGCTGCACTCGGGATCGTGAAGGAGCTGGGACTCGACATCCCATTTCTCATCGTCTCCGGCACGGTCGGCGAGGAGACCGCAGTCGAGGCCATGCGAGGGGGCGCTCACGACTATGTGCTCAAGGACAAGCTCGCGCGCCTCGCTCCGGCGCTCGAACGCGAGCTTCGCGACATCGAGATCCGCAACCGAGCCAACCTGGCGCTCCGTCAGAGCGAGCGCATGTTTCAGGGCGTGTTCGATGCAGCGCCCGATGGCCTGCTGGTCGTGACGCCCGACGGCGTGATTGTCATGGCGAACGCGGAGGCTGAGCGGATGTTCGGCCGCATGCTGGCAGGACGAGTCATCGAAGAGTTGCTGCCAGCTGCGCTTTGGGATGGCGACGTCAATCACCGGGAGAGCTTCTTCATGCGGCCCGAGATCCGGCGTATCGGAGGGCGCGACCTCATGGCGCGACGCGAGGACGGCACCGAGTTCCCGGTCGAGGTGTCGCTTGGTGGGTACTCCTACAACGAGCAGAACGCCGCGCTCTGCGTCGTTCGCGACATCACCGCGCGGCGAGTGCTGGAGGAGTCTCTGCGCCGCAGCGAACACCAACTTCGCCAGGCTCAGAAGATGGAAGCCATCGGGAATCTCGCCGGTGGAGTCGCCCACGACTTCAACAACCTGCTGTCCGTCATCCTGAGTTACAGCAACATGCTCGCAGAGGATATGACTCCAAGCGATCCGAGGCGCGCGGATCTCGAACAGATCGAGGCTGCCGGAATGCGCGCGGTCGACCTCACTCGCCAGCTTCTCGCGTTCAGCCGACAGCAGATCCTTCAACCCAAGATCGTCAGCCTGAACGACATCGTGGCGGGAATGGAGCGAATGCTCCGTCGACTCATCGGCGAGGATGTCGAGCTGACCGTATTGTTCGCCTCCGGGCTCGGCAAAGTGAGAGTCGACCCCGGCCAGATCGAGCAAATCGCCATGAACCTCGCCGTGAACGCCCGTGATGCCATGCCGCACGGAGGCAAACTCACGATCGAGACGGACACCGTGGAACTCGACGAGGGGTACTGTGTCGCGCACGTGGGCGCCGTACCTGGACCTCACGTCATGTTGGCGGTTACCGACACCGGAACCGGGATCGACAAGGCGACGCAAGCCCGGATGTTCGAGCCGTTCTTCACGACGAAGGAGAAGGGCAAAGGTACCGGGCTGGGGCTAGCAACCGTGTTCGGAATCGTGCAACAGAGCGGCGGCAACGTCTGGGTGTACAGCGAGCTCGGCAAGGGAACGACCTTCAAGGTGTACTTCCCGCGAACCGACGTGGACGGCGCTCTCGACACCGAGGCCTATAACGCGTCCGCTCCCGAAACCGCGACGGTCGGTGGCACCGAGACCATTCTGCTCGTCGAGGATGAGGAGAGCGTGCGCATCCTGGCTCGAACCATCCTCCGTCGTTTCGGCTATCACGTCCTCGAAGCCCAGAGCGGTGGCGATGCGCTCCTCATCTGCGAGCAACACACATCGGAGATTCATCTGATGCTCACCGACGTGGTCATGCCGCGTATGAGCGGCCGGCAGTTGTCTGAACGTCTCCAGTCGATCCGCCCGCAGATGAAGGTTCTCTACATGTCGGGCTACACTGACAATTCGATCGTTCATCACGGCGTCCTGGATTCGGGAGTCGCATTCCTCCAGAAGCCGATCACGCCGGAGACACTGACGCGAAAGGTTCGTGAGGTGCTCGACGCGCAGAAGAAGTACGCCGGAACCTGAAGAGACATCGTCTCAATCGTTGGAGGTGCATCGCGTGCTCGAGACAGGCGCGTTCCCAGCGTGAGCGGTCGACCGCACGGGGATCACCGAGGATCGCGACTCTGATCGTCGCAGGCGCTACGCTGTGAGCGTCGCCGCAGGTGCGGCAGCCCACCGCGCGGGCAATGCGGCGATCGGCGCGCCCTTGCCCCGCGACGAAGCCGAAGTCATCGGTCAGCTGGAGATCGAGTGGCGACCATGACCACACATGTTGCGGCTCGGTGCGCAAGATTCGTACAGCTCTTGCGGGTCACCATGCGAGTTACGATGCGACCAACCGTGGACGGATTTGTCGGAGCGATCGTGATGCGGCCGGGCTTGACCGAACGTCGGCGCTCCCCGCGTGCTCGAACGAGCGGCGCGCCGGCCGTCGTGCGAGAACCGCGATCTTCTCCATCGAGGATCTCTCGACCAGCGGCGCACGTCTCACCGGGCGTTCGGCTCGAGATCCCCGCGAGCCCGCACGATGCAGTCGTGATCGCATACCGCGATGTCTCACCTGCGGTGAACCAATTCGTCCAACGCTTGCTGCTGAAGAAGCTCACGTGTTGGATCCCTGCCGGACCGACGGAGGCTATCGAATGACGCGTCCGAAGCGAACCTCGATCGTTACGCTCGTGCTCGTTGCGTGTTCCGCATGCACGTTCAGCCCACAAACGCGCGACGCCGATACCGATCCGAACGCATCCGACGCCGCCAGCTCCGATGCGAGCTCTGACGCCGTTGCTGTTGCCGACGCGGAAGCCGACGGTGCGTCGGTGTGCACGATGGGCCTGGCGTGCGACGACCAGGATGTTTGTACCGAGTTCGACACGTGCTTCGGCGGAGGATGCGCGGGCATTCGCACGAACCCAATACCCGCGTGCACGTCGATGTGCGGCCCGAGTTGCTCGTCGTGCGGCGTCGGCGCGTGCTGCGTGCAGGATTGCCCGAGTGGGGCTTGTCCGGCGTGTGCCGCCGGATGCGACTGCGACCTGTCCTGCCGGCAGGCACGTCCCTGCGATGCAACCTGTACCCCCGGCTCGCAGTGCTACGTCGACGGCAGCGACGACGAAACCGACGGCGACTACAAGATCACGTGCCAGACGGGATCGTCGTGTGCGGTGAATTGCGTTGGCGATGAGGGCTCGTGCACCGTGACGTGCGAAGGCACAGCCCAGTGTCTCGTGATCGATGCGATGCAGGCCGCAACGTCAACGCTCGCGTGCGCATCTGGGGTGATCGCCTGCTCGAACAACATCAAGGTCTGCAATCGCCCGTGCCCCGCGTGAAACGAAACCGAACGCCCTTTCGTTCGCGCACCTACCCTGGGTCAACGTGAACGACTCTCGCGCCTCGATCGCCGACTCGCCGAGCTCGATCTCTACCGAGGCGATAGTGCTCGCGCGCCACAATGTTGGTGTCGCGGTGACACTCGAGAGCGTGTCGATCGGCGGCGCGCGGTTCGTCGGACCACTCTCGCTCGAAACTGCCGAGGAGATCCAGATCCTGTTCGAGATCGACGGCCACTTGTTCGAAGTGCGCGCGGAGGTTGTCCGCATCGAGTCGCGAGACATGGTGAGAGACCGCGTCGCGGTGAGGTTCGTCGAGCTCACCCCCGAGGCGCGCGAGCTGCTCCACGGTTTGGTCGAACAGACGCTCGACCGCGCAAACATGAGCTGCGAGGGTGAGGCGTGAGCTCGTCCGGCCGTTCGGACCAGCGACGTGCGACCGATCGCCACCAGGTCGTGGTACACGCGATCGCGGTAACGGCCTACACCCACGTTCGCTGTACCATCGAGAACATGTCGCTCGGCGGCGTGAGGGTCGCGATGCCGATGGCTCTAGGTCTGCCACGCGATCACACCGTGCGGCTCCGGTTCTTCCTGCCGGACATCAAGCAGGAGATCGATAACTCCGCGATGGTCTGCTGGTCCGAACGGATGGCGCTCGGACTTCGGTTCGAGAACCTGCGAACGCGCGAACGCTCGGCGATCGACACCTACCTGTCGCGGCTGATAACGCGGATCTCGCCCTGAGCACGTTGTCGCTCGTGATCGTCACATTCGTGTCGAACACGTCGCGACCGACCAGTGGATGCTGGGCGGCGACGACGACACGTTCGTCGGATTCTTCGTCGGCACCGTGATCCACGCCCACCTTGTCGTCGTGCTATTTCGCAGCCACAACAATCGCGAGAGCTCGCCCCCCGGCTTCGCTTCTACAGCTCGCGAGCGCTCTGCTGCTACAACACTCGCCAAGCCGTCACGCCCCGCAAAGGCGGCAAGCTGATCGTGGCGGCCCACATTTCCGCGTTTCACGCGATTGCCAACGAGCCGAGTGCATGGCGCACCGATGCGCCGAGGAACACGAACCGCCCGAGCGGCGTAATCACGGAGATGCTGCCACAGCAGTACGCAGTACGCGATAGGCCTCGAGGTGTCGCGCTGCCACGTTGCGCGGCGCGTGGTGCGAGAGGGCATAGACACGCCGGGCCTCCCGCTCGCGAGGTTCGACCGCCAACCGGTCTCGTACCTCGCTGACCAATGCAGCGACATCGCCGAGCGGTACGCCCGCAAACGAGTGAGTCGGCCACCGGGCAGTCTCGACGGGGCCGCCGATCCATCCGGCAACCAGGATCCCTCGAGCGGCGGCGCGCAACGGCCATAGCTCGCCGATTGGGGCTGGATCGCCCGACAACGCGAGCAGCACGGCGGCGTCGTCGAGTAATTCATCGGCAGGCGTATCGAGCGGGGTGACGAGACGACGATCGAGCTCGTTCGCGATCCTGCGTGCGATTCGTGCGTGCTCCTCGTTTGTGGTGATGCACGCGACCTGACGTCCAGGGCGATCTCGGAACGCATGCGCCACGAGATCGACGGGAGCCCGGATCACGTCGAGCCTCGTGCTTGGCCGGCCGGCGATCCGGAGGCGCTGGAACCGGGGCGTCGCGATCACCCTCGACGCGAGCTCGTGAGCGGGTAGCACACCGTTCGTCCAATCCGTCTGGAACAGCAATGCCGAGGTCCTCGCGAGCAGCTGTAGAGGCGCCAGATAGGGACCGATGATGTGGATGACGTCGTAGCCTTCCAAGCCACCGCGCAATGCGAACTCGAGGATCAGGCTCTCCTCCACGATCGAGCGAGGTGTGCTTTCGTGATGTCCGAGCTCGCCGGGGTCGAGCGTGATCGTGGGTGCGATACGTTCGCTGTCGCGCCGCGCGATGACCGTGAGCTCAAAGCTCGACGTCGCAACCTGCAGGTCGACGAGACATCGGACGAGCTCCCAAGCGAGGACGACGGGCTCAGAGATCGCTCTACGCGTGAGCGGCTCCGACAATGGAGCGACCAACACGACGCGGAGTGGCGCAGCCATTTGCACCTCAGCATTCCCGCAGCCACGCTTGTGGGTCAAGCCGTAAGCCGTCGCTGTTTGAGCGCGCGTACCCTGCCAATCGAAGCCGCCACCTGCCGCGCGTTGAGATCGCCGTCCTCGAGAGCCGCGCGTAGCGCGAGGAAGGCCTCGAATTGGTACGGCTCGCGGTAGTAGACGACCACGTCGGTACCCGCGCACAGCGCTCGGAATCCGCAGTGCTCGGGAGTCCAGCGATCTCGCAGGGCTCGCATCTCGATCGCGTCTGAGATCACGACCCCCTCGAAGCCGAGGCGTTCGCGAAGGAGCTCGGTGATCCAGAACGGCGATAGGCTCGCAGGCCACACGCGGTCCCGCTGTGGATAGAGCACGTGCGCCGTCATGATGGAGTCGACCCCCGCGGCGATGGCCGCTTTGAAGGGCACCAGGTCGCACGCAGCAAGCGAATCGAGGTCGAGCTCCGAAACTGGAAGCTCGTCGTGGCTATCCTGCTTCGTTCCACCGTGGCCGGGGAAGTGCTTTGCACACGCGATCATCCCTTCGGACTGAAGCCCTCGAATCGCGGCCACGACACGGTCTGCGACTGCCTTAGGATCCGTTCCGAATGACCGATCGCCGATACCGTCGGTGGTATCGGCACGAAGCACGTCGGCACACGGTGCGAGATCGATGTTGATGCCGACCGCTCGCAGCTCGCGGGCGATCGTCCGATGGATCGCTTCGACCTCCGAATCGGGGCTCGCGACAAGCGTGCCCATCGGAGGAATCCGGGTGAAGCCGTCGCGAAACCGTTGCACCCTTCCCCCCTCGTGGTCGGTGGCCACGAAGAGTGGGCAATTGGGTGGAGCGCATGTGCGCTGGAGCTCGGCGATCACGTCACGTAGCTGCGCGGGTGACTCGTAGTTGTCGCGAAACAGGATGACTCCGCCGATGCGGAAGGCTCGAAAGAACTCGGCGACGTCTGGGGCGATCCGCTTTCCGTCGTACGCCATCATGAAGAGTTGCCCGAACGACTCGACGATCTCTGCATTCACGATGCAAGCTCCTATCATGATCGGAGGATTGGTCGTCCGCGCCGATCACCGCGACCGCGCAGGCACGATACAGGAAGCCATCCGGCGGCTGGAAGACAGAGGGCTCGCTCCGAGCTCGGCGTTCGTCGATCCATATGATCGCTGCGTCTTGATCGGACGTGGAGCGCGCGTCGTCCACAGTGGCGAGCTGCGCGGATTTGGTGTGGTGACCGGCTTCCCGCGGACCGTCACCGGAGCCGGGTTCGACGTTGAAGTACTGATCGCGGCTGCGCTCGAGAACCCCGAGCGAACGGCGCAAGCCTGTCGCGGCGCGTTCGCGATCGCCGTGTGGAGCTGTACGGAGTCGCGCCTCGTGCTCGTGCGAGACCATCTCGGGCAGCGAGGCTTGTTCTATCGCAATGACCCCGAGGGCTTCGGGTTCGCCTCGCGATTCGCGCTCTTGCACGACAAGCTCGCGGCGGACGAGCTGGACATCGATTCGATCATTCACTATCTGGCGTTCGGAGCACCACCCTCGGGCCGGACCCTTGCCACAGCGATCCGTCGCGTACCCGCAGCGTACATGGTCGACATCGTCGCCAAGTCCGCGCCTCGCATGCGTCGTTACTGGTCACCGCTCGTCCCCGACGCCCCGACCGAGGTAGACGACAGCTGGTTGCAGATCGCGAGCAAGACGCTCGCCGCAGCCACCGCGGTCGCGATCTCGAGGCCTCAACTGGGAGTCTTGCTCTCCGGGGGAATCGACTCGTCCTATCTCGCTTACTGGGTAGCCGCGCAACAACGCCAGGTCGATGCGTTCACGATCGAGTTCATCCCCGACACTTCGATGAACGAGACCGAGTACGCGGCGGCCGCGGCGGTTCGCTTCGGGCATCGCCATCACGTCGTCGCGATTGGCCCCGAGGAGGCCTATCAGATTCTCGAACGCGAGGTGCTCGCCGCCGACGAACCCTGTGCAGCGTGGGCGACGATCAGCCAGTTCGCCCTGATGCTTGCGGCATCGCACATGGGAGTTCGCACGATGCTCTCCGGGCTTGGGGCCGACGAGATCTTCGGCGGGTACGATCACTTTCGTGGCTACTACGCTCGACTCGTGCGCTACGCGCGCCGTCGTGGCGTGACGCTCGCAGGTGCGCTCGCAGAAGCCCTGATGATCGAGTCGACGCGTGCAACGCAAGTTCTCTATCCCGGTGTCGCGCGACTCTTTGACGATAACGCGCTCGCGCGAATTCTCGCACCTGCCTATCGTGACTGGTCCCCCGGTGGCTACCTGCGTGGGTTCTATCGCGACTGCCTCGCTACGAAGCCGGACGCCCACTACATGGAGCTGATGATCGCCCACGAGTGTCAGCACCGCATCCCCGATCTACTGTTCGCGAACTTCGAGCCAGTCGCGCAACGGTTTGGGATCGAGATTCACTATCCGTACCTCATCCCAGAGCTGGTCGAGCATGTCGCCGCACTCGAGATGCATTGGCGGTACCGCACCCGCAAGGGCGAGTTCTCGCTCGAGCTGAGGCGCCTGTTGCCGCGGTTCAAGCACGCGATGCTGATGCTCGTGGAATCCGCGTTGCCTCGCGAGATCCTCGATCGCCCGCGCAAGTCACTCACGGCGCCATTCGGTGCCTGGATGTTCCAGTCGAGCTTCGGCACTTCGGTGCTGGAGAACCTGGCAACGAGTCGCCTCTGGGATCTCGGGATCGTGAATCGCGAGCGCCTGGCGGCGATCGTCGAGAAGTGTGTGCCGGGGCCGTCGCCATGGGTCTTCCAACTGTGGGGGCTGGTGACGCTCGCTGGCTGGGTGGACCGGAACTGCCGGTGAGTGCAACAAAATGCTGCGCCCGAAACGTTGATGCCTGCTTGATCGACACCCGGCCTTCCGTAGTAATGGTGTCTCTCCAACAGAGAGGTGGTGGTCGATGTCTGCAAAGTGCGACTTTCGGTTCGATTGGGGTTGGGCGAGCGATCCTCCTGACTGGAAGAGCGACTGGCTGACTCGGTTGACCCAGCGTCTCAAGGACCTGAGCCCGCAGGCGACTCGGATGGCCACGACTGTCCCCGGCGGCAGCGTCAAGCTCGAGACCGAAGGCGAGGTCTGGAACGTCATCACCGACAGCAAGGAGTTCGCCGGTACGATCGGCGGCACTCAGACGGGATGGGTGGCAGTCGGACGCGGCGCTGGATTTGCTGGCGAGATGGCGTCCTCGAAGTGCGATTGGCGCGTGCGGAACGAGGTGCTCGACGCATTTGGAACACGCGGCACCAAGAGCGCGGTCGGTTTGCGCGTTGGCCCGGGTGCGACCGGCGGCCGGATCCGCATCGGTTCTTCCAAGTGCGACTGGCGCGTTGGCATCGATGATGGTCGCCAGGTCGCGGAGATGCAGTCGCGCAACGGCGTTTCGGACATGGTCGTCCAGTCCGAGCGGATGTCCGGCAAGATCACGGCAGGCGCGTCCGAGTGGCGTCTCTCGACGTCCCTCGGAGCACCCAACGCGTTCAGTCCCCCGACGATCACTGCGGCGGCCACCGTGGAGGCAGGCCGGTACACGTGCAGCGTCGGTGTAAGCACCCCAAAGGGTCCGGCCGTGCGATTGCGTGTCGTGAGTAGCGACAAGTGTGATTTCCGTATCGACTCGATGGAGTTCAGCGAGGACGGCGTCGGATATCGCGCGCTGACGCTGCCAGCAGGAGAACCGCCGAAGGGCGGAGGCTCCAAGCCCTGAAATGTCCGAGTTCGTCTCGTGCTGTGCCGCGAGTCGGCAGGCGCCGACGCTCGTCGATCGCAATCTTCCCGGAGTGACGCTGCGCCAGATCCCCGGAAGCGTCTGCCTGGCATGCGGATGTGCGACGGCGTCCGAAGTTGTTCCAGGCGAGGACATGCTGCACCACCTGGCTCGCGTGTTCGAGGGCGATCTCTCGACATGCGTGGTCACACGAGCAAACCACACCGGTACCGAGCGCGAGACTTGCGCGCGGTGCGGTCGCGATCGAAGCTCCGCACTGATCGATCTAGGAATCGGGCCACGGGCGCAGATCGTGTTGCGAGCTGTTCCTGGGCGGTTCTGCTGGACGTGTCAAGACGCCGATCTCGATCTCGCGGAGCTCGCGTCGCGGCTACAGCAATGGCCGCCGCAGGGCGAGGCGACATGTACGCCGAGTCTGCTCTACGCCACGCCATCGCATCCCCGGTCGATTCAGATCGAGCTCACCACCCGCTGTAACCTCGCGTGCGAGTACTGCACGAACCGGCTGCTCGAGGATCCCCGCGATGCCGATCGTGCGGAGATCGAAGCGTGGCTCGACCGGATCGACTTCGGTGTCGTTGGCAACGTCGACTTCACGGGGCTCGGTGAGCCGTTGCTCTACCCGCACCTCGCCGCAGTGATCGCCTCGGTGCGTCGCCGCGGCGCACCCGCGTCTATCCGGTTGGTCACGAACGGAACGGCCCTGACGCCCAAGGTCTTCGTACCCCTCTGCGAGGCAGGGCTCACCTCGATCGCGATCTCGATCGACTCCGCCGATCCCGAGCGCGTCTCGCTCACCCGGGGGGCACGGCTCGCGCCGATCCTGGAGAATATCCGGGAGCTCGTGCGGTATCGCGACACCGTGAAGCGGGAGCTCGAGATCAAGCTCAAGTGCGTGTTGCTCGGCGATACGAGCGCTGAGGTGGAGGGCTTGCTCCAGCTGTCGCGCTTGCTCGATGTAGAGATGCCGCACTTCTCGCGCCTGGATTCTCGCGACGTTGCACAGCAGCACTATTCGCCCGAGCTGGCCGATCCACTCGACGACGAACGCGCCACACGTTTGATCGATCACGCTGCGGCACGCTGGCGCGAGCTCGGCGGGAGACCACTACGATGGATCCCGGAATGGGACACACGAGGCGAGTTCGTGCATCCAGATCTCGCGCCGCGCGGAGTTTGTCGTTGGGCCATCGATGCCGCCTACATCACGAACCGCGGACGCGGGTTGCCGTGCTGCGAGCAGATGATGGATCTGCCACGTCACGAGCACGGTGATCTCGCCGTGAACACGATGCGCGAGCTGTGGAAAGGGGAGCTCTTGCTCTCTCATCGGTTGCCGCTCTCGATCGGGCGAATCCCCTCGGGGTGCGAGGGGTGCGCGCTTGCTCCCAAGAGGACGCTCGCGTGAGGCCAACGATCTTTGCCATGATCTCGCACGGTCGCAGCGGCTCGAGCATGCTGATTCGTTCCCTCGGCGAGCACAGCGAGGTTCGCGCGCATGGCGAGCTGTTCCACGACGACGAGATCGAACGCATCCGCTCGACTCACAAGGCCGAGCCGTACGACCCGCGCGAATCGGCCGATCTCTTCCTCGACCAACTATTCGATCTGGGTGAGTGGACGTGGCCGAGCTGCATCGGGTTCAAGTTGTTCTACAACCAGGCACGCAAGGGCCCTGCAAGCGCGGCATGGACCTGGCTGCATCAACACACCGACGTCCGCATCATTCACCTCTTGAGAACGAATCTGTTCGAGAGCTGGGTCTCGCACGAGGTCGCGAAGCGATCCGGCGAATGGATGCTGTATCCCGACGAGCGCTCGGCGGGGACACCTGATCCGTTCGAGCTCGATCCGCACGGGTGCGAGGACTTCTTCGAGTGGGTCACCGGGCAGCGCGACCGGATCCGCCGGCGATTTCAGAAGCATCCGTTCAAGGAGCTCGAGTACGAGCGAGACCTCGTCGGTCGATGGAGTGAGACGATTCGGGAGCTCCAGGGCTTCCTCGGGCTGGAGTACCAGGAGATGGAGCCGGTCACAGCACGGCAACGTGCGCGTCCCGTTGCCGCGCAGATCACCAACTACGATGATCTCGCGCGGCGGTGGGCGGGATCGCCCTGGAGCGCATTCATGGAGGCGAGGTCGCCGTGACGAGTGTGTCGAACAGCTGCACGCTGGTGGCGGGCGGTGCCGGCTTCGTAGGATCGACGCTCGTCCGGGAGCTTCTCGCGCGCGGATGTCGCGTGATCGTGTACGACAGCTTCTTTCACGGCTCACGCGACCACGTTGCGAATCTCGGCGCGAACGTGCTTGTCGTCGATGGTGATGCGTGTGATCGCGTGCGGCTCGTCGAGGTTCTCGAGCGCGAGCACGTGCAGTTCGTGTTCAACTGCGTGGGCGACACGTTCGTTCCAGATGCCTACGCAGAGCCCGAACGGTTCTTTCGCAACAACCTGTTGGCGGCTGCGACCCTGCTTCTCGCGGCGCGCGATGCTGACGTGGAACGCGTGCTCTACGTATCCTCGACCGAAGTCTACGGCATCGTGTCGGTGGATCGCCGCATCGACGAGGGGTTGCCCACCGCACCCGTGAACACGTACGCGGTCTCCAAGCTCGCCGCGGATCGGCTTTGCTACACGATGCACCTCGAGCACCAAATCCCCGTGGTGCTGGCGCGCATTTTTAACTGCTATGGGCCGCGCGAGACACATCCGTACATCGTCCCGGAGCTCATCACCCAGCTGTCACGGGGGCGCCACGTCCGACTCGGCAATGTCCACGCGCTTCGTGACTTCACGTTCGTCGAAGACACCACGCGCGCACTGATCGCGCTGATGGAGCGAGCTTCGAGCGACGCGACACCTGTGAACGTGGGAAGCGGTCAAGCCATCGCGATGGACGAGCTCGCTCGGCGTGTGGGTCGAGTACTCGGTCATGACTCGATCGAGATCGAGCTCGACAAGACGCGCCTGCGGCGGCGCGACATCGACTGTTTTGTCTGCGACAACACGCGGCTTCGCGAGTTGACTGGCTGGCGTCCGACAATCGATCTCGACGCGGGACTCCGACGCACCGTTGACTGGTATCTACAAAATGGCCGCCGGTGGTCGTTCGAGGGCGGCGTGCATGGATGAGCTCGTTCCCGTGTGTCGTCCCCATCTCTGGGGTGACGAGCTGGCGGAGGTCGAGCGTGTGCTCGATGCAGGTTGGCTCTCGGCATCGACACCGGTCGTCGAGGAGTTCGAGCATGCATTTGCGCGTCGAACCGGCGTCACTCACGCGGTCGCGGTGATGAACGGAACGTGCGCACTCGAGCTCGCGCTCGACGTGCTCGCGATCGGCCCTGGCGACGAGGTGATCGTTCCGGCGTTCTGCATGTTCTCACCGGTGCTGGCGGTGTTGCGGCGTGGCGCGATCCCAATTCCCGTCGATGCGGACCGGACCTGGAACCTGGACGTCGAGCAAACACGCGCAGCGATCACGTCGCGCACCCGCGCGATTTTGGTGGTGCACACCTACGGTCATCCTGCGCGCTGCGAGGAGCTTGTCGGGCTCGCGCGGGAGGCTGGTGTTCTGCTCGTCGAGGACGCAGCGGAAGCGCTTGGTGCGACGGTCGGCGATCGGCATGTCGGGACGTTTGGCGCGCTTGGGTGTTTCAGCCTCTACGCGAACAAGGTGATCACGACCGGCGAGGGTGGAGTGGTTGTCACCGATTCGGATCACCTCGCACAGGCACTGCGGTGGAAACGCAATCTGTGCTTTGGCTCGGATGACGAAACACGATTCACGCACGAGGCACTCGGCTACAACTACCGGATGAGCGCGTTACAGGCCGCTCTCGGTGTCGCTCAGATCCGGCATCTCGATGCGGCTGTGGAGTCGCGGATCGCGAACGCGCGTTCGTATGACGCCGAACTCGCTGCGATCCCGGGCATCGCTCTACCTCCGCGGTCCTCGTGGTGCGGGAACGTCTTCTGGGTCTACGGCATCACGATCGAGTCGCAGAAATTCGGGAAGCCACGCGCGGCAATCCAACGAGCCCTCCGTGAGGCGGGCATCGAGACGAGGCGCTTCTTCACCCCGTTGCATCGTCAGCCGGTGCTCCGCGGGACCGCCGGCAACTTCCCGGTTGCCGACCGTCTGTGGCGTGATGGGTTCTATCTTCCCTCATTCGTGGGGATGCCAGCGTCCGTTGCCGGTCGAGTAGCCACGATCCTCACCCGAGAGGCCCGAAGCTGAGATGGGCTCGCGGAAGCTGAAGATCCAGCGGCCGATCTCGTGGCCACATCACAACGGCGGCTGGCGTTGGGTCGTCGAGCAGTTGCAGGCGTTACACGATCCGAGCGGAACGCGCTGCCTGACTGCCGTCGAGGACGAGCTCTATTACCACGGTGCTGTCCTCGAGCCATGGGTCGGGTTCATCCACCAGGTACCGCATCAGACCGCGAACTTTCCGGACCTGACGCGACTCGTCAAGATGCCGGCGTGGCGCGAGAGCTTGCCGCATTGTCGCGGGCTCTGGGTGTTGTCCGAGTACCTTCGGGGAACGCTGCGACAGCTCGGTGTGACCGTGCCCATCGCGCTCGTGCGCTACCCCACGCCGACACCTGCAACCAAGTGGTCGGCCGAGACGATGCGGGCCGGCCCGCGCGACGTCCACTTCATCGGCGAGTTTCTGCGCAACTACCAGGCGTTCTACGATCTGGACGCAGGCGACCGAGAGAAGGTGTTTCTGGCCTATCCCGACTACGACGCGCATCAGCTCGGGCTACGGAGCAACGGCTCGGTTCGGGTGCTACCTCGGATCGAACCGGCGGCGTACGAGGACGTGCTCTGCCGATCGGTCGTCTTCCTGAACCTCTACGATGCTGGCGCGAACACGACCGTCGTCGAGTGTTTGGTGCGCGGAACGCCGATCGTCATCAATCGCCTCGCCGGCGTGGAGGAGTATCTCGGCGCTGACTATCCGCTCTTCTACGACTCGCTCGAAGAGGCGGCAGTCCTGCTCGCCGATGAGCACCGCTTGCTCGCCGGATCGCGCTACTTGCTGGAGCTCCCGTTGCGCGTCGAGCTCGAGGGCGAGCGATTCCTCGAGAACCTTCAGGCCACTGCGATCTACCGCGAATTGCCGTCGCCACCGCGCGAGCTGCGCCGATTTCGGCCGCGTGACGCGACGGTCCTGATGTGCAGCTATCGCCGCACGAGCACGCTACCCGAGGTGCTCGAACGGTTCGCCAAACAAGATCTCGATGGTTCGTTCGAGCTCGTGCTCTGGAACAACTGTCGCGAGGCTGCCGAGGAGGTGGACGCGACAGCACGCACGTTCGAGGACGACATCGATCTGCGCGTGATCCACTCGAGCGCGAACCTACTCTGTGGTGTGCGCCTCGCCATGCCGGCGATCATGCGCAGTGACGTGCTCGTGGTCTGCGACGACGATGTCCTCGTCGCTCCCGACTACCTCACGCGCTTCCTTGGCGCCCACCACGAGCATCCAGAGCAAGTCTTGTGCTATCGGGGCCACGAATTCCTGGCGCACCAGCTCGACGAGGATCGTCCGGAGCTCGTGTGGGAGCGTGGAGAGCACCTCCGATTTCACGATCACGCCACGAGTGAGCGTTTCGTACACTTCATGCACGCCGACAACTGCGTGTTCTCGCGCGACACTGTGGCGCGCCTCGCGCAGTATCCGATGCGGCCACTCGAGACCGTGCTGGTGGATGACTACTGGATGTCATTCGTGCTCTGGCACCACCTCGATACGCCGATCCGCAAGCTCTACGGTCCCGACGCGTTCACATTTCTCCCGTCGGCAGAGGACCCGAATATCGCGCTGTTTCACGATCGGAGGGTCGCGGAGGAACGGATCAGGTTCTACGTCACACACATGCGGCAAGGCTGGCCATCTTGGACGGAGCGCATCGCGCAGCGCGCATGACGGCCGAGGAATCCCAGCTCGCATCGTGCGCGATCGCCGTGGCTCGAGAGCTCGTCGATGGGAGGACTAACGTCTCGCGTGTCGATGACGCGCTGACCCGCTGCGATATCCTCGTCGCGTTGCGCGAGCTACAGCGCTGCTACTTCGACGGCTCGCTCGAGATCTCCGCTGTGCTCGCCTACCTGCTGCGCGTCTCGGCCAAGCTGCGCGACCTCGGGACACCTGCGGATGATCGGGTGCTCGCTTTCCTCGAACGCGAGCTCGCGCTGATCGAGCAGCCCGTCGGCGGAAGGGTCGAGTTCTCACCGTGGCGACTCGAGCCGTTCGCGAGCGTAGCTCCGACCATGAGCACCCCGGACGTGCTGCGCTACTACCGATGGCTCGCACGAACGGCACCTCTTGCCGGCCCGCTTGTCGACCTCGGTTGCTGGTACGGCGCGTCGACCTTCGCCCTCGCTGACGGCATCACCGCACGAAGCGACACCGTGAAGGAGCGCGTGATTGCCGTCGATACGTTTCGCTGCGAGCAGTGGATGGCAGCGTACGATCCCGACTGCAGCGTGGGCGATTCGTTTCTGCCTCGATTTCGGGCGCAGGGCAGCGCGTTCGGCGATCTCGTCACGCCCATCCAGTGCGACGTGGCAAACGATGATGACTGGGCACGCACGATTCGAGGCCCCGTCGGGGTCTTGGTCTACGACATCGATCGGTCGGCGATCACGCTCGCGCGTGTCCTGGCAGTGGCGGCATCGCGATTCGTCGTCGGGGAGACAATCCTCGTGCTCGCGACGTACGGACACCTTGCGTCGCAATCGATCCGCGAGTGGGTGAGCCAGCGACGGGATCGTCTGCAGCCGCTCCACGCACCGTCGGGGCCGGTGCGGTCGTTTCGCATTGTGGGGGCAGTGGCGTGATCGACGTCGCGTTGATCGTGCCCTATCGAGCGCGCGAGCATCACCTCGCTTGTTTCACCGCGTGGCTGCGTTACGCACCGCCGACCGAGCGTCCGCGGGAGATCGTGCTCGTGGAAGCCAGCGAGACGCCCACGACCGCAGCGCGAGATGCCGCCGAGACCCTGGACGCTCGGCTCGTGAACGTTCCCTACGATGGGGTGTTCCACAAGTCGCGCATGCTGAACCTTGGCCTCGCGGTAACCAGCGCCGAGCTCGTGTTTCCGTACGATGTCGACCTCGTTCCGATCGGCGACACATTCGTTCGGCACGTCCGGGTCGCGGATGCGCACCGGGGCCTCTTGTTCACGGGTTACAGACTGATGTCGCGGCGCGATCGTGTCCCTATGCCCGTCACCGAGGCGATCGCGGGCGAGGCGACGATGGCAGTCGAAGATCGAGAGATTTCGCATCGTCTCCACCTCCTGCGTGGATACCGGTTTGGCATCTCGCCGATCTTCGAGCGGCGCCGCCTCACGGCGATCGGCGGTTGGGATGAAGAGTACCGAGGCTGGGGTGCCGAGGATCAGGATCTGATCGATCGCTACCTCGCGAGTGGAACGCACTTCGTTCGATCGCCCGATTTTGTCTACCTACATCTCCACCACGACGCGACTGCGGGCTGGAACGATCTCCGCTACGTTGTCGCGAACCGCGATCGTTATAACGAACAACGGAGAAGGCGATGAGGAACTCCGTGTCGGATCTCGAGGAACGCGCGGAGTCCACCCGCCGGCTGATCTTACGCGGACTGGCGGCGGCCGGTGGCGGGCACTACGGGGGCTCGCTCAGCGTCGTGGAGATCCTGCTTGTACTCGTGCACGAAATCCTTCGGCGCGGTCCCGGCGGTCCGCACGATCGCCTAGTCTTCTCGAAGGGGCACGCCGCGATCGCGCTCTACTCCGTACTCTTCGACGCCGGCAAGTTGGCGCGATCGCCCGAGCTCTACGCACGCTTCGGTGCGGGGCTCGAAGGTCATCCCGACATGCGCGAGACCCCGGAGATCGACTTCTCCTCGGGCTCGCTCGGGATGGGGCTCTCCGTAGCGCTCGGAATGGCAATCGCGACACGCGACAAGGGCGGACGAGCGTGGGCCGTGCTGGGGGACGGTGAGTGTCAAGAGGGGCAGATTTGGGAAGCTGCGATGCTCGCGAGCCGATTGAAGGTCCCGAATGTGCGCGCGGTCATCGATGCAAACGGCCACCAAGAGTACGGCTACGGAACTTCGAGACAAGAAGCGGAACCAGTACACGACCTGGCACCGAAGCTTCGCGTGTTCGGCTGGCACGTCGTCGAATGCAACGGTCACGATGTAGCGGCGCTGTACGCTGCGTGCGCAGCGACGGCGCAGCATCGCGGCCCAGCGGCGGTCGTCGCATACACGACGAAGGGCCGTGGGCACAGCCTGATCGAGTCGGATCCGCGACGGTTCCACTGTGCGCCCTACGATCCGTCGGTCGACGCGCTGTCTGGAGAGGAAACGTGAGTCGGCTTGCCGATCACCTCGGTCGTCTGCTCGCGGATGATGCAGAGCGAGACGAACGCATCTGGGCCCTCGACGGCGACCTCGCTGATTCGAATGGTGCGGTGCATTTTGCAGAGCGCCATCCACGTCGCTTCGTGCAGTGTGGGATTGCCGAGCAATCGATGGTTTCGGTCGCGGCGGGCATGGCGGCGTGCGGCCTTCGGCCGTGGGTGTTCTCGTTCGCGGCGTTCCTCGCCTTTCGCGCACTCGATCAGATCCGCGTCTCGGTCGCGCAAACCGGTGTTCCGGTGACGCTCGTCGGTTCGCACGGCGGCGGACTCGCCAATCGCAACGGCAAGACCCACGCGGCCCTCAACGACCTGGCAGTGCTGCTCACGATTCCCAACGTTGAGGTTTGGTGTCCCGGCGATCGGAGTGACGTCGAGCACTGCGTGAGGGCGATCCTCCAAGGCACTGCGCCGGCATACATTCGCCTCCCACGGCGTCCTTGTGAATCGTTTCCCGGATCTCCGGGGCCGATTCGCACCGTCTGTAACTCAAGTCCGTTCGCAATCGTGACTACGGGCCTGGCTACCCATTTCGCGCTCGAAGCTGCCGGCGTCCTGCGCAAGCGGCTCGACATCGCGATCCATCACGTCGCGCAACTCAAGCCGTTCCCCGAGGACGCCCTTCGCGAGCGCCTGCAAGGAGCCCAGGTGGTCGTGACGATCGAAGATCACGTCGTCTTCGGAGGGCTCGGCACCCTGGTGGCGTCGCTCGGGCTCGAGGCGCCGGTCGAGATGATCGGTTGGCCGACGACATGGGCCGGCGCCTCGGGTGATGACGAGTCGTTACGGCGGGCCCACGCTCTCGATCCGAAGTCTCTCGCCGTTCGCATCGAGGCTGCACTACGAAGGAGGTCGTGATGCTATCGATCATCGTCTCGTGGCGCGATCGTGTCGAGCTCGCGCGTTCTCTACCGTCCCTCCTCGCCGTCGCCACGCAGACGAACGGACAGGTCTGTGTCGTGAACTTCTCCGGCAACGAGAACCTTCTGGCAGCCCAACTCGAGGGCGCAGATGGACCACTCACGATCCTCGACGTGCGTGGGGAGCAGTACTTCAACAAGTCGCGCGCGCACAACATCGGTATTGCCAGTACGACGTCGCCATACCTGTTCTTCTGCGATTGCGACATCGTCCTGGAGCCAGAAGTCCTGACCTCGCTGCTCGATGCTGTCGCGCTCGAGCCCGAAACGTTCGGTACGCTCGCGGGTGTCCGCGAGTCCGAGGTCAACTCGCGCAAGGCCGGCCACGTGAGTTGTTTCGGGTACGAACTGAAGATCCGCACGGCGGATGGCCGCGTGCTGCAGATCATCGACAACGAAGAGGATGCAAACGACGGCACGCGACAGGCCCCCGGGCTACTGCTCGCTCGGCGCCAGGATCTGCTCGCCATCGGCGGCTACAACGGGAACCTCATCGGGTGGGGCTGGGAGGATCAAGACATGATCGGTCGCCTGACGCTCGGACGTGGGTTGCGTCGTGTCTCGCGCGGTCAGGCGCTGCATCTCTCGCACGACGACCTCGCACGCGTGGCGAACTACCCGATTACGAACCGGTGGGAGAGTCGCGACAAGATGTTCCGCCAGGCACTGGCGAACTACGACCGCGCGGACTTCCGGGGCACCCTGCTCGAGGACGCGAGGAAGTACGGCGCTGCGATGGCGAGCGTCGGAGCCTAGTACGGTAACTTGAGCGCGGCAGTGAGCAGGTACGCTCGCTGCAGGCAGTCCGCCGATGCAAGTGGCTCGGCGAGCGCCGGGTGTACCGCGCGGAGTGCGACCTCGGCCGCGCGAGTCCAGTACGCAACTCCGTCGGAAATCGATCGAATCCCATCGAGCTCGCCGGCCCGGAGGTTGTACGCGACGGCGTCCTCGAGCTCGACATTCGGGGGCAAGTCGAGATCGATCGTGCCACGGGTGATGCGAACCGGATACCCGCCTGGGAGCCCGCGCACGCCCGGCACGCTCGCGCGGAGTGCAAGGCCGTTCGGGAGGAGAGCGCGTATTACCGGTACGGCGACGGCAGCGGTGAGCAGGTTTGTCGCGATGCTCCACTCGAATGCACGACCGCGATGTGCCAGCTCGTCACGGCGCATGCCTGATGCTCCGAGGTAGACGCGAGGTTGCAGATCCAACGGTAGGGCCAACCCCGTCATCACGGAGACGGTCTGTGAGTGATGCGCGATCATTCGCACGAGGAGGTCGGGCTCGTTGCGAAGCAAGGCCTCGACCCGCGCTTGCATCATGCCCACGTTCCCGACTCCGATCGTCGGAGCGAGGCCTTCGTGTGCCAACAAGGTGTTCGTTGCGTCCGGATACGAGCAGTTCACGACAGGGCCCGCAAATCCAACCTCGCGCACCGCGAGCATCAGCGAGCGCACGCAGGCGGCTTGGAATGGGAGCTGCACCCCGAAGCCCACGTGCCGTAGCCCTCGCACGGCAACCGTGTCGAGGCTCGCGAACGCCCACGGCGAGAAATAGCATGCAGCCTGGATGACGAGATCAGGGCGAACCGCGCGCAGGAACTGCTCGCACGCTGATCGATCGAGGACATCGAGCTCGACGAAGCTCACCTCGGTCGCATCGGCTGCGACGAGCAACTCGGCGTGTGCGATGCCCCGCGCTGGATTGCGGCCCGCGAGCACCAGCCTCGCACTCCTCGTGACCGTGAGCCGCTCCGCGATCCGGAGTCCCAGATCCCCCAACCCGACGACAGCGACCAGGGCATCCACGACGGCGCGACAGTACAACTGCCGGGTCGGTGGGTGGCGTTGACTTCGCGCGATCGGCTCGATACGTTCAGCGAATGGGTGGTGGAGGGGAAGGGGCTGGTACGATGCCGAATCGACCAGTCAAGACGGTCCTGCTCGTGGACGATCAGTCACTCCTCGCGGCCTGGGCACGCGACTTCGCCTTCGCTGGCAAAGAGGTCTTGAAAGCGACCGATGGAGAAACGGCCGTGCGTCTCGCCAAAGAGACCAAGCCGGAGCTGGCACTGGTCGAACTCTTCCTTGTGGGAGGTGCTTCAGGCCTCGATGTGGTCCGTGCGCTCCGAGTGCTTGATGAGGACATGTTCATTGTCCTGCTCAGTGCGAACATGTCGGTAGCCTACGCTGTGGAAGGTGTACGCGCCGGCGCGGACGACGTGCTGTTCAAATCGGTGCCGTGGCGGCAGGTGCTCGAGCGTGCCGAAACCGGTACGTCGGTTGAGGTCAAGGGATCGAACCTCTCGCTCGATCAGCTGGAGTGGGAGCACATTACGCGCGTGATGCTCGAGTGCAACAACAACGTCACGCTCGCCGCAAAACAACTGGGCATCTACCGACAGACGTTGCAGCGCAAGTTGCGCAAGCGACTGCAGGGGATGTGATCCAGCGTTGGTGGGAACGACCACGCGACGAATGGGGGCGATCATCAGGGAGACGTGTGGTCCAAGGAACGTCGTGCGCACCGGATCGCAGTGCCGCAAGCTCGATTCCGTGTTTGTATGAGCGCGGCGCGCGAAAATATCCTGGTCACCGGCGGCGCGGGATTTGTTGGTTCGCACTTCGTCCGCGTGGCCCACGAGGTCGGTTCGCACCTCGTGCTCCTCGACGATCTGTCCAGTGGTCCCCACCCGCAGCTCCCCTCTGACGTCGTGTTCGTGCGCGGAGACATCGGCGATCGGGCGCTAGTGAGCAAGCTAATTCGCGAGCACCGCATTACCGCGATCACTCACTTCGCGGGCAAGACCGAGGTCGGCGAGTCGGTCCGCAACCCGGAGCGCTATTTCGATCACAACCTGATCCGCACGCACGCGCTATTGGATGTCGTGCGCTCCGACGGCCCGGGTGTCTTCGTGTTCTCGTCGAGCGCTGCTGTCTACGGCAATCCAGTCAACGTCCCGATTGTCGAGACCGCGGCGATCGCACCGATCAACCCGTATGGCATGTCGAAGCTCGGGGTCGAGCACGCGCTCGCATCGTACGCCGTCTCGTCGGGGCTGCGTTGGGCCGCGCTCCGCTACTTCAACGCCGCGGGTGCGCATCCCGATGGTACGCTCCGCGAGGCACACGAGCCTGAAACCCACCTCATCCCGCTCGCGATCGATGCTGCACTCGGCCGCCGTTCACCGCTCGCGATCTTCGGCGACGACTATCTCACCCCCGACGGTACGTGCATCCGTGACTACGTTCACGTGTGCGACGTGGCCGACGCCCACCTCGCGGCGATCGACGCCCTCGATCGCGGCGAGACGGTAGCGGCAGTGAACCTGGGCTCCGGTGTCGGTTTCTCTGTGCGCGAGGTGATCGACGCGATCCCGCGTGTCCTTGGCCGCGCCGTTCCTCACTCGATCGTTTCTCGCCGACCCGGCGACCCGGCGACCCTGGTTGCCAGCAACGCACACGCGAGAGCCGTTCTGGGTTGGCATCCCAGACGCGACCACCTCGCCGTGATCCTCGAAGACGCTGCACGTTCGCGCCTTTGACCGTCGCTGAAGTTCCCTGCTTGGTGGACGTGTTGGATCGGTCGCCGAGTTACGCAGCCATCAGGGATTCCGTTCGTGGGTCAGCGTCCGGTCGACAGCACCCGGATGAGGCCAAGTGGCAGAGGCCGCTGACCGCTTCGCCGCATCGTGGAGCTCGATCACGCGGGGGAGCATCGACCAGATCGTGGGCGAGCGCGAGCGCACCGCGCGACCGCCGCGTTCCAAAACTGGAACGTGAGTCACGTCCGGATCGGCGGTGGTTCGTGTTACGAGGGAGGTCATGGCGATCGACGCATCGACGCTCGCTTCGTGGGTCGCGGATGCGCGGCGCCGGACCGTCGAGCTCTACATGGATCTCTCGGAGACCGAGCTCGTCGTTCCGTATGTGGCCATCATCAACCCGCCGATCTGGGAGATGGGCCACGTCGCGTGGTTCCAGGAGCACTGGGTCCTGCGCCACGTGCTCGGCCAGCCGCCGATCCATTCGAACGCAGATGCGCTGTGGAACTCCGCCGTCATCCCGCATGCCGACCGCTGGACGGTGAGGTTACCGTCGCGCGGTGCGACGCTGGAGTATCTCGACCTGGTGTGCAAGCGCGTGATCGAGGCGATCGAACGCACCCTCGAACCCGAGCTTCGCTACTTCGCGATGCTGAGCGTGTTCCACGAGGACATGCACGGCGAGGCGTTCGCGTACACGCGGCAGACGTGCGGCCTGCAGGCGCCGAGCATCTCCGGCGGGCGACACCTCTCGAGCAAGACCCCGGAGAACCACTTGGCCGGACCACTGCCCGGCGACGCGGCAATCCCCGGTGGCCGGTATCGAATCGGCGCGCAGCGCGAACCTGCGCCCGAATTCGTGTTCGACAACGAGAAATGGGCACACGACGTAGCGCTGGCTCCATTCGCGATCTCGCGCGCGCCGGTCACGCAGGCCGAATACGCCGCGTTCGTCGACGCCGGTGGTTACGAGCAGCAGGCGCTGTGGAGTGAGCCCGGCTGGGCGTGGCGCACGGAGGCCGGTGCGCACGGCCCGATGTACTGGCGCCGCGACGACGCCGGCGACTGGGAGCGCAAGACGTACGATCGCTGGGTCCGGCTCGACGCGCAGTGGCATCGCCCGATGATCCACGTGAACGCACACGAGGCCGAGGCATGGTGCCGGTGGGCGGGCCGTCGCTTGCCCACCGAGGCCGAGTGGGAGGTCGCCGCACGGGGCGCTCCGATCGACGGCAACCTCGGCTTGCGAGTCGGCGATACCATCGACGTCGCCGCGCTCGGTGCGTTCGATAGCGAGTGGGGCTGTCGACAGATGATCGGCAATGTCTGGGAATGGACCGCGACGGCGTTCGGAGCGTACCCGGGCTTCGAGCGCGATCCGTACAAGGAGTACAGCGAGCCCTGGTTCGGCGCTCACCGCGTGCTGCGCGGCGGTTGCTTCGTCACGCAGCCGCGGCTCTTGAGCCCGACCTGGCGAAACTTCTACTTGCCGAAGCGCCGCGACGTCTGGGCGGGGTTCCGGACATGCGCGATCGGCTGAACGCGTTCATCGCGACGCCCGCGCGGCCCGGGGCGAACACCGGGAATCGGGTCACCGCGCTGCGCTGGGCGAAGCGCCTGCGCGAGCTCGGCTGGCACGTGCGGATCGATACCGCGTGGCGCGGCGAGCGCTGCGATCTGCTCGTTGCGCTGCACGCGCGCAAGAGCCACGCGTCGATCGCGCGGCATGCGAGCGAACAACCGGACGTCCCGCGCATCGTCGCGCTGACCGGCACCGATCTCTATGGCGACATCCATCACGACGTCGCCGCGCGCGAGTCGCTCGAGCTCGCGAGGCGGCTCGTGGTGCTGCAGCCCCTGGGCCTGCGCCAGCTGCCGGAGCGGCTGCACGCCAAGACGCGCGTGATCCTGCAATCGGCCGTGAGTGTCGCGTCGGCCCACGCGCAGCCCGGCTTCGTGGCGTGTGCGCTGTCGCATCTTCGCGACGTCAAGGATCCGCTGCTCGCCGCGCGTGCCGTGGCCTTGTTGCCGGCAACCTCGGCGCTCCGGATCGTTCACCTCGGCGACGCCGGCGACGAGAGCTGGCGCGATCGTGCGCTCGACGCGGAGCGTGCGACGCGTGGCCGCTGGACCTGGCTCGGTCCCACGCGGCGCGCCGACGCGCTGAGCATGCTCGCCGGTTGTCGGCTGCTCGTGCTCACCAGCCACGCCGAAGGTGGCGCCAATGCGGTCACCGAAGCGATCGCCGCGGGCGTGCCGGTACTCTCGACGCGTATCGACGGCTCGCTCGGGATCCTCGGCGATGACTATCCCGGCTACTGCGAAGTCGGCGACGCCGGCGGCCTCGCGGCGCTGCTCGGGCGGTGCGAGGGCGAGCCGGCGTTTCTTGCCGAGCTGCGCACCCGCGTCGTGGGGCTGCGCCCGCTCGTCGATCCCGCGCGCGAGCAAGCGAGCTGGCGCGAGCTGATCCAGGAACTGGCGGGACCGCGATGGTGACCTCGGACGCGACCACTCGAGGGCGCACGGCGTCGAGTACCGCGACGATCGTAGCGGTACTCGCGCTCGTGATGACCATCGGCGGCCTCGTCATCTACAAGGCCGCGAGCGCGCTGAAGGTGATCGCGACCGCCGACGCCGAGCGCTCGCTCCACGCGAAGGCCCGCTGGATCGACGTGGCAGACGCGCCGGCCGCGACCCGTCCGCTGCTCGAGTCGCTCAATTACCTGAGCTGGATCGCCATCGCGCTGGCGTTCGGGATCGTGATCGCCGCGACCGTGCGCGCGTTCGTTCCCGCACGCTGGCTCGAGCGGACGCTCGCCGCCGATGGGATCCGCGGCCAGCTGCTCGCGGCGCTCGTCGGCGCCCCGCTCATGTTGTGCTCGTGCTGCGTCGCGCCGGTGTTCGAGGGCGTCTACGCGCGCACGCGGCGGCTCGGTCCGGCGCTCGGCCTGATGCTCGCCGCGCCCGCGCTCAATCCCGCGGTGCTCGCCGCGACGTTCCTGATCTTCCCCGCCGCGATCGCGTCGCTGCGGCTCGGCGCCGCGCTCGTGCTCGTGCTGGTTGCCGGCACCGTGCTCGGGCGCGTGTATCGCGATCCGCGCGAGACGGAGCGGTGCCCGGTGGAGATCGAGGCCGACTCGCCGAGCCTCGCCGCGTTCGCTCGCGCATTCGGTGCGTCGCTCGCGGCGGTCGCGTGGCGGTCGCTGCCCGCGATCCTGCTCGGCATCGTCGTGTCGGCGGCGATCGCGGGCTGGATCCCGATGGAAGCGCTCGCACGAGACGGCGTGCACGCGGTGCTGATCGTGATCGCGGTCGCGCTCGTCGCGGTGCCGCTCGCGCTGCCCACATTCGGCGAGATTCCGCTCGCGATCGCGCTGCTCGCCGCGGGTGCGCCCGCCGGTGCTGCAGCTGCGCTGCTGGTCGCGGGCCCCACGGTCAACCTGCCGTCGTTGCTGTCGCTCGCTCGCGCGACGTCGTGGCGCGTCGCCGCCGTGACCGCTGCGATGGTGTTCGGCGTCGCCGTAGCGGTGGGGCTCGTGGTGCACGCGCTCGCGTAGCTCACGTCCGCGCGCACAGCCACAGCCGCATCCAGCCGCGCGGATCGACGAAGACGTCGCGCGCGTGCCAGCCGGCGCGTCCGAGCAGCGACTCGATCACCGGCGGTGGATACTTGTAGCAGTGCTCGGTGATGATCGATTCGCCACACCGAAACTCGATCACGTCGCCCGCCACCTGGACGCGATGGTCGCGGTCGGCGACGAGGTGCATCTCGATGCGGCTAGCGCGCGCGTCCCACACGGCGCGATGCGAGAACGCACGTGGATCGAAGTCGGCGTCGTACGTGCGGTTCAGGTGGACCAGCACGTTGCGATCGAACTCGGCCGTCACGCCCTCGCGATCGTCGTATGCGCGCACCAGCGTCTCGGGATCGGAATTCGAATCCGCACCGAGCAGCAACATCGCCCCGACGCCGGCCTGCGTGGCGAACCGCGCGAGGAACGCTTCGGCCTCGTCGAGCTCGAAGTTGCCGATCGTGGAGCCGGGAAAGAACACGAGCGAACGTGCGCAATCCCGTCGAGACGGAGGGATCTCGAACGGGAGCATGTAGTCGGCGCAGACCGGTTCGATCTCGAGCTCGGGATACGCGGCGCGCAGCTCGAGGTTGGTCGTGGCGAGTTGCTCGGCCTCGACCTCGATCGGCACGTAACCGACCGGTGCGGCGAGTGCATCGAGCAAGAGGCGAGTCTTCAGCGCGAGACCGCTGCCGGGCTCGATCACGCGTGCGCGCGGGCCCACCGCGTCCGCGATCGCGGGCACGTGCTGGCGTAGCAGCGCGACCTCGTGGCGGGTCGGATAATAGTCCTCGAGTGTGCAGATACGCGCGAACAGCTCGGCCCCCCGGGCATCCCAGAGCAGGCGGCACGGCAGGTGCCTGCGTGGCGCGCGTAGCCCGGCGACGACGTCATCGGTGCGTGCGATGGCTGCGCGAACCGTCGGCATACGTGCGATTTGCGACGACCCGCGGCGTGAGGACAAGGGGCACGACGTTCCAAGTTGGAAGGCGAGTCCGTTTTCCATGGGGGCGAGACCGGACGGCGAGCGTTGCGGGGCAGCATGCCGATCGCGGTGACGAGCGCATGGGCGCGATCGCACGTCGCCGAGCCCGAGCGCGTAGTTGAGCAGGCCATAGGGAAGATCGGCGATAGCCGGACGAGCAACGTGATCTTGAAGCCTCGCGGCCGAGCGCCGCGGCATCGCCCCGATGAGACCCGCGACGACGTTGACCGATCACCTCTTACGAGACTTGCGCGCGGTGTTTGCGTTGGCTTTTGGCTTGGCGTTGGCTTTCGGCTTTGCCTTCGGCTTCGGCTTGGCTTTCGCCTTCGGTTTCACCGCTGGCTTCGCCTTGGCGTGCGGTTTCCTCTTCGCCTTCGCTGTTCCCTTCGGCTTCACCGGCGATCCGGGAAACCAGCTGCCTTGTTGCGGGTCGTAGACGTTCACACCCCCGTCGTTCAGCGCGCCGACAAGATCGATGATGACGTCGATCCCGCCCTCGCCACCGCCGGTCCCCTGCGTGACGAGCACGCACGTCGGCGACAGATCCACGAACACGTAGCCGCCCTCGTCATCTTCCCAGCGCAGCGTCGCGTTCTTCGGACCGCGCAGCGAGGTTCGGGTCGTCAGCGTCTGATACAGCCCATCGACATCGAGCGGTGGGATGTCCGACTGTGCATTTCCTTCGACGAGCGCCCCGATTCGCGTCCGGTCGGCGGTGGCAACGCCGTAGTAGCTGATGCTCATGGACTCGGAGATTACGCTCAATGCCCGCGGTGATGAAATGACGAGCAGCTCGTCCGGTGGCCGCCTGGCCGCGATGATCTGAGCCTCGAGGGAACTCGCGGATGACGTACGCGTGACAGCGTGCGCACCGACAACCACGTCAGTAACGCAGCGTGCCCGTGAGGGCGAGCTCCATCGTCAGCTCGGCGTTGACGCGGCCGCGGTCTGCATGCCCGACGCCGCGGCGAGGATGGCCGCCTGCATGAGGCGCACGACTACGCTTTGGCCCGCTGCCGCGCTTCTTCACGTCGGCCGCGAGCTGCGCCAGCGTCACCTCGCCGAGCCGCGCCAGCAGCAGTTGCTCCACGTCGTGGAACGTCTTGCCAAGCGCGGCATTGACCGCTTGCTCGACAAGGCACCCCGGAGCCTCCGTCCGATTGCCGAGTGCGAGGACGGACGGGTTGCCGAGCGCGGCGTACACGTCGCGTAGCGACAGCTTCGACTGATCGCACGCGAGCGTCCATCCGCCGCCGTGTCCCTTCTCCGACTGGACGTAACCGTGCTCGCGTAGCCCCGCCATGATGCGGCGGATGACGACGGGATTGGTCTGCATCGCCTTCGCGAGCACGTCGGAGGTGACCGGCGCGCCGTCATTACAAACAGACCGAGCAGGATCATCAGGTGGTGCATCACCCCGATAGCGTCGGGCGACCGCCGGTCGTGACGGCAAATCGCCAAGTACGCGGGATCAGAACCGGTATGACGTGAGGCCGAGAAGTGCAGAGGGGTGCCGGCGGCTCGGTCCTGATGCGCGTGCCGAGCTGGGTGGCGGTACACCCGCGCCCGTTCCCGCGACGGAGCATGTCGCCGAGACTTCGGCGCGTGGCCGAACGTAACGGTTGAGCAGCCGCATGAACGGGGCCAGGGTGTCTGCGTGATTGCCATGAACACGGTCGCAGAGCGATTCCTGAAGAGCCCGCGTTCGGGCAGGTTGCTGACGCTGTTGGCGCGCGCGCCGATGCCGGTGATCGGACCCGACGAGATCGCGGATCGCATGCCCGAGCCGGGCTTCGATCGCGATGCGAGCCCGCTCGTCGAGATGCTGGAACCCCGTGCTGCCGGCACCGCCGGCCTGCTCGACGGCGATGTCGTCGTCAAGGATCAGATCGACGTCGCCGGGTTTCGCACCGGCGTGGGTACGGCGAACGGCGGCACCGTGGCCGAGCGCGATGCCACGCTCGTCGCGCGCATCATCGCGGCCGGCGGACGTGTCGTCGGCAAGGCGAAGATGACCGAGCTCGGCATCGATGGCATCGGCTCGGTGATGCACTACGCGATGCCGATGAATCCCCGCGCGCCCGGCTACTCGCCGGGTGGCTCGAGCACCGGCACGGCCGTGGCGGTCGCGACCGGGCTCGCGCGCTATGGCGTGGGTGGCGACGGCCTCGGCAGCATCCGGATCCCGGCGGCGTTCTGCGGGCTCGTCGGGCTCAAGCCGAGCCGCGAGCGCATCCCGCGCGATGGCATCCGCAGCCCGGTGCGCACGCTCGACGCCGTCGGCCCGATCACGCGCACCGTCGACGATTGCGCGCGGCTGTGGCAGGTGATGGCCGGCGAGCCGATCGAGACGCTGACGCCGTGGGTCCCCGAGCGCGTCGGCATCGTGAACGGTACGTGGCTGCGCGCGTCGCGGCTGGTCACCAAGGCGTTCGATCGCGCGCTGTCGGCGCTCGGCGTCGCCCGCGAGCGCGTCGAGCTGTCGGGGCTGGATCGCGCCACGTTCCTCGGTGGGTTGATCGGCGCGCACGAGCTCGCGACCGGCCCGTACGCCGAGCAAGTCGTCTCGCGCGCCGCCCGCACGAGCCGCATGCTCGGCGGTGCGATGTCGAAGACCGACGCGACGATCTTGTACCAGCACCGCGACACGCTGCGTGCCACCACCGCGCGAACGCTCTCGCGCACGCCGATCCTCGCGATGCCGACGACCGCGATCCCGCCACCCGCGCTCACCGACGCGCTCGTCAACGGTGGACCGGAGATTCGCCTGCTGCGCGCGCTCGGCGCGTTCACGCCACTCGCGAACCTGTGCGACCTGCCGGCGATCGCGGTACCGTGCGGCGTCGACGATCGCGGACGCCCGCTATCGATCATGTTCGTCGCCGCGTACGGCCACGAGTCCACGCTCTTGCGCATCGCGCTCGCCGTCGAGCGCACCGGTCTCGGCACCGCGGCGATTTGAGGAGCTTACGGATTCTTGCGCTCTGCGAGGTATCGCTTGGCCTCGCCGCTCACCATCGCGCTCCTGTCGCGCGACATCTCCGTGAGCTTCGCGACGACATCGGGCGGGTTCAGCTGCGCGAGCGCGTGGACGACCTCGAGCCGGAGCGACTCGTCCTTGTCGGAGCGCAGCGCCCACAGGATCTTCATCCCCGCGGCGGTCTTGTGGGTCGCGATGGATTGCGCGGCGGAGATCCGGCCGTTGCCGGGGATCGCAAGGGCGCGCTCCAGCGCCACGAGCGACTCGGCGGTGTTGTACGCACCGAGCGCGCGGATCGCGACGAACTGACGGCCCCAGTCGGACAGCGCGGCGGCCTTGACGAAGTACGGGACGACGCGGGCATCGTTGATCGACGCGAGCGCCTCGGCGAGGCTGCCGCCGTCATCGTCGTTGGCCGCGAGCATCTTCGTCCCGAGCCGATCGATCACGGCGCCGAGCTGCGCGGGCGTGTTCGGCCCGACCTCGACCGCGAGGCTCAGGTGCGTCGGATGCTTCGTCGACCTGGTGTCCCAGCCGTCCCCGCGCCCGAGGCCGAGCCGCAAGGTCTTGTCGACGGTGATCGTGTAACGACCGGGCTTCGCGATCGTCGCCCACTCCGAGAGCAGCAGCCGCGAGACATGCGTGCCCTTGGCGGCGAGCGCGGTCGCGCCGGTCACGCCGTTGCCGGCCATGGGACCGGCAGGGAGCGCGGGGATGGCGCCGTCGGGCCCGGTGACCTTCACCGTGAAGCTATCGGGAGCGCCGTTTCCGTCGGGCGAGGTGACGATGTACATCGCGTCGGCGGTGTCGTTTGCGACCCGGACCTCGAGCATCACCGGCTCGCCGACGAGGACCTTCGTCGAGGCGGCGACAAGCGTTGCCGTGACCGGATGCCCGTCGACGACGAAGCGATCCTTGCTGGTCACGGGGGCGGCACTCGCAGTCGACATACTGACCAGCATGACAAGGAAGCCGATGCGCATGTTCATTCCGTCGATTCTGACATGTCGTCTGGACGTCATGGCTCGTGCGGGCTGCGGTCAGCTTGGTGTGCTCCACGCGCGTCGCGGTGGTGTCGCGCCTGACCTCGAGGCACTCGCTGATCCACTTCGACGGCTGGCCCGCGCGATCGAGGATGATCAGCCTCGCGCCCGGTTTGAGCGCGAACCAGCAGGTCGTCGCGAAGACCGGCTGCTTCGTCACCGTGCCTCTCCAGATCACGTCGACGTCGAGCGTGATGGTGGACTTGCCGACGGCGACGACCTTGCCGGCGAACACGCGGGAGCTTTGCAGCTTCGCGCTACTGCGCATCCGCAGTATCGAGGCGAGGAAGAGTGGTGATGGAGGACCACCACGCCTCCCGCGGATCGACCGGCACACACCAAAGATCACGGCATGTGAGCGTGCGATCAGCCGAGCCGATCGCCGGCCACGACGAGGAACGCCGCGCCGGGAGCGTGCAGCCGCGTGAGCAACGGCTCGAACGGCGAGACAACGCGCGCGGCGAAGCCACTCGGTGGGAAGAAGATCGACCCACGTACGGCCGCGACGTGCAGACCTGAGCCCTCGACCAGCCCCATCAGCGCGCGCCGCGACCAGAAGCGAGCGTGACGCCAGGTCTGCGCGCCCAGCCAGCCGCGCACGCGACGCTCCGCAGCCCAGACGCTGTAACGACCGAGCTCGCCGATCACGAGTCGCCCTCCTGGCGCGAGCACGCGAGCCATCTCTCGCACAACAGAACGTGCATCGGAGACCAGACAAAGCACGGTCACCGCGAGCACAACGTCGAAGGTTCCATCGGCGAACGGCAGGGCTTCGGCGCGGCCCGTCTCGAACGATGCCGACAGCCTGCGCTCGTTCGCGCGCGTCCGTGCGGCCGCGAGCATGGTCGGCTCGAGGTCGATGCCCGTGACGATGGCGCCTCGCGCCGCGGCTTCCAGTGCATACGTTCCGTCGCCCGTGCCGACGTCGAGCACGCTCTTGCCTGCGAGCTGCCCGGCCAGCCCGAACACGACGCCCATCTCGACGCGCTCCGTGATCCGGCCGATCGTCGACGCGCGCCATCGCGTGTAGGTGTCGGCGCCGATCTCCGGCTCGGTCACGTCGTCCACGCCTGCATCCACGGCTTCGCGCGATAGCGGTCCCAGCCGTCGGGAAGGACCGTCACCACCGGACCATCGAGCCCGCCACGTGAGGCGACGCGAATCGCCGCGACGACGTTGGTGCCGGCCGAGCCGCCGACGAGCAAGCCCTCTTCACGCACGAGCCGCCTCACCATCGCGAAGCTTTCGTCATCGCTGACGCGTTCGGCGCCGTCGATCACGGCGCGATGCAAGTTCTCCGGTGCCTCGCTGCCGCCGATGCCCTCGACCGCGTACGAGCCATCAGCACCGATCACGCCCGTCTCGACCCAGTCGGCGAGCCCGGACCCGATCGGATCGGCGAGGATGATTCGCACGTGCGGCAGCGCGGCCTTGAGACAGCGGCCGACGCCGCTGATCGTGCCGCCCGTACCGGCCCCGGCGACGAACGCGCCGATCCGCCCGCCGGTCTGCGCGAGCAACTCGGCCCCCGTCGTCTCTTCGTGGATCCGGACGTTGGCAGGGTTGCAGAACTGATCGGTCAGGAACCAACCGTGTTCGTCCGCCATTCGCCGCGCGGCGTTGCGGAAGTTGTTCGGGCTCGACGGCGGCGCGTTCGCCGTGATCACGACCCGCGCGCCGAACGCCGCGAGGGCGATGCGCTTGTCTAGCGACATCTTCTCGGGCATCACGCACACCAGCTCGTAGCCGCGCGCCGCAGCGACCAGTGCGAGGCCCATGCCGGTGTTGCCCGCCGTGGCCTCGATCAGCGTCATCCCGGGCCGCAAGGCACCGCGCGCTTCGGCGTCGTCGACGATCGCCTTCGCGATCCGATCCTTGACCGAGCCACCGGGGTTCATATGCTCGCATTTGACGAGGACAGGTACCGGGAGGCCCACGGCGATCCGGCGCAACGGCACGAGCGGCGTGTGGCCGATGTGATCGAGGAGGCCGGGAGCTTCGTTCACGGTCGAAATCTACGTCGACCGGGCGAGGCTAGCCACTGCAAGGTCACCCTCGAGTTCAACGACGGTCCGGGGCCGCTCGTTGGTCGGAGCCCTCCTCCCGCGGCACGCGTCATGACGCACGACGAACGCGCATACTATGCGCTGACCCGCCGCACGTATGCCTCGTGGTTTGCAACCTTCTACGATGCCATCACCTGGCCAGCTCGCTGGGTGCGGTCGCGCGTCCCACGTCTCGCCGGGATCCAGGTCGGGACGCGCGCCATCGACGTCGCCACTGGCACCGGCGCGCAGGCCCGCGCGTTCGCCGATGCCGGGGCGCACGTGCTCGCGATCGACCTCTCGCCCCGGATGCTCGCGATCGCCGGGCGTAGGCGCCGCCGCCGCGACATCGACTTCGTCGAAGCCGACGCCACAGCCTTGCCGACCCTCGATGCGAGCTTCGATGTCGCGTGCGTGTCGTTCGCATCGCACGAGATGCCGGCGGGCGTGCGCGCGATAGTGGTCGCCGCGATGGCGCGCGTGACGCGACCGGGCGGGACGGTCGTCGTCGTCGTCGACGATTACGCCCTTCCTCGCAATCGGGTCTGGCGCTGGCTCGTCTGCCACGTCGTCAACGCGTTCGAGCCCGAACCGTATGTCGACTTCGTGCGATCGGATCTCGTCGCACTGCTCGCTCGTTCCGGAATCGCGCTCCGCGCCGACCATCAAACGCTGCTCGGCGCCGCGCGGATCGCGATCGGCGTCCGCGAGGTGTGACGTGGAGCTCGGCCTGCACCTGGAGCGGGAACCCGACGCGCTCGCGATCGTCGAGCGCAAGGGCCTGGGCCACGCTGTGCGATGCTATCGCCGAGCGGATCAGCGCGCAGCTCTGCCGCCACTACCTCGAACGCTTCTCCATCACAACGTCGACAAGGTCCTGCTTCGACGAGCTCCGTGCCGACCTGCTCGCAGGACGCATCGCACTGTTCTAGATCGGGCTCAGGCGATCAGCGCGACGGTTCGGCTAATCCCCCACGGCTCGCCGCCACGAACGAACCAGCGCTTCGGCGGCGCGAGCGATCTCGTGCTCGGTGGTGCTGCGCCCGAGCGTGAGCCGCACCGAGCCGAGCGCATCTTCCGGGGACACGCCCATCGCGAGGATGACCGAGGAAGCGCTCTCGTTGCCCTCGTGGCACGCCGAGCCGGTCGATGCCGCCACGTCCGGAGCCCCAGCGAGCACGGTGTTTCCGGAGGCCCGCGGGAAGCGGACGTTGAGCGTGTTCGGCAACCGAAGCTCGCGATGACCGTTGAGCTCGATCCCGTGCACGGCGGCAGCCAGGCGATCCCATAGCGAGTCTCGGAGCCTGCGCATCCGCGCGGCCGTCGCCTCGAGATCACGCCCGACCGCTTCGCACGCCGCGCCGAGACCAACGATGGAAGCTACGTTCTCGGTTCCGGGGCGCAGACCGCGCTCGTGGCTTGCTCCGAGCGCGAAGGGAACGAGCGGAGTGCCTCGCTTGACGTAGAGCGCTCCGACGCCCTTGGGTGCGTAGAGCTTGTGGCCCGCGATGGACAGGAGGTCGACCCCGAGCTCGCGGACCCGGACCGGCACTTTGCCGAGCGACTGCGCGGCGTCGGTGTGCACGAGCGCACCGCTCGCGTGTGCGAGCTCCGTCAGCTCTGCGACCGGCTGCAACACGCCGGTCTCGTTGTTCGAATGCATCACCGTGACGAGCGCGGTGTTGCCGTCGATCGCGTCGCGAGCCTCCTCCAGGCGGGTCCGACCGACCGCATCTACGCGAACGCGCGTGACGGTTCGCTCGTGCCGCTCCAGCCATGCGCACGGACGCGCTGTCGCTGGGTGCTCGATGACCGTCGTGACGACGTGCCTTCGATCGCCACGCGCCTCCGTGACACCTCGGATTGCGAGGTTGTTCGCTTCGGTGCCGCCCGAGGTGAAGACCACTTCGTCCGCGTCACAGTCGAGGAGCGCGGCGACCTGCTGCCGCGCTCGGGCGACCGCGTCTCGAGCACGTGCACCGTAGACGTGCTCGCTCGACGGGTTGCCGAAGTGCTCGCGCAGGTACGGGACCATCTCGTCGACGACGTGCGGCAGGACTGGCGTCGTCGCGTTGTGATCGAGGTAGATGGGATCGCCGGAGGTCATCGGCTCGAAGCTCGTGGTCTCGTTCGCTCCGCCATCAGAACCACCGCTTCAGCCAGTACTTCTCGAACAGCACCTTGCCGGCGTGCCAGCGACGCCCTGGCGGGTGGAGCTTCACCTGCGGGAGCGGCTCTCCGTAGAAGTCGCCCTTGCCGTAACCGGCCTGACCATCGCCGGTCTCGACGAAACACTCGCCCTCACCGTTGAAGCTCGCCGACTGCCCCTTGCCCGTGATCGCGCGAACGATGTTGGTGGCGACCACCTCGGCCTCGGCGTGCGCGAACACCCCGGCCTTCGGTAGGGGCTTGCCGAGCGTGAGCGGGATCCCGACGACATCGCCGATCGCAAACACGCGCTCTCGCTTGGTGGCCATCGTGTGGCGGTCGACCGCGATCCATCCGGTCTCTCCGACCAGGCCGGACTCGCGCACGACCCGTGGCGCGCGGTGCGGCGCGACGTAGGCGAGGAGATCGTAGCTCGCCTCGACGCCGTTCTTGAACTTCAGCCTGCGCGCGGCGGGATCGACTTCGGCGATCTGGTGCTCCGGGTGGTAGTCGATGCCCTTGCCCTCGACCATCTGCCGCACGCCCTTCGAGACCTCGGGACCTGCCACGCCCATCGGACCTGGTTCCGCCGCAAACAGATCGATCTGGGTCTTGTCGCGGATCTTGCGCTTGCGGCAGTTGTGCTCGAGCAGCATCGCCGCTTCGTACGGTGCCGCCGGGCATTTGTACGCCGGGGCCGCCGTGAGCACGACGAGCCGTCCGCCGGTGAAGCTCGCCAGCGCATCGCGCAGTGCCTCCGCGCCGGCGAGCGAGTAGAAGCTGTGGCCCGCCTGTTCGAGACCGGGGATGGTCTCGGGCGCGAGCTCGGCGCCAAGCGCGATCACGAGGTAGTCGCCGGCCAACGTGCGGCCATCGACGACGGCCTCACGCCGCTCGACATCGATCTTCTGGATCTCGCCGAGGACAAGCTCGATGCCCTTGCGTTCGAGCCGCGCGAGCGGGCGCGAGATCTTGTCCGCGGTACGATCGCCTGTCATCAACCACAGCAGAGATGGCGCGAACACGAACGCCGCGTCGCGCTCGACGAGCACGACGCGATGCTCGTCGGGCAACTGCGCGCGCAGCCGATTCGCGGCGACGAGTCCGCCGACGCCTCCGCCGAGAATTAGCACCGTCTGGCCCATCGCTGCCTCCCTCAGAACGTGATGACCTTATCCGCTTCGAGCCACGTCGTGAGTTCTTTCATCGAGGATCTCGGCGGCGGTGATGCCGCGCCGTCGATGCAGCTCCCGCACACGCCGAGCGCACATGCGCGATGCGTGCGAGCGGCGAGCATCGTCGCCACATTGTAATAGCCTGACGGGGCCTTCTGGCCGCGATGTGCCCCGAAGACGTTGTGTCACGGATCAGGAAGTCCTCGAGCTCCACGCCCTCCGCTTCGCGAGAGCCGGCGAGCCGGAGCCCATTGGACTCTCGCTGCCGGATCCAATTCATGGTGCGATTCCCTGCAACGAATGTTCCTGCCACGGACGCGCCCACACCGCAGCGAGGCCGGGCTTCGCGCAAGAGCTGCGCGTCGCGGGCCACCGAATGCTGTTCGATGTAGAAACGGCCGAGCGCGCGCGCCCAGGCGCCACGCCAGGTCAAAGGCCGGCGGCGACTTGCACGGTAACCAGGAGGTGGCCCTGCAGCGGTGGGGTTGGCGCGCTGCCGTTCCCAGCTTGCGCGACATAGGTAGCCTCGACGCTGAGCTTGTTGGCGTGTCCGTCCAGGAAGTAGTTGGACCCGATGCCGGCGACGTGCGTGGTGTTCGTGGTGTCGTCGACGTTGATCCGCTCGTAGGAACCGAACGGCTGCAACTGCCCGGGGCCGAGCTTGCACGAGATCAAGTATCCCAACCTGGATGAAATCACGTTCGCATCGGTGCCGGAGGCGATCGCCGTGAAGCCCACCGCGTTGGGTGAGTTGTCGATGTGCGTGTAGGAGCTCTCGAATGTCACCGCCCCGCCGCGCAGGGATTGATCGACGTGGACGTCGACGGTCCAGGCGACGTACCTCCTCGAGTCGGCGTCGAACACGAGCCTCTGGACGTCCACGCCCCCTCCGATCGAGAGGACTCGACGCTTGCCGAGGTAGCTGCCCTCGTTGAACCAGTTGGTCTCGCGGTCGAACAGCGACAAGCTCAACCGTCCGGCCACGCGTGGGTGGTCGACGGGGTTGCGTGTCACGTCATCTGCGCCGTCCCCGACCATCACTCGGTACTGCAGTAGCCCGCTGGCGATGTTGCCCCATAGCGTGACGCCGTCATCCCGACCGACCTTGCTCGGGTAGAAGATTCCGCCACGATAGCCGCCCTGCGTCCAGTCCAGATCCGTCGTGAGGAGGGTCTTGGTCGAGGTCGTCCCGTAGTTCCGCGTGAACGGAATGTACATCCGACCGACGTGCAGGTTCACGACACCGTCAAGGAGCCGGATGCTCACCCAGCCATCGCGAACGGCCGAGCCGGTGCCGAGCCCCTCACCGGGATTGTCGAGCCCGCGTTGCCCGAGCCGGTCACCTGCAACATGGACGAAGAAACCCAGCCACGGTGTGACGGTGCCCTTGGCGTAGAGATACGTGCGCCGCACCAGGAAGTCCTGGCCGTCGTGCTCCTGTCTTCCATCGCCGTCGCGGTCGGTCGCGTCCTGCACGTACTGATACCAGCCCTGCAGCCAGAGGCCCAGGTCGAGCGAGCGGTCCCCCTTGCGGTACACCTCCTCGGCGCGGGCCATCGCCGAACTCCCTGCGACAAGTGCGGCAGCGAGCCCCACGATCGCAGACATACCTGCTCTTGGGAGCATGCGTTCCAGACAAGCAAATGTCGTGCCTCGAGGCGCGCGCAACAGATGCCGGCGACGATGCGTTGCACCAATGAAGATGGCCGTGGGATGTGTGATGCCGGTGAACCCGCATCGCGCCCGTTTGCGCGGCGAGCGCCCGGCCACCGGTGATCCGCATGGACGTGCGTCCCGAACACGTGGCTGATCCGCATCCCCTTCGAGGTCGCGAAGTCGACGTACGCGTCGACCTCGGCTTCTTGCGGATCGACGACGCAGGCGAGTCCTTGGCTGGCGCAGCCGAACACGGACGCCGCGCAGCCGGTCTCGAAGCGATAGAATCGAGCCGGCGCGCGAGCTCGGCGCGATCGATCGGCTCGAAGTCGTCGCGGCCGATCAGGTACGTGCGCGCCACCTCGTCGAGCTCCGCGAGCGCTCCTATTTCAAGTAATCAATTGAATACGTTCATAGCCCTCGTGTCGAGCAAGCCGGATCTGGTAGGTTCACGCTCATGACGACTGCAGCCCGCATGAACAACGTCGCACTGGAACAGGTCGCTACCTTCGGTCAGCAGATCCAGACGGACAAGACGAAGGCGCGCCGGACCCAGGTCGTCGAAGGCGAGTGGCTGCTCGAGGAGGGCGGCCCGCAGTTCCGCTCGACGATCAACTTCGAGGGCGGCAGCACCGTGTTCGAGGTCGACAACCCCACCTTCATGGGCGGTGGCGGCAAGCTCCCCGGCCCGATGCACTACTGCTTCTACGGTCTCGCGTCGTGCTACACGGGGATGTTCGCGACCATCGCCGCGATGCTGGGGATCCCGCTCACCAAGCTCACGGTCAAGGTCGAGGCCGACGTCAACTTCGAACGCGCCTTCGGGCTCGGCGAGGCGCCGACGATCGAGGAGGTTCGGGTCACGCTCCACGTCGTGAGTCCCGCGCCCGTCGAAAAGATCCGCGAGGCCGAGGAGCTCGCGCTCCAGCGCTGCCCGGTGGTCTTCACGCTCCGCAATCCGATCAAGCTCACGCCCAAGATCGAGATCTCGCAGGCGTGAAGCCCCCAACCATCCATGTGTGAGCTCCTCGCGATGTCCGCGCGCTTCCCGACGACGCTGGGCCTCTCGTTCGACGAGCTGGCGCGTCACGGTGGCGGCACGGGGCCGCATGGCGACGGCCGGGGGATCGGCCTGTGGCAAGACGGGGCTGCGCTCGTCATCCGGGAGCCGCGTGCGGCGAGTGGGAGTCAATGGATCCAGTTCCTCCACGAGCGGCAGCTACAGAGCTCGATCGCGATCGCCCATGTGCGAAAGGCGACGCAAGGGGCCCGTTCGCTCCGCAACACGCAGCCCTTCGAGCGCGAGCTGGCCGGTCGCGTCCACCTGTTCGCGCACAACGGGATGCTCCCCGGCATCGAGGACCACGCGCGGTTTCGGACACGCCGCTTCCGCCGCATCGGAGACACCGACTCGGAGCAGGCGTTCTGCGCACTGCTCGAACGCCTCGCGCCGCTCTGGGAGGATGGTCTGCTGGGCCTGGATGATCGGTCGCGCGAGGTCCGCGCGTTCGCGTCTGTCCTCCGCGCGCTCGGCCCGGCGAACTTCATCTACACCGACGGCGACGTCGTGTTCGCGCACGGTCACCGGCGCATCCACGGCGGCGGGGACATTCGGCCGCCCGGCCTCCACGTGCTCTGCCGGACCCGTGCGACGGCCTCGCACGCGCGCCCGCCTGTCGGAGTGGCCATCGGCCCGATGGAGGGTCAGGAGGTCGCACTCGTCGCGAGCGTTCCGCTGAGCGCGGAGACCTGGGAACCCCTGGCCGAAGGCGAGATCATCGTGCTTCGCGACGGGCGGATCACGGGGAGAATCTCAGCGTGAACGCCGTGAGCCGAGAGCGCCCGATCTCACCACAACGCGACGACACCGATCCTCCCGGAGGTCGTCGACGCGATGCTCCCGCACCTTCGGGTTGCCATGACGCGCGAAGCGGGGGATGAAACGTAGATGCGCCTACCAGACTCGCCGCTCGCTCTCGCCGCCATGCTTGTTTGCGCGATCGTTCTTCCCACCCGCACGGCCGACGCATATCCGCCCGGCGTCGGGATTGTCAGCAAGCATCGGACGTGCACGGGCTGTCACATCAACAATGGGAAGTGGGACGAACAGCGGACGATCATCGACGTGCTCGATGCCACGACGAAGAAGTCGCTCAAGGATCCGGACGGCGTGTTCCGCCTCGAGGTACTGCGCGGACAAACGCTGACGGTCCTGACCGTGATCGGTCGGCCCAAGGGCGACACCGCGCCTCGGCCTCGCCGCACTGCCTGGTTCTACGTCGACCCGACGCAGATCGATACGGCGTCGTTCTCCAAGTTCGCGCCAGGCTGGGACGTGACGCTGCCGCTGTCCTGTCGCGTGGTCGGAGACAAGCTCGACGGCTATCCCGGCGCGCAGATCACGGTGCTGCCGATGACCGTGCGCCCCACGGACGCCGCGCGCGCCGCCGACATCGAGCTGCAGGTCATGCTCACCTCCGGGGAGTCGATGAAGAACGACGCCAAGAAAGGCATGATCGGAAACTACTTCGTCCGCAAAGTAGTGCTCAGGGTCATCGACCCCGTCACGAAACCCTGAATCAGGTCCCGCCGCCAAGGTTGGCTGGCCTTGACGTGCGAGGTCGATCGCGACGGCGAGGATTCTCGACACCTCTCCCCGGTCGTTCGTCCAAACGCTGATCCCGTTCGGCTTCTTGCCCGTCTTGACGCGCGCGACGATCCTCTTCGTCGCGCCGTCGACCTCCGTGACGCTGTCGTCGGCGATCGCCGTGACGTAGGCGCGTCCCCTTAGCGCCAATGTCGGTCAGATAAGAACGTTGACGTTGACATCGACGTGAAATGGCTGCACCGTCGGACGGGACGCGGTGCGATGCCGTGGCCACGATTCATGCGCGTGCTGAAGCGGTATCCGCTTCCGCCGCCACGAGTCGTCCACAGCGTCTATCAGGATCGTCGACAGCTACGACTGCCGACGTTTCACCGTACGTAGCGAAATTCCGTGGACGAAGAGCCGGATGCCGGAAATCGGCACGTCCGGATCTGTGGGAGCCCCGGGTCACACCCGGGGCAACCCGACTGCCCTTAGCGCGACGACACCGTGCGCACCCAGTCCGACGTCGATGGACGCGGTGATCGCCATTGACTCGACATCGAAGACGTAGTGCTTGTTCGGCCCGAGAGGATCCCTTGATCGGCGACGAGCATCGAGCGCCCATCGGCGGGGTAGAGCGGTACCGGCCCTTGCGCCTCCGACGTACCTCGTACTGCCGGCACCGCGCGCGATGCGAGGTCGATGCGAGACGCTCCACCATCGCTGCCTCAGAACGTGATGACCTTATCCGCTTCGAGCGTCCACGTCGTGAGCTCTTCCATCGAGCTGCGATGGGCGCCTTCGAGGAGCTCGGCGTCGGCGATGCCGCGCGCGTCGATGCAGCTCCCGCACACGCCGATCGCGCACGTGCGATGTGTGAGGGCGGTGAGCATCGTCGCCACGTTGTAGTAGCCCGACGGGACCTTCTGGCCGCGATGCGCACCGGAGACCGCATCGCCGATCAGGAAGACCTTGAGCTCCACGCCTTCCCGCTTCGAGAGGAAGCCGGCGAGGCGGAGTCCGTTGTACGTGTGCTCGTTGCCGTACGGCGCTTCGTTCAGGATGAAGAGGACCTTCATGGCGTGCCTTTCTGCATCGATCGTTCCTGCCACGCGCGAGTTCCCCCACGGAGCGACCACACGGAAGCGAGGCCGCCTTCGCGCAAAAGCTGCGCCGCGCGTTCGGAACGGCCACCACCTTGCGTGCACACCGTCACGACCGCGGCCTCCGAGCGCAGCTGGTCGATCTCGGCCAAAAGCATATCGATCGGGATGTTGATGGCACCATCGACGTGACCGGCGGCGTACTCCTCCGGGCCGCGCACGTCGATGATCGCGATCCGGTCGCCGCGGCCGAGTCTGTCCGTCAGGTCGGACGTGGAGATGGTCGCCTCGTCAGAGGAGACGGGCGCAGCGCGGCGGAGCGTCTCGCGCATGCGGATGGCGACGACCAGGCCCGAGGCAAACGTCACCGCGGCGACGAGCCAGATCGCGGCATCGATGCCGAACGCATCCGCGGTGAGGCCAGCGATCACGGCGCCGATCGCGTAGCCAAGATCGCGCCACAACCGGTAGATGCCAACGGCCGACGCACGCCATGACGGATGCGCGACGTCCGCGATCGCGGCGAGGAGCGTCGGATAGACCATCGCGGTGCCGGCGCCGAGCAGCACGGCACCGACCGCAAATCCGGCGAACCCCGACGACACGACGATCGACACGATGCCCGCCGCCTGGACCCACATCCCGCCCGCGATGAGCCACTTGCGGCCGATGCGATCCGACAGCGCGCCGGTGAACAGCTGACCGATGCCCCACACCGCGGGATAGATCGCGGCGAGCCAGCCGATGCGCTCCAGCGAGACATTCGCGGCGGCGTAGAACAGCGGGAAGAGCCCCCACGCCATGCCGTCGTTGAGGTTGTTGACGAGACCGGCTTGGCTGATCGACGACAGCTCGCGGTCGCGGAACGAGGTGCGCAGGAAGATCTCGCGCTGCGAGACCGCGTCGACCGGCTTCGCATGGTTCTTGGCCTCATGGCGTGCGTGCGCGTGGGTATCGCGGACGAGCACGGCGGACAGCACGAGCCCGATCGCCACGAACCCGACGCCGAGATAGAACGGCTCGGGTCGGAGTCCGTAGGTCGCGGCGATGTAGCCAGTGGCCAGCGCCGAGATGGCCACCGCACCATAGCCGGCGAACTCGTTCAGCCCCATCGCGAAGCCACGCCGCGCGGGGCCGGCCAGATCGATCTTCATGATCACGGTGGTCGACCACGTCAGGCCCTGGCTGACGCCGAGAAAGACGTTCGCGAACAAGATCCAACCCCACGACGGCGCCCACATCAGGAGGAACGGGACCGGCAGCGCGACGAGCCATCCCCCGACCAGCACGCGCTTGCGGCCGACCGCATCCGAGAGGCGACCCGCGAAGTAGTTGGTGAACGCCTTGGTGACCCCGAACACCACGATGAACGACAACACCGCAGCGCGCGCCGCGAGGTCAAACTCCTCTTCCGCGATCGCCGGAAGGATGGTGCGCTCGAGCCCGACCATCGCGCCAACGAACGCGTTGACGACGACGAGCAGCGAGAACTGCGCGAGGTTCGGGCCGAGCCCGAGGCGGATACTCGACCGCGTCACGCTCCTCTCCCCTGGTTGAACCGCACGATGTCGTCCATCCCGGCGGGCTTCGGCGGCGCCGTGCCCCCAAGCTCGTCGACGAACGCTGCCTCGCCGAGACCGAGCAGGGCATTCCACCGCTTCTCGGACGCGATCGTGCTCATCGGCTTGCCGCTCATCCCGGCGCCGCATGCCGAGCCCGCGAAGTGCGCTGGGTAGATCTCGAGCGCGTCGGGGAGCACGAGCAGCTTGTCGCGCACGCTGTGGTGGAGCGTCGCGGCGTTCTCGCGCTCGTGCCCCGGCAGATCCGGCCGGCCGACGGCGCCGACGAACAACGTGTCGCCGGTGCACGCGAACCACGGCTCGGGTCCGCGGCGGAGATCACTGACGACGAGGCTGATGCTCTCGGGCGTGTGACCTGGCGTGTGAAGCACGCGGATGATCGTGTTGCCGAGCTCGATCACCTGGTTGTCATCGAGCGGCTCGAACGCAAACGCAACGTTCGCCGAGCGATGCAGGCAGTACTTCGCGCCGGTGAGAGCGGCGAGTGCCCGGCCACCCGAGCGATGGTCGGCGTGCACGTGGGTATCGAACACGTGTGTGATGCGCATGCCCTTCGAGGTCGCGAACTCGACGTAAGTGGCAACGTCGGCTTCCTGGGGATCGACCACGCACGCGACCCCCTGCCCACCACAGCCAAACACGTACGCGGCACACCCGGTCTCGAAGCGATAGAACGGCTTGAAGATCATCACGCACCTCCTGTCTCGACGGGGAGTCCCGCAGCGCGCCACTCGGCAACGCCGTCTTCCGCGCGCGTCGCGCGCAGGCCGCGCTTCTTCAGTTCGGCCACCGCTTGCAGCGCATAGACGCAATACGGCCCGCGGCAGTACGCAATGATCTGCTTGCGCTTCGGTGCTTCGTCGCGCGCCCAAGACTTGACGGCGTCGAGGGGGACGGAGACTGCACCCGCGATGTGCCCTTGCTCGAACTCCTCGGTCGGCCGGACGTCGATCACCACGACGGTGCCGGCTTCGAGGCGACGCGCCAGCTCGTCGCGACCGATCGGCTCGAATGCCTCGGGATCGCCGAGATACTCGCGAGCCACCGCGGGCAACTCGGCGAGCTGGCTCTCCGCGGTGCGCTGCAACGCGAGCCAGAGGTCGATCACGCAAGGAGCCGCGAGCCGGTAGTGGATGCGCTGCGCATCACGCCGCGTCTCCACCAAGCGCGCCGCGAGCAAGACCTGCAGGTGCTGCGATGCGTTCGCGACCGACATCTCGGCTTCCTTCGCGAGGACCTCGACGGAGCGCTCGCCCTGCGCGAGCAGATCGATCAGCTCCAGGCGGCCCGGGGCCGCGAGGGCCTTACCGATGCGCGCGAACTGCTCGTAGATACGTTGCTTCGCCGTGTGGTTCTTCATTCAAGTCATCACTTGAATACTAGACTGCGCAAGGGTCGTCAAGTAGGGGCTCGCCCCCAAGCGCTTGCGCAAGACGTTCGGCGCCCGCGAGCGCGGCCTGCGCCCAACGCTTCGCGCGACCCCGATCGGTAGAAGCTGTCGAATTCGGCGACGGGTCGACTCTCGGTGGCGGACGACAGCGCGGGTAGTACGGCGAGCAGGACGAAGAACACGACCAGCGCGGCCGCCGCGGCGAGGTGATGACGGCCGGCATGTTGCTCCACCGGCAGCGACACACCTTCACTTCGCGCCGGTACAGCCACCAGCCGACACCAGCTCGGCGCGAAGGTAGCCGAGATGAGAGATCGGTCCTCCGAACGAGAGGCACCCGAGCTTCAGGAAGGTGGTGAAGACCTCCGCGAGGCCGCTGGGGCTCGCGCGATGCGGCTCGACCGGTACGGTGTCGCTCGCATCCCTAGCTTCGCGGCCGCGACGACCAGGCCGATGCATGCCGCGACTACTCCGATGATTGCGCCGGTGAGCATCGGCGGATTCTAACGCGCGAACCGGGCGCCGAACGGGCCCCTCCGGACCTCGCTCGCACCGACGAGGTCTGGCCGCGAATGCCCGTGGGTTCAAGTGGAGATCTGAGGAGGTCGTGCTGCAGTGCCTACTCGGTCGTGGCGCGGATCGAGGCGACGAGCTCGCGCGATCCGTCGATGAATGCGACACCCCAGCCGACGTCCGTGCGCCGCGCGACGCGTGCGTTCACGCGGTAGCTCGTCTGCGTCATCTTCCCCGGAAGGGGGATGCGCAGCTCGATCGAGACGATCGCGCCGACCTCGATCGTGCGCTTCGTGACGATGAACGCACCGGACGTGCTGAGGTCGCGGAGCACGGTCGAGAAGAACGCGCCGGTCCGCAGCTCGACGACGACGTCCACCGGGACCACCTTGCGTGGTGCGCGGTGCGCAGGCGGTGTCGTGGGACGCTTGCCCATCGGGATCGGCGACGTGTCGCGCTTGAGCGAGGACGCACGCGGAGGCGGCATCGTCTTCGGCTTTGTCTCGCGCGGCGGTGGCGGCGTGAGCAAGGCGAGGCGGCCGCTGATGCCACGCGCCTGGGTCGCCGGAGATGGCGTCGAGACCGAGCGCTTGACCGGCACTTCTTCGAGAACTGGGATCCGCGATGTCCTCTTCGCGTGTGGCGATGGGGGCGTCGTCGGCGAAGACGGCGGCGTCGCCGGTGGAGATGCCGGCGCGGGCGACGTGAACGCCACGGCGACGTCGACGGGTGGTGGTTCCGGTGCGGCCGCGGCAGGGTCGGCGTCATCCGGCACGACCTCGTTGACGAATGCCACCGCGAGCGGATGATCCGGGACGAAGTCGAGCACCATCGCGGCGTACGGCTGCGCGGCGAGCGCGTCGGATGCATCGCGCCACGCGATTTCGAGGCCGAGCCGCGCGAGGTAGACCGCGTCGTCCTCCGACAGCGGCGCCGCGAGTGCTTGCACGATGAGCGGGACGAGATCGAGCGTCGATCTCTGTTGCTGCGCGTGCATCCACATCAGGTGCCACGCGGCGAGGTGCGACGTGACCTCGGGCAACAGCGCCGCGTACGCGTGCTCGAGGCTCATGCGTACGAGACGCAGGCCGAGCCCGGGCTGGATGCCTTGCGCCAAGAGCTCCATGCCCGCCGCGCGCACGCGCTCGACGTAGGCGGCTCGCGATTCGGTGCGCTCGAACCGCGTGCGGTAGTGCGCGAGCAGTTCGTCTGCGTCGTTGCGATCGAACAGTCGCGCCTCGACGAGCGAAGCCACACGATTGTCGTCGGGGAACGCGCGTGTGGCGGCGGCGAGGATGGCCGCGTGGCGATCGTCGAGTTTCGCGAGGCGCGCGATGCGTTCCGCGTGCACGTATGCGGCCGCACTGGTCGCGTGCTGCGCACGTGCGAGGCTATCTGCGATCTCTCGCTCCGCATCGAACTTGGTGCGGCGTCCGAGCGCGAGGAGCGCGGAGACGCCCTCGAGCCGCAGATTCTCGCTCGACTGGCTCGCACCGGGCGGGCGCGTGTCGACAAACCTTTGCAACGGATCGACAGCCAGCTCCGGAAAGCCGGCATCGAGGTACGCCGTACCAGCGGCGACGAGCTCGTTGCCCGCGAGTGCGAGCTCGGCGAGCGTCATGTGCGCGTGCAGCGTGCCCGCGAGTACCGAAGCGCGGTCTCGGGCGGGCGCATGACCACCTCGCCATGCATCCATGTAGAGCGCGAGTGGGAGGCTGCGGTCGGGGTCGCAGTACTCGGTCGCCACCGCGAGGTCGAACAAGCGCTCGCTCGTCCGGGCCGACCGTGGTTCTGCGGCGACGGTCTGGCGTAGCGTCGCGAGCTCGGCGCACCAGTTGTCCGCGCGCCACAGGCGATCGCGGAACCAGGCTGCGAGCCGCATGCGGCGACCATACAGCAAGCGTCCCATCCGGCGCAGTGCGAGATCGGCGATCGGCTTGAAGCAGTCATCGGGCGACGGGGCGATCGCGCGATGCATGCACTCGTCGAGCAGGACTGACGCGTCGACCGCGATCCCCGAGCATGCTGGGTTGAAGTCGTCGGTCGTGCGCGCGAGATGGTCTCCGAGACGACGTCACCAGGCTCCCGATCATGGAACGGTCCACAGCCCGGTCTCGGTCGCGAACCGAGACCCGTCGGGGCTGAACCCGCCGTTGCCCACGACCCGCGTGATGACCTTGGTCGTTGCGAGGTCGTAGACTCCCCGCGTCGAGCAAGCCGATCTCGCCCCAGTACAGCACTCCTCCCGCCTCGACCACCTCCCAGCGCCGCACCGTCGGTCGGCGTCGAGGTCCGGTTGTTCATGGGTTGTCCAGGCGGTGATACCTCATGCCACATACCATCGCGAGCAGGCGCGCTTGCTGGCAACGGCTGGCATCTCGTCCGGGGACAAGTTGCGGGCCGCTGGCGATATCGACCTCGTCGACGCTCTCGATCGTGATCAGAGCAACGCGTTGCTCATCGGTCCGGTGAGGTGACGGACTACCTCGTCCGCGGTCGACAGCAGGCCGACATCACGACCGGTCACTCGTCCTTGTCGCCGCCCTCGTCGCCCTTCTCCTTGTCGCCCTTGTCGCTCTTCTCGCCCTTGCCCTTGTCGCCCTTGCCTTTGTTGCCCTTGTCGCTGGCATCGCTGCCCTCGTCGCTAGCGTCGCCGCTGGCGTCGTCGTCGCGCTTCGTGATCTTCAGATCGACCCGGCGGTTCTGGAACCGGCCCTTCCACGTCGAGTTGTCGCCGGTCGGCTTGGTCTCGCCGAAGCCCTTGGCGGTCAGCCGGTTCTTCGCGACGCCCTTCTGGATCAAGTACGAACGGACCGAGTTGGCGCGCTGCACCGACAGCTTCTTGTTGTGTTGCGTGCCCATGCGCGAGTCGGTGTGGCCCTCGATCTGCACGATCTTGATCTCCGGGTGCTCGTCGAGCGCCTTCGCGACCTCGTCGAGTAGCACCTTCGAGTCATCGATCAGCTTCGCGCTGTTTGGCTCGAACTGGATCGTGCGGTCGAGCTCGATCTTCTCCTTCTTCACCACGACCGGCTTCTCCGGCTCGGGCTCGGGCGGCGGCGGCGGCTCGGGCTTGGGCTCCTCCTTGGGCTCGGGTTTCGGTGGCGGCGGCGGCTTCGGCTCGGCCATCGCCACGCACTGCACCGCCGGGCTCGCGAAGCTCGGCACCGGGTTGCACACGGTCTTGTTGCCCGCGCTTCCGCAGCCGGCCGTCACGAGCGCGACACCGGCGAGGACCTCGATCAGCTGCTTACATGCCATAGCCGACTCCCAGCGAGAGACTGCGGCCGTCGAACGCCTTGGTCGTGCTGTCCTTGTCGACAACAGCGGTGAGACCGAACGCGAGATCGATCGAGAACTTCGGGCTGACCCACCACGCCAGCCCGGCCGCGGCCGGGACCACGTAGGTGTCCGCCGCCTTCTCGATAGTCAGCGAGATTCCGGACTGCAACGCGATCGCGAACGCCGGCGACAGCTTCAAGAACAACGTCACGGGAAGGCTGAACACATCCTCGTTGATCGAGACATCGAGAACCTTGCGCTGCGTGATGCCGGCGAACACCGTAGGCGCGAGCTCGAGCGCGACGCGATTCGACTGCCATCGACCGATCAGACCGAGCTTGCCGGAGACCACGAGCTCGGGCTTGAACGCCTCGGCGACGGCGCCGATCGCGAGGGCGAATGGAAAGCCGCCCTCGGTGAGCCCGATGCGAGCCTCCGCACCGACCGATGTGTAGATCTTGCCGAGACCGGTGGCACAGACACCCTCCTTGTCCCCGAAGCACAACCCGCGTCCCGCACCGGTGAGAAATCCGGTCTGGCCGCGCCCCGAGTGAACCAGCCCGAGCGTCAGCTTGTCGCTCGCGCCGTACCAGATATCGGGCGCGATCGAGAACGGCTCGCCGACGGCGCTCTTGCCGAGGTTGGCTTCGACGATCGCGTTGATGAGGATCTTGCCTCCCGGCATCGTCATCCGGCCGGACACCTCGCCCACGGCGACGGCTTCACCTACAGCCTCACCACCGGACTTGTCCTCGTCCTTATCGCCCTCGTCCTTATCGCCCTCGTCCTTATCGCCCTTGTCCTCGTCCTCGGGCTTCTCCTCCGCCTCACCCTCTGGCTCGTCCTCGGCCAGCGCGACTCCAGACATCACGAATACCGCGGCCGCTGCGGCGGCCAAGACTCTCCGCATCACGTTCTCCTGTCGACGGCTCTACGGGGAGGCATCGAGGTTGTTTCGTTGCGCCACGGTAGCATTGACGAGAGTAGTCAATAGCAACGGACACGTCCGAACCGACGGTGGGAGCGAGTCGAAGGCGGCCTCATCACCCGATCAGCGGCGCGCATCGGCGACGACGAACCATGTGGAGGTAGTTCGCGCCGAGAGCCGCGCGCTCGCGTCCCACCATGGCGTCGCGGCAGGAAGCTCGAGCTTCGCTGCGGACGGGGTCAGGGTGAGGTCGAGCAGGGTGACGGGATGTGAGGTTCCCAGGAGGTGCCACATGAAGGACCGCAGCGCGGCCAGGTCGAGAGCGCAGTTGCACTCGACCACTTGCTGGGGAGCGCGCAGGATCATGTACGTGCTCCGCGGCATGTCACCCCCGGCGTGGAACCCCTCCTTGAACGAGTCGCACGTCAGCACCGCGCTCGCGATTCGAGCGATCTCATTCGCGTTGGCCCCATCAAGACGTTCGAAGTCGTCAAAGCGATCGAAGGCGTCATCGACCCAGGTTCGTGGGGGCGGCGGTGTCGCGGGTGTTCGGGCGAACAGGAATGTGGCAACGTCGAACCCCGCGTGGTGAGCGGCGGCAACGATCGGGACCATCCGATCCCACCTCACGGCTCGGTCGACCACGAAGTAGAGCTTGCGAGGATCGGGGCCGAGGCCCGCGGCACTGCGCTTGGCTGCGAGGGAATCCTCGCGTAACGAGGTCTCGATTCGCTTGCGGAGGCGACCGAAGCACGGGTCCAGCTCCGGGACGTCGCATGCCTCCTCGCGAACTCGGTCTCCCGACCTGAGATCTCGAGGAGCCGCGAGCAGTACCCGGTAAGGGGTCACGTAGATCGAAGCTTGGTCGGTACCCGTCCGGTCCTCCAGGTCATCTCGCAGCGGAACGTCGGTCTCCCGGAGGCCGACGGGGCCGCGCTCGAGATCCATCGCGCGGAGGAAACGCTCGAGGTCGGCGGCGGCGAGCCAGCAGGTCGAGGGGCGGTGACAGCCAATACTCGAGACGATCAGCGCGAGCACGATCGAGGCACTC
>Ga0299915_10000098_pt1 | contig 64335 bp, 59 predicted proteins | sample RVTome_13_FD_200263 | JGI IMG/M metagenome (GOLD analysis project Ga0299915, IMG submission 200263) | Soil microbial communities from uranium-contaminated site in the Upper Colorado River Basin, Wyoming, United States - RVT92D227 (version 2) ...
AGAGGAACTGGTTTCTCCGGTCAAGCCGGAGAATGACAAACAGGAGTTACTTTTAGTGAACATTAATAACGAAATCGCGTCTCCTTACTTATAGCCGTCTTAGTATATCATGTATCAAATGCATTTTTCGGGTTAAGGAATATGAGAATTTTCACGCTGAATTTCAGGCCTGACTCCCGGATTATAAACGGATGAGAACCATTGTGTTATTATATCAACTGATGGAACGAACTAATTCTGAAATGTTCGACCTGGAAAAAATGATTGCAGATTACATGGAAGGCGGTTTGCTCGATAACATTGTTGATATGTTTAAACATGATAAAGGCTTGTATCAATATATTGGAGCCCTGATGACAGACGAAAGAATGAGAGTGAGGATCGGGGTTACAGCTCTTTTGGAAATTCTAAAAAAAGAGGACTCAGAGAATATTTCGAAGGCAATCCCGTTTATCCTTCCGCTTTTGAAAGATGAAAATCCGGTTACCAGGGGAGATGCAGCCTATACTCTTGGCGTAATCGGAAGCAAGGATACTATCCCTTTTCTTCGTGAAATAACGAATGACGAAAATGTAAACGTAAGTGACATCGCAAAAGAGGCGATTGAGGAAATTAACGAAAACGTTCAATCTCTCTAAAGTGGTTTCTCCTGCTTTTATTGCTTGACAAATGGTCTTGCCATCCTACATAGTTAGTCTACATTTTTTATGGCTCATATCGGGTTTGAAAGTCACTATCAAAAACTCTAAAAAGGAGGAAGGATGAGTAAGAGGCTTTATGTGGGAAATATCTCCTTCAAAGCAACTGAGGATGATGTAAGGGATCTGTTTTCTCAGGCGGGAGAAGTGGTTTCCGTCAAGCTTATCAAGGATGCAGCAACCGGAAGGCTGAGGGGGTTCGGCTTTGTGGAGATGTCCTCAAATGAAGAAGCACAGAAGGCAGTAACACAGCTGAATGGTAATATGTTCATGGACAGAAATATTGTTGTCAACGAGGCAAAACCGCAAGAAATACGGGAAAGGGGCCGCTCGAGGGAAAGGGGCGGTTTCGATAGAGGGGGACGAAGATAATTTTTTAGAGAGTCTTATCCAGCCAGAAACGTCAGGATTTCCTGAGCAGCATCGAGCCAGTTGGAAGGCCAAGTTCTTTAGAGACCACATCACACTTGGATTGGAAGAGGAAAAATATGTTCTTTTTGGTACCGGTGAGTGTCTCAAAGTTTCCCTGTCCTTTACTGACGATTAATCGGGCATTTTTAAACATGTCCTGAAAAAAAGGCGATGTCCACTCAAGAATCGTTCCAACTGCTTCGGAGCCGTTGTCTATTACTTCGCAAATCCCCGTGAGACCTGATTCCTCGGCATCCGTCATCGTGGCATCATTAATTACTGGTGAGCCTTTCACTACTACGTTGATTTTCTTGCCAAGCTGCATAAGGGTTTCAATAAGAATTCTGTCAAAAACTATCTCTCCCGCGTTATCTGCCAGGTAAAGGATTTCCTCTGTATCGGAGACGGCATCTCTGAGCGAAATGTAGTCGTCTATAGCTAACCGACCATTCAGTGCCCTGCTGACAGTCCCTTCGACGTCTACCGAAGTGAATATCCCGAAGTCTATTACATTACCGGCAATTGCGAGCCTGACGCTTGTCCATAATGGATCGGGACTATTTGCGACTGCAGCTTTCAAGGATGGATACATTCTGAGTGAGATCTGATTATATTCTGATTTAATATCCTTGAATGGATCTTTGCCGAGCAGTTGTCGTATCTTTCTGTGAATAAAAGTTGTCGTATAGGCGGGTGGTTTCGAGGTATCGGCCTGACGGATATTTTCCAGGGTACTTACTAATATGGCTTTTTGCAATGATTCATCTTCTGTGCCAAGCCTGAGTGCTATAATGGATTGCCGCAGAAAACACGGAAAACAATCAAGGTGGATCCTCATTTCCGGGTGTTTCGGCCTTTCAGAGCTTCAGCCTTCTTTTCAACTTCCTCTGTCATCTTCTTCCTGTAAGCTTTTAGTCGTTTTGCAACACCCGGATCCTTTCTGCCGATAATCTGGGCCGACAGAATTGCAGCATTTTTTGCACCTGCTTTGCCTATCGCCATAGTGGCAACAGGTATGCCGGGAGGCATCTGAACGGTTGAAAAAAGGGAGTCCATGCCGTTCAGGGAGGAAGAAGCTATGGGGACTCCAATGACAGGGATAATTGTATGAGCTGCAAGCACCCCTGCTAAATGGGCAGCCATGCCAGCTCCTGCAATAATTACTTCAAAGCCTTTCTTCTCAGCCTCAGAGGCGAGCCTTATGGCACGCTCCGGTGTTCTGTGAGCAGACGCAATAGTTATTTCATAAGAAATTTGAAGTCTTTTGAGCATTTCCTCTGCACCCTCCATAACAGGAAGGTCAGAATCGCTCCCCATAATTATCAGGACCTGTGTTTTCATATCTACTCCTTTATTCAAATATTCATAACAATATTATTACCGATATCATTCCTGTAATACATCCCTTCAAAATGAATATTTTCTATTATGCTGTAAGCCTTTGTCCTTGCATTCAGTAAATCAGTTCCGAACGCTGTTATGCAGACTGCTCTGCCGCCAGTGGTGACAATGTCAGCATTATGAAACGATGTATTATCGTGGAATATGAAGATATCATTTGCCGGTATTATTTTTTCCAATCCTTTTATAACAACACCTGCCTTCTGTTTTTGAAGTCCGGCCATTGAGGACATTACAACGCATACTGATGAACCCTGTTCCCATTCTATCTCAACATCAAACAGTCGTTCTTCTATCACTGCCATTATCATTTCGATAAAATCCGTTTTGATCCTGGGCAGGATAGTCTGTGACTCCAGATCTCCAAACCAGCAGTGTAATTCCAGGACTTTAACCCTGTCTTTATCCAGCAACAAATCTACAGAAATAAAGCCCTTGTATTTTATACCCTCTGAAGTGAATGCCTTCAATAAAGGTCTCATTAGCGTGCCCATAATCATGGTCTCAATATCTTTTGTGAAGGCAGGCACCGGACTGTATGAACCCACAACTTGTGTAGCTGACCTCATCAGGCTGTCATCTGTTTTTTGCCTGTAATTATACAGGCTTGTGAGCGGCATGACGACTTTCCCGTCGGTTAATGCGACGAAAGACAACCTCGCACCTTTCAAATATTCTTCAATAATCACCTGTCTGCCTGCATCACCAAAAATTCTGTCCTTCATGATCTGTTTGAGGACATCTATTGCCTCCTCGACCGAATCAGCAACAAAAGAACCATGTTCTCCAGAGTATCCATCCGGCTTTATCACTATTGGGGTTCCCTTTAACCGCACATAATCCTGCGCATGGAGATATGAGGTAAAAACCTTATATTCTGTCGTGGGAATGCGATACTGGCGCATGAGGTCTTTTGTGAATACCCTGCTCCTTATTTGCAGTGTGGTTCTATCGGGGCCCAGGATCTTGCAACCTTCTCTTTGGAAAGCATTTACAATCCCTGTCTCGAGTATTTTTTCAGAGCCTACAACGGTAAGGTCTATCCATTCATATTTAACAAAATCAATGATTGCGCTGAGGTCATTCGGACTTATGTCGATACATTCAGCTATTTCAGCTATGCCCGCATTGCCGGGACAGCAGAATATCTTGTTTACATGTTTGCTCTGGGACAGCTTCCAAACAATTGCGTGTTCTTTGCCTCCTCCGCCTATTACGAGTACTTTCACTATAACCTCTTTAATGGAATATATTTTTACTAATCCCCCCTTTAAAAAAGTGGGAGAACTTTTTATTAGTGTTGCCCCTCTTTACTAAAGAGGGGTTAGGGGAGATTACTCGATATATATCATCTCTACTGTTTTTTTATCTCTTCTAACACTTTTGTAAGATAATCAGCAATTATTGTATCGTACCGTGAAGTATGCCTGAATACCTTTTTTGCGAGGTCCAATCTCGTCTCGTAACTGAGATCGCCATTCAAGCCTTTCATTTCACTGATAATCCTCTCATAATCAGAAGGGTCGACAATAACGACAACATTTTGAAAGTTCTTTGATGCCGAACGCAACATTGCCGGGCCGCCTATATCAATGTTTTCTATAGCCTCTGCAAAGGTAACCCCCGGCGTTGAGATTGTCTCTTCAAAAGGATAAAGATTTACAACAACCATATCGATTATGTCAATCCCGTATTTCCTGATTTCTTCCATGTCTTTCGGGTTGTCTCTCCTTGAGAGTAACCCGCCGTGAATTTTCGGGTGAAGGGTTTTCACCCTTCCATCAAGCATTTCGGGTGAACCTGTATGTTCTGAAACGTCTTTTACCGGAATACCAGCATCCCTTAATGTCTTTGCCGTCCCGCCTGTTGACAGTATCTCAATTCCAAATGTATGAAGTTCTTTTGCAAATTCTACGACACTTTTTTTATTTGAGACACTCATAATAGCTCTTTTAATCTTTGACATAACCCCTCCTTGTAAAATGTACAGTTACTAAGACGGCCATAAGTATGAATACATAACTATGACTCCAAATGTTGTACAAGACAATTATACACAACCGTCATTGCCCGACTCGATCGGGCAATCCAGAGAGGAACTGGTTTCTCCGGTCATCCGTCTTAAGTCCGTCATCCGTCTTACGTACTGACGGACTTAAGACGGATGACGGACGGAGAATGACAAACAGGAGTTACTTTTAGTGAACATTAATAACGAAATCGCGTCTCCTTACTTAGTGTCTGTTTATAAATGCCACTTTCAACTCAAGTGCGTCATTCCCGTGAAAACGGGAATCCAGTGTTTTCAAGAGGTTCTGGATCCCCCGGTCATCCGTCTTACGTATTGACGGACGGAGGATGACGAAACCTGAGTTTATAAACAGACTCTACTTATAGCCGTCTTAGTATCAAGAAAACAAATTATAGTGGTTCTTACTGTTTTTTCTTGACATACCCTTTTTCCATCATACTTGTATAGGTATCATCTCCTATAACAACATGGTCGAGAACCTTAATGCCGATTATCTCACCAGCATCAACAAGCCGCTCTGTTATCAGGATATCCTGACTGCTGGGACTCGGGTCCCCGCTCGGATGATTGTGCACAAATATAACAGATGCAGCTGATTCCTTGATTGCATCCCTGAAAGCCTCACGCGGATGTATTAAGGAATTGGTAAGGGTTCCTTCAGAAACGCGGCAATCCTTGAATATCCTGTTTTTCGCATCCAGCATTGCACAACGGAACACCTCTTTTTTCAGATTTTTCAGGCGCTGATGATAGTATAAATATACGTCGTAGCCTGATGAAAAGACAGGTCCTTTGTCGTGTGTTTGATCGAGCAGCCTTCTCCCCAGTTCGAAGGCAGCCTTTAATTGTGCAATTTTCGCATTCCCTATCCCTTTAAAAGGCAGGAATTCACCGGGTGACGCATGTTCAACTCTCCTCAGGTCCCCGAACGTTTTTAATATCTCCAATGCAAGATCGATAGCACTCTTGCCTCCGCCTCCGGTGCGGAGTATTATCGCAATGAGTTGTGCATCGGACAGATACTGTGCACCATGTTTCAGAAGTCTTTCTCGCGGTCTTTCGCCTGCAGGCCAATTTCTTATACTTTGATGTCCCATGAATGAAGAGATTTTAGCATCTATAATAATTATTGGCAAATAGGGTAAATGGAAAGGTAACAATGTATCTTTCGTTCCTGTAATAGCATGACTTATTACTTTTCAAGTATAAATGAGCTAAAATAATACATCATTAAAAAGACAGAGGATATTTAGTGTCTGTTTATAAACTCAGGTTTCGTCATCCTCCGTCCGTCAATACGTAAGACGGATGACCGGGGGATCCAGAACCTCTTGAAAACACTGGATTCCCGTTTTCACGGGAATGACACTTTTTTACGAATCTGTCAGTTTATGGACAGACTCTATTTAGTTCTTTGATGATGAGGATATTTGGTCATTAGTCTTTTTGAAATTAAGTATACTTGACAAAAATGCATCATGAAGTAAACTTTAAAATACACGGAGGAAGAATGAGCATAGGAAGAGAAAAATTTTCAAGAAATCAGAAGGGATTTACGCTCGTTGAACTCATCGTGGTTATGGTAATCCTCGGTATGCTGGCTGCCCTTGTTTTTCCAAAATTAATCCCGAAAGTCGGCAAAGGTAAACAATCTGCCACCAAGGCACAGATAGAACTCCTTGGACAGGCCCTTGACCAGTTCAGACTGGATACCGGCAGATACCCTACTACATCGGAAGGTTTAAATGCCCTCCAAACAGATCCGGGAGCACCGGGATGGGACGGACCCTATTTGAAAAAGGGCGTGCCCAATGACCCGTGGGGCAGACCTTATCACTATGAATCACCGGGAATTCATGGAGATTACGACCTTCTCTCCTATGGTGTTGATGGCTCACCGGGCGGAGAAGGTGAAAATAAAGACCTCACAAGCTGGGAATGACGGAGGTTACATGTAAAATGACAAATTATGTCAATCATAGGGTTTATTTGGGTAATAAATTGAGAGACCTGAAATAAAAAGACTTAAAAATTTAATGACATGAAATATCAAAACTGGTTGATTATTCATTATTTTTTAAAAAATATTCGCATAGTATTATTAATATTCCCGCAATTTTCTAATTTGGCATGAAGGTTGCTTGATAATATTGCTAAAGAAATATAAAGGAGGTGATGTAAAGAGAATTTTATTTAGGATTCAGGGCATCGGTCATTCGGGATGACCAATATTAATACGTTAGAAAGGAGAAAAAATGTTTAAGACAATTCAGAAAATGAAGGAAAGGAAAGAAAGAGGCTTTACCCTGATTGAGCTTCTGGTCGTTGTGGCAATCATCGGTATCCTTGCAGCAATCGCAATCCCCGCATATCTCGGCACACAGCAGAAAGCAAAGAGAAGTTCTTTAATTAAAGCTGGTGAATCTGCTTCCTCAGAATTACAGAACTGGCTGAGTTCATCTGTTAAAACAGGTGCTGGTGCTGGTCTGAGAGAGGTCGATACAGATTTTACCGGGTCAGTGGATGCAGCTGACTCAGTCAATTCCCTTTTAGCTGGTAATGTATGTATTACGTGGCTTGCTGAAACAGCAGCTGTTACGACATTATACCCGTCAGGTGTGATGTCACCATGGCCAACTATCGCTGCCGGCGGTTCGCTTTGGGCTGCTGCCGCTGCAGCAGCACAACTAACCTGTATACAGCCCGCTGGCACTAACACTATCTCTATTATTGGGCAGGATGATAAAGGAACTGAAATTTACAGAAAGGTTGTTACCGCTGATTAGGTAATGAAGACATCTCCAAAAAGAGGGGTGGGGTTGCCTACCCCTTTTTTTTGTTTGTGAGTGCTTGCTTATATAAAATATCAGAGAATGTTCAGAACTTTATCTCTGAAATAATGCTCTGAAAATATGCGATGATAACATGAAGAAAGAAAAAATTATTGTTGGACTCTTTTTCATTGCGGTATTTGTCACCTTTTTAAGTCCTGTCGGTGACGTCGATTTCCCCTTCCACCTGAAAACAGGAGAATTTATCTGTATAAATAAGGATATCCCAAAAGAAGATCCCTTCTCTTTTTCTTCTCAAGGACTTTTGACTGACAGGAAGGCTTTCGCTCTCTCCCAGTACTGGCTTGCACAAGTTATCTTCTATAAGGTTTATACCATAGCCGGTCCTGCAGGGATAATCATCCTGCGGGCAGCAATTTTTACATCCCTTGTTGTTCTCTTGTGGCTTGCTATTCGGAAAAGAGGTTTTTACTTCTCCCTGATAATTGCCGTGCTGGCAACGTTTGTTTTGCAGTCCGCTGTACTCGACAGGCCGCAGTATTTTTCTTTTTTCTTTACTCTTATACTCGTAGTTCTTTTTGAAAAATTCAGAGAAAACCCTCATTCTGCTGTACCTCTTTTTTTCATACCACTTCTGATGTTATTGTGGTCAAATATGCATGGGGGCTTCGTGTTTGGTATTGCAATTATTTTTCTTTATACAATGTCAGAGGCTTTCAAATTCTTTGCAAATAAAATGAAACCCGGGATGCCTGTAGGCCAGCCTTTTTCAGAGAAATCATTCCTGAAGCTCCTTTTAGCCGGTTTTTTCGCTATACTGTTCTCCTACATAAATCCGAATACCAATGAAGCGCTCATTCTTACCTTTGAGTCCCATACGAGTTCAAAATGGTTAACCTCCATGGTGAGAGAATACATGAGCCCTCTGGAAGATCTGGGATTCCCTTATGGCGCCAAGTTATCGAATGCTTCTTTCTGGATTCTTTTGGGTATCACGTGTATCTTATTTTCTCTTCATACATTAAGGAGAAAATTCATAGACATAACAACATTTACCCTGATTTTGTTCTCTTCAGTCGCGGCATTAACGTCTGTGAGGTATGTGCCCTTTTTTATAGCAACAGCAATCCCTTTAACAAGAAACTACAGGCTCTTTAAGGATATAAGTTTTTTAAAACATCAGAATAAATCGCTGGTAATATCTATCTTGTTTTCCCTGTATTTTATATTTGCAATTGTATACGGGCTTCAGGATTATAACCATATGTTTCAATTAAAAGTCCAGAGTTTTTATCCTGAAAAAGCAGTCAGTTTCCTCCTTGATAATCAAATAAATGCAAATATGTTTAATTCTAATAACAGGGGCAGTTATCTGATATGGCGACTTTATCCCCATTACAAGGTCTTTCAGGATACCCGATACATTAGATTAGAGACAACTATAGAGAGTGAAGCAATCAAGGATGCAATGCAAAGTCCTGCACAGACAAGAGCTCAGACACTATTAAGTGCTCTGAGTGCTCTGGTGCCTCCCGGTTTGGGTGAAGTGAAAATTTCTGTGGAAGGGCACCCAGGAGATATTGATAACGCTAAAGTTTTTTGGAAAGAGCTTTTAAAAAAGTATAACATTGACCTTATCGTCCATGAAGCAACTTCTGATATAACTAACGCAATCTTCCCTCTTACCATCAGGCTTTTAAAAGACGAAGAATGGGTCCTCATATATCTTGATGGGAACGTTCAGATATTTATAAGAAATATTGAGAAATATTCCGGGATAATCGAGAAATTTAAAAAACCAAAGGAACTCATATACGATGAAATTATTCTTGAGACTGTTCGTTCAGTCAGAAGAAAAACAACTTATTCAACACCATACTCAAGCCTAGGTTTTGCTCTTATGATGAAAGATAAGGATGAAGATGCAAGAAAGATGATTGATGCAGCTCTTGATCTGGAGAAAAAAGACCTGGTGGCGCTTTTTTGCGATGCATATCTTACCTTGAAGAAAAATAAAAAAGATAACAACAGGAAATCTTAGCGGCCTTAATACTTTCACTCACATGTTTTCTGTTAAGAGTAAATAACATAGCGAATATCAAACAGATCCTGGTATTCTTTAAAAACCTTTTTTAGCTATAGCAATTAATGATGTGCCAAGAGGTAAAGGTAAATATTTTGAGATCAGTTTTTCAATATTCAGGACTCCCCTGAAAAGTATGTTAGCATATTTATTTATTTTGAAATGATCTTCAATTTTCCTCTTTTTTGTTCGTATACATTTCATTGGCACATAAAGAGACATAAACATATACTCTATCGACAGTGTATTGAAATGCAATTCTGAAAATATTTTTTTTATTTTTTCCTTTGTGTACCGTCTTTTATGGAATGCAACTTCATCAACCCAACTCCATAGCTCCTCCCTGGCGGGAACTGTAATTACAATGATTCCTCCTTCCCTCACAACTCTATATGCTTCTTTAAGGAGCGCAACGTCATCTTGAAAGTGTTCAATCACGTCAAAGAGTCCGACGATATCGAAACTGTTGTCTGTAAATGGAAGGTTATTTGCATCTCCTTGAACTATCATAAAACCCGGCCAGGATAATTCTATTGCTTCAGTATAAAATTCGCATCCGGTGACAGAATAGCCCTTTTTTGCCAGGAAGCTGCTCACATGACCTGTACCGCAACCGACTTCAAGAATCTTTGCCGGAGGTAGAGTAAACTTCTGAATCCTGTCAAAAATCCATTTCCTGCGCACGTGAAACCAGAAATGATTCTCTTCAGCATTTTTGAGATGTTCAAAAAAAGAAGAATCAAATGTATCTGATGGTGCCATAAATTAAACCTCTTGATTCATACCTCATCCGCATGCCTGAATCCAATATCCTCATGCATAGGAATGATCTTCTGGCCTGTAAGGATAGCAAGGGAATCAGGGCCGTGGTTCTCTCTTTACTTGCCTAATCCTTTTCAGCAAGAATAACTAGTACATCTCCTTTTGAGGATGAATTTAAATAGTACAGCAAGTTCAATATCGAGGCGATTGCCTTTGTCTTTATGTCGTATTTTCCAACTCCCACATTCGGATTAAGTAGCTGGATCTTCCTCACAATCGGGGAATAGAAGGGGAACCCCCACTGGATTCTTTTTAGTATTCTGAATCCACGCTGTTTGAGCTTCTCCTCGAGTTCGCCAACCCGATAATTTCTGACATGCCCCATGTTCTCTTCCCATTCTTTATATGCATCGTAATCTCCCTGTATCGTTGAAATAAAGAGGTATTTTCTGCACATATTCGCAAGGTTTGTCAGGGTTGAATCGTCGTCCTCAACATGCTCTATAAGAAATGAGCAGAAAACCATGTCAAATTTTTCATAGATAAACTCTTTTTGAATATCGAGTACTTTATATTCTGCATGAATCTTTTTAAAGGCATTTTTTATTGCTTCCTCTGAGATATCGATACCAACAAGCCTTTTGAGTTTCTTATTATGGCTAAGGATTAGAAGATTATCACCACTGCCACAGCCTACATCAACCACACTTTCATATCTCAATTGTGCAAGTAGCTTTAAGAAAAGCCTCCGCATATGCCTATGGACAGGGCCATGCTTCTGTAAATCTCCATAGACCTCACGCCAGATTTTGTTGTAATCTTCCATTCAGATCCTTTTCAGATATTCGCTTAGTCCGATTAGACTTTCAAACCTCAGACAATCCGCATAAGGCCAGAAATTATTTCTATCAATAAGCACAGGTATTACCCCAGCATCTCTCGCACCTATAACATCTGTCTCATATTCGTTTCCTACATAGATTGCCTTCTCTGAATTAAGAGCCATGACTTTTAGAAGATAAAGAAATATCTCAGGGTCAGGTTTTTCTATAGAAATCTCTTCAGAACAAAGAATATGAGAAAAATACTTTTCAATTGCCATATCTTTTACAATATCTTTTAACCTTCTATCCCAGTTTGCAAGAATTGCAGTTTTATACCCTACCTCATTTAATCTCTTTAACACCGGGATTACCTCTGAAAATAATTCCCATCTTTTCTTCGACTTAAAATATTCGTATAATTCCGCCGACCATAGCTCACTTTTAAGTGATAGGCCTATTACTTTCAAGAGTTCATAGTTTATTTTAATTAGAAAATCTTTCTTGTCGTTTGATTTTATGAGCTTCAATGCAGACTGTTTATAGTAGTAATCAACTACCCTATATGCATATTTAATATTTTCAAGAGATAGGTTTAGACCTTTTGATGCGAGGAACTCATAAACAATTTCTTCTTTCGATGGATTTAGGGTTGCAAGTGTATCACCAAAATCAAAGATTACCGTTTCTATCATCAAAATACTCTTAATATCGTAGATGAAGAATCCTTTATAAACCCCTTTTTCATAATCTGTTCTCCATCCTCAAGGCCTACATAGACCTCTTCCCAGTATCTCATTACAATACCCTTTGAAGGTCTGAATTCATTGATCTCCTCTCCTAATATAAAATGTCTCAGAACTGCCTCAGACTCATTGAAATTAAACTTAGCTCTAAATGCAGTTGTACCAGAAAATCTTGGATTTATCTCTATTGTATAGAGCTTGCCTAAGTGATATCTGGACTGTATATTGATAGGGCCTATAGCCCCATGTCTTGATAACTCTTCAGCAACCTTCATTATTTCTATTTTTATTTCCGGGAAATCATCAACAATAGCACGATAAGTGGTTCCAAAACTGAGGTCTCGCTTCATTGTGATGATGCCCTTTATCTTCGATTCTCTGTCAAAAAAAACTCCACTCGTGAATTCTTCACCTTTAATATATTCCTGAATGACTGGATCTGATACAAAAGTTAATGCACACCCTAACTCATTTTCATCCTTAGCTATGAATATTTTTTTTGAACCAGCACCTATCCTCGGTTTTATCAATAGTGGAAAGCCTACCTCATCCTGCAATTTCTTAATAGAGCCGAACTCTTTTAATGAGCTTTTAGGGCAATTTAATTCCCTTCTCTTCAAGAAAATTACTGTTTCCCACTTATCGTGAAAAGTGTTGACGATTAATGGATTGCTTACGAGAACTCTTGTTATCATATTTTTTTCAATGGTAGTCTTATTTGAAGAAAAAAATGCTACCTCTGGATCAGAACCGATGAGTATCATATCTATAGATTTCTTATTACAGAGCTCTATAATTTTCTTTAAGCAGTCCTCAGAGTCTACAGGTGGTATTACATATCCCTCATCGCACCTGAATAGCCCTGCAGAAAGGGGATTCATATCTGTCCCGATTATCCTCGTATCTATCCCTGACATCCTGATAGATTTAATAATCCCTTGGCCAATATTGGAGCCAACTCCTGTGACCATTACAGTAATCATGAACCCGGATTCCTTAAATAATCTCTCAGTCCCTCTTCCAAGGGATAAAGCTGATGAAAGCCCAGTCGTTTCCTTGCCTTAGAGATATCCAAGATTGGCTGAGACTTGTCTTCTTTCTGATCTTGATGGAAGATAATTCTTGATTTACTATTTGTTGTGCGGATAATACTTTTTGCTAAATTTGATAGAGAAATGCCTATGCCTGTCCCTATGTTATAGCAGCCTATCGCTTTATTTTCTAAAACAAATATTATAGCCGATATTATATCCTTTACATATATAAAGTCTCTTACCCCCCTTCCTGTTCCATATATCGGGATATCTTCTCCTTTTCTTGCCAGGTTACAGAACTTTCCGAATACAAAATGTTCAGGCATACCATGTCCATAGACATAGGAATAACGCAATGAGATAGTCTTAATACCAGCATTTTTTCTATATCTCTCACAAAGCATTTCACCAAATAATTTACTCATACCGTAATATGTCTTCGGGAAAACCCTGCTATTTTCTTTAAAGACCTTCGGTCTTTCTGTCACATCATAGACTATAGCGCTTGAGCTATTTATAAATCTCGTTATTTCTCTTATTCTTGCAAACTCTAGAAGATTGTTAGTGCCTATAACATTTACCTTAAGACAATTCTCTAATTCTTCAGGGATATCTTTTCGGGGGATATACGCTGCTAAATGTATAATTTTGGTGAAAGGATAATCTTTAATCTTAAAGATTTCTTCTTTAGTTATATCTGCTGTTAATACCTTAACCCTATCTATCCAATCATTATGAGGAGGTGTTTTATTTACTAAAACTGCTAACTTATAACCTCGATCTAATAGTTCAGGAACCAATGCCTTTCCTATAAAACCAGTAGAACCTGTTACTAAAATCAAGTTATCCTATCTCCTCCTTTATTACATAAAGAGGTCTATTCTGAACCTCGGTATAAATCCTTCCAATATATTCTCCAATTACACCGAGTACGAAAAGTATTACGCCTCCGAGAAAAAATAAAGATACAATTATTGATGCATAACCTAAAAGTGGAATATCTAAAAATAGCTTTCGATATAGCATATAAATACCTATCAAAAAGCTTATTGCAGCCACACCAAATCCGCAATATGTTGCCAGTTGAAGTGGTATATAAGAAAATGAGGTCACGCCATGCCAGGCAAGCTTAAACAGTTTGAACAGTGTATATTTAGACCTACCAGCATATCTTTTATGCCTTTCGATTTCAACTCCTGCTTGAGAAAATCCGACCCAGCTCATAAGGCCTATTATAAACCTTGATTTCTCTCTCAGACTTTTCATATTTTCCGCACATCTCTTACTTATTATCCTGAAAATACCGCTTTGCAAATTAACATCAACATTAGAAATCTTTCTAAGCATTCTCAAAAAAAGCCTGGATGATATTTTTTTAAAAATAGGATCATCCCTTTTTTCTCGAATAGCATAAACAATGTCATATCCTTCCTTAAACTTCTCATACAATCTTGGAATTTCCTCAGGAGGATCCTGCAAATCACCGTCCATCAAAATTACTGCTTCTCCTGTGGAGTGGTCAAGGCCAGCAGTAATAGCAATATGGTGCCCGAAGTTCCTTGAAAAACTTATACCTTTCACCCTCTGGTCTTTTATGCGGAGTTCTTTTATATATTGCCATGAACGGTCAGTGCTGCCATCATCTACCATTATGATTTCATAACTATCTTTAGAGCGACCCGCTTCAGTGCATAACCTTTCTATTACAATTGTCAATCGCCTGTAGAGTTCTGTGATGTTCTCTTCCTCGTTATTGATGGGAATAACGACTGAAAATTCAGGTGAGGAGTTGTGCATACTATTTAACCATATTACTCAACCATACCAAGTATAAAAAACAAACTGTCCATCAACCTTTGAAAATTCATCATTTATTGCTAATGATCTAATGCCTTCCTTTTGAAATAACAATAAGTGTATCATTTATTATTAAACCATGTAATTTTTATTAAAGAATTTTATAATATTCTTTATGAAAAAGATAGAGTTCTTCCAACATTCTATTGACGAAAGAGACATAGAACGTGTAAACAGAGTTCTGAGATCCATCTTCCTTACTACCGGAAAAGAGGTCGAGGAGTTTGAGCAGACACTTTCAGAATACGTCAATATGAAATATACTGTAGGCATTACAAGTTGCACGGCTGCCCTTCATCTAAGCTTGATTTCACTTGGTATCGGACCGGGTGATGAGGTTATTACGACACCAATGAGTTTCTGCGCAACTTCGAACGCAATACTGCACGCAGGGGCCAAGCCTGTCTTTGTTGATGCTGAAGAGGAGACAGGCAATTTAAATGCCGCACTTATTGAGTCAGCCATTACAGAAAAGACAAAAGCTATTGTTCCGGTGCACCTTTATGGACAGATGTGTGATATGAAAGCAATAAAAGCCATAGCAAAAAAGTACAATTTATACATCATTGAAGATGCCGCACATGCAATCGAGGCTTCAAGAGATGGCATTGGAGTCGGCGAACTTTCTGATACAGTATGCTTCAGTTTTTATGCAACAAAGAACATCACCTCAGGCGAAGGCGGAGCAGTAAGCACAAATAGCGAGGTATTGGCAGATACGGTCAGGATGTTACGGCTTCACGGAATTGACAAAGGTGCTGCAGACCGGTATACAGGACGTTATAAACATTGGGATATGCCGCTGCTTGGCTGGAAATACAATATGGACAATATTCAGGCAGCGCTCCTCATCGGTCAACTGAAACGTATCGAAGATTTGTGGCAAAAAAGAGACAAGCTCTGGAAATTCTATGAGGATGAGTTGAGATCAATAAAAGGTGCTAGGCTCTTAAAGACACTTGCTGGTGTCAGGCATGCTAGGCATTTATTTACAGTGCTTGTTCCACCTCAAAAGAGGGATTCGCTGCTCTGGGCATTACAGGAGCATAATGTTGGTGTAGCTGTTAATTACAGGCCTATTCATTTACTCAAATACTACAGAAATACCTTCGGGTACTCTGAAGGAGATTATCCGGTTGCAGAAGCTGTAGGGAAAAGCACTATTTCGCTCCCTTTATATCCGGCCTTAAATGAATCAGATGTAATATATATTGCAAATATTATAAAAGAAGAAATAGCATAAGGTACATGAACGGAGGCACAGATGAAGACAATCCTTGTAACAGGCGGTGCCGGTTTTATCGGAAGCAACTTTACAGATTATATTTATAGAAAATATCCAGATTATAGATTAATTATCCTTGATCTCCTTACATATGCTGGTGACGTGGAAAACATTCCTATAGAAGCCAGAAACTCGGGCAGACTTGAGTTTTGGTATGGCGACGTGAATAACCTTGACCTTATTAGTGACCTTGTAGGGAGGTCAAATGTGGTAGTACACTTTGCAGCAGAAACCCATGTGGCACGGTCCCTTTATTCGCACAGGGTATTTTTTGTTACAGATGTTCTTGGCACTCAGTCAGTAGCCAATGCAGTATTAAAACACTCAGATAGAATAGAGAGGTTCATACATATTTCAACTTCTGAGGTGTATGGTACCGCAGCATATGAACCAATGGATGAAAATCATCCTCTCAATCCGACAAGCCCTTATGCTGCAGCAAAGGCTGGTGCAGACAGGCTTGTATATTCGTATATTGTTGCACACAACATACCAGGCGTGATCATTAGACCTTTCAACAACTACGGCCCCAGACAGCATCTTGAAAAGGTAGTTCCCCGGTTTATTACGAGTTGTATACTTGGTGAACCCCTCACAATTCACGGTGAAGGTGCTGCAGCAAGAGACTGGGTTTATGCAGAAGATACAGCCAAAGCGATAGACCTCGCCATACATGCACCTATAGAGAGAGTCAAGGGGGAGGTGTTTAACGTCGGTACTGGTAAAAGTCTGACTGTCCTTGAGATTGCGCACAGAGTGAATGAGGCATTCGGCCTCAAAGGAGATAATTTATCCTTTTTGCCAGATCGTTACGGACAAGTACAAATGCATATCGCATCAAATAAAAAGGCCAAGGAATTGATGGGATTTGTTCCTGAAATAACCTTTGAACAAGGTATCAAACAAACTATTCAATGGTATAGAGACAATAGAAACCTCTGGGAGAAACAGATACCCCTCAGGCATGTACCAGTAAAGATGAAGGATGGCTCTATAGTGTGGTATTAAAGCCGAGGAAATAAATAAAATAAATAGTGTCTGTTTATAAACTCAGGTTTTGTCATCCTCCGTCCGTCAATACGTAAGACGGATGACCGGGGGATCCAGAAACCGTTGGAAAGACTGGATTCCCCGATCGAGTCGGGGAATGACGAAATAAGTAAAACGCAGTTTATGGACAGACTCTAAATAGTCTTACTGGATGATACGTTAAAACAAAATTGATTGATTTTTATAGTATTTTCAGTAATATGAATAATATAATATGCAATAAATGGTATAAATTTTGCATTATTTCTATAAACAATTAATGAGCATGAAAGATTAAGAGGAGGTGCACATGGACAGAAAAGGGTTTACCTTAATAGAACTAATAATTGTAATAACAATTATTGGAATACTTGCGGCAGTAGCGATACCTGCCTATATCGGCCAGCAAAAGAAGGCTGAACGGTCTGAGTCGTACAGTAATTTAGAGTCTTTAAGATTGCTTGAGGAACAATTTTTTGCGGAAAACGGGAGATATACAATAAATCTCGGTGCTCAAGCGAAGGATAATCCGGGGAATATAGCCATAATCCAGACAGGTGGCGGTGACCCAACAAATGCGTTGCCTGGTTTTAGGCCTGGCAATGCTACAAGTTTTAGTTATTGGATAATACAAAATGTACAGATAACCAATGCTGGCGCAAATCCACCGGCCACAGGTGCTTTAACGCCGTGTTTTGTTGCTTTCGCTGCAGGGAACACGGGGAGAAGGGTTAATGGCGATGTTTTTGCCATTGATTGTAACAATATCAGAAATTGGTAAACATCCATTGTTTGTCAGGAGAAAAGATTTTTTTTCTTGACAATTCAGCAGGTTTTTCTGTATCTTTTTAGTTCTAATAAGTAAATTTTGAAGTTTGAAGGGGGGTAGATAATTGAATGCGTTAGGGACTCATCTATTAATAGAATTGCGGGAGTGCAATCCCGAAATTCTGAAGAGCCTTGAAAAGGTCAGAAATGCATTGGTTTCAGCAGCAGAAGAAGCCAAGGCAACCATAGTAGATATTTCCTTCCATGAATTTAATCCCTTCGGTATCAGCGGTGTTGTAGTTATCGCAGAGTCACATCTCACGATTCATACATGGCCTGAGTACGAGTATGCAGCTGTAGATATCTTTACCTGCGGGGATATTATAAAGCCGGAAGTAGCAGCTTCATATCTCATAAAACAGTTTGAGTGCAAAAATCCATCTATTGTTGAGATGAAGAGAGGAATTCTTTCTCATGAGAACGAGAAATTGCCTCATAAGGTGTCGTCAGGCTGTGCCCCTGATGCTAAGTTTTACCAGACAATAACCCGTTAGAAACAAGAGATCAGGCTGTTAGTCTTCCCGGTTTGTCAGGGCTGCAATTCCCGGTAGTTCTTTCCCCTCGAGCAGTTGAAGGGAAGCTCCTCCTCCTGTTGATATGAATGATATGACATCAGATACCCCTGCTTTGTGCACAGCGAGGTCGGTATCGCCCCCACCGACGATAGTCAGTGCATATGCCTCTGCAACCGCATGGGCGATTTCAAAGGTGCCCCTTGAGAAGGAGTCAATCTCGAACACACCCATCGGTCCGTTCCAGAGAATGGTCTTTGCATCCTGAATTGCGGCGGAAAAGAGTTTAACGGACGCAGGTCCGATATCGAGGGCTTTCCATGCATTCGGAATTTCCATTGTTGGCACTATTTTTATCACTGCACCGGGCTCAGTATTTTGAGCAATCACACAGTCTACAGGCAGATAAAACTTTATTCCGGTTTCCTGCAATTTCTTCCTTATCCTTTGCGCCGTCTCAAGCATCTCGTCTTCAACAAGGGAGTCGCCTATTTCGTAACCCATGGCCTTTATGAATGTAAAAGCCATACCGCCTCCGACGATAACCTTGTCGACCTTGTCCACCAGATGCTCAAGAACTCCTATCTTGCCCGATACCTTTGCACCACCGAGGATGGCAACAAAGGGCTTAATAGGATTATCGATCGCTCCCTTCAGATATTCTATCTCTTTCTTCAGGAGAAACCCGGCTGCAGAAGGAAGAAATTTCGTTATGCCGACCATTGACGCATGGGCCCTGTGTGCGGCTCCAAAGGCATCATTAACATAGACATCCGCCAGTTTCGCAAGGGAACGGGCGAATTCCTTGTCATTTTTCTCTTCTCCGGGATGAAATCTCAGATTTTCAAGGAGAAGAACATCCCCGTTGTTCATTTTCGAGACCATGCCTTCCACCTGGCTCCCAATACAGTCAGGGGCAAAGATAACCTCTTTGTTCAGAAGTCTCTGGAGTCGTTTTGCAACGGGAGCCAGACTGAACTTCGGGTCCACTTTGCCTTTTGGCCTCCCGAGGTGGGATGAGAGTATGACTTTAGCCCCCTCATCGATAGCATAATTTATCGTTGGAAGGGTTGAGCGGATTCTCCTGTCATCATTTATTATCATCAGATTTGCGTCGAGAGGAACATTGAAATCAGCCCTGATAAAGACCCTCTTGCCCTTGATATCAAGATTTTCAATGGTAAGCTTATGGAAGATGTCCTTGTTCGGTAAAGGCTCCATGATATCCTTTTTTTTCATGATTACATCCTCTTCATTATATAAATTACAAGGTCTCTCAGGCGTGTGCTGTACCCCCATTCATTGTCGTACCATGCATAGACCTTTGCCATTCTTCCCTCGATAACCATTGTCAGTGTTGCATCTACAATGGATGAATGTGGGTTTCCATTCAGATCGCTTGAAACGAGGGGTTCTTCGGAGTACTGGAGGATTCCTTTCATAGGCCCTTCAGCAGCTTTTTTTAAAGCAGCGTTTATTTCTTCTGCTGTAACATCCTTTCCTACCTCGGCAACAAGGTCAACCAATGAAACATTCGGAGTTGGTACCCTGATAGCCATCCCATTCAGCCTCCCTTTCAGTTCAGGCAGAACAATGCCGACAGCTTTTGCAGCTCCTGTTGTTGTAGGAATCATATTCAGGGCTGCTGCCCGCGCCCTCCTGAGGTCTTTGTGGGGAAGGTCGAGGATCCTCTGGTCATTTGTATAAGAATGTATGGTTGTCATTAATCCCCGTATTATGCCGAATTCACTGTGAAGGACCTTTGCAACAGGTGCAAGACAGTTCGTCGTGCATGATGCATTTGATATGATCTTATGTTTTGCGGGATCCAGTATCTCCTCGTTCACACCCATGCAGATTGTTGCATCCGGTTCTTTTGCTGGTGCTGATATAATCACCCACTTTGCCCCTGCATCCAGATGCTTCGTAGCGGACAGCCTGTCTACAAACCTTCCTGTGGATTCGATAACAACATCTATTCCAAGGTCATTCCACGGGAGTTTTTCCGGCTCTGTAACAGCAAATACCTTTATTTCCTTCCCGTCTATGACGATACTGCCGTCACTTGTTTTTATTTCTGCATCAAAAATGCCGTGTACAGAATCGTATTTCAGTAAATGTGCAAGGGTCTTTGCGTCAGTAAGATCGTTTATGGCGATAATCTCGAGTTCTTTGTTTCTCCAGCTTGTCCTCAGGAAATTCCTACCTATTCTTCCAAATCCGTTAATAGCGACACGTAAAGACATAAAACCTCCTTCTCTTTTTATAGATTATACCCAAAAAATGAAAAATCTTAAAATTCCATCTCCTATTTAGTGTCTGTCCATAAACTACGTTTTACTTATTTCGTCATTCCCCGACTCGATCGGGGAATCCAGTCTTTCCAACGGTTTCTGGATCCCCCGGTCATCCGTCTTACGTATTGACGGACGGAGGATGACAAAACCTGAGTTTATAAACAGACTCTATTTATAAAGGATAAAGGATTATGTTATTAATCTCCCAAGATCTTGAAAGTTGTTTAAGATTTAAGAATTGTAGAATATTCTTCATAACACACCCCCTACCCCTCTTTTTAGAGGGGAGTTTGCCTCTTGTTTCCCCCTCTATTAAGAGGGGATTAAAAGGTGTGTGACGTTCTTTTATCTTAACAAAATAACAGGTCATTGGAACAGAGTTTGCTATGAATTGACAAGGGTGAAACTTACCACTTGTTTATGACCAGGCCGGTTAAGAGTTTAGGGTAGAAATAGGTAGATTTCGGCGGCATCCTTACCGAGGAAAGAGCTGATTTTTCAACATCCCCGACTCTTGTCGGATTCAAAAAAAAGGCAGCACGAAATTCTCCACTGTTTACTTTTTCAAGGGCTTTTTCAACATTCATCTCATATCCTATGTCAGATGTGTGCAATATCTTCTTCAGTACCAGTTCATGCAGGATAATCACATCTATTTCTCTTAATTCGGGGTGGATTTCTGATAAGTTACCTCCCTTATATTTCAGGATATGCCATGTATCATTTCCCTTCTGGAAAAAACCGAAGACGCGGTTTTTTCCAGATAACCCTTTCCTGATATTAAAATTATTCTGTACAGGGTCGATTTCAAAATATTCTGAAAGCAGTCTGTTCATATCCTCCGGGATTTGCTTTAATAGCCTGTGTGTCGGAAGTATTGTTATCCCTTCATCCAGCATGTTGGCAAGAAACATAAGGACATGATCAAAAGGCCTAATACTTGTTGAGGCATCCTTTTCTGCCATTTCCCTGTAAAATTCAAAGGCAGTTTCATATCTGTGATGTCCGTCAGCAATGAAAATTGCCTTGTTTTCGAGTTCTTTTGTAATGATTTCTACCCCCTCTGTATCATCGATCTGCCAAAGCCGGTGTATATCTCCGGCAATATCTGCAGACTCTATATATGGCTTTGTCTTGGATACTTTCGAGAGGATATTCGATATCTGTCCCTCGGAACTCTTGTAAAGCGAGAAGATCGGACTTGTGTTTGCCTCGCATGTTCTCATGAGGTTCAACCTGTCCTGCTTTGGCTTAGAGTGTGTGCACTCATGTGGATAGATGCTGCCTTTGCCTAATTCTTCGAGTTTCACAAGACCAAGGAATCCGAGGAGACGTTTTTTCATATCATTTATCGTATATGACATCTCGTATGCATAGAATGAGGGCTTCTCGCTCCTGATGAATATTCCCTCTTTTACCCAGGCATCGAGATATTCTCTGGCTCTTGTGTATTTATTTCCAGCTTCATTATCTCCTTCTCTTTCTTTACCGAAGTCTATCCGCGCGATATTATAAGGACTTTGCATGTATAAAGCTTCCCGATATTCAGGCGTAATAACATCGTAAGGAGGAGCCAGTACATCCTCCATGGATACCTTCGAAACATTATAGAGAATTCCTCTGAAAGGTACTATTTTAGCCATTATTTTGCATTCCGCAGAATCTTGGGAAAAGAATTCAAATATCTTAGCATGGAGAGAATAGTAAATTCAAACGCAGTTCTTATAGAAGCCTGTTCCGTCACCCTGAACTTGTTTCAGGGTCTGAAAAAATTGTGTCTTTCGTATTTAAGTTGAAAAAACCCTGGATTCCCCGATCAAGTCGGGGAATGACATTCTTAAGTGCATGTTTTTTCGTCATTCCCGCGGAGGCGGGAATCCAGTCATTCTTCTCATTCGATGTTCTTCAACTTTTTTACGAAAGAACCAAAAAATTTTGTTTTTATAGATGCTGAGACAAATTCAGCATGACATACCTGTATATCTTTTTTAGAAAATTCTATATTACTAACTTTGGTAATTATAAAGCTTCTTTAGCCGTAACCTTTATAACCTCTTTTATGTTCTTGTCGAGAAATTCAGGGATATAAGGAATATCTAAATTTAGAAACCCGGATGTTATTACGGAAACAGCATCTTCTCTTGATATCCCCCTTGACATCAGATACTCAACCTGTTCTTCAGCGATAGGACCGATAGAAGCTTCATGAGATAGCTCAGCCTTCAATGCGCCATCAGAAACAAGCTGCGGTATGGCGAAAATCTTCGCCTTATTGGAGAACAATATTCCTCGGCAATCAAGGTGAGCGAGGCAATAATCTTTGGTCTTTGCAACCAGGTCTCCCCTTGCATAGATGATGCTCTCATCAGCGGCAATGGTCCTTGCAACAGATTCTCCCCGTGTGTCTTTCCCCTCGAGGATTATCCTGGATCCAAGATCTATGTAAGAGTCCTTAAGCCCGTAAACAACGGTATTGAACTTGGCAGATGCCCTGTCTCCCTTCAGATATGCAACCGGGAAAGCCTGTATCGACTTTACCGGTTTTAAGAGCACGTAATTGCTAACAAAAGCCCCGTCTTCTTCGACAACGGCCCATGTTCTCGGCCTTACATGAAAGTTGTCAGCCCAGTTGTGGATCATGGTGAAAAAGAGCTTTCCGCCTTTTTTTACATAAAATTCTGAAATTCCCAGGTGTATCCCTTCTGCATCGCTTTTGGACAACGTGCAGCCGGTGATCACCTGAAGTTCAGCACCCTCTTCAACAATGATGATATTGTGAACGTTTTGACTCACATAGTTTTCCGCTACCAGCAGGCATGACTGTACAGGGTACTGAGGTTTCTGATGGGAGAATACCCGGATGAAATAACCATGAGTCATATTCAGCGCAGCCTGAGCAGTATATTTATCCTGATCCACAGGAACCGACTTCCAGAAATATTCTTCCAGCCAGTCATATTTATTCAGTGCATCGGTAGTGCTCATGATCTCAAGCTGACCTTCGTAAGCCTTATTCAGACTTTCATAGACAACGGATTGATCAATCTGCATATAGGAACCAGCCCTGTATTCTTCCTTCAGGCTGATACCTGTCATAACAGCTGCCTCCTTTGCCTGACGGGAAAGACTTTCGAGGCTCTCTATTTTGCCCCTCTCTATATGTGTCTTATATTGCGAAAGATCTATGTCAGGTCCAAAGACCGCCTTCTTTTCTTTTGCCTTTTCAGCCCTTGACTGTATCTCAGAAAGGTATGCATTGCTTATCGACATTCAGCGCACCTCCTGTAGCCATGCTTTTTTATCTCTGAAAGGATATCCCGGGGATTTCCCCTGCAGAGCAGATTTCCATCAAAGATGATATACCCTTTGTCGGCATTTACGAAATCAAGGATATAGCCTGTATGAGTGATGATAATAGCTCCTCTCTTCGGATCTTTTACCTTATCTTTTCCCAGAAGCGAATTTATCGCCTCGCCCACGAGGGCAATGTTTTCGATGTCAACACCTGATTCCGGCTCGTCAATCAGGACCAGCTCGGGGTGCTGGACCATGAGCTGGAGAAGTTCTGAGCGCTTCATCTCACCGCCGGAAAACCCGTCGTTCAGTCCCCTGTTTAAATGTTCTGCAAGGTTAAGCCTCCCAACATTTTCCTTAATATCTGCCCTGGTTGATCCATTACCGCTGATAATTTCAATGATTTTACTCAGGGTAACACCTTTGACAGTAGGGGGCCGCTGAAAAGATATACCGAGACCAAGCCTTGCCCTTTCATAAAGATCCATATCGGTTATATCTGTGCCTTTAAAATAGATCCTGCCTTGCTCTATTTTGTACCTTGGGAATCCCATCAGTGTCATCATAAAGGTTGTTTTACCGGCGCCGTTGGGCCCGAATAAGATATTGATTTCGCCGTAATCCATCGAAAAATTTACACCCTTCAAAATCTGCCTGTCACCGACCGATACCCAGAGATCTTGTACTGCCAGCATTTCCTGCACGATTTTATCCTCCTTCTGGTATATATTTAATTATAATAATCTAATAATGAAGTAAATAAAATTCTTTTTTCACATTCTTTATAATCTGTCATTCCACGGCTTGAACGGGGAATCCAGAAAGCAAACGGGGAATCCAGAAAGCAAAAGACACTGGATGCCCGCTTACGACCTGCGGGCATGACGGACAAGAGACTTCGATGGATCTAAGAATGTAATTTAATTATAAGCTCATTAATAATTATGTGATTACGGGTGTTCACTTTTAATTCTTAAATTTGAAAAAAACGCTTCACTTTTAATTTTTATTTGGTATCTCGATATCGAGGTATTGACAAATTCACTTAGCTTTTTGTATGTTATGAACAAGATATATTCTTCGTTTATAAATCGTATTAACCTCCCTGGATAGGCAAAGTCCTACCGGGTTATAAAAACCACCGAAAAAGAGAAATCCTGATAGGAGTTTAATGATGGAAAACCCTAAAAAGAGTGTAGTGACAGATAATATCTCTATTTCAGAACTTAAAGAAAAAACGATCGATGAACTCACCGAAGTTGCAAGGGAACTGAATGTAGAAGGCGCCAGCGGCATGCGGAAACAGGATCTGATTTTTGCCATACTTCAGGCTCAGACGGAGAAAACAGGGTATGTATTTTCAGCGGGGGTGCTTGAAATCCTGCCTGATGGATTCGGCTTTCTCAGATCACCTGACTACAGCTACCTGCCAGGCCCTGACGATATATATGTATCGCCATCGCAAATACGAAGGTTTAACCTGAGGACCGGCGACCTTGTCTCGGGTCAGATTAGACCGCCAAAGGAGAGTGAGCGTTATTTTGCCCTTCTCAAGGTAGAAGCGATAAACCATGAATCTCCAGAAGAAAATATCAACAGACCGTTATTTGATAACCTGATTCCTTACTATCCGACCGAGAAGATAAAACTCGAATATGACCATAATGATTTCTCGACGAGGGTTATGGACCTGATAAGTCCCATCGGGATGGGTCAGAGGGGGATGATAGTCGCTGCACCGAGGACCGGAAAGACCATGCTGCTCCAGTCCATAGCAAAGGCTATTAAGAAAAACCACCGGGAGATTCATCTCATGATTCTCCTGATCGATGAGAGGCCTGAGGAAGTCACAGACTGGAAGCGGCAGGTTCCTGCAGCAGAGATAATCAGTTCAACATTCGACGAGCCTCCGCAAAGGCACTGCCAGGTATCGGAGATGGTTATCGAAAGGGCGAAACGTCTTGTCGAGTGCAAGCGGAATGTCGTCATACTCCTGGACAGCATCACGAGGCTTGCAAGAGCCTACAATTCCGTTATGCCGGCCAGTGGGAAAGTCCTCTCAGGCGGACTTGACTCTAATGCCCTCCAGAGACCCAAGAGATTTTTCGGTACGGCAAGAAATATAGAAGAAGGCGGAAGTCTTACTATTATTGCAACTGCCCTTGTGGATACGGGAAGCAGGATGGATGATGTCATATTCGAAGAATTCAAGGGAACCGGAAACATGGAACTTCACCTTGACAGAAAGCTCGTTGACAAGAGGATATTCCCGACTATCGATATCAATGCATCGGGAACAAGGAAAGAAGAACTCCTTGTGGATAAAGATGTGCTCAACAAGATGTGGATATTGAGAAAGGTACTGACTCCCCTCAGCACGGTTGAGAGTATTGAGTTTATCCTCGGTAAACTTATGGGGACAAAGAGCAACAAAGACTTCCTCGAGATGATGAATAAATAATCGTGGTTGTAACTTTTCAGCGTGAAAAACATTTTAGAAGATGATCATTACTGCTTCGTATGCGGAGAAAAAAACCCCTCCGGTCTTCATCTTAAGTTCTCTCTGCTGGAAGGGAAGGCATTAACAGAATTCACCCCTCAGAAAATCCACCAGGGCTATAAAGATATTGTGCATGGAGGAATAATCTCCACACTCCTTGATGAGGCAATGGTCAAGGCCGCCTTAATGCAGGGGATGCCTGCTGTCACTGCAGAGATTACCGTCAGATTTAGAAATCCCCTGATGGCCGGAGAAAGGGCACTTGTCGAGGCCACTATAATTAAGATGAACAAGAGGATTATCGAAGCATCAGCGATTGTTAAAAAAGAAGACAATACGATAATAGCTGAAGGTCAGGCTAAATTATTAAGGCAAGATTAAAGCATCTTACTCACAATTTCACAACAACAATATTTCGTTTTATATTTGATAAGGGCAGAGCAATCACTAAAATCTCATATGTCATCCCCTCAATCCCCATTAATTCTTCCTTTACCTTTGGGCCTTTGTTGAGAATCAGCAGTCCGTCTTTCTTTACAATGTGAGATGCCTTCTTGATGAATTCTTTGATATCAAATAATGCCCTTGTCACTGCAACGTCTACGGGTGATGTTAGTTCCTGATTTACTTTAACTTCCTCAATTCTTTTTTCTATAACATTAATATTTCTTAGCTGGAACAGTCTTATGATATGCCTTAGGAAAGCGGATTTTTTCCCTGATGGCTCTATAAGATACATGGATATTTCAGGACGGATAATCTTTATCGGTATCCCCGGAAAACCTGCACCGGTTCCGATATCAGCAACCTTTATTCCTCCATCAGGTATAGCTTTAAGATACAGTAAAGAATCCAGGAAGTGTTTGATAATTATATCCTCATCTTTCTTAAGACCGGTTAGGTTATATGCCTTATTCCATTTCTTGAGTTCGGAGAGGTATATTGAAAAGGCATGTATCTGTTCATCTGAAGTCGGCAGACCTAATGCGATAAGTCCATCCTTAAGAAGCTGATCTCTTGTCTCCACGCTCTCGTTTTAATCTCTCTATCGACACCATGAGGAGTGCGATTGCTGCGGGTGTGATGCCGGGGATGCGGCTGGCTTGACCCAGGTTTTCCGGCCTCACTTCCAGCAGTTTGTTCAAAACCTCTCTTGAAAAACCATTTACAGAGGTATAATCAAAATCATCTGGAATTCTTTTCCCCTCTATCTTCTTCAGCCTTTCTGCCATCTGCATCTGCTGGTTAATGTACCCTTCGTATTTGACCTGTATCTCGACCTGTTTCTTAACCTCCTCACTTAGGGGGTTATCAGAAGGCGAATGTTCATCTATGAATTTATATGTTATCTCAGGCCTTCTTAAAAGTTGTTCTAATGATTCAGATCCATGGGGATTATCATATTTTATGCGTATCTTTTTAATGCGATGGAGCTCTCCTTGAATCAGCCTCTTCTTTTCGAGAAATCTTTCATAAACCTCTTTATCAAGAAGGCCGATTTCATAACCTTTATCCATTAATCGCAAGTCTGCATTATCATGCCTCAAAAGCAACCTGTATTCCGCCCTTGATGTGAACATCCTGTAAGGTTCATTTGTGCCTTTTGTTATAAGGTCATCAATAAGAACGCCGGTGTATGCCTCATGCCTTCCGAGTGTTAAAGGCTCTCTTCCCTGAAGTTTCAGCGATGCATTAATCCCGGCCATGATCCCCTGGGCGGCAGCCTCCTCATATCCCGATGTCCCGTTTATCTGTCCTGCGAGAAAAAGTCCATCGATAATTTTAGTCTCAAGATTGTGCTTAAGCTGAGTCGGAAACACAAAGTCATACTCGATTGCATAGCCGGGTCTCATAATTTCAGCTTTTTCAAGGCCGGGGATAGTCCTCACAAATTCTATCTGGACATCGTAGGGAAGACTTGTCGGTATTCCGTTCGCATAGTATTCTTTTGTCTCAAGCCCTTCAGGCTCAAGAAACACCTGATGTCTATCACGTTCTGCGAACTTTACAACCTTGTCTTCTATAGAAGGGCAATACCGGGCTCCGATTCCTGTTATCCTGCCGCTGTACATAGGTGAACGGTCGAGATTATTCAGTATGATCTTATGGGTTTCCTTGTTTGTATAGGTAATGTAGCAGGGAAGCTGGGGATTGGTTATCTTTTCTGTGCTGTGTGAAAATGGAGGAGGCGGATTATCACCATACTGCGGCTCTGTCTTCAAAAAATCTATTGTCTTCGCATCAAGCCTCGGTGGGGTGCCGGTTTTCAGCCGGCCCATTTTCAAGCCCAATGCTCTTAATGAATCTGAAAGACCTATTGACGGAAATTCTCCAGCCCGACCGGCAGAAAAGTTTTCAAGGCCGATATGTATTAGCCCCTTGAGAAAGGTGCCTGTTGTAACAATAACAGTCTTTGCTCCGTAAAAGATGCCGAGGGATGTGAGAATCCCCTGTACTTTGCCGTCCTCTGTAATTATTTTTTCTGCCAATGCCTGTTTGACATCGAGATTTTTCTGCGACTCAATTACCTTGCGCATCTCGAGCTTGTATAACACCCTGTCTGCCTGTGCGCGCAGTGACCAGACTGCAGGGCCTTTGGACATATTCAGCATCCTGAACTGTATCCCTGCTTTGTCTGTCACCTTTGCCATTTCACCGCCTAGTGCATCTATTTCACGAACAAGATGGCCTTTTGCAAGTCCTCCAACAGCAGGGTTGCAAGACATCTGGCCAATGGTATCGAGGTTTATCGTAAAAAGGCAGGTGGAGAAGCCCATGCGGGTAGCTGCAAGAGCAGCCTCGCAGCCGGCATGTCCAGCTCCAATGACAACTATGTCATAATCACGGTCTTTGTACATAAATAAATGAATTGTTAAAAAGAGATCGAGCAGATGTTGTGAAAAAATTTATTTTTTGATACCTTAGTGTCCCTTTAACTGATGGTTGTTGGGAATTTTCTCATAGAAAACCGAATAAAGATATTTTCAAAACACATCAAGTTAAATAAATTTTTGAATAATGTCTGCTCGATTTTGGCTAAGCTCCTTATTAATACTATAAAAGATTCTTTTGACCTTATTCAATTTAGAGCCTTTTCAGGGTTATGGTATAATTCATTATGTATCAGCATTGTTCACAATATATACCCTTAACTCCTGATATCTCACTCCTCCGGATATTTTCTAAAGGTTAACCTTGATCAAGTATAAAGAAATATTTCTCGGTAACGGTCAATGCAATAATCAATGCATTTATTGTTCAATCAGGCAAAAAGATGCTTCACAGCCTGATTTTAATACTGTCATGAATTCTCTGAAGGAAAAAACAGGGGATAATGTTGCTTTCTACGGCGGTGATCCGACCTTGAGAAGAGATTTTTTTGAGATCATCCAGGCAGCAAAAAGGAATGGTTACAGGAGAATCAAGCTGTTAACGAACGGCAGGGCCTTTTCAGATACGCAGTTTCTCTATCAAACACTAGATGCAGGCTGTCGTCTGTTTGAAATAACACTGTGGGGATCGAATCCACCCTTACATGATTATCTGACCCAGAAAACGGGTAGTTTCTGGGAGAGCATAAGGGGACTGGAAAACATGGCAGAACTTCCTTTTGAAAAATTCGTTTGCATACGTATCCCAATTTGTAAGGAAAATTATGCAGACCTTGAAAATACAGTTTCTTCTGCACTGAATTTCGGTATCAATCGTATTATCCTCTCTTTCCATGATTATAAAATGTCATTCGGTAAGGTTCTCCCTCATATTAAGAACGCAGTCAACATAAGTATTTTTAATCGCATCTGGATTATGACTGAAGGGATACCTTTCTGTATCATGCAGGGACTGGAACAGCATATAGGCGAAATCTTGAACGGTTTGAATACTATTTATGAAAGAACGTTTCAGCATCATAAATATTGTATGCAGTGCATCTTCAAAGAACTATGCCCCGGAACAGAGGTGCAATATTTAGAGCTCTTCGGTGATAAAGAATTTTCTCCTGTAATAGCAAACAAATATTTCCAGGACATCAAGGCCCTCTATGCTATTAATACTAAAAAATCTTAAAAGACTGTTAAGATCTTTTGTTTCTGTCATTCCCCGTCCGTCAATACGTAAGACGGATGATCGGGGAATCCGGAGAAAAGAACTGGATTATCCGGTCAAGCCGGATAATGACAACTATTGGAACAGAGTTCGCTATGAATAAAAAGAAGGTTGTACTGATTTCCTTTAACTGGGCAAACCATTTTTCACTTGCGCTGGGTTATCTGAAGGCCTATGCATCGAAAGACCACTTTATTCAGGATAATGCCGAAATAGAGGTTATTGATTTTGACACCGAGATGTTGAATGTGCAGCAGGTGGTTTATTACCTCTCACAGAGCAACCCGGATATTGTCGGGTTCTCCTGCTATTGCTGGAATATAGAAAAGGTGCTGGATACTGCCAGGATAATCAAGACGATTTATCCTACTACTAAAATAATCCTTGGAGGACCCGAAGCAGGGCCGATTGGATCGAAATATCTGAAAGAACATCCATTTATAGATGCAGTTATTAAAGGTGAGGGAGAAATTACTTTCGCAGAATTGCTGAAATTTTACCTGGGTAAGGGGCAGATTGAAGAAATACAAGGTATTAGTTATAGAATGCTCGAAAGAATTATTGATAATCCTGACAGGCCGCCGATTGAGGACCTGAGCGAAATTCCCTCTCCCTATCTTGAAGGAATCCTGACACCACGAGATAAAGTAACTTATATTGAAACTTATAGAGGCTGTATTTTCAGATGCCATTACTGTTTTGAAGGCAAGAATCTTCCGAAATTGCGTTTTTTCCCCGAAGAAAGAGTAAAAAAAGAAATTGAATTCGTCCTGAGTCATCCGGAAATCAAGAGTTTTCACTTCGTTGATACGGTATTTAATATCAGGAAAGCCAGACTTGCAAGAATAGCAGAAATGATCTCCAATGCGAATCGTCATGGAACTGAACTTCGCACCGTAGAAATTATCGTGGAATTCGTTGACGAAGAAACAGTCGCGCTCTTTAAAAAGGCAAATGTTAGAAGCATAGAGACAGGACCTCAGACTGTGAATGAAGATACCCTGAAAAAGGTTAACCGTTATTACAGGGATGAGAAATTTAAAAATGGAGTGAGACTCCTGGAAAACAATGGGATAGAGGTCACGAGTGATTTGATTATCGGCCTGCCCGGTGATAACTTTTTTAAATTTGTAAAATCGGCCAGAACAATAATAGATATGAACCCTACAACCGTCGTCTTCAGCATTCTCCATGTGCTGCCTGGTACTACCCTCTACGAAAAGAGCCAGGAATTCGGCCTCAAATTTGATGACAAGGCCCCCCATCTTATTTTAAGTGCACCAGAATTTCCCTTTGAAGATATCGATAAAGCGGTAATCATGGCGTACAGTCTGGAGAAGGAATACAATATCAAACCGCCGCCTGTTACCGTTTAATGGCTACCAATGCCTCCTGTCCTCACATTGGATACTGATTTAGCTGAACTCTATGGAGTAAGCACCAAGCGGCTCAATGAACAGGTAAAACGCAATCTGAATCGTTTTCCTGATGATTTTATGTTTCAGTTAACCTTGGAAGAAAAAAATAAGGTGGTCGCAATTTGCGACCACCTTAAAAGACTCAAATTTTCACATGCCTTACCGCATGCCTTTACTGAACATGGAGCCATTATGCTTGCAAGTGTTTTAAATAGTCCCATTGCTGTTCAAACCAGCATTCAGGTTGTAAGAGTATTTATTAAACTGCGTGAAATGATGGCTACTCACAAGGAGCTTGCCCACAAAATAGAAGTAATGGAAAAGAAATATGACGCTCAGTTTAAAGTTGTCTTTGACGCCATCCGTGAGCTTATGACCCCGCCTCCAAAGCCGGGCAGGAAAATCGGCTTTCGGAGGGAGAGAGGTGCGTAAAGAAATAGATCTCTTCTAAAACTATCCTGTCTCAAAATATATATACCTGTCTGAACTCCTTATTGACCATATATACTTTATAAATATAAAATTAGGCCATGTGATTGTATATGAGGAGGACAGATGCAGACATGGACACATCCAGGCGGCAAGTTGAGAGAGATTGGTGCTGAATCATTAACTGATGCTGAGCTTTTGGCAATTCTTATCTCAACAGGAACAAAAGGCAAAACTGCAGAAGATGTTGCCAAAGAGGTACTTAATAAATTTAGCTCTTTTAAAGGTATGGCAAACCAACCTCTTGAGAAGTTTCTTGAAATCAAAGGACTTGGAGATGTAAAGATTATCAGGATTGCAGCAGCCTTTGAGATTGCAAGAAGGATTGTTAATCAGGTGTTGAAGGAATATAATAAATAAGTAATGAAGATTATATTTGACCCAGTGACTGATACCCTAAGTCTTATTTTTAGGGATGAGAAGATAGCTGAAAGCGACGAGGTAAGGGAAGGTATCATTATTGATTACAGCAAAGACGGGAAGATTGTATCCATGGAAATACTTGATGCTTCCGAGCAAATATCTGAACCCCAAGGAATACTTTATGAACTTAAAGGCAAAGAAAAAGCTCTTGCCTAAGGGGAAATCTTAAATATACGACTGGTTATGTGGTAATGGAAAAAATAAAAGTCTGGTATGATCCTGAGGGAGATTTCCTTGAGGTTATGTTTGAAAAAAAGAGGGATATTTCAGAGAAACAGAATCTGACCAGATAATGGAAAAGGTTGATATGGAAGGCAAAGTCATAGGATTTTCGATACTGAAAGTAAGTTCAATTAAAGGCCATCCCCTTGAACTCTCTCTTGCATGAATAAAATAGTTATTGAATGAAGAAAACCAAGCTTACTGAAAAACCCTCCTGAATTCCTGATATTTCAGAGTAAAAATAAACCTCAATAATTCTGTATTACAAAAAATCTTATAACCACTTGATAATCATAGTTTTAATGACATTTGTGTGAAAATTTATATATAAATAGTATTACAATATATCAAAATATAATTTTATATATTGACATTATTTTAAAATTAAGGTAATATTTTTGAAAATAATGGAATAAATTGGGATTAAAAAACTAACAAAGGGAAAAAAGAAAAATTAAATATGGAAGAAACAAGGCACGAAAGGTTTAGGAGGGTTGCATCTAAAAGAACTAATGAGATTCTTGAGAAAATAAGAATTCTCGGAAATTGTTCAAATAAAAGTTCTTATGAATATACTGAGGAAGAGGTTAATAAGATTTTCTCTGAAATTGATAAGCAGTTGAAGCTTACCAAAGCTAAGTTTCTGACGGGGAAAAGGGAGAGGTTTAGACTGTGAAAGATAAAAAGCATACCACAAATTGAGATATGCTTTTCTGAAAATATTGACTATAAAAATTATGAATTTGAGGTCACAATTTGGCACCTCAAGTTTGGAGGATAAATGAATGGACTAGTCCCTGTTGAGATTATCGAAAAGAAGATTTTATTGATTCGTGGCGAGAAGGTCATGCTTGACAGCGACCTTGCAGGACTTTATGAAGTATCTGTTAAAGTGCTAAACCAAGCTGTTAAGAGGAATATCGGGAGATTTCCTGAAGACTTTATGTTTCAACTTACGAAAGAGGAGAATGAATCTTTAAGGTCACAATTTGTGACTTTAAAGAAAGGCCGCGGAGAACATCGAAAATATTTACCGTATGTTTTCACCGAACAGGGAGTAGCGATGCTTTCCAGCGTACTTAATAGTGAAAGAGCGGTCAAAGTCAACATAGAGATTATGCGGGCATTTGTAAAACTCCGGCAACTACTTTCCTCTAATGCAGAGCTTGCACGAAAACTTGAGACTCTGGAGAAGAAATACGATTCCCAATTCAAGGTTGTTTTCGATGCTATTCGTCAGCTTATGATTCCGCCGGAAAAACACAAAAGAAAAATTGGTTTTTTAAGGGAAAAGAAGGGTGAATAATATTTTTAATGAAATTGATAAGCAACTAAAGCTGACCAAGGCTAAGTTTCTGACGGGGAAAAGGGAGAGGTTTAAGTTGTGAAAAACTTTCAGATTACAATTGATTCTGTGATATCGCAAAATGCGATACCTTCTACAAATTGTGAGCTATTGTAAATAGTATGGCTGACGAAAACGTACCGGCAATTGAAATAATCAAAGCAATGATCGAGAAGATCGATCGCTCAGTCAAGATAGAGCGAGTCAAATATGATTTTGACAAAATGGGGCACAAGTTCCTTCTCTCAAAAGACGGTAAAACTTGTGAAGTATCTTTTCCACGCGACTTTCTTGATGATTTGAATGATTACACAGGTTCACGAGAATCGAAGTATTGGATAGGCTTAGAAGGTTCTCTGGAAAGACGGCTATCGATACCGATGCAAATTGCAGGCCTAATTCCGTTTTCATCGAGTATTTTCTTTGAAGATAAACAGGAGTGGGAGCAAGATAATGGTCAAAACATCGAGGTGTATTTTTCTGAGAGTGATTATGAAGTATTTCAGGACGGCCTGAAAGAACTCTATCATTATCTCGAAGAACAAAAGAACGAGCTATCCCGTCTAAAGCTGAAGACCTTTCCTTTTGCTGAAGAACAGCAACGCATTCAGGACATGCTTTTATATAGGAATAAGCAAATCAGCGAGAACAGTTCTTCTCCCTTCAGAGACAGTATATCGGTGACTTCGCGTAAACATTTGAAGGCAGCGGCCCTGATCCGGTTGCTATTTTATGAGAATGAACTCACACAGGGGCACTATGCAGCGACAGTGAAGAAGGAGATTGCTGCCAAGATAGTCAGGATTCTATCACTCCTTTCTTCGCCTGTCTTCGAGAAAATTGAAGTCGCAGAATATCTGCATGGCATTAGCAAAGACAGAAAAATTGATCAGCCTAAAGTGGTAATGTCGGACAATCCGCAGAAACCACAATACGATGTAGTCATATCGTTTGCCGGAGAAGATAGGGCATATGCAAAACGACTGGCTGATTTATTGCAAAAAGACGGATTCCGCTTTTTTTATGATGCCTATGAAGAAGATGAACTTTGGGGCAAAGACCTGTATGAGCATTTGTCTTACATATACAGCCAAGCCGGCAGGTATTGTGTCATGTTTCTCTCTAAACATTATGCTGCGAAACAGTGGACGAGACATGAGCGGCGCTCAGCACAGGAGAGAGCATTCAAGGAAAACAGGGAATACATCTTGCCGATCCGCATTGATGACACAAGTATCCCTGGCATACTGGATACCGTTGGATATCAGGATCTTAGACAAAAAAGTATTGAGGAGATATACGAAATCCTGAAGAGGAAGCTATCATCAGGCCAGGAGCCTGTAACTATAGAGGCTGAAGCTGATTCCATAGGGCAACTGGGCCTTAGTGACAATGCAATTGCCCTGTTAAAGCTTCTCAGTGACAAATCAGAACGCGCATTATCCAGTGATCCACTGTTGACGGCGAAAGAAGTGCTGGATGCTCTTAAACTTTCTGAGGAAGCATTAAGTCTTGCAGCCGATGAACTCGAAGAAAAAGGCTTTGTGAAACTGCAGAAGACGAGCGGCATGGGCAAGGCTGGCTTCAGTTACATCGGAACAACTGAGTCTCTTTTTTCGGCAACTGACAAGCATCTGCGAGACTGGAATCCTGAGGAGGATTCAATAAGTCTTGCACAAGCGTTAATAAGCATTGCCAAGGAAGGACATGGAGTATCCATTCAAGAGGCTGATGGTTATTTGAAGTGGGGACCTCGCCGGCTCAATCCATCGCTACTATTGCTTATCGAAAGAGATATGGTGACGCCGTCTAAGGTTGTCAACCCGAACTATATTACGATACATGTCATTTTAAAACCGAAAATATATAGGTACGTCAAACGTGAGAAATAAAGGAACAAATTATGGAACCAAATTCGAAAAAGGCATGAGTACGACATGACTAATTCTGAACATAAAGACATCCTCAATAAAATCGACTCGATTAAATTCGACCTTGATGGTTACCGCCCTTTTTCCGAGCATGTTGTCAAGCAGCTCAGGGATTATTATCGAATAGGGCTGACGTACACATCAAATGCAATCGAGGGCAATACGCTTACAGAGTCGGAGACAAAGGTTATTATCGAAGATGGCATAACAATAGGCGGGAAATCCCTGAGAGAACATTATGAGGTAATAGGACACGCAAAGGCTTATGACCATATTTACACCCTGATGGGCAGTCTAATATCAGAGGAAGATATTTTGTTTCTCCATAAGCTCTTTTTTCAGCAGATAGATTTTGAGAATGCAGGCAGGTACAGACAAAAAAACGTCATCATCACGGGAACCGATTATCTGCCTCCTGGTTATCAGAAAGTTTCTGAACTGATGAAAAAGTATATTGCGAACTTAAATACGAATGTTGAAGATAAACACATTCTTGAACAGGCAAGCGACCTGCATGCTGAATTTGAGTTAATCCATCCTTTTACTGACGGCAATGGAAGGATTGGAAGACTTTTATTAAGTATTCTGACTATGAAAAGCGGCTACTGTCCTGTGATTATTCCTTCAATAAGACGGGTTGAATATATAACTGCAATGCAGAAATCAAATAAGGGAGATTTGAACACCCTGAGAGCTTTTGTCGTGAGCGTTATATATGAAGAGATGAAATCGTTGAAGAGACTTGTTGAAAGCCTTGTCAGATGAACTTTCATAACGACCACATCCCCTCCATCACGAGCCAGAAATTGCAGAATAAGATTATGCAAAAGTTGCAGGGGGAGTTGTTTGCATAATATTTTAAAGTTTGATACCTTGATGCCTGGCATTTTGGATAAGGCGTTTAAAGGAGAATTGTAAATACCAGACAAGGTTAAATTTGAAGGCGTAATAACAGCAGTTAAGGCGAGGATACGATTGATCCGTTCCTTTGACGAGGTACTAATGCGCCATTAGTAAGGATACATTCAATCAATGTCTTTGTCGTCATGCCCGAAGTTCTTAATCGGGCATCCAGTGCCTTCCTGGATTCCCCGGTCAAGCCGGGGAATGACATCAATGTAGCCTTACTTATGACCGTCTTAGTAAGTCATGCCTATTTAGGATACACTCTGGTTATGAAAGAGATGGGTGGTAAATACATGTTAAAATAGTAAAAAAGGAGGTACGTGAATGTTAGAGGCAAAAGTGCCAATATCAGCAGATGATATTATAGAAGCAGTGAAAAAGATGAAGAAATATGACAGGGAAGCTTTTATAGAAGACCTTCTTGCACTGACTTCTCCTGAATATTTGCAAAGCATTAAGGAGGCAAGGGCAGAGTATAAAGCCGGCAAAACGAAATCTCACAAAGAAATATTTGGTTAATGAATTATAATCTTGTCTATACCCGCAGGGCTGAGACTTTAGAACCTGAATAGATTCATCAAACTCAGAAGTTCAAAATGGACATTGAATATCACCTACATCATCGCTTTAAGGGCAGGCTTCGGGAAAGATGAAGCCTATAAAATTGCTTATTCTAGTACAGACCAATATTTGATAAAATGAGGAAGCAAATCTTGATATCTGGTAATAACCCATTCAATAGAAATTGTCTTTTAATAAGCCGTGCCTGATATCCTGATGCCGAGCATTCTCGTTGCGAGTCGATTCCGACTGGATACGTTTAAAGGAGAATTGTAATTGCACCCTGTTTACAGGCTATACATTAATGAGTCTGGTGATCATACTTATGGGAAAAAGGAAGAGGCACCCTTTATTATCAAGCATGGTGATAAAAAAGAGGTTATCGGTACGTTAGACTATTATCCGCAACTCGAAAAAGATGACAAGCGTTATCTTGGCCTTACAGGGTGTATCTTTAAACTTGAATATTATAGAGAACACTTTAAACCAAACCTTTGAAGCATTCAAACGAGATTTTTTTGATCCAGATGAACAGGTAATTCTTCATGCAAAGGATATAATTCAACGTCGTGGACATTTTCACATTCTTCAAAATGAAGAAGTTGCCAACCATTTTGATGCTGGAATAGTCGACCTAATAGCAAATGCTGAATATACCATTATAAATGTAGTAATAGATAAGAAAAATCATATTGAGAATTATGGTTCCTATGCTTGGCATCCTTACAATTATTGTCTTGCAGTTATGCTTGAGAGATATTGTTTTCTTTTAAAAAGACTCAGGGCAAAAGGAGACGTGATTGCAGAACGTCGTGGCAAAACTGAAGACTATGAATTGAAAAATGCATATTCAAGACTTTATAGTGACGGTACTCGTTTTAAATCAAGCGCTTTTTTTCAGCAATATCTTACATCAAAGGAAATCAAAATAAAACCTAAAGAGAACAACATTGCAGGACTTCAATTGGCAGATATTCTTTCTCATCCATTAAAAAAACATACTTTGGTACAAAAAGGACTTTTACCAGAGCCCGAAGAAAGTTTATTCTGGCCAAAAATAATAGATATAGCAAAACCTAAATTGTATTGTAGAGCAACTGATGGATGTGTTGATGGCTATGGATTGGTACTTATAAAATGAAAAAGCCGGCTTTAACCGGCTTCTCACGCTGGCCCATTCGGACCATCCACCTCCAGCAAGCTGGATTAATTAAATTTAAGTATATTGAGTAATAAATTGCAAATTAAATTATCTTATAAATATAATAATAATTCTTATGAATCATAAAACGACTAAGGTTTGTTATCTCTCAGGCTATTTAACATTTAACAGAGGCGTTTATGGATGAAGCATCTTCCAGGAAACTCTTAATACAGCTTATTAGTGCCCGATCAGAAAACGAAGTCAGGAACATTATCGATTCGGACCATCTGTTGGCAAACGAAGAGAACTGGAAACCTTATGGCGGATATGAGAGTAATTTTAATACTATCAATAATCAGGCGAAAAATTCTGTAGCTGCATTGGCTGAAAAACCTATCAATTCCATTGATGCTTTACTTCTCAAAGAGTGCAAACTGAGGGGTATTAATCCGGAAAGCAAGCAGGCCCCAAAAGCAATGAAGGAAGCAATAGAGGTATTCTTCGGCATGAAGAGCGGAGACTTTTCAGACCTTGCGGATAAGGAGAGAAGAAGGCTTGCAGGGAATATTCAAATCATCGCAGAAGGAGACAGGAAAAGACCGAATTTAATCATTGCTGATAAAGGTGAAGGACAGCATCCGGATGACTTTGAAAACACATTTCTCTCTCTGCATAGAGGCAATAAAAATAAAATATTGTTTGTACAGGGGAAATACAATATGGGTGGAAGCGGAGTATTGCCGAATTGCGGGGAATATAATTATCAACTCATACTTTCGAGAAAGACCCCCGAATTGCTTAAAAAAGGACAGAAAGACAAATGGGGCTTTACGCTGGTAAGACTGCACCTTGCAACAAGCAGTGAATATAAAAATTCCTGGTACGAATATTTTGTTGGTGATGATAGTGAAATATTATCTTTTGCGGGGGAACAACTATCAATTCTTCCAGACAATGAGTTTTTAGAATCCGGTACATACATAAAACTCTACAATTATTATTTGCCAAGTCCTTCCCAGATCACATTAGATTTATGGCGAGAGTTGAACAGGGTATTACACTATCCTGTTCTTCCCATAACATTACATGAAACACGGAAATTCAAAGGCCACAGCCCTTCCAAACTTCTTGTGGGCAACAGAATGAGAATACTGAAGAATGACAACCAAAACATTGAAGATAATTGCCCGCCAATAATTCCAATTATCGCTGAACTTGGGAAATTCGGTAAAAGGACAATAGAAGTAACTGTCTTCAAAGAAGGGACAATCAAAGATGAATTTGCCTCTCCAGGTGAAGCGATATTCTTCACCATTAACGGTCAGACACATGCTGCCATCGGCCGCTCTTTTCTCAGGACAAAAGCCAACCTCCATTACCTGGCTGATTTTATGCTGGTACACATTGATTGCACTGATGTCGAGACAAACATAAGGGAAAAGATATTTATGCCTTCACGAGATCGGATGAGAGACACAGAAATCTCAAAAGAAATTGAATTAATATTAGCTGAGGAACTCAGCAGACACGAAGGGCTGAAACTATTAAATCAATACCGCAGGGAACAGCAGATTACTAAAAACCCAAAAGATGTTAAATTCCTGGAAGGTGTTGTCTCCAAATTAATAAAAAAGAACCGGACTATTTTGCATTACTTAGGAGTTGGAGGCAATATTAAAGACAGAAATGAAGCGGGTACTAAAGAAGTAAAAGAATTCGAAGGGCAATGGATTCCGACGTATTTGAAAATAATCGGATCTGAGAGAAAGCAGATGCCGATTAATTCTTATTCGAGAGTGGTATTCGAGACAGATGCATCAAATGACTATTTCAGCAGGGAGACCGATCGGGGATCGTTGATAATCTATCCGGATGTAATGAAATCCTACCATTTATGGGATGGAAGAATTACAGCAAAAATTATCCCCTCAAAAACTGCACGGGTAGGAGCTATCAGGAAGATAATTGCTTTGTTGACAAGACCTTATGCAGATCCTTTATCTGTTGAATTTGAAGTCGAATATATGCCGGAGGTTGAGCCTGAAATAGTACTACCTCATTTGCCTAAACCACCGAAAGTTAAAGACTATAAATTACCGGAGCCGATATTAGTCTATAAAAATAAGCGCGCCGGCTACAGGTCATGGGATGACATCAAAAAGGAAGACGGCACAAACTGGAATGGTGAAGATATTGCAAAGGTTGTCCCAAGTGGCAATGGAGCAGGAGTTGATGTTTACATTAATATGGATGCTGACGTTCTGCGCAATTTCCTTAGACAGCAAAAAGTAACTGACAAGAAGCGGGACTTTATTAAACGTTCATGGGAAACCGCTATTTTTCTGAATTCCATGGTTATATACAATGATCTGGCAAAAACAGAAAGAGGAGAAATGGTTTCAGATATTATGAAGAGTGTCTCAAAAATCATTCTCGATTTAATGTGCAATGATACTTTTCTGAAAGAACTGGAAAAAGGCGATTGAAAAAGGGGCATTTTCAGAAAAGGCGTAGTTCAATAGATATTCAGACCATCTAAGATTGCTAAGGAGTTCATTTGCAAGAACTTCACATCAGAAAAGAACTGAAAGAAAAATTCCTGCGTGACCTGAATCCTTCAGAAAGAATCTTTTTCTTAAAAAAGGCAAAAGAGGCAATCATGCTGAAGGGGTATCAAGCCTCTGAAGACCTGTTTCACTACTGTTATTATCTGACTCTACAGGAACGGTTCAGGAGTATCAGCCCGGAACGTGATGAGGGTATGCTGAGATTCCTTCTTGTCGAAGGGAAAAAGGACATCGAGGAGGCGATGAAGGTATACGAGGCGAGATTGGAGGAGACGAAACTGCTACTGCCTGATAAAAAAGGAGATAACTTCATGGAATATTTTTCGGAATAATAGAATTAGTAATCCCCCTGAATCCCCCTTTAGAAAAGGGGGATAAAAAGTGGTGGTTTTAGAAAAGGGTAGGTATAATTTTGAAAAATTATGAAAAGAAATTTATTCCCCTCTTTTTTAAAGAGGGGCAAGGGGAGATTACTAAAAAATGGATTTTCAGGTTAAAATAAACAATGCGTCTTATCCTTTTTGACATAGACGGGACATTAATCGATTCGGGTGGAGCAGGAGTACGTTCGCTCGACCTTGCATTGAAAGATTTATTTTCTATTGAAAATGGCTTTCATGGTATAAGCATGGCCGGTAAAACAGACACGCAGATCATTAAGGAAGGATTGATGAAATATGGCATCCCAACCAATGGCACTATTGATGCTGTGATAAAAGCTTATCTGAAAAACCTCCAGAAAGAAATTCAGAATGACAGAAAGCATGTAAAACCCGGTATCTATGAAGTACTGGAAGCGTTGAAGACTCTACAAGAATTAGGTTTGGGATTATTAACAGGGAATCTTGAACAGGGTGCACGGATAAAACTTGAACCATTTAAACTGAACGAATATTTCCCATCAGGTGCATTCGGCAGTGATGACGAAGACAGGAACAATCTTTTGCCTGTTGCAATAAAGAGGTTTGAAGAATTGTTTCAGAGACAGATAGAAGTTGATAACTGCATAATAGTCGGGGATACCCCCCGTGATGTCGAATGTGCCCATATCTACGGTGCAATGTGCGTAGCTGTTGCAACCGGTCCATACTCGTTTGATGCTCTTGTTGAGGCAGGTGCTGATTATGTGGTCAGAGACCTGTCAGATCAGAATATCCTACTTCAGTTCTTTTAAGCCCTCAACTCTTTTTTTTAGCTCATTCACAAAGAATTGATATTCATCGAATCCGTCTGGTTTCTCAGACATGTCCACGTCAGATGGATATAAGAGTTTTCCAAAACTTACCTTAATCTCCCTGAATTTCGGCCATGCTGCAGTCCTTGGCAATGCCTCAAATGAGCCTTTGATATAAACAGGGATTAACGGTATGTTCAACTCGATTGATAGTATGCCCACACCCTTTTTAAACTCCATGAGTTCACCGTCAAAAGACCTGCCGCCTTCAGGAAAAACCAGGAGTGACTTTCCGTTTCTCAATACGTGGGATGACAGCTGGAGTGCTTTATTGATATACATTTCCTGGTCAATAGGTATAACGTTGGCTAGCGTAGCAAAGGATTCTCCGAATCTTCCGGCAAAGTATTTCTGAATGCCCAGTATATATAAATTATCAAACAATTTTGACGGTATTCCGGAAACAACAACGAAGGCATCAAGGTAGCTGGCGTGGTTTGGTGTGAGGATATAAGGGCTTTTTACGGGGATATTCTCAAGTCCCTCGGTTTTCAGGCTGAAAAAGATCTTCGAGATGGTCCTTACCAAATGCAAACCCATGAATATGACCAACCTCTCAAGAACATTGTGATGAAACCTGACCTTGTTTCTATCTTCTGAAGACAGTTCAGCTGCTAAAATGTCTTTCCAGGCTGGCATCTTTTCAATGGTACTAATTCCGCCGGTGCCATATTCTTTCAACCTTGCAATTAATTCCTTAACCGTCTGTACTTCTGAAGTAAAGGTTTCAGGGAGTTTCATCGAGAAAACCTTTTCGAGGGCAACAACAAGTTCAATCTTTGCCAATGAATCAAGTCCGAGATCAAGCTCAAGGTTGTCTGCTGACTGAATGGTAATCTTTTCTTTCAGTAACGGCTGAATGCATTCAACTACCTTCCTGCTGATTTCATCCTGAATGAGATCTTTGTCTTCTTCCTTTGCCCTTTGCTCTTTGCTCTTTGCAGTTATCAGGTCTTTGACCATAAACCTCCGGAGTTTGCCAAGCGGTGTCCTCGGCAAAGGTTCGGGATACAGGGTATACCCTTTAAGCCGCATATAGGAAGGCAGATGAGGAGCAGTATCGTTTATTTCCCATCTCAAGACTTCCTGCATATTGCTGATTTGAGCTTTCTTAGCGTATTCCGTATCCGGCACGATAACCGCCTGAAGGGATTCGATTATCCCTTTTTCCTCAATACCCATTACGCATATCTCTTTTATGAGGGGTATTTTCAGGTATAGCTTTTCGACTTCATCGGGATAGATGTTCTTGCCTGAACTCAAAACGATTACTTCTTTTATCCTGCCGGTTATGAAGAGATAACCGTCATGATCAATATAGCCAAGATCGCCGCTGTGAAACCATCCGTCATGCATAACCTGTGATGTAGCCTCAGGATTCTTGTAATACCCTCTCATAACCATAGGCCCTTTTATGACAATCTCACCCTCTTGCATCACTTGCAATTCTGTATTGGTTGCGGGGGCTATGATTTTTATTTCTGCTGAAGGCAAGGTCCTTCCAACAGACCCCGGTTTTCTTTTTTCGATTGGATTAAAAGTAACAACCGGTGAGGTCTCGGTAAGTCCATAACCTTCAAGTATTGTCAAACCAAGCGCTTCAAGGTCTTCCATCACCTGCGGGTCAAGCTTTGCACCGCCGCAGGCAGAAAACCTGAACTGTTTGCCAAGTGCTTTGTGCACTGATTTGAAAACAACCTTGCCGGGGTTAATATTAAAGTTTCGCCTGAGGCTCCCGCAGATGTCCAGTATGCCGAGCATTATTTTAGGCATTGGCCCTGGCAATTGTTTGATCTTATTGAGGATACCATTGCGAATCAGTTCCAGAAGCTGGGGAACACTAACAAGGATGGTAACTCCAAAATCCCTCATTGCTGCCATGAGGTCAGGTCCCTTCAGGCTCTGTGGATACGTGATAGGTATACCTAATAATGCAGGAATGAGAAGATTCCCCATAAAGGGATAGGTATGGTGCAGCGGAAGCACTCCTATAACACTGTCGTCACGCGAGAGAATCCCTGCCTGAATGAGGGCATCTGCATCCGAACAGAAATTCTTATGGGTAAGCATGACTCCTTTGGGTTTTCCTGTTGTACCAGATGTATAGATGATGGATGCAGTATCTTCTTCATTTACTTCCGGAAAGTTCTTTGCCTCAGGCATGGTGAGAATATTTATGAATTCTGCGGAATCAAAGCTTATTTGTATAACCCGCATGTTATGATTTGTACCGAGATCATCTAATGCTTTTTTCACATTTTCTGCTGTCTTAGAACTGTGAAAGATGACCTTTGTTTCAGAGTCGGCAAGAAGGTTCCTGATCTCGTCAGGTCCAAGCTGAACATCTAATGGAACTGCAATGGTACCTGATAATGTTATAGCAAGATAAGCCATGCACCACTCCGGCCTGTTCTCAGAGACAATAGCAATCCTATCGCCTTTTTTTATTCCAATGGTTATGAGATACGATGCAATGCCCTTTACATTGGCGAGGAGTTTTTCATATGTGATGGTTTTCCATTCCTGATCGAAATAATTAAAGGCTATTTTGCCTCTGCATTCGTTTGCTTTTTGCAAAAATAATTCCGGTATAACTTTTTTCATCATTGCCTTCAGTATTTAAGAGATTTTCAGTAGTCTATTCCCTTCTGCGGATCGATACCCTGTCGGTAGGCGTGCTTTATCTCTTTCATCTCTGTTACGGTATGTGCTCTTTTTATCACATCTGGATGGGCATCCCGTCCGGTAAGAATCAGATGGACGGGAAGGGGTTTTTTATCTAATAATTCCAGAACCTGGGGAAGGTCTATCAGGTTCAATTTGAGGGCATTATTTATTTCATCAAGGATTATGATATCGAATTTTCCTGAAAATATCTTTTCCTTTGCAAGTTTTATTGCTTCCTGAGCATTGGCTCTATGCTCTTCGTAAGGGTATTGATTGCCTCTTATTCCGTAAAACCCCTTGCCGGTGAGATGGAGTTCAACATTCGGCGAGAGTTTTTTTATGCCGTCAATCTCTCCTGAATACATATCCCCTTTCATGAACTCTATGATGCAGACCTTCATATTATATCCTGCAGCTCTCAATGCCATTCCCAAAGCAGATGTGGTCTTTCCCTTTCCAGTACCTGTTATCACGACAATAAGACCAGTCTTTTCTTTCGGTTCAAGTACTTTCAGTCTGAGTTTTTTCATGCGAGCGATTTTACCCCTTGATTATCTAAAAATTAGTATCTTCCCGGATGAATTGCAGCTAGAATACCATTAGACATGCACCAATAATTATACAGTCCTATCCTCTTTCTTCAACCAAAAAACAGCTTGATTTATTTATATAATGAATTGTATCTATTAAAGCATTATATCAATTTTTTCTTAAATCTTTTCTTAAGAAAGAATATAATCTGTCATGGCATATTACCCTGATCATAAGGAATATTGCCTGATGAAAAAAATCTGGGGATCCTTAATAATCAATAAAATCAAAGGCTTTTGTAATGGCACTGCTCTTGCATAAAGCCTTATATGAAATGATGGAACACAAAATTTTCATAGGCAGTATAGATATTAATTGATATAATAATTATGTTTATTTAAGAGGGCAAAAGAATTTAAGGAAATTTTTTCCATGGATATAAAGCAGATCAAGGATATCGCACATAACTATACCCCTGAGCAGATAGAAGGCTGTATTACCCAGCAGATAGAGACAGGAAAGAATATATGTCTGAAGGACGAAAACAGTGAAAAGATCATAAACGAACTTTCGAAGGCTGAGGTCATAAGGGAGATGGTCAATGAGGGGATGAGCCTTGCCGATGCCCTGAGAGAGCTTGCAAGGAGGATGAGGCTTGTGCAGACAGGTTTCAAGGAATAGATTTGGATACTTAAGGCTAAACAATTCTTATTCACTACCAATAACATAAGGAGGAAATTATGGGTTACACTGCAAAGGATTATGCAAGACTTATCGGCATTGAGGGATTCAGCGAAATACTTTTAAAAAACCATTTCACACTGTATCAGGGTTATGTTACCAATACGAATAAAGTTATCGATATCCTTGCTCAAATGCTCAGAGACGATAAGGCTGGAACACCGGAATTCGCAGAACTGAAAAGGCGCCTCGGATGGGAATTCAATGGAATGAGGCTTCATGAATACTATTTTGAAAACCTCGGAGGTAAGTCACCTATTAACAGAAACGGACGCCTTGCAAAAAAGATGGCAGAAGATTTCGGGAGCTATGAGGCATGGGAAAAAGACTTCAAGGCCACAGGAGCAATGAGGGGCATAGGATGGGTGGCCCTCTATCAGGATATCACCAATGGAAAACTGATGAACTTCTGGATCAATGAACACGATGTCGCGCATCCTGCAGGGTGTAATCCTGTTTTGATTATGGATGTATTTGAACATGCATTTATGCTCGATTACGGGCTTAAGAAAGCGGATTATATCGGCGCTTTCTTTAAGAATATTGATTGGGCTGCTGTTGAGGCAAGGCTTAAATAAAAAGGAGGTTATATCGTATGCGGGCCCTTATCATCAGTGCAGACAATTTTGAGGATACAGAACTCCTTTAAACAGAGCTTTGTAGAATGCTTCTGATTAATATAAATTTGAAACCGGTATAAAGTTATAGAGAAATGCTCCCTTCATTATGAACAGACTCTCAAAAGAAAAGTCTCCTTATCTCAGGCATGCTGCCAAGCAGAAGATTGACTGGTATCCATGGTCTGATGAAGCATTTGAGACAGCCAGGGAACAAAACAAGCCTGTTTTTCTCAGTTCGGGTGCCATCTGGTGCCACTGGTGTCATGTCATGGCGAAGGAATGTTTTGAAAATGAAGGAGTCGTAAAACTTCTGAATGAGTATTTTGTCAGCATAAAACTGGACAGAGACGAGAGGCCTGACATCGACAGGAGATATCAGCATGCTGTTTCTGCCATGGGTTTTGGAGGTGGCTGGCCTCTGAGTGTTTTTTTAACTCCGGATAAAAAACCTTTTTTCGGGGGAACATATTTCCCTCCCGAAGAGAGTTTAGAGAGGCCGGGTTTCAAGAAGGTATTGAAGGCTGTTGCCGATTTCTATCAATCAAAGAAAGAGACGATTTCTGAATACAGCCGAAAGATAATGGATTCCCTCAAGACAAAACCTGTGACAGAAGAAGGTGAAATAAAGAAATCTTTTACCGATAAAGCAGTAATGAAGATCCTCACTCAATTTGATACGAGAAATGGTGGGTTTGGAACTTCTCCCAAGTTCCCGGCACCCGGGGCTACCGAACTCCTGATCAATAAATATCACTTCACACAGATGGAATCTTTAGGTTATGCGGTCAGGAAAACACTAGAATCCATGGCAAAAGGCGGATTCCATGACCAGATCGGAGGGGGATTTCACCGGTATTCAGTCGATGAGGCATGGATCATACCTCATTTTGAAAAGATGGCAGATGACAATGCCTGGCATCTGAGGAATTATCTCGATGCATATGCTGTCCTTGGAGAGGGGTATTTCAGGGAGGTAGCAGAAGACACAATTCATTTCTTAAGCAATGTATTGTCTGACCCGGAAGGCGGTTTTTATGCAAGTCAGGATGCAGATGTCACTCCTGATGATGAAGGCGGCTATTTCACCTGGACAGACGAGGATTTTAAAAAAGCGCTGAGCATTGAAGAATACAGGGTCTTATCTCTTCATCTCCTTCACGAAAAAGGTTCCATGCACCATGACGAATCAAAGAAAGTGCTGTTTATTTCGACGGATGCAGAGGAGATTTCCAAAAAGCTGAAATTGGATATTCAGAAAGTCTCCGAAATAATAAAAACCGGAAAGAAAAAACTTCTGGAGGAAAGAAACAGAAGAAAAGCACCCTTTATCGACAATACTCTTTACACATCTCTGAACGGTATGCTTATTTCATCTTATCTGAAAGCTTTCAGGATATTGAAGGCCCCGTTTCTGAAGGAATTTGCTCTCAGGAGTCTTAAAAAAATATTACACGGTCATTTTATAAAGGATCAACTATTTCATACGGTGGGTGTGAAAGCAGTGCTGGATGACCATATTTACCTGATAGATGCACTGATTTCAGCATTTGAAGTTACGGGAGATTCATTTTATTTTAACAGGGCAGACGACCTCATGGAGCTATGCATAGAGAAATTCTGGGATGAAAGTGAAGGAGGGTTTTTTGATACAGACAGTGAGGTCCTCGGTATCAGACTCAAAGGGATTGAAGATATTCCTCACCCCTCAGCAAACTCTCTGGGCATTATACTTTTACTGAAACTCTATTCCATGACTCAAAATAAAAAATATAAGGACTATGCAGAAAGAGCTTTAAAGTTTTTCTCAATACTCACAAAGGATATGGTTATCCATTCCGGATACTATTTTTGCGCTCTTGATGCATACTTTCAGATGCTTAAACTTACCTTGCAGACAGCACCCGAAAGTCAGCTTGCTGAAACAGCCTTATCATCCTTCAGGCCATACATGAGCATAGTTTATGAAGATGACAAGGCTTGTGTTATTCCCTGCCTGCAGGATGTATGTTATGAACCTATTCTCAGTTCTGATGCTATGAAAGATTTTCTATTGCATCATTAATATCTTTTTTCGTATTTGTCCCCTTCACAAACTTCCCTTACTTGATCCTTAACAAGTTTTCCGTCTTCCCAAACCCTTTCCTGGACTTTATGACATTTCGTCTGTGCATTATAATCAACCGGGTCAGCACGATAAACAGCGCGGCCGTCTTCGGTCATATATGCTACGGGTTTTCCGGAGGCAGCAGCCTCTTGCGATGCCCTCATCGAAACATCTGTAAGGGTTGCCCCGGCTGCTCCGCCGAGTGCAGCACCGATAACACCACCCCTCCAGGGATTTTTATGATCAAGGAGCGCTCCTGCAATACCTCCAATAACTGCGCCAGCCCCTGCTCCCTGGGCATGATATTGAGTGCAACCGAAAGATAAGCTGAGAAAGGTTAAAACCAATATGAGTGATATAAATTTTTTCATGGACCCTCCTGCTTTAAATTTTTATCGATAGCTCACTAAGTGAGCACCTTTTAGTCTTAATATTTATTATATTCTTACATTTTCAGAAAAATATCAACACCAGATCATAAGTCAAAGATATAGCAGGATATATTAATAAATGTGTTAACATTAATCAGATTATGACTATACCATTTAAAAAATCAAAAAAAGGCATAACATTCAAAGTAAAAGTGGAACCGAGGTCATCTCGAAAAGGTATATATGGCATTATTGGTGATGCGATAAAAATTCGGGTGAATGCCCCTCCGGTTGGAGGAGCCGCAAATGAAGAAGTCATAGAGATTCTTTCAGAAGAGCTTGATATTAAAAAAACTGCAATAAAAATTATCAGAGGGGCCAGTTCCAAAGAAAAAGTTATCGAGGTTGAGGGAATTGACTCAATTTCTCGACTTCTATAAAATCCGAGCATGCCAGTCTATTTGAAAGGAGAGGATAATAATGCTTGATATAAAGGTTGTAAGGGAAAACTTAGAATTCGTAAAACAGGTTATGAAAAATAGGGGCTATGTCGTATATGACGAAAAAGAAATAAGGGCCATGAATGATGAAAAGCCTGAAGGTGCTCTGGATTTTCATACGTTTATCGGGTTAGAAGAAGAAAGAAGGAATATTTTGAAAGAAGCGGAAGACCTCAGGAACAAAAGAAATATGGTTTCTGAAGAGGTTGGGAAGCTTAAGAAGCAGAAACAGGATGCATCAAAACTCATTGAGGAGATGAAAGGTGTATCAGACAAGATTAAGGAACTTGACGAGAAAATTAAGTTACTGGAAGAAGATATGAATGCGTTTTTGTTGAATGTCCCGAACATCTATCATGAGTCAGTTCCCATTGGAAAGGATGAGACTGAGAATGTCGAGGTAAGGAGATGGGGAGAGCCAAAACAGTTTGATTTTGAGCCATTGAATCACTGGGATATCGTCGAGATCCTGGATATTGTTGAGTTTGAGAGGGCGGCGAAGATTGCAGGAGCAAGATTTTCTCTAACAAAGGGGCTCGGAGCAAAACTCGAGAGAGCTTTGATGAATTTCATGCTGGACCTGAACACCTCGAAAGGATATATAGAGGTATTCCCTCCGATACTGGTAAATCGGGACAGCATGAGGGGTACGGGACAGCTTCCAAAATTTGCCAGTGAGTTGTTCATAATATCCGATCCGGAATTTTATCTTATACCAACAGCAGAGGTTCCGGTCACAAATATCCACCGGAACGAAATACTGGATGAAAAAGATATGCCGATTTTTTATACAGCATATACGCCCTGTTTCAGGCGAGAGGCTGGTTCCTACGGGAAAGACGTAAGAGGTCTCATCAGACAGCACCAGTTCAATAAGGTAGAACTCGTTAAATTTGTTAAGCCCGAAGATTCTTTGAATGAACTTGAATTGCTGACCAATGATGCTGAGGATATACTCCAGAAGCTGGAGCTTCCTTACAGGGTTGTGGCACTCTGTACAGGAGATTTGGGGTTTGCTGCTGCAAAGACATATGATCTCGAAGTCTGGCTGCCGGGTCAGCAGAGATATCGGGAGATTTCTTCCTGTTCGAATTTTACAGATTTCCAGGCAAGAAGGGCGAACATACGGTTTAAACGGGAGGGGAAAAAAGGTACGGAGTTTGTACACACACTAAACGGCTCCGGCCTCGCTATAGGCAGAACACTCGTAGCAGTCCTCGAAAACTACCAGCAGAGGGATGGGAGCGTTATCGTCCCGGAAGCGTTAAGGCCTTATATGGGAGTGGAGGTAATCAAATAGACGGATCATGACTATTCGCGAGCAGACAGAAGAGATAGAAAAGAAAATACTTCACCAAAAGGCATGTCTGAGTTCAAAGAGCAAGGGTAGATTAAAGTCCGAAAAAGAGGGTGAGATAAGGACATGTTTCCAGAGGGACCGGGACAGGATCATCCACTCAAAAGCTTTCAGAAGGCTGAAGCATAAAACACAGGTTTTTCTTGCACCCCGGGGAGACCATTACAGAACACGCCTTACCCATGTTCTTGAGGTATCACAGATCGCGAGGACCATTTCAAGGGCTTTGAGACTGAACGAGGATTTAACGGAAGCGATTGCACTCGGACATGACCTCGGCCATACCCCTTTTGGTCATGCAGGTGAAGATATCCTGAGAGAGATACATCCGGGCGGGTTCAATCACTATAAGCAGAGCCTCAGGGTTGTTGATTTCCTTGAAAAAGATGGCAAGGGATTAAATCTTACCTACGAAGTCAGGAACGGCATCGTTAAACATTCAAAGGGAAAGGGTCTTATCATTCCCGAGTCAAAAGCGGATAGGGCCGAAACCCTTGAAGGTCAAGTAGTTAGGGTATCAGACCTCATAGCTTATGTAAACCACGACCTTGATGATGCAATGAGGGCAGGTGTTATTAAAAGAGCAGACATACCGAAAGAGATTATTAAGGTTCTTGGTGATACACATGCCAAAAGGATAGACACAATGGTAAAAGATTTAATATACCGATCTTTAAGAACAGAACTTGAAGAACTCTGTATGAGCGATGCTGTATTATCCGCTACGTATAAGCTCAGGGATTTTCTCTATGAATCTGTGTATGAAAGCGATAAAATAATCAAAGAATTCAAGAAGGCAAAAAGGATTCTGAGTGATTTGTATACCTATTACCTTGAACATATGGAAGAGGTATCTATTGATATTCCAAAGGATGAAAAGCCGAACAAACACAGAATGGTATGTGACTTTATTGCAGGGATGACTGACAGATTTGCACTGATGACCTATGAGAAGCTTTTTCTGCCTCAGCAATGGACTGTTCTATAGATTGACAAGCCAGCGCAAGAATATACTTTATTTTATCTAACGAATTTTTTTCGAAAAAGAACAAAATATAAGCAAATGCTTATTAACATATTCTGTTTAATTCATTATTAAATATATTATAATAGTAAGTGAACATGGTATTCGGTGATAAACTCAGGAAGCTCATGAAGGCGAGGGGTATCAAAGCTATAACACTTGCTCAAAGGATGGGTGTTAGCTGTGCTTATGTTAGTCAGCTGCTTACCGGAATACGGAGACCTGGACGCGAGACGCTTTTGAAACTGTCAAGGGCTTTGGAAGTCCCCGTTGAGGCTTTGTTAATGATTGAGTCAGATACTTCTGAAAAAATCCTGCTTTTCAGAAAGATACCGGTTTTGGATGAAACGAAAATGGATGCATGGGTGGACAGCATAGATCTTGATTATCCCTCATTAGTTGCCAATACTTTTGAATACGCTACTACCGATGATCCCAATGCATTTTATATAACACCTAATGGATTATTATCATGCTGCGGATTGGAAACAAGTGACCTGATATTGATTGAGCCGAATAAAAAAGTCAACAGTGGAGATACAGTTTTAGTATGGTTACCCGAAGGTTACTCCATAAGAAAAATCATCATTAAAGACAACATGGTGATCCTCATGGACGAAAAACAGGAACCGATTATTTCCTCCAACGAAAATATAAGCGAGGGCTTGAAGTTTTTCAGGGTCAGTCAGTGCATTAGGAAATTTTAGGCCTCACACCCCTGCTTATAATTTTACTTATAGCTAAATAAATATTTCAAATTAGCTTCCGCTAAGTATTCTATTGCTTCCATAATAAAGCAAATGCTAACATATCCACGAATTTTTGATAGGTCGGTGGAATATTAATTTTTCGGTTTATTTACAGGAGTAACAGAAACCAAAACTCCCCCCTTTAATAGTGGCAGAAGTCTCGCTTCTGCCACTATCTTTTTTTCTGAAAAAGCTTTCTAATTTTCAGGAAATCTATTTTCATCAATTCTGAATACCTTGATATAATAGTCAAGTGACAGCTTGCATGTATAACTTATATATTGGATGAATTGATATGCCAGCCAATCTTCCCCCGGAATATTTTGAGGCTGAGAAAAGGTTCAAGCAGGCTCTGACACCTGCAGAAAAGATTGTCGCACTTGAAGACCTGATAGCTACCGTACCTAAACACAAAGGTACAGACAAATTAAGGGCTGATTTGCGGAGAAGGCTCTCCCAGCTCAGAAAAGAAGCTTTGAGTAAAAAGAAGGGGGGGCGGGGCGACCTTTATACAGTTCAGAAAGAAGGTGCTTCGCAGATCGCCCTTGTCGGTTTCCCGAACTCAGGGAAATCTTCTTTACTTGCATGCCTTACAAATGCCAATCCTGTTATTGCAGAATACCCGATATCAACACTGACACCCCTGCCCGGTATGATGCCCTTTGAGGATGTACAGATTCAGCTTGTTGATCTTCCGCCAATAGGAAATGAAGCGACTGACGGATGGGTATCCGGTATCCTTCGATATGCTGATGCACTGCTACTTGTTGTCGACCTCACCGATGATTCTGAAATACAGGCAGAACTTCTCATCGAACAGCTTGAACGCTGGAATATCAAAATCCCCCCTAACCCCCCTTTATTAAAGGGGGGCTTGGGGGGATTACTAGATCAAAAGCGTGAAGAAAGAACTGCCAGCCTGTTCAAGAGGGCGGTTATTGCGGGTAATAAGAACGATCTCCCAGAAGCGGGTGATAATTTTCTGAGGCTTAAAGGAAGATATGGGAATACCTGCCGGTGTATCTCCGTCTCATCCCTGAAAAAAGAAAACCTGGAGGAACTTAAAAGGGCGATCTTTGAGATTTTGGGTATTATCAGGGTTTACTCAAAACCGCCGGGGAAAGAGCCTGACCTTTCTACGCCCTTTACAATACCAACAGGCTCAACGATACTCGAACTTGCCGAGTTCATCCATAAAGATTTTCTCTTTAATCTAAAGTTCGCAAAGGTGTGGGGTTCTGCAAAGTTCGACGGCCAAAGGATGGAGAAGAGTTATGTTCTGAAGGACCGGGATATTGTTGAATTTCATGTCTGAGAAGGATCAACATCCCGGGCAGTCTCTGACAACCATCAATCCCTCTCTGCAACTCTTCCGATACTCACAATCTTATCATCGCCTTCAACATCCATAAGTTTCACACCCTGGGTGTTTCTTCCGTGAAGAGATATGTTTCCTGCAAGGGTTCTTATCAATTTTCCTGAGCTGGTTATCATTACGACCTCATCCTCATCCCGTACCTGCATAAGGCCGACTGCTTTCCCGCCTTTTTCTGTGATTTTAATGGAGATAACTCCTTTGCCACCGCGACCCTGGACAGGGTAATCAGCTATGTTTGAACGTTTTCCGATGCCCTTTTCTGTCACAGTTAGGAGGGCTGTCTTTTCCTCCGCAACTTCAGCAGAGACGACTTCATCGCCCTTCGTGAGTCTGATGCCTTTAACACCCTTCGCTGAACGCCCCATATCGCGTACATCTTCCTCATTGAATCGTATTGAAAGGCCGTTACTCGTTCCCATTATGAGATCACTCTTGCCATCTGTTTTTCTTACAGCTATAAGTTCATCCTCTGGTTCTAAGCTTAAAGCAATGATCCCCTTTCCCCTTGGATTACTGTACTTCTCAAGGGCAGTCTTTTTTACAATACCGTTCTTTGTAAACATAACAAGGAAGGCTTCCTTAAAGTTACGGACAGGAAGAGCCGTTGTTATCCTCTCACCTTCTGATAAGGCAAGCAGATTTACAAGGGCCTTCCCTTTTGCAGCACGACCTGCTTCCGGTATCTGATACGCTTTCAACCAGTAAAGACGTCCAAGGTTTGAGAAGAAGAGCATGTAATCATGTGTTGCCCCGATAAAAAGCTGTTCAACAAAATCTTCTTCTTTTGTCTCCATTCCTATGAGCCCCTTACCTCCTCTGCGCTGGCTCCGGTAAGCGCTCAAAGGATTTCTCTTTATATAACCCTGATGCGAGAGCGTAATAACCATCTCCTCATCTGTAATAAGATCCTCGATCGTGATCTCTCTCGTCTCCGCCGTAATCTCGGTCTTCCTTTCGTCTGCATACTTGTTTTTAATTTCCAGGAGTTCATCCTTAATAATCTGTGAAACAAGAGCCTCGTTTTCCAGGATTGACCGCAGTCTCTCTATTTCTTTTAACGTTTCTGTATATTCCCTGATGATCTTTTCCCGTTCAAGACCAGTCAGCCTCTGGAGTTTCATATCGAGGATAGCCTGAGCCTGTATCTCGGTTAAGGGATAATCCCTCATCAAACCAATTCTTGCCTCTTCAGGAGTTTTTGATTTTCTAATGAGGGCTATAATTTCGTCAAGATGGTCAAGGGCGATTTTCAGCCCTTCCAGGATATGTGCCCTTTCTTCGGCTTTTCTGAGTTCAAAGCGGGTCCTCCTGAGAACCACATCCCTTCTGTGCCGCAGGAAATGATTGAGGATGGCCTTTAGTTCTAATACTCGGGGCTGGCTATTGACGAGAGCAAGCATAATAATCCCGAAGGTCGTCTCCATCTGGGTGTGTTTGTAAAGGTTATTCAGGATAACCTGCGCAATCTCTCCCCTTTTGAGCTCCACGACAACCCTGATACCGTCCCTGTCTGATTCATCCCTGAGTTCAGATATCCCCTCAATCGTTTTTTCTCTCACAAGCTCTGCAATATTCTTGATGAGACGCGACTTGTTTACCTGATAAGGGAGTTCGGTGATGATGATATTTTCTCCCCCCCTATATTCACGCTCTATCCTCGCCTTTGCCCTGACCTTAATGAGACCCCTGCCTTTATCGTAAGCCTGGAATATGCCGTCGGTACCGTGGATGATACCTCCGGTTGGAAAATCAGGGCCTTTAATCCGGGAAATCAGATCTTTTAACGTGGTATCAGGATTATCGACTAAAAGCACGAGCCCGTCGATAATCTCGCCGAGATTGTGCGGCGGGACATTGGTGGCCATACCGACGGCGATTCCCGATGAGCCGTTTATAATGAGATTCGGAACTCTTGAAGGAAGGACAATCGGTTCTTCCGTTGTTTCATCAAAATTCGGAATAAAGTCAACGGTATTTTTGTCTATGTCAGCAAGCAGTTCTTCTGCAATCGCTGCAAGTCTTGCTTCCGTATATCGGTAAGCAGCAGCAGGATCACCGTCAACAGATCCGAAATTGCCCTGACCGTCGACGAGCGGATACCGCATATTAAAGTCCTGGGCAAGCCTGACCATTGCATCATACACTGCCGTGTCACCATGGGGATGGTATTTCTTTAAGACTTCACCTACAACACCCGCAGATTTAGAATATTTCCTTCCAGGAAGAAGTCCCTCCCTGAACATTGCATATAGTATTCGCCGCTGAACAGGCTTTAGCCCGTCCCTGACCTCAGGCAGTGCCCTGCCGATGATTACGCTCATCGCATAATCAAGATAGGAACCTTTCATTTCTTCTTCTATACTTACCGGTACTCTCGCCATGTATTCTCCTTATAGGAAATAAACAACCGTTATTTTACCATATTGCTTTTATCAGGCGTTTAAAAATATAATTTAAGCAAATGCTATCAAAAGTTCTCAGCGCAAGCATCATAGGGATAGATGCCCACACGGTAGAAGTTGAGGTTGACATAACGTCAAGGGGGCTTCCACATTTTTCCATGGTGGGGTTGCCTGATGCAGCGGTCAAGGAATCCAGAGACAGGGTAAGGGCTGCGCTCAAGAATATCGGATTTCATTTTCCCCTCAAGCAGATTACCGTCAATCTTGCTCCTGCAGATTTGAAAAAGGAGGGCTCATCTTTCGATCTGCCGATCGCGATCGGGATAATAGTAGCAGAAGGAATACTGGAGTTATCATCAATTGAAGGTTATATTTTTACAGGAGAACTCTCTCTGAATGGAACCATTAAACCCGTGAGGGGAGCTTTATCAATGGCCATTAAGGCAAGAGAGCTCGGTCTAAAGGGGTTGATAATTCCAGCGGATAACGCATCAGAGGCAGCAGTCGTTAAGGATGTACCGGTATTTGGATTAAAAAGCCTTCCCGAAGTTATCGAGTTTTTCAAAGACGGGAATAACGGGAGACCTTTTGAGATAGATTTGCAAAGGGCTATGCAGGAAAACTCAGTCTATGAGGATGATTTTATTGAGGTCAAGGGGCAGGAACATGCTAAACGTGCATTTGAGGTTGCTGCTGCCGGTGGCCACAATGTCCTGATGATCGGCCCTCCGGGATCGGGCAAGACAATGCTGGCAAAAAGACTTTCGACAATACTTCCCGGCATGACATTTGATGAAGCATTGGAGACAACGAGGATACACAGTGTCGCAGGCCTTCTCAGAGAAGGCCAGTCGTTGCTTGGTGTCAGGCCTTTCCGTTCACCTCACCATACAATATCAGATGTAGCACTGATTGGAGGCGGACAGTTTCCTAAACCGGGAGAGGTCAGTCTTTCGCACAATGGCGTTCTTTTCCTGGATGAACTTCCGGAATTCAAGAGAAACGTTTTAGAGGTTTTACGGCAACCGCTTGAAAACGAAGAAGTGACCGTATCACGGGCAGTAGCATCAATAACCTATCCGGCATCATTTATGCTTGTGAGCGCAATGAATCCCTGTCCGTGCGGGACGCTTCCTTGACATCCAGGTATATCTGAATCTCTATCTTATCTTCGTAGACTTTTATCCCTTTTACTATTGTTGAGATTTTCCTCGCCCTTGCCTGGTCATCGAGGAACTCCCAGTTTTTTCCGAATGAGGATATCTCCTCGAAAGAGGCGTTCAGTGCCTCATAAGCCGCCTTGTGCTGCTCACCTGTGTCAGAAGTTTTTTCCTGTGCGAGCCGGTTCTCTTTGAGCCGTGCTTTCAGCTTTTCGTAACGCCTCTGGAAGTCCAGGTCGTCGATGAGGCCTGACTCCAGCTTCTCGAGGAGGGTTTCCAGCCTTGCCTGCATCTCTTTTTCCGCATGCCTGAGCCTCTCAAGATTCTCTCTCCTCTTTCCGGGCTTGGCCTCTTCCCTGAGGATAGTGAGCATTTTTCCCCTGTCCTGCAGGAATGTCCTGTCTCCGGACAGGTCTGAAAGGGTCTTAACCACAAAGTCCTCCAGCTCTTTCGCAGGGACGGTCATTCCCTTGCAGACTGAGGTACCTCTCGAGCTCCGGTTGTGGCATTTGTAGTAAACGTAAGTCCTGTTGTAGGGTTTTTTGGAAAAGGTATAGCCGTGCATAGGGCCTCCGCACTTCCCGCACCTGAGAAGCCCGGAGAGGAGATAGGTGCGGAAAGCACGGGTGGGTTTTATGCTTATTGACTTCAGGACCTCTTGCGCCTCCCTGAAGTTTTTTTCAGGAACTATGGGGCTGTGCTGGCCGATTGCCACCTGCCAGCCCTCTTCCTGGACTTTTTTGAGCCTTCCTGTCTCAAGGTCAGTCTTTCTTTTCCCGTACCAGATTTTTCCTATGTATGTGGGGTTAGACAGGATCCTGTGGATGCTTGAGGATGCCCATGTCACGCCATTCCTTGTCCTTATCCCTTGGGAGTTCAGGGTGTTGGTGGTTTTTCTTATGCTTCTTATCTCGATGAACGTATTGAAGATTCTCTTCACCACATCAGCTTCCTCCGGGTCTATGTAGAGCTTTTTGGGTTCAGGCGTGCGCTCTCCGGCAATTCTTCTGGCCTCCTCCTCAGGAGTGCCTTTTTCAGCCAGCTCATCAACTATTCTCTGGAACGTGGTATAGCCAAAGGGAACGATCCCGCCGTTCCACTTGCCGAGGGAGGCCCTGTGGTACATGTCGTTCGCCACCCTTTCAGCCACGACCTCCCTCTCAAGCCTTGCTACCAGGCCGAGCAGATCCCTCATGAACCTTCCGAAAGGGCTTGAGCTGTCTATGTTCTGCGTGATGGAAACAAAACGAACATTGTGCTCCTGGAAAAAATCCACCAGCTTTATCAGATCCCTGAGGGAGCGGGTTATGCGGTCCAGCGCCGTAACAAGAACCGCCTGTACTCTCCCTTTTTTTGCGTCATCCAGCAGGGTTTCAAGGCCAGGGCGCTTGGTATCTTTGGCGCTTATACCTGCGTCAGTATAAACCTTGTGAACAGTGATGCCGTTGGCATTGCAGTAGGCTCTCAGTCTGGACTCCTGGGTGGAGAGGGAGTCCCTGTCAACCTGGTTCAGGGTGGAAACCCTCACATAGAGACCGGCTGTCAGGCCTTTTCCCTCGGGGGAAGAGATTTTTGACGGAGTCACGGTCACTTGGAAATCTCCTTTTGTTGATGTTCTGTACAATTATAATTTTCTAATATAAGAAAGTCAACCTTTTGGGGATATTTATAAGGGGAAGCAGAGGATTGAGTTAAAGTTGTTACCCAAAGAAGGTGGCGCTGGTAACAATGATGTTGGTTAGCTGCCCCGCCACAAGGCAGCATTAAATGAAAGTGTTCGATATTATTCTCGGAACAACTGAGAATATTGAACATTCTGATTTTAAAAAGTTTTTATTGAATGATTTGATTATTCTCGGATATAACGATAAGAGAATAGAGCCGAAAATATTAACTTGAAAAGACGGGATTTGACTTATCAGACGTTGTCAGACGGGGTGTTAGCTCCTTCATCTAACAAATACGTGCGGTATTCTTCATAGGGTTATATGTTGCATTCGCAAATATTGCATTAGTACAGAGACTGAATATTACCGATTATTGAAGAAAATATAAATAAAAAGGGAGCCGCCTGAAATAGGAACGAATCCCCTCATTACAAGAAATTCTAAGGGTTACTTCGTGTGGATGACGATTGAGCCTCCGCCAATCTCAGTTATCGCTTCATCACTGTCATCGCCAAGGCCATTGTCGTACACAACATCTTCAACGAGTTCTCCTCTGTCATTCAGATGCTCTGTCCAGATTTTGATCCTGAATCGATCGATGTTGAAGCTATCATTTTTATTAATGTCTGCGTCTATTGCTTTGAGGATGAACTTATACTCATCTTCACCATTTATTGTCCCGATTCCCTTATACTGAGCTCGTGCTCCTGCTACTACCAACCAATCGTACGTATCAGAATGGAAATTCAGATCTGCAACCTTGAACTGAAATTCTGTTTGACCAGTAGGAACGGTAGCGCCTTTTTTGTACTTTGAGACGAAGCCGAAAGTCGCTTTTCCAGAGAGAGAAATATCAGGATAGTATGCTCCTTCAGGTGAATTAATCCATCCGCCACCAGTTACGAATCCACCCTCAGGGTCATAAACTACTACAAAAGCTGGGAGGTCGTAAACTGTATTCGCAGTGCCGTTGTCTCCATCTTTGTCTGTCACCATGAGCTCTATATTGTATACGCCTGGAGTGTTGATCGAGAGAGAGTTTGTTACAGTTCCACTACCATTATTCTCATTAACGTTTGCTTCAATAGGACCAATAGTCAATGTGGCACTCTTCAATGTCCAAGCTCCTGTATGTGTATCCACTATGCCTGAATCTGAAAAGCTTCCATTGAGTATTATCTCATGAATTACTGGATGTATAGCACCAGACAATGGTTCTGTAATAGCAACTGATGGTGGTATATTGTTTACTACTAGATCGAATGTTGTATAAGCAGATGTCATACCATCGTTTGCTGTGATCAGGACATTTTGACTTTGAGATGGCCCATCAGTTGATAAGAACGACCAGTTCCATGTGCCATCCGGATTCGTAGTGACTGTTCCTGTGGTTGAAGTTAATGAAATAGTGTCATTATCTACATCGAACCATGTGCCGCTATTCGTAGCAGAGTATCCTTCATTGACAGCAATCTGCTCCGAGCTGACTGATACATCAGGAGCATCATTAACCGGATTAACAGTTATTGTCACAGTGCCAATATTACTGTCAGTATTTCCGTCGTTAGCCTTAAATGTAAGATTGTCTGAACCATTGTAGTCAGGTGACGGTATATAGGTAACGCTGTTGGATTCCTTCAACAGAGAGCCGTGTGTCGGAGAACTGATGATGTAATATTGTAAAACATCTCCATCTATATCGAAAGCCGATAATAAGAAATTTGCCACTTCATCTTCATTCATCGATACCGATTGGTCATCAGCTACAGGTGCATCATTAACAGCATTTACTGTGATTGAAACTGTAGCAATATTGCTGTCCCCTGAACCATCATTGGTTTTGAATGTAAAGCTATCTGAACCGTTGAAGTCTGGCGACGGTGTATAGGTTACATTTGGAGCACTACCACTCAGAATGCCATTAGCAGGCGTGCTCAAGAGAATGTAAGTTAATGGATCACCATTTTCATCAGAAGCCAGAAGAACTATGTCAACTTCTGTATCCTCATCAGTGGTTACTGCCATGTCATTCGCAATAGGAGGATAATTAACGGGGATGATGGAAACAATACCATTTGTACGAGTGACTTCAGGCACACTTGGAAAATAAACCGTGGCATAGTTTATTATTTCAGTGCCATCTGGTGCATCACTTCTCGCATTTACATTAAATTCAGCATAGCCTCCTTGTCCTGGACCAACTTCACCAACAAACCATGTAATAGTTCGAGTTGAATGATTATAAGTACCAGGAGGAGCAATAATTGAATCACCTGTTGTGCTTCTTACTGGACTAATCTGCAAAGTGGAATCATCTAAATCTTCATCCAAAGTATCAGTGAAATAAACGCCGAAGGCAATCCCTTCACCTTCATTTTCATATTCAACTCTGTAATCTAATTTTTGCCCTGCCAAAACATAGCCTTCGGGACCATATTTGATGTTTGGATCGCGAGCTGTTATTATTTGACCTTCAAAAATAGATACTGGCTTATCTGATACGGCCCATTCAGGAATCGCATGTGGAAAGTAGGCACTATTTTCCATCTTTCCATGTCCACCAATAAAAATAATATCGTTAGCATCAGCAATTTCTTGCGGAGCTATTGCTGAAATTGACGGATTAGCCTCTAAGTCAATACCTTGGTTATAATATGAAGCCCAGACTAACTCACTACAATACCAAGCAGGATTATCAGAGGAATGGTCTTTATCTGAATAATCATACCAATTCTTATATGGTTTGCCTTTTTGGTCGTCGGCAAAAGCTACTGCATTATTAATTTGGTCTTCCGAAGCGTTTTTAACTCTAAAAATTGCAACATCAATTTTTTGTGGATAATCAAAATTTTCAATCGGAGTTGCAACAACACCATTTCTCATAGTTGATTCAATAACATGTCCGTTACCATCATAAATTCCTGCATGATCCCAATAACCAGGCGGCAATCCGGACCAATAATGAACTAGCATTATGTCTCCTTTTTTCAGCCCATAAAAATTTCTCCATTCCGTATAAACATCACTTTGATTAGTAGTACTAAGAGCCATAGCTGTAGTATTTTCTGGTGTGAATAGAGGCGTAGAACTTTCAGAGAAAATACTAGAACGGACTTCTATGGATGTTCCTTCTTGTAAACCCCAAGGAGCATTTGCAGTTAGGTATATAAAAGACTTCGAATGCGAATAGATTTGTTCTATGTTCCATTCAACCCCATGAATTTCCCAATCATAGACTTCATTCCGGGAACTAGATAAGTATTGCATTACGTCTGAAAGTTCAAATCTTATGCTTGCGCCATTTGCGGTTATTGGTCCATCGTTGCTATATTCAATAATATAATTAACTGTCTGTCCTGGACTCACCCTTTCTGGCCCCCAGACTCTTACTTTCAAGTCAGGTGCTGGGGGTAAACCGAGATCGATTCTTTTAATAATAAAGGACAAGGTTGCAGGGACATCATTTTCATTCAATTGACCATAGATAATACCTAATAGTGGACTTTGAAAGAAACCTTTGCTATGCACTATTCCTTGCGCTTCTTCATCATATGTCCAACCCTCTCCCTGTCCTGAATCAGATACGTATGAAATGAATGAAAATCCTTTCCTATAATAAGGGTTGGCCAAATCAGATATCCTTAAATGGGTCAGGACAACACTTAATGGGCCAGAATAATATCCATTGGTTGTTCCTTCAGCAGAAATTTGGAGGGCGTATAGTTGTGTTGATGGATACTCGATGATTCCGACATAATCTATTGATCCATCCAACTTTATTGTTGCAGAAACTGTCTGATAGCCAATTTTATTTAATACCCAAGTAGCTTCATAGTGATCGTAAATGTTGTTTCCATAAGTGGACTCTGTAAGATAACCCTCAACAATTCCATAGATTTCACCAGAAATAGTTCCCTTAAGATAAATTTTTCTTTCTGTTTTGTCGATGAAAAACATTCCGCGCCACAATCCGGTATAATTTGATCCTTCAATGTCTGCTTGCCATGCTCCTTCTGAGAAACCATTGCCTGCAAATGAACCAGTATGTATGCCAACCATTTCGAATTTACTAAAACCTAAACTGCCACTTAAATCTCCATTGATTTCAATATTATTTAAGACCGCTCTCTGCACCAAAACTGTCTCCATGAAAGTGGAAGCATTATGAGAAGCCTCATTCAAATTGCCGCGACTGATTGGAACATTAATATCGGATAAAGATTCTATGATTGTCCCATCCTCACCTTCATCGTTCCCTCCAGTTTGACTTACCTTTCCTATTCCGCCATTGGCTTCCATGACACCATCGAAACTATTGGTCTGATAGTACACAGC